>Ga0316194_10000017_pt1 | contig 67676 bp, 74 predicted proteins | sample CroRivsedime1_MG_FD_204936 | JGI IMG/M metagenome (GOLD analysis project Ga0316194, IMG submission 204936) | Coastal sediment microbial communities from Maine, United States - Cross River sediment 1 | ecosystem: Environmental > Aquatic > Marine > Coastal > Sediment | place: USA: Maine...
GACTGAAGGCCGGGAAGGAGGACATGGGAATAGATCTGACTCTGGTGCCGGCCAAGGGAGCTGTGATTCATGGTATCAATGGAGTAAGCCAGAAGGCGGTGGGTAAAGGCTATGCTTCCCACTATTATTCGCTGACGCGAATGCAAACCACGGGGGTACTTCACTGGCAGGGCCACTCATATGAGGTGACAGGGCAGGCTTGGATGGACCACGAGTTTGGTTCCAATCAACTGCGGGACTACCAGGTGGGTTGGGACTGGTTCAGCGTCCAGTTGGATAACCAAACTGAACTGATGCTCTACGTTATTCGACATCGTGGCGGCCAGGCCGACTCAACTTCCAGTGGGACTTTGATCCACCCGGACGGTAGTTCTGAACACTTGCTCTTATCCACTTTTCAGGTAGAGACTCTGGAGTCCTGGCGCAGTAAGAAGAGTGGAACCATCTATCCGTCAGGGTGGCGGTTAACGGTGCCTGGTAAGAAACTGGAACTGAAGTTGGTCCCCACAGTAAAAGATCAGGAGTTAACGACGCGAAAGAGCACCCTGGTCAATTACTGGGAGGGCAGTGTCCGGGTCAAAGGTAGCTTTGATGGAAAGAAGGTTCAAGGAAAAGGTTACGTGGAGCTAACAGGCTACGATGCAAAGTTTCGTCCGGACATTTAGGGATCAGCTTAGAACTTTAAATAGTTTTAGACATTTTGGCTCACTTTAGTTCATTTTAGGCATTTAGACCGGAGGTCTAACTATGACAGACTACATAGTCGTTTATGTAACTGCGCCTGAAAACGAGGCCGCTGAATTGGCTAGAACCCTGGTGGAGGAGCGGTTGGTTGCATGTGTCAACATAGTGCCAGGGTTGAGGTCCTTTTACTGGTGGCAAGGAAAAGTAGAGGATGAGCCCGAAGTACTGTGCATCATGAAAACGCGCAGCGAACTGTTCGCATCATTGCGAGATCGGGTAAGGGAGTTGCACTCATACGAGGTGGAGGAGATTATCGCCTTGCCGATTATTGCAGGCAATCCGCCGTATCTGGACTGGATCAAAGAGAACACGCAACCCTAACCTGCATTATTCACGAATCTTTTGGATTCGTGAGTAATCCGGGCTAAGCAATCCTGCAATTACACCGCATGACTCTTTCCAACCTTTATGACCCATGCATAGCCGCCCAAAGCTTCCAAATGACTTTTTAGGGCGAAGTTGACTTGCCACCTCTCTTTTTTTCGACAGACACATCATTACTTGGAAAAAGTTGCAGTAGACTACAGTTACTGTTGCCAAATTAAACAGTTGGTAACCTACTTATAATAAATAGCTTTCCTCAAACCTTCCCTATTTTACCTTCCATTAGTGTAGCTTTTTTAATCAATGAGCTTCCCACTCCCGTTCGTCTATAATCACTAATAATATATACAATTCAATATGTTATGGAAAAAATAACCTTTAATAAAATGGTGGCACTGTCGTTGCTCATAAGAGTAAGCGAATGACAACAACTCCAGACAAAAAGGAGATGGCCATGAAAACGACAAAGGATAAAAAAACGAGAGGAAAACAAGTTGGCGTGTCCCATTGTATCTGGTCTGAGGCCGGTGTAGTAAGCAGCCGCAGCTGTACCAGGCGACTGGACTGCGAGCGCTGCCTCTTTGACCAGAACATGATGGATTTTTTTGCCGACAATTTAACTCCGCTACCTGCAATGCCGCAGGCTGCGTAGAAATAAATGACCAGTGATTGGCACTGTGGGTAGGTGCAGTGCAGTCATTTGAAGGGAGGTGCTACTATCATGGCTGGTAAAAGCAAAAGGAGTAGCAAGACCAAAAAGATCCAGGGTTTCAATATCTTGGAAGATGAGTGTATTTGGATGAAGGCAGGGGTGATCAACTTCAGGCTTTGTGACAATGCATTCGATTGTACCAACTGCCCATTTGATACGGCCATGACCCGGGCCCTTGAAAAGACAGGACCTCATGTAAAGCAAAAGGTTCAGGAGAGTTGGCGGGAACGAATGCGGCTTCGGTACGGGGATGAGCGCGAGTGTCGTCATATGCTTTCAGGCCGGGTTCATTACAAAATGTGTGTTAACGATTTTCGTTGTGACGCCTGTGAGTTTGACCAAAGCCTGGATGAAGCAGAGCTTCATCAACATCTGGGCAAGCCTGCTGTCCATCGAGTCATGGGCTACCAAGTGCCTGACAACTACTACTACCACCGCGGTCATAGTTGGGCCCGGGTGGAGTACGGGGGTCGCGTACGACTTGGCCTTGATGATTTTGGCTTGAAACTGGTTGGACCGGTGGATGAATATCTCCTTCCGTCTCTGGGAAAGAAGGTAGAGCAGAGCGATGTAGGCTTCAGACTTGCCCGCGAGAGCAATGAGGCCGAGGTGCTCTCTCCGATAACGGGGACCATTGTAGCGGTTAACCACAAGGTTATGCGTAAGCCTCAGCTGAGCAACCAGCGACCCTACACCGAGGGCTGGCTCGTCGTGGTAGAGCCGAAGAGGCTCAAGGGCAACCTGAAAAATCTACTTTTTGCCAAAAAGGAGGTTGATGGTTGGGTGGAGCATGAGGTGCAGCGTCTTCATGATCTGGTCATGGCAGAACATGGACCATTGGCAGCCACAGGTGGTGCCCCGGTTGATGACATCTATGGCAATGCGCCGGAGGTGGGCTGGAAAAAGCTGGTGAACGAATTTCTACTGACCTAACCGGAGCAGAGAGCAGTGTAAAGCGAAACAGACATTTTGGCCGAGCATGTCGCTCGGCCAAAATGTCTGCGGTTAACTATTTCCTTCAATCATGAAGTCTTTGGATGCCGTACCTCCGGTAAGCTTCCTCGAGAAAGGCCTCGCAGTATTCACAGAAAAACAACGGTAGTTCATCTAAATCGTTTGGCCCAGAGGAAAGCCTCATTATGCATTCGGGTTGTTTACAATGAACCAGATCAAAGGTGTGCGCCACTTCATGCAAAGCGACTTTGGCCGCCCGTTCGTAGAAAATGTCCAGAGATACCCCGCCGCCTTCTTCCTTCTGCTTGAGACGATGGAGTGAGACCACCGCAGCGCGCCCTCCCATTTGCGCTTCTCCGAACACGTGGGTTAGTACCGGAATGAATAGATCGACGCTCACCAAGGCCAGAATCCGAGGATGGGGACGTCGGCTCTCAGCGAGTTTTTTTAGAATCAGGGCGGCGTGGTACTGCTTACGGTTATCACTGTAAGCAAATTCGGGAGCTTGTCGGGCGGGGAGAATATCCACCGGCAGACTTAAAATCTCCTGCAGGTTGGCGACAACAATCTTCAAGACCGCTTCGCCCACAGCCCCCAGGCGCACAACACCAACAACTCCATGTTTCGGAAGTGAGGTGGAATTGTTCGCGTCAGGGTTCTCTGTTGGTGTTCGGACCAGGGTGTTCACAGGAGACATCTCAGCTCAGCTGCTGGCCCGGTCCGGGCGTAAGTCATATTTCTTTATTTTTTTGTGGAGGGTGACCCGATTAATTTCCAAGGCCTGCGCAGCTTTGGTTATATTCCAGTCAAATTCCTTGAGCACTTTGAAAAGATGAGCGACTTGAGTTTTTTCAAGGGAGTAGGTTTCGGCTGCTGCCGATAGATGGGGGGCTAAGAAGGAAAACTCCTCCGGGTCAAGTCGTCTCTTTTTACCGATGACCACCGCCCGCTCAATGGCATTTTCCAATTCGCGAACATTGCCCGGCCAATCATACTGCCTGAGAAGGCCCATGGCCTCTTTATTAATGGTATCGATATCCTTGTTGGTCTCGCGAGAATAGCGATCAAGAAAATGTTCGGCCAATAAAGGTATGTCATCCCTTCGTTCACGCAGTGGCGGGATGTGTAGAGAAATCACATTGAGACGGTAGAAAAAATCCTGGCGGAATTCACCTTTTTCGATGGCCTGTTGCAGATCTCGATTGGTTGCGGCAATGGTCCGAAAGTCCACCTCGATTTCCGCGGTTCCACCTAAGCGATGAAACTCTTTGGTTTCCAGAACGCGAAGAAGATCCACCTGCATCTTAGGAGGCACTGTGCCCACCTCATCCAGAAAGAGGGTCCCGTGGTGGGCCAAATCCAATCGCCCTTTTTTTGCCCGATGTGCACCGGTAAAAGCCCCACGCTCATGCCCGAAAAGCTCGCTTTCCAATAAGTTCTCTGGGAATCCTCCACAATTGACGGCAATAAAAGGACCGTTACACCTGGCGCTTTTTGCATGGATGGCCTTGGCCACCAACTCTTTGCCGGTACCGGTCTCACCCGTTATCAAGACCGGGGAATCACTTTCAGCCACGTCTTGGATCAGAGTGAATAACTCCTGCATGGCCTCAGAGCGTCCCACAAGGTTCTCGAAGCGAATCGCTTCAGCCATCTGCTCACGGAGAAAGATGTTTTCATCCATGATCCTCTTTTGCTGCATGAGCTTTTCTGTCAGCAAAGAGAGTTGATCGGGATCGAAGGGCTTCATAAGATAGTCATTGGCTCCCCTTTTCATGGCCTGAACTGCTGTTTCCACAGAACCATAAGCCGTGATCATTACCACGAGAGTCTGAGGATAGTCTTCTTTGACCACTTCAAGAACCTCGATCCCGCTCATCACCGGCATCATAATATCCAGAAAGAGTAGGTCGTAAGCGGTTTTCTCCAACATGGCCAGGGCTGCGCTGCCACCTTCTGCGGTGTCTACCTGATAGCCACTTTTTTTCAGCCAGCCATGGAGTGACTCGCGAATGACCAGTTCGTCATCTACCACCAGGATCCGAACTTTGTCCGCCATAGCGCACCTTTTCTTGAATTCACATTAGTCTAAAGTAGAGAAGATGGCATCCACCGGCAGATCTGTAAGCAATTACCATCATGAGATTAGAGCCCTCTATCCGTTCGTACTTAAAAGTCTTTCTGACCCTCGGGAAAGCGGATGGTGAAGGTCGAGCCCTTGCCCAACTCGCTCTGCACGTAGATATTGCCCTGGTGTTCCCGGATGATTCCATACACCACAGAGAGTCCGAGACCGACCCCTTGGCTCTCCTCTTTAGTTGAGAAGAATGGATCGAAGATTATGGAAAGGTTCTCCTCGGGAATGCCGCAGCCAGTGTCACTAATGTCGATGTGGATCATACGGTTCTTCCGCTTGAAAGAGGTGTTCAGGGTCAATTTACCCCCATCGGGCATGGCCTCCATGGCGTTGAAAATCACGTTCATAATGCATTGCTGGATTTGATTGTAATCCCCAGTTATCTCGGGCAGTTTGGGATCAAGCTTTTCTTGGATGGCAATGTTTTGCAGTTGCATCCGGTGTTGGCAAAGAAGAATTACTGAGCGGATGATGTCATTGATATCGACAGGACGACGTTGCATCTTTTGCTGGCGAGAGAAAGAGAGCAAATTGGATACAATCTGCCCACAGCGGGAGGACTCATGAGCAACAAGTTCTAGATAGCGGCGGAACTGTTCAAGATCCTCGGCTTCAAGTTGATCCTCGTCTAAGGTGCGCAGCATCAGTTTGGCCAAGGTGTGTATCCCCGCGATGGGATTATTGATCTCGTGGACGCTACTGGCAACCAATTTGCCCAGGGCAATCATCTTGTCTTCGTGTACCAATCTGGCCAAATCTTTTTTGACCTCCCTAGCTTTACGCTCTAGCCGCGACTCAAGGTCATCAGTAATATCCCGATAAAACTCAAAAACCATGTCTACCTGGTCATAATTATTTTTCAAGGGGTAAGTGAATACCTCGAGATAACGGGGCTGGTTTTCGCGGTCCAAATGCTCGTGAATAGCGTGGGCGGAAAGGCCGGTTTTCAGGGTTTCCTTCATGGGACAGTGGCAGGCCTTAGAGTTACAAGGCTGCAATGAACGATGGCTGATCTCATGACAGGTCCTACCAACGACTTCTTCCTTGGGCAGGCCAAGCAGGCTGAGCATGGGCTCATTGGCATCGAGAATGCGGTAATCTTGCTGCAGAAGGAATAGAGGTTCTCTAATTCCAGCGAATAAAGTATTGATCATAGTTTGGGAAAGATCCAGGTCACGTTCCCGGGCCTTGTACTCCCCCTTGAAGGTCACCATGTCACTGATAAGCCGCGAGATGGTGAAATCCAGCACCTGGGCCTGAGGCGGTTTATTCTCGATTAGGTCTTTAAGCAGTCCCTCTTTGCCTGTGAGTTCGATAATCAAGTCCAGGTTGTCCAAATGGGGGAGATCAAGGTAGTCGGTGGTGGTGTAGATACCCTGTTCTTGGGCGAGAAGAAAGCCTGGAGCCTCCGGATCGATGTCAGCCACCGCAACGATTTTGGCCTTGAGATGCTTAAATCGGTCATGCGCAAGCATTTCCAGGAGGTCCTGGCACCTGGTGCCGCCGCCGATGATGGCGATATTCGGGCCTGCACTATGCTTACTTTTGGCCGTCCGGGATTTGGACGAGGGGGGGTGTTTTTTCGCAGTGGTCTTGGTGGATTGCCGGGGCTTGCCTTTACTTCTGTGCACTTTGGCCATGGCGGCTGACTCCAAAGGATTTGGCGTCTTTTTCTACTATATCGGAAAGTGTAGCATATCGCAACAATAGGCTCTCGTTGGGGAAAGGTTTTTTAACGTAATCTTGTGATACTCGGCTAAAGGGAGGGATTTTAATGAGTTTCTGATTGGAAATTAGCTCATTGCCTGTTCCTCTGATTTGGGCAATAGCAACCTCATAACATAGAAGGTTTCTCCATTACCAGTAAGGTCACTGGGAAATACAATGATGTTTGCAATTTTGAAACCGAATTTCTCGTACAGTTTTATGGCTCCCCTGCTAATGAGTTCAACATCGAGTTCTACCACTCCGATATCCTTTTGTATCAGCATGTCAAGGCATGTTCTGATTAGTATCCCGGCAGCTCCCTTGCCGCGGTGATCGGGATGTACTGCAATTCTTAGTATGACTGCCTTCTCGAGATCATGACACACACAAGTGATAACATAACCAACGATTTCTCTTTCTTTTTCGAGGACCAAGAATATATCTTTCAGCGCTGATTTAAAAAAATTTTCAATCCAAGGAGCTGAAAATGAAAGTCGATCAATTTCCATGACTCTATCAAAATCCTCTTCAGTGGCGGACCTGATACTCTTACCATGGTCTAGTGCATTAACATTCATGATTCGACCTGTGAGTATATTGCGCCGAATAGTGCTAACATCTGAAGGCTTGATCGGCTGTGAGCAGCCCAGAGCAGCTGTAGGTTTTCAGATCTGATTATGAATGCATAGCATTCTCGCCATCTTACCAAGGCAGACAGGGACAAACTGGCCCACTCGTGCTAGACCACCATGCACTTTTAGATTCATGATTCTACGATCTGAGTACAAACATCCGGGGAAAAAAGCAATAAGATTCTAAAGATCTTCTTCCGGATCAAGTACTGCATGACACTTATCGCACTCCTTTGCGTCCACCATTCTCTTGGGAGGAATTTCTCCCCTACCCGATAGATACTCTATCTCTTCCCAATAACACGTGTGGCACAATACCTTTTTTTTGAGCAAAAATGCATTTCCCATAGCCGTTCTCCTTCAGATACGAGATTGTATCGTTGTCAAAGGCAGTTACTTACTGCCTAAATACGGGCATCTCATCCACAGCAATGAAGTCAGCATACGTCTCCCCTGCCCACTTGTAGACGACTTCCTTCAACGCTTTTTCTAGGCCTGGCGGGCAGCCCCGAGTACTGCGGGCGACATATTGTATGGTTTCGAATCCGTCCAAGCTGGGTTCTCTAAATGCAATGATGAAGGATATCGGCAGGGCGCCCTTGTCAACAATTTCCATAACATCATTCCTGAATACTTTTAAGAATGCTTCTAAAGCCTTTTCGAATGCCGCTAGATCTTCATTCATTTTAATACCCTCCTCATGCATGCTAGAGAAAACTCCCCGTCATGTTAGGTGATGTCAGCGGGACTTTCTTGGGCGTTTTTTTTTCTTTCCAGTGAGAATGTTCCTAATGATAGTCAACACTTCCCACTCCTCGTAGGGTGCCAGGATGGAGGCGTAGGCACCAAGTTCCATGGCCTCCTTGATAAATTTACGATGAGGTTGGTCACAGAGGAGAATGACATCACAGCTCGGGCAAGCAACGTTGATCCTCGAATACATCCTGGCGCCATACGTATTTACCACCTCGTAGTCCACAAAGACGATGGAGCTGTGCATCCGTTTCGTTTCTTTTGCGAGTTCTTCGAGATCTACAGTGATAAGAGGGTGATAGTTGTTTTTCTCGCATAACTCACGAATATAATGGCGGATGTCGTCATTTGCGACCAAGAGGAAAACAGCAGTTTGTCTTTCGGAAGAACTCAATGTCTTGAGGTTTTTCACGTCTCGACCAGGTCTTAGTATCTAATCCCCGCGGTCGGCTGATTAGCATCTAGTCCGGATGTTTGATGAATTACTTTCGCGAGACCATGAAGATGGGCGTGCCACCAGGTAACCGCAGGGTGTTGGTTCCGAGGCGTACCAAAACGGTACGTCGCAGGGGCCGACACCCGAGGACGCCTGGAAGGACGGCCATATCCAGGGTCGCAGCAAGCGATTCATGAAACATCCAGACTATATGGGACCAAGGTGTACAGAAGTAGGGTCAGAAAGCCGCACCTCGCCCCTTCCTACCTAGCAAAAGCCAAACAGAGTCAGTTTGAAGCCAGGATGAAGCAGGTAATGTATGTCATTCAGAAACAAATTCCTTGCCAAAACCTGAAATATTCTATTCTTAGTATTGTTAATATGAAAAACGCTTTTATATTAAATACTTAAAAAACATTTTAAATGGTAGTCGATGTCATGCGTCTCATTGCAGACCGTTTCTCTCGGGTAAAGACCGTTTGATATAGGACCCACTGGCATCTTTAGCGCCGTCGAGACGCTTTACACCAATGGTCCGCACCTGCATGAAATTGGACTTCCCGGGTCAACATTCGAACACTAAAACAGCGGTCAGCGATCAGCTCTCAGCTACTTATAGTCCATCAGGACAACGCTTTCTGGGGTGTGATTCTGAGGAGTGTCGCCGGTGGCGAAACGACGAAGAATCTCGAGATCCTTCGCGGAGTTTATCTTGAGCTTGTCGAAAGGCTCAGGAGGCCATAATGTCGGTTTCTTCGCGGAGTTTATCCCTTCGACAGGCTCCCCGGGACTATGCCCGGGACAGGCAGGGCAGGCTCTGAGTAAGCCAAAGGGCTCAGAATGACAGTGTTGAGCATGCAGATATATAATTAAGTAATTGAAAGAAAGCACGGAGCAATGAAGCTACATACGAGCCCCTGCATGCACGCAAATAGGTGAGCGGTCTCAGACTTTGTTTTAGCTGACGGCTGACAGCCGATAGCTAAAAAAATAAACGGCGGGGGTAGCAGGCCATACCCCCCGCCGCTTGGTGAGTTATGATAGGAGGAGTGACTTGCCCCTCCCGGGTGGTAGTTGTTGAGCTCCTCTAACACGAGAATGAGAATTAGGTGAGGGATGCAAAGGATAATCCGCCAACAGTCGTCATGAGTTCGTCTGCGAGACGGTGAACACACACTGCATAACGATGTGAGCAGAGGATTCTACTATCATCCCTCACCCTTTTCTCCGTGGTCACAGTGGCTCTGACGGTTATGGAGCGATGAAATCAAGGGTGTAATGCAGCTTCATCTTCTCCTCAGGCCACATTTTGACGCTCACCTTGTCTTCGCCGGCATAGACTTCCTGGTCATTGATCTTGTTAACGACCAACTCCAGGAAGTGAAATTCCGTGAGCTCGTACTTGACGATGGCCTCAGCAGGAAGCAACACGGCAAGCCCAGACTCCATGGACAGTTGCCACTCAAAGTCCTCATTGGGCTCATGGGTCATCTCACCAGTTGTGCCAATGTAGACCTTGAGCAGCGTACCAGAAATCTTGTCATTGGGCTTGACGTTGTAATCCTCGTAGATCTCGTCTGATATGTGCCACCACAGGCCTCGAAAGCCTGTCTTCACATACCCTTTGACGAGCATGGGGTCGAACCCGCAAACACCCACGCGGCATTTCTCAGGCATGCTCTACCTCCTTTTAAGTGTATTCGCAGCATAAGCTTGGTCTCGCAGGACTCTGTGGGAGCGGCTTTCCAGCCGCGAATGATGCTGTCCCAAAATGCTGTAACCGTCCCTATTTCCTCCATTTGTATGAGGAAAACTCCACAAGCTTATGCTCGGATGCTTTTTCACGTTGTTTGCTGTTCGCTTGTTCCACTGCTTCGCGAACTTCCTCAACCTGGCTGTAGCAATAGTTTAGGAACTCTTGAGTCTCAGACCAGGTGAGATGATCGTTCTGGAACAACCTGTTGGCGAACGGAGAGATATGCCTGGAGATCTCTTCCGAAAACTCCTCAAGCAGATATTCACCCTCCCCGTCGTCTGGCACCCAGCCAAGATAGCTCCTCTTCCATCTGAGCACCATGCTCTTGAGGTCCTCGAGTTCCTTTATGACGTTTGCTTCCATGGCTACTTCTTCGATTCGAAGGCGTAGCACTTCTTGACCACGTTGAACTCCGCCACGCCCCAGTAGAACGGCCAGTGAATCTTCATGCAATAGCCAATAAGGTCCGCCGGAGGGAAACTGGAGCCTTCGATCACAGGCTTGAGGTGCTTGCAGTCCCAACATTTATGATCAGACTCCTTGTCCGGCTTCAATACCTTGTCAAGGAATTCTTGCGGCGTTAACTCTGCCATCTGCTACTCCTTTCTTTATTACCAGTCCGTCACTTCGCCCTTTTTCTTCTTCTCCTGATACTCTTCCCATACCTCAGGAGACAGCCTCTGGATATCCCAGTTGAATGGGTAGCTTCCGGCTATGCCGCCGTCGGGCGGCTGCGGTCGCCAACCCCTCACCGGCTTGCCCCGTATGCTGAACTTCACCATGTCGGGCACACCCAGGTAGATGTCCCTGGGCAGACACTGGAAGGGCCTGGTCTTGCCCTCTATACCCGGACTATAGTTGGAGTAGCCGTCCAAGGGTTTATCCGCATAAAGTGGGCTGGTGTCAGGCTTCTCGCCGGGCCTGTCCTCCGGGCCCTTGTACATGTGGCCCTGGATCATGTGGATGAAGTAGACTGCACCGCATTCGGCACAGTTGATTGTGCCTTCCCAGTTCCAGAAACAGTAAGGATCCAGGTAGTTAACCGTGTCACAGGGTTTTCCGCCCACATCTTTTTTACACCAGATTATGTCACACACAGTTCATCCCTCCTTTTATATCCAGGCCTTCTCATACCACTCTTCGATGGTTGCCGTTGGATAGCCGAGCATCTCGTGGTAGATCTTGACGTTATCGGCACCAACCGGCCGCCAGATCCAGTACAGTCTCCGGGGAGTCTTCTCCATCAGGCCGGCACCGTAGGTACCCATCACGCCTACATCTCCAAAGATGGGATCCTCCTGCCACCTGACGGTCCCCCTGGTTCTCCAGTGCTCGGACTCGTAGACCTCCTTGTCGTTCATCACCGGCTCAGCCAAAAGCCCGGCATCCTGGCAGGTCTTGACCACCTCGGACCTGTTCTTGTCCGCAGCCCACTGTTCCAGAGCTGCGTAGATTTCCACCTGGGCCTCGGCCTTGACCCTCTCATCGTGAGCCTTGTATTTGTCGAGCAACCCTTTGTTGCCGGTGATCTTGCAAAGCTCTGCGAAGTCCTCATCCTGGAAGGCACTGATCATGGCGTACCTGGCGCAATACTTTTCCTGCGGGTTCTTGGCATCCGGGAAGTCGGACTTGCCGCAGAGGATGATACCGTGGGCGCAAAGCTGGGTGTCCCAGTTGCCCCAGCGCTGCCTGACAATGCCGAACCTGCCGTAGAGCGGCGCCGCAAAGCCTAGACACCTGGTGGCTGCCTGCACCTGGGAGAACTCGATCATGGTGCCCAGCCCGGTCTTCCGCCGCCAGTGCATGGCCGCCAGAATCCCGAAGGTGATCTGGGTGCCGGAGTACCAGTCGATGCACCAGTTGGAGTGCTTGGTGCAGTGGCCGCCAAAACTCTCATGGAAGCCGGTTACCGAGGCCAGCCCGGCGTGGGCCTGCCCCAGAATGTCGTAGGAGCCGCCAAAGACCTTGGGCCCGTAACCAAAACCGCCGCCCCAGACATAGATGAACCTGGGGTTCATTTCCTGGAGGAAGCGGTAACTCTGGCTCCACCTGTCAAAGGTGCCGGGGCGGTAGCATTCGGTAAGCCCATCGGACATCTTCACCAGGGAGTAGAAGGCCTCCTTCATCTCGTCCAGGTGGTAGTCCATGGTGATGTGGTACTCGTTGGGATTGGCGTTCAAATACCCCATACCCGTACCGGTCATGGGCCTGGTGTCGTGCAAGGGATAGAGATAGGTCTCGTTGAACGGAGCACAGTGCCGCATGGGATCACCCATCCGCGGCATCTCCACCTTGATCACCTCAGCCCCGAGCTCGGCCAGATTGCTGACGGAATGAGGCGTGAAGATGTACATGGTGGTGCTCATCCACCTGATGCCCTTCAGAGACTGGGGCTTGCCGAACTCGTTGCCCGGATCGAACTTGGCCTTACAGTAATCCTCATAGGGCATCTTCATCTCATCGAGCTCTTCCTTGCTCTTGGGGCCCGGCAGATCCTCAAGTCTTGTTTCACGTGGATCTTTGTTATACTTGAGTTTATGCATCTTATATAACCCCCTTCTCCTTGAGTTCGTTGACTTCTGTTTGACCTATACCGCACAATTTCATGTAGACCTCGTAGTTATCGTACCCGAGGGGCCTGCCCAACTGTTTGACCCGGTGCGGTGTCCTCATCGCGTAGTTGTTTGGTGACACCGAGAAAAGCAGGGTCCCGTAGTGATCGGTATCAATGGTGCAGACCCAGGGGCGGTACACGAAGTGGGGGAACTCGGAGACCTCATCGATGTACAGAACCGGGCCGGCAGCGATCTCGTATTCCAAAAGCTTCTCTTCGGCCTCGATCCGGTTGATGTCCCTGAGCCACCGGGTGGTGAGGGTGTAGGTCTTGATCAGCATCTCCAGGGCGTTCCTGCCGCCCATCTCCTTCAGGATGGGATCTTCGTGGATCAGCCGGCCAAACTGGGGGAAGTCCCGCTCAATACACATGCCGATCCGGTACCACAGCCGGTCGGTCTGACCGCCGATCATCATGTAGCCGTCCCGGCAGGGGTTCCACTCGTACTGGTTGAGGTTGGGGTCCCAGCCGCCCGTCCTCGCCTTGATGGAGGCGTTGAACATGTACCAGCTGATGTCAAAGTCCAGGATGTCCATCTGGGTCTCGGCGCCGGTTACCTCGCAGAACTGGCCCTCGCCGGTGAACTCGTCCCTCCAGTAAAGGGCAGCCAGCAGGGTGTTGGCCCCCTGCTCCCCGGCAACAAAGTCAGCAAACCAGACGCCGGACCGGGTGGGGGAGCCGCCGCTCTCTCTGGGGAGTTGGTCCTGGGGGAAGCCGGTGTTGTGGACGAAGGCGTTGGAACAGCCACCAAAGGGCTCCAGAGTCCACTGGCCGAACTTGGACGTCTTGTCCTTGTAGGGACCCCAGGTGCCGCGCACCGCAATATTCAGATAGACCAGCCTGGGGAACTCCTTGCAAAGGTGCCTGTAACCCAGACCAATACTGTCCATGTAGCCCGCGGGCATCTCGTCGATCACCCCGTCGGCCATGCCTACCAACCTCCTGTAAATCTCACGACCCTCTTCGGTCTCGAGGTTCAGGGATACGGACTTCTGCCCCCTCATCTCGTGGATGAAATCCAGGCCGCACTTCTCACCCGTAACCTTGCTCTCGAGCATGTACTCCTTTCTGCCAAAGGGAGTGAGTTGCCGCGCAGGGTCTCCTTCGGGGGGCTCGATGTTGATAACCTCGGCCCCGGCCTCGCAGAGCAAACCACCGCAGAACTTGTGGCCCATTCTCCAGAGACCGACACAGACAAACCTGAATCCTTGCAGGGCCTCAGGTTTAGCAAAGGCGTACTCATACCTGAGGTTGTCCTCGCACCATTTGCCGAAATCTTCCGCCTTCCTCTTGGCATACACCTTTGCCACTTCTTCCGGCGAAGGCGGCGGCGTCACCGGCCAGGGCCTGATGTCGGGATGCATCAGATCAATGGTGTCGGCCCTGCTGTTTATTTCTACATCTTTCTTTTCTGCCATCTTTTGACCTCCCATCTGTTGGTTTTTTTGAAACCAATGCCACAGTCCTCCCCTAGTCGGTAATCAGATTCGGTAATTCAGACCCGCAACGTCACTTCGCCTTGGATAGAAAACCTAACTGGGAGGAGGCGGTCTTTTGTTTTAGTTCTCACCTCCTTTCTGGTAGTGCGAATGGTTGTATATTAAATTGGGTCAAGTAAGTGGTAAAAGCATCTGTGACCCAGCCTTTCGTCCACCGCCGAAGAAGTTGATCCGAGATTCACCAGGGTTTGGAGTCCAAGCACTCTTGATTTAATATTCTTAAGCGGATGCTTATAAGCGAATGAGAAGTAAAACGGCTTGCGTCTTTCTTGAGGACCTATTACAAGTTTCCTGCCAGGAATAGAGCATCAAGGCGACTTTTTATCACATGTCTTAATTTGTTGTGATTTTAGGTAGTTAGTTGGTGGTGAGGGAACTCATTTTGGCGCTACTGCTGGTTGGAATTATGGGGTAGGTGGGTGATGCTGTATTGAATTGGACCCGGTTCTAACAGAAGACTCCTGAATACCTACTCAGAGTGGGCTTTTTTGGGCTGTCGGAAAAAGGACCCCTTTCTGTTCGTATCTCAAACAGAGGTGGTGGTCTTCATCAAGGTATGCCTCTGAATTAATGCTTTATTCGCTCCTGAGCCGTTCAAGCACTTTTTCTAGCTCTTCATGTTGTCCTGTTTTATCGAGATAGCCGAGAGATACAAAAGCATCCAGTATAAAACTGAGGTTATCTTTCTTACTTTGAAGTACCTCCATCAACATTGCTACTATCACAGCCGGTTTACCACCAAAAGCAGCCCGGAACTCATCCCCTGGTTTTTGTTTCAATTGTGGATTTTCAGCGACGATCAGGAAGTTTTCAACGTCGTGGCTCTGTAGTGTCTCAACGGCTTGCCTTAAAAAATCAGTGTTCATCTTTGTCATTTCATTATCTCCTTCTATTCAACCAACAAATCAGAGCGATAAACGGCTCGCACAGGAGGCTGATCCCGAATAAGGAGTTTCGGTCATTTCGTAGATATAGTAAAGCCTCAAGTAGTTGTAGTATATGTAATTGAGCGTCGGAACAAAGGTTGCCTTAGCAAAAGCAGGCGGTAGCGAACTAAGCATGCCGCGTTTCATGACGTCCTCTCCGACAAATTTGTGGATTAATACAGAGCCTGGTAAATCTACCCAATGGCTTTCCAGAACTTCTGGGCAGTGGGATATGAGAGCGATGCCCTCGTCAACAGTCAGAGCAAATCTTCCTTGATCATTGAAGCTCTTAACGCACTTCTTGGGTGGCGTATTTTTCATGGCGTAGCCGGTTTCGACATCTAAGAGAAGATAAGGTTTGTCCGGAGTCGACACCCCTTGGGCGTTCTCGAACCACTCGGGCTTGATGATATGCTTTAGTTGAATATCATTGATACTTTCTCTTGTCCTTTCGAGTTGGTAACTGAGAGGCACAATAGTATTAGGTACAACAATCAAGATGGGAATATGGCTCTTTTCAATCGTAGTATCCTTGGTATTCTTAGCGAGCAATTGCTTTAAGGGCATGATGTGCCGGTTGACAAAATCACTTTCGCTCAGACGAGTAGGTATATGGAACTTTTTTTCTATAATTGTGTTTATTTGTTGAGAAAAAAGCTCTACTAAAATATCCACGGGTCCTCCATGTACATTTTGGCTCTCGCTTTGAGCATTGACAGCTTATCCAGCTTCCCACTATTCTAATTATAAGTAGCGTTCGTTTTCTAGTCGGGCCGAGTCTGGAAAACCTAAACCCTCTTATCCCCACGCATATAGTTCGAACCTCCGCGATAAATCAGAGACGAGTGAAAAGAATATTCTCTCCCCTGTGAGGCCTCATCCTATTTGTCACAATTGACACCATAGTGCAGGTTTACGTTCCGACCCAAGTTCATCGATGGAAAATCAGCTATGAGCGTCAGATTTGCTGACGAGAAGGATTTAGGGAAAGTCTTGGAAATAGAAAGACTTTCATTTTCAGATCCGTGGGATCACCATGGCTTTAAGACAACATTAAAGCATATCTTCCTGGTCTTTGGCGAGCAAGACATCTCAGGTTACTTAATTGCTGTTTGTTGTTATAAGAATATCAGAGGTACCATTATGAAAATCGCTGTGCATCCTGAGCATAGGCGAAAAGGTATAGGCACAGCTTTACTCAATCACTGTTTGGAAATACTAAAGGAAAAAGAAATCATAGATGTCTGCTTGAATGTTGAAATGACACGAAAACCAGCAATAGCCTTATATGAAAAATTCGGGTTTCAAATTACTAAGACAATTCACATGGATTATGAAGATGATCTTTCAGACGATGCCTTCCATGTAATGCAACTGATTCTGTAAGACAATAACGAGGTGGCAGGTTTCAACAGTAACTAGGATCTCACCCACTTTTTCAGCGGGTTACTCTTTTTTTCGAGGAATCACCCTTTCTGGATTCCCCCTTTCCAGGCTGTGTTGCAATTCGCCAAAGCCGTCATTCCGGACGAGCACCGCTTCGCGGGGCGAGATCCGGAATCCAGTGAAAAGCCAATATAACCAAATTTCTCCTGGATCCCGGCTCGCGTCCGTAGGCGGACTTGGCCGGGATGACGACTTGCGACACAGACCCTTGTGCGGAAATGACAAGAGAAAAATCTCTTTTTGCATTAGGGTTAACTCAGCCTATCCCATTCTCTTCGCTGAATTGAAATGATACTATTTTGTCTCATTTTCTTGTACTTTAGGCCGACAAGTAAAGAATCCAGGCTATAGGAAGGATTGGAGAAAATGTGGATTGCGAGACTTTCGAGTGGTTTTGAGATTGATGTTTCCGGCGGCCTTAGAGTTTTAGAGATCGAAAATGACTTTTATGTGGTGGGGCAAGAAATGTTGATTCCTGTGAATAGCAGGGAGGAAGGTTTAGAAGAAATCAGGAAGATAAAAGAGGGTGAATGTTGAAGGCCGCCGCTTACTACCGTGTAAGTAGTAGTAAACAAGAAGAAAAAAATCAGTGTCGCTAGATACTCTGCACCTATGGTTAATGAAACCGGCAGGAAAAGTCCAAAGGACAAACCCCTGGAACTGGCCTTGAAGTCCTTTGACTGGACGGTTGGCGCCATCCGGTAATTTGTGTCACTAGATTCTTTACTTTTCAGGGCCCCAGAGCATCCAGGGGGCCCTGGTTTAATGCTAGAATTTAATCTCAAAAGGCTCGATTTTTTTGTTGCACCGGGAGCAGATGTATTCAGTTTCCCTCACATCATCAGCGGAATATGAATCCGTTATACCCCTCTGCGCCGAGATCATTTCTTCCATCTTGAGACAACCCCTGCAAACGACCTCATCTCCAACCTGAACCGCCGAAAAAATATCTGCCATTGTCTCATCCTCCTTCTCTTTTACATAGATAGGCGAGTGCAAGAAATATGCGCAGCAACTTCATGAGCTTTGCTCAGGCTGGCCCTTTTTTTCTGGCTGCACCTTTGCGACAAATTGCTCCTTAAATCCTTCAGAGAACTCAGTCCTGAAAATATCTATGTCCATGGCCTCGTCATATCTGCCGGCAAGATGCAGGGCCATGCCCTTGTATATATGGGCCTCCTTGATATCGGGATTGATTCCCAGAACATCATCGAAGTATTTCAAACATTCATCATGTCTCCCCAATCCCAGCAAGGCGCGGCCTTTTCCCAGTAAAACGTGAACATTGTCGGCTTGCTGCAATAAGATCTTGTCCAGAAGCTTGATAGCCTCCTCGCATCGGCCCATATCGGTAAGGGAGTAAGCTTTAAGCTGCAAAGCCATTAAGTTTTCTGGGTTGCCCGCCAGCTCCTTGTCGCAGCAATAAACTGCCTCTTGCAAAAGTCCCTTCTCAGCTAATTTGGCCGCCCCAGCCAGCCATGAGGGTTTGGTTTCAGCTTCTTCTAGCTCAAGGACTTTCAACATAACGCCTGCGTAGGTTTGCTCCACAGCTTTGCCGCCATCAATAGCCATGGGTACACCATGACCTGGCAGTATGATTTCAATATCCCTTTTTAGCAACGACCTTAAGCCGTACAGGTAATGCTCCAGGTTTCCTCCCGCATTCTTGTCAACATCAGCCATGGCATGGGGCAAGACCGTGTCGCCGGTAATGGCAGTTTTGGTCGGAGCGTGATACAGGCATATACCGTCTATGGAATGGCCGGGCGTGCGAATCACCTCCCAGTCGAAGCCGCTCAACTCCAGGGTTTCTCCACCCTTAACTTCGATCAGAGGATGTCCGAGCTCTCCAATCATTTTCTTCAATTCGTGAGGGCCCGTTTCATGGATGATGACCTCCAGGTCCTTGTTCTCCATGACAGGAGGGTATCTCAACAACTCAAACGTGCCCATGGCATGGTCGCGGTGTCCGTGGGTGAGGACGATCTTTTTGATATCCGCGGGGTTGAACCCGAGCTTGAAAAACTGGATGAACGAGGTGTAGTCGTTGCCCGAGTCAACAACTGTTAGGTAATCTCCTGCCAGCACGTAAATATTAGAGGAGAAATGATAGCCTATCAGAAACACACCGTTCTCAAAGACCGGATGCGGATTCTGGAGAATCTCCTTAAGGGATAACCACCCCGGGTGTTCCGGCTCTTCCTCAGGTTCGGATTCATCTTCCTGTTGTGATTCCGGCTTTTCGTCGTCCTTCAACTCTTTGGCCATGTTCGCTCCCTTTACCATGATTGTATAGGAATTTCCTTTTTGGCAGGCACAGAGGCCTGCCCTACCAGGAAAGGTGGAGCGGGCGTCTCTGCCCACTTAATTTGATCGTATAAGAATTTCCTTTTTCCCCTCTCCATAATCACTCCCCCCATGGGAAGGGATTATGGGGAGGGGTGACGAAGCTCATGGGTGAATACCCTTTATTCAACATCGAAGACCTGGCCCTTCCCCGCGAAGCGGGATCTTCGAAGCGCCAGGTCAGATCGCAAGCACAGAGCGTACAAATCTAGGGAGTCGTGACATTGACAGTTTTTCGCTTTGCGCTCTGCGCTTAGCGCTTTGCATCATGAGGCATAAGGGGAGGATAAATTCTTTTTTATTTTTGCCTTGTGCCCTGTGCCTTGAGCCGTTCCCTTTCAGCCCGGATGCTTATTGTCGAATGAGATCTAATACGGATTTCGTCTTACTGGTGGACTTATTACAAGTTTCCTGCCAGGAATAGAGCATCAAAGCTACTTTTTGTAATATGTCTTAATTTGATGTGATTTTAGATACTTATTGGCTGGAAGGAGAAACAATTTGGGGCTTGCGGCGGGGTCGAATCTTAGGCAAAATTAGCTTTACTGTACGAAATGGGACCCTATTTTCGCAGAGTACTCCTGAATATTTAATCAGGGTGGGCTTCTTGAGGCTGTCGGAAAAAGGACCCCTTTCTGTTCGTATCTCAGACAGAGGTAGAGGTCTTCTTCAGGTTATACCTGCGAATTTTGCTGTACAGGGTGCTGCGACTGATCTGTAATTGTCTCGCTGCTTCATGCTTGTTCCAGCTACATTCCTGCAGTACTGCAAGAATCAACCGGCGCTCATTCTCTGCCAGGGAGGTTGAGGGCGGCTCTTCGCTCACCTGTTTGAGGAATTGTGGCAGGTGTCTTCCCTCGACCACCGCGCCCTGGGCAAGGATTACTGCATGACTAATCGCATTTTCCAATTGACGGACATTGCCGGGCCAATCGTGATCCAGCAATGCTTGCATGGCAGAGGAGGAAAACGATTGGATTTGCTTTCCCTCCTTAAGGCTGTATTTCTCCAGGAAATGCTTGCAGAGCATGGGAATGTCTTCTTTGCGATCGCGAAGAGGTGGCATGTCAACGGTAATAACGTTCACCCGGTAGTAGAGGTCGTCCCTGAATCGACCGGCTTCGACCGCCTTGTACAGGTCGAGGTTAGAGGCCGCCAAAACACGCACATCAGCCTCCAGGGTTTGCTCGCCACCTACCCGTTCAAAACAGTGATCCTGGAGAAATCGAAGCAGCAGAACTTGAGTGGCAGGAGCAATGTCGCCTATTTCATCCAGAAACAATGTGCCACCCTTGGCCCTTTCTATGCGACCCTTTTTCCTCTTAATCGCACCAGTAAAAGCGCCTTTTTCATGGCCGAAAAGCTCGCTTTCCAGTAAAGCCGGCGAGTAGGCTGAACAATTGGCCACTATAAAGGGACCGCTTCCTCGATGGCTCTCTCGATGAATGGCCTGTGCGACCAGTTCTTTGCCGGTGCCGTTTTCTCCGGCGATCAGAACTGTAGCGTCGGATCCTGATACCAGATCAATGAGTTCATAGATTTTCTGCATCTCGTCACTTTGACCGATGATTTCTCCATGAGATGTCCGTTCAGTCACTTCCTGGCGGAGCCGATTTATCTCCGTGTCATGGCGGACCAGGTGATGAATGTCTCCTGCTATCTGGTTAAATAAATTGTGAAAGAAGTGCAGATCCTCGCGAGAATGCTCCTGTGAGATTTTTGAGCCCAGCAAGAAGTAACCAATACATTGATGAGGCGTGGAGATTGGCAAGCCGAACCAACTCGGATAACTCTTTGCGAGCAAGCTCAGAAAGGCGGGATTGTCATTGCTGTATTCAGAGCTCATTATGTGCATTTCCTTTACATTTTGTACGTACTGGACAAAATCCGAAATCAATCCGGACTGTTCGAGTTCCTGAATACCTCTCAGCAGGGGTTCAACCGTGCTGAAGTTGCAATCCTCCAGCTCCAGAAACCGCTGTTTTTCACCATCCAAAAGGAAAAAAAACATCTCTGATTCCGGGAAAATTTCCTGACCGATTTCCTGGACGAAATGAACAACCTCTGGGAGGGATTCTATAGCGCTCACCTGCCGGGAAATGTCAAAGAGTGTCTCCAGTTGATGCTGGGTCTTTTGTAGTTCTTTAGAACGAAAGGCCAGGGCTTTTTCCATCTCACGCTTTTCAGTAACGTCCCGCTCCAGTCTAATGATTGAGCTTATCTCACCCTGAGAGTCGAGAAGAGGATACGTTGCAACTTCGAGCAACCGTTCCTCTCCTGCGGCGTTAGGATAAAATTTGTCCGACATGGCGGGACCTTTGGTGCGAACGGTTTCTTCCATTGGACACCGAATACCATAATCCGCGCAAGGTGTGGGCCTGTCGAGCATGATCTCGTGGCACCTCATTCCCACTGCATTAGAAGGTTCTAAGCCAACCCGGGAGTGAAAGGCATCGTTCGCCTGGACAATTGCGTGGGTCCTGGGGTCAACGACGATAAGATTATCGGTGATGCTGTTGATGATCTTATCGCTGAATGCTTGCGATGACTGCAGTTGGGTTTCGAGGCTTTTGCGCTCGGTGATGTCGTTTACATGGGAGATGAAGTAGAGGGGCGTGCCACTGTCGTCCTGGACCAGTGAACTGGTAACTTGCCCCCATACTATATGGCCTTTCTTGTGGTAGTATTGCTTCTCAAACTCGGCGTGACTGATCTCCCCTGATGATGACTGCTGGATAAATCTGGGACTTACATCCAAATAATCCGGATGGGTAATATCATTCACAGTCATAGTTTCGAGCTCTTCTTGACTGTAGCCGAATATCTCGCACATCTGGTTATTGACCTTCACAAAACGCCCTTCAGTATCAACTAAACACATTCCGATACTGGCGTTTTCGAAAGCGTGGCGAAATCGTTCCTCACTCGCACGCAGCGCCTCTTCAGCCAGTTCGAGATCGGTCGTATCACGTGCATTGACAACAACACCCGAAACACATTCGTCGTTCTCGAAAAAAGGATAATAGCTGATATGCATACATCTTCTTTTTCCATCGGGGAAATCCAACCAGTCAAGATAATGAACTTCTTCACCGGTAAGACAGTGATCCAGATGACCCTTTATCTTTTTTTCAAAGATCTCTGTTCCAAACATCTCTGCTACGGGGTGTCCGATAATTTCCTCTCGGGTCCTCTTGAATATCTCAGTGTAAGCATCGTTTACGGTCCGATAGGTATAGTTGCTATCAATAAAAGACATCGGGTCATGGACTGCTGAGACTATGAGTTTATATCTACCTAACTCTTCCTCCGTCCGTTTGCGCTTGGTGATATCTCGCGCATGCTCAACGGCCTGTATTGTAAAGCCTTGGTGGTCTTTGATTGGGTAAGAATACACTTCGAAGATACGCTCGCTTCCATCTGGTAGGGAAACTCGCTTTTCAAGCATCTGCGGTTCACCATTGCGGAAAACATCTTGCACATGACATTCGTCGCATATGGCCGTGCGGTTATAAAACGCCTCATAGCAAAATCTTCCAATCAGTTGTTCTCCGGGCAACTTAAAGAGGTCCATCATGGTCTGATTGCACTTGAGAATTCTGAATTCGCGGTCATAAACGCCGAAGGGATCGGTGACGCTGTCAAAAACCCTGCTGAGAAATTGTTCGTCGTAGGTAGTCATGTCTGCCTTCCTTTCCCAGAGGCATTGAAGCTGGTAAGTAGTCGTCACACCGACAGAGAGTTAGTGTGGACTCGCAATAAAGATCGCTGGCGGCAGATAACCACTGAGATGAACATTCACTGTGCAGAGACTGGCGGAAGCCGAGAAAAACCAAACTCTCATACCGGTGTGTATTAATTAGGTCTTGTCTGCGGGTCGTATTTAGATCATCATGGCATGATGCCTAATTAGCTGTCAAGAATAAAATTTTAGCTTGATTAAGCAACTAGGCGCAAGGTGGGAATTGTTGGAATAGGTCGTAAATAAAACAGTTAATGGATTCAAACCTGGGACGGTATCAGCGTGGTTCGCAGTTTCCTGGCCCGGATTATTCATGACCAATGCTGGCTCCATGAACAATCCGCCCTTTGGGCTTCGACTGCGGCCTCTTCAGGCCTCCGCTCAAGGCTAGCCTTGAGCGGGTGCGGAAGCACCCTGTCGAAACCCGCAACCAAGATTTTCAATTTATTGCGGGTGCTTATTCACGAATCCTGAAGATTCGTGAATAATGCAGGCTAGCTCACCACCCAAACCGCCAGTTCCTTCGCCATATGAATGACCTTGTTGCTTACCCGGCCCATAGGGAACTCTTCTACCTCGGAAAGACCTCTTCGCCCCACAACAATGGTCCCATATTCACCCTTCAGAGCGTATTGGATAATGGCTCCGGCCCGACTGAGTACTCCCGTCGCCGTCCTCGCGGTGATTTGGTTGCGACGAAAGCCAGCATTTTCCAGACGACCGGTGGCTTTCTCGAAAACAGACTTCATGGATACTTCGGCCTTATGGGATATCTCCTCATCAAGTGCTCTGACCGCGTGATAGAGGGTGACCTGCAAATATGCGCTCACCATGGTGCCAACGTAATCCACGGCTCTCATTGCTCCTTCGGAAGCATCTAAGCCCACAAGTATTTTACCAACATGAGGGGTTCCACCTACCACGCAGAGGGGAACATGGGTGAGACGTCCAAGGAGCTTGTCGGCAATGCTTCCCCATAAGAAATCTTTCAGCAAACTCATTCCCCAGCGTCCCAGAACTACGGCTTGGTAATCACGTTCTGACTCATAGATAATATCTCTCGCTATACCCACCTGCCTTTCCTGAATTTTGACTTTTACCGCGTCCTCTGGCACGCCCCGGTCCAGAAATAGCTGACGTGCTCTGTCCATGATTTCCCGAATCGCCTTCTCTTGCTGGTGCTCAGAACCACTTGGGGCGGCCTTCTTGAGCATCAATTCGGGGTCTTCCTCAAGGTCCCAGAAACTTTCTGGGATCTTAGGAGTCACATGGAAAAGAACTACGTCGATGCGGTTCGGTGCAAACAACTGGCTCACATAACGTGCAGCCTCGAAAGCCTGATCCGAACCATCCACTGCCAGTAGAATTCTTATTCTGTCATCGGCCATGGAACACTCCTTTATTTATTCCCAGAAAACCTGGTCCTCAGGGCTAGTCTCTGTATGATTTATGATTGTAGATTTATGATTTCAGATTGAGGTGCATGCATTCTTGACCGTGAGGTTCTGAGCTCTTAAATCTGCAATCTGCATTCTTCAATCTAAAATCGCCAGGCTCCTTTAACCCGGTTTTACCCTTCCATGAGAACCCGTATGTGTTTCTCCACCGACTCTGCCAGTGCATCAAGGTTGTAGCCACCCTCGAGCACGGAGACAAGCCTACCCTCTGCGTAACCCTCGGCAATGCTCTTAATCCTTCGGGTCAGCTCTTCATACCCTTTTGTAGTGAGGCTTACATGCGCCAAGGGATCTGATATGTGGGCGTCGAAGCCGGCAGAGATAAGGACAAACTGGGGCCTGAACTTGTCCATCGCTTGCTCAACCTTTTCAAGGGCTTTTAGATACTCCTCTTCTCCTGCGCCCGCAGGCATGGGGAAGTTCTGGGTAAATCCTTTCCCTTGACCATATCCCGTTTCTGAAACCTTTCCCGTACCGGGGTAGCAGGAGGAAGGGTCTTGGTGGAGGCTCACGAAGTATATGGTTGGATCTTTATCGAACATGTATTGGGTGCCGTTGCCGTGATGGACATCCCAGTCTATTACTAGAATTCGTTCTATGGCATGTTGTTTCTGAAGGTATCTTGCCGCGATGGCAACATTGTTAAAAAAACAAAATCCCATGGCCCTGTAGCTTTCTGCGTGGTGGCCGGGAGGCCGTACCGCACAAAAGCAGTTTCTCACCGTTCCTTCTATTACCTTGTCTATCCCTTTCAGCACGCCCCCAACCGCGCAAAGGGCCACTTCAAAGGTCGCGGGACTTAGGATGCATTCTGGGCTATTCAGAAAAGGATCGGAGTGCTCCACCGCACTCTTAAATTCATCTATGTACCTGGATGTGTGGCAGAGTTCCAGGAAGCTCCTTTCCGCAGGAGCGGGCTCTATTAGGAGAAGTTTGTCAAGAAGTCCCGTTGTTTCAAGAGTTTCCATGATAGCAGTGAGTCTTTGAGGTTTTTCCGGGTGGCGGTGGCCGGTTTCGTGCTTCAGATATATCTCACCATAGACCAATCCTGTTTCCGCTAAGCGCATTTCGAGTCTCCGTGTAAGTTGAAAATGCTCCAGCTCGCGCTGTTGAATAGGGTTCCCTTCGGGAAATTCAACAGGGCGAGCTCATTCCCCGTAGCGACTCGACCTGAGCGACACGACTTGAGCTCGTCGACAGGTCTTGTCGTAGCGAAGCGGAGATCCCGCTTCAGCGGGGCTGCGGGGTTAGCGAGCGAACTACAATAAAATGGAATCACTTCCTTACATTTCGAAGATTCCCTGTCCCGCTTTAGTCCCGCTAAAGCGGGACAGGGAGCTTCAATTGCCGAATTCAGGAAAAGTATCCAGTATGGTTTCTTTAAGAACCTCTGCATCAGCAAACCGTTCTTTCGGATCCTTTTTGAGGCACTTCAGGATAATTTTCTCGAGTTCCACTGGGATATCAGGCTCGATCTGCCTGGGAGGATCCGGTTCCCGGGTGAGAATAAGGTCCATCAAGGCCTTTTCATTCACTTCAATAAAAGGTAGTAAATCAGTATAAAGCATATAGATGACGACGCCCAGAGCCCAAACATCACTCGCGATCTGACTCTCACCCATAATCTGCTCAGGAGCCATGTAGGGCCTGGACCCGACCATGGTGCTACTAATGTTTTTATCTTTCAATTCTTTGGCGACGCCGTAATCCAAGAGTTTGAGAAGTCCATCACTCCCTATGAGTACATTTTCCGGTTTGATATCCCTGTGTACAATCCGGTTCTTGTGGGCGTGGGCGACAACGTCCACCAACTGGAGGATTATTCTTTCTTTCTCAGACTCCTCCATAGACCCGAACATTAGTTCTAGCAGCGAGCGCCCTGCCACAAATTCTTCGATTAACACAACCCGGCCACGATGCTCAACCACATCGACTATTTTGATGGCGTTAGGGTGGCCTTCCATCTGTTGACAAATGTCTGCCTCTTTGCGAAATTTATCATTCAAGTTCTTATTCCTGGGGATCTTGGCCACGTAATACGGGGCACGCCCTTCCCTCTCTGTGTCTCGCACCTTCCAGACCTCACCGTAACTACCTCGTCCAAGACGCTCAACCTTCTCATAACGTTCGGCGATCAACTCAGTCATTTTCATCAATGAGAAAAAATCGCCGCTGAAAAGTAGCACCTTAGGAACAAACTGCTTTAAGAATCTGCTGAGGAATCGGTGCTCCTCGGGATAGTCCTCCGAATGTTCTGCAGCACTTGTTTGCCCAATTAGATCTACGTTGTAGCCCTCATAACCTATTACGGCGCCGCTTTCATCGCGAACAACCTGGCCATTGAGCAAGATGGTAAGCTTCTGACCATCTTTGCGTCTAAAGTTCACTTTATAATTCTTGATAAAGCCCTGTGTCTCGATAACCTTTTGAAAGCGCTCACGATCTTTCGGTTCCCAGTAGAGGCCTTTCTTGATGTCTATGCCGAGCAGTTCATCTCTACTGTCGTAACCCAGCATCCTAACCAGATTCTGATTCACATCCAGAAATCGCCCTTCTCGGCTGCTCATAAACAACCCGTACTGTTCACCATCAAAAAATTCCCGATATCTGGAAATGATTTCCCGCCTCTGTCGGTCCTGCTGGCGAATTCGGGCCAACACACCGACCCTGCGTAGCAACAAGTCTCTGCTGGCAGTTTTCAGCAAGTAGTCTGCCGCTCCCATGTGTAAACCCTGGGCTGCGTACTCCTCATCAAATTTCTCAAGAAGGATAAGAACCGGCAGATCGCTCGTGGTTCCTCGTTTTTTCAGACTTTGGAGAATCTTCAATCCATTGAGACCTGGGCTCTGAATCGCCAAGAGCACTAATGCGGGAAGAAAGTTTTGGGATAGTTCTAAGCCATCTTGGCTGTTGCAAGCCACAGCTACCTGATAGTCTCCATCTTCCAGAATGTCTTTCAAATTCCGGACGTCTTGCTCTTGGGAGTCGATTATTACGATCCGGCGCTTTTCCATACGGTTTGTTCCACCTAGCCTGGATATTTCATGAAAATGCTCTAGCGAGCGCATTCCCCGTAGCGACTCGACCTGAGCTCAAAGATCCGAAGAATGGCAGTGGCAGAATCATTCTGAGTGACCTTTGTCGCAGGTTGGGCGTCAACCACTTTCATTCAGTGTTCCAGATCAAAAAGACTAATGGCTGGTTCTAACTTTCTTCTGAATTCTGGATAGATTTCTGAAAGTAGCTTGTAATATGGCGAGATGAACTTGAGCTTTTTAAAGACGAAATCTAATCTGAAATTTGGGCATTTCTCACAGGTCCAAACACGCCAATAGTGCTTGGCAGCGTGCATCAGACAATCACTATAAAAAGGGCAGTCAATGGCTTTGACGCTTTCACTGTTAATTGGTTGGGGCGAATTTGTTTTCAACATTTTCACCTCCGGTATTCAGTTCCCGGCAATACAAACCCCCGCGTTTCAATTGTATGTTTAAAAAGGCAAAAATCGTGCCATTGGACTTCTTTTATCGCAACATATTGATTTAATAAGAATAATTATAAATCTGGAAAATGTGCCAGCCCGAAAGAGGGGGGGGATATTGGTAAGGGATGTAGGGGTAAGAGTGATATTAGTTAATGATATCAACAAACTAATGACGTTGCATTTCTGCAACCATTGCAGCGGCAGGCAACCAAACAGTTATGAGGTGGGCAGGTGGTAGCGCTTCATCTTTCTCCAAAGGGTAGTCCGGTGGATACCCAGTTCTTTCGCGGTCGCCGCGGTGTTGCCTCCGTTTCGTTCTAGGGCACTTGCGATGAGATCACGCTCAACTCTTTCAAGAACAGCAAGATCCTGTTCTTCCGAGATCTTGGCATGGGCTGGGGGCTCTATTTGCTTGCTCCTTAGATAGGAAGGAAGGTTGCGGGGTTGAATCTCAATCCCCTTGGTCAGGATCATTGCGTGCTCGATGGTGTTCTCCAACTCACGAACATTTCCTGGAAAGTCATAATTCAAAAGAATCCTCAGGGCTGAGGGCGAGACCTTCTTTATCTGCTTGGACTGCTTAAGGTTTATGCGCTCCATGAAATGATCAATAAGCAAGGGGATGTCTTCACGACGCTCACGCAATGGGGCGATACTGAGCCGGATCACATTGATCCGGTAGAAAAGGTCCTCGCGAAATTCCCTCCGATGCATCATCTCCATGAGATTTCTGTTGGTGGCTGTGATGATGCGGACGTCAACCCTTTCGGTCTTGGTGCTGCCAAGGGGCTCGTACTCTTTTTGCTCGAGAACACGTAGCAGTTTCACCTGAGTTCCCTTGCTCATGTCACCTATCTCATCCAATAACATTGTGCCACCGTGGGCTTGACGGAAGCGTCCAGGCTTATCCCTTTTTGCATCCGTGAAAGCCCCTTTCTTGTAGCCGAAAAGCTCCGATTCCAACAGAGTTTCCGGGAGGGCGGCGCAGTTGACTTTTATTAGCGGCCTATCTTTGCGGGTGCTCAGGTTATGGATCGCCGTGGCAAAGAGCTCCTTGCCGGTGCCGCTCTCTCCCTCTATGAGTACAGTGGCGTCACTTTGGGCTATGTCGGGCAGGATTTGGAAGAGGTCTAGCATGGATTTGGAGCGTCCCAGAATGTCCTGGAAGGAGTAGCTGCTGGAGATCTCCTTGCGCAACTCCTTGATCAGGGAGAGGTCTCGAAAGGTCTCCACAGCTCCAACTACATTGCCACTTTCATCCCGGACGACTGCCGTGGAAATACTTATTGGGATCTCCCTATTGTCTCGATTGAGAATGTTGACTTCTAGATTGACGATAGTTTCAGTGGTTTCGGCGGTGTGTTTCAAGGCGCACGCTTCAAAGCACAGATTGGACCTGAAGATTTCATGGCAGTATTGGCCGACAGCTTCCTCCTTTGAGAAACCGGTGATTATCTCGGCGGCCTTGTTGAAGGAGGTAATCCGGCCCTCGTGATCAACCGTAAAAACACCGTCTGCGATACTATCTAATATGAGCTGGGTCCAAGAAGGACCGTCCTGTGTTGGTATATCATGCTTATTGTCATAGCCCATATCTCAATCCTTCAGTTTAACTATATCAAAGAACCTCGGCGGACATGTCATTCTGAGTCCGCCGCAGGCGGACGAAGAATCTCAAGATCCTTCGCGGAATGAAGCTAAACAATATAGCAGTTTATCGGACAGCCGCTCATTACATTTTAGAAAACGTTGCGTGTCGATAATTTGGTTGCAAAAATGCAAAAAACATAATTACCTACTATTACGGATAATTATATATATTAGGTTGCGATATTGCAACAGTAGTTTCTATTTTACCTGCCAAGTGATTTTCTGTCATTTCCAGATTATCTATTTATATTATTAAGTTAAGTCCTAAATGCCCATATGGCACAGGTATTGCCCTTAAGGATGGTGGACTGTGGGATTTGCCAGTTGGAGTCGATTATGAAAGTGGCCATTATGCTTTATGGCACGAGAGTCTCTCCCAGATTCGGTTACAGTCAGGGGGCCATGATCGTGGAGGTCAGTGGCCACCAGGAAATCCGGAGGAAGACTCTGGAGACTGATGATTACTACCCTGAACAGATCCCCGTGGTTCTAGGCAAGAAGGGCGTGGAGGTGGTGATTAGCGGCGGGATGAACAAGCATTTTCAAGATATTTTTCGCTCACAGGGTATCCAAGTGATATGGGGCATCATAGGTGAAGCAAATGATGCCCTGGCTGCTTTTAAGGATGGGCAGCTAACCCCGGGAATGGGGTGCTGTCCAGAGGGACGCAGACCAAGACGAAGGCAAAGACGATTTCAGGGCAGGAGGTACCTGCCTTAAAAGAGGAGGTATGAATCATGCCAGGATTTGATCGAACAGGACCTGCAGGGATGGGTCCGATGACAGGATGGGGACGTGGCCGGTGCAACCCATCTGGATCTTATGAGCCCAGGGGGCGTCGCGGGTTCTTCGGACCGGGCTACGGCCGGGGTCGAGGCAGAGGATGGCGCCGCGGGGTAACCGGCATGCCTGGGTGGGGGCGGATGTACCCTCCTCCGCGGGGAGATTACTACGGACCGTGGGAACCAGACTGCGGCCCGTCTTATTCCCAGGAAGACGAACTGGCTGTACTCAAGGAAGAGGCCGCCTGGCTGAAGGAAGCACTACACGCTATCGAGCAGAGACTTAGCGAGATCGAAACTGGGCAGGAGGGATAATGGCTAAGGATATAGATATGGAAAAGTGAATAGTAGGTCGGATGGTTCCGCAGAGCGGGTTCATCCGACAATGAAAAGAAAGGCACCGCCTATTTGTCGGATCAATCTCGCTGCAGCGGGACTGACGCAAGAACGGTCCGACCTACGGAATTAGGAACTGGTGCTTCGAGGAGCGCAGCGCCAATAACCTGGGCAAATTCTGGAAGAGAAAAAGGAAAAGAGAATGGGAAAAGAGAAGTGTGATGAAAGCAAAGCATGCGATACATGTGAAACTGGGAGTACTTGCTCTGCCCAAGAGAAAGAAGAGCACGAGCAAGCACTCCTGCAACAGAAGTTGTTTCGCATCCGCCATAAGATCATGGTGATGAGCGGCAAGGGTGGGGTGGGAAAAAGCACTGTGAGCGTAAATTTCGCCGCTTCCCTCGCCCTACAGGGTTACGAAGTGGGCCTCCTGGATGCGGACATTCACGGTCCAGACATCCCCAGAATGTGTGGGGTGGAAAACCGGCCTCTAGTGAGTCATGGAGAGGGCTTAGAGCCGATAAAAGTCTTCAAAGGCCTGAAGGCCATATCCACTGGACTCCTCTCACCAGATCCGGACAAAGCCATAGTCTGGCGAGGTCCTTTGAAGCACAGGGCGATTCAACAGTTTCTCGGGGATGTGAACTGGGGTGATCTGGATTATCTGGTGATCGATCTTCCACCTGGCACTGGAGATGAGCCTCTCAGTGTTGCCCACCTGATCAAGAATGTGGATGGCGCCATCATCGTGACCACACCCCAGGACGTGGCCTTATTGGATTCCAGAAAGGCGGTCAATTTCAGCAGGTTGATAAATATTCCAGTGCTCGGGATTGTGGAGAACATGAGCGGTATGCTCTGTCCTCACTGCGGCGAAAAGATCGACCTCTTCAAGGTGGGAGGCGGAGAGAGAGCCGCGCTGGAGATGGGAGTTCCCTTTTTGGGCCGCATCCCCATTGACCCTAAGATGGTGATCAGTTGCGATGCAGGGACACCCTTCGTGGTTGATCCAGGCCCATCAGAGGTAAGAGAGGCTTTTGCGAACTTAACTCAAGCTGTGGTCAGGGCAATGGAGAAAGCAGTAGATAAGATAACTTCTGCAGCTCACTGAAATTATGGAGACATGACCTATGATTATCGCGGTGACAGCGCAAGGGAGAGATCTAAAAGGAGAGGTAGACCCTAGGTTCGGCAGGGCCAATCATTTCTTGCTCGTGGATTCTGAGACCATGGATTTTCAGGTGGCCGAAAATCACCAAAGCCTCAATTTACCCCAGGGGGCTGGTATTCAGGCGGCACAGAACGTGGCGAACCACGAGCCGGAGGTGGTTCTGACCGGTAACTGTGGCCCCAAGGCGTTCAAGACCCTACAGGCCGCAGGGATCAAGGTTGTTGTCGGGGTCAGCGGCAAAATAGAGGATGCCATCCAGGCTTACCTCCGGGGCGAATTTGAACCTGCGAAAAACGCTAACGTGGAGGGACACTGGGTGTAGAGGGAAGGACACGGCGACGAGGCGATGTGAATGAGTCTTGTTGACGCGCGTCTTGTTGGAACTCATTAAAACCTTTAGAAAAAAAGGAGGAAAAAGATGAAATTTGCTATTCCATTGGCAGAGGGTGTGCTTTGTGCTCACTTCGGCCATTGTCAGCAGTTTGCCATTATTGAGACAGAGGATGGTCAACTCAAGGACAAGGAACTGCATACTCCGCCACCCCACGAACCTGGAGTCCTGCCTAACTGGTTGGCCGAGTTGGGAGTAAGCGTGGTGATAGCCGGCGGTATGGGGCGGAGAGCGCTTGACCTCTTCAGTGAGAAGGGTATTCAGGTGACTGTCGGGGCTCCCAGTTCTCCGCCAGAGGGACTTGTGGAGCAATATCTGAAGGGAACCTTGATCGCGGGTCAGAATATCTGCGACCACTAGTTAGCGTCCATCCGGAAATCTGGGATTTCCGGATGGAGCTGTCAGCACTCAGTTGTCAGCAGTCAGCTTAACCATATGTTTTTAAATGTATTTTGCTGAGAGCTGAAAGCTGATCGCGCTCATGAGAAAACAGGGGTTTTCGGATGAGCACTGGTTAGTCAAATAGTAAAATAATCAATTTAACAAGAAAGGAACCGTTATGAGAATCGCAATTTCATCCACTGGACCGGGTCTCGACGTCGAGGTTGATCCACGCTTTGGTCGCTGTCAATGCTTTGTAGTGGTTGATCCCGCAACCGAAGAGTTGGAAGTGCTCGACAACGAGGCCGCTATGATGAGCGGTGGTGCGGGGATACAGGCTGCTCAAATGGTAGCCAACTCGGGAGTGGATGCGGTGATAACCGGGAATCTGGGTCCCAATGCCGCTGATACCCTGGCGGCCACCGGCCTGAAGGTCTATCTCGGCGTGGCAGGAACCGTGCGCCAGGCCCTGCAGCAATATATAGAAGGCCAACTACAGGAGGCTACCGGCCCCTCGGTGGATGCCAATTTCGGCACAACCACCCCGGGCGGTGGAACCGGTATGGGTGCGGGTAGGGGTATGGGCCGGGGTATGGGTCGAGGCATGGGGCGAGGAATGGGACGAGGCATGGGCAGAGGCATGGGCAGAGGCTATTCATCTGACCCACAGGTCACTCCTGCCAATGACCTGGAGGAACTGAAAAATCAGAAAGACAAGCTCCAAGAGCAAATGAAACGGATTGAGGAAAGGATAAGCAAGCTGGAAAAGAAGAAATAGGAGGTGATCAATATGCCGAGATTTGACGGAACCGGACCGGGAGGTATGGGACCCATGACGGGCAGAGGACGTGGTTATTGCGCCATGCCCGTGCGAGGTCCGAGCTATAACCGTCCATCCTTTTTTCCCTGGCGACGGGGCGCCGGTTATGGCGATCCCCGCTATGATTCTCCCATTCCCGGCTTCATGGGGTGGCGAGGATCTCGCCGGGGTGGCGGCCGCGGCCGCTTTCGGGATGGAGGATTCGGCTTTGGAAGAACCTTTGGCCGAAGGTGGTGATAGAACAGCAGATAAGAGAGGGACACTAGGATGATCATTGCGGTAGCGAGCGGTAAGGGCGGCACTGGCAAGACTACTGTGGCCACCAATCTGGCCAAATCAATTGGCGAAGGGGTGCAGCTCATCGACTGCGACGTGGAAGAGCCGAACAGTCATCTTTTTTTGAACCCGCACATTGAAAAGAGTGAAGAAGTCTACGTACCCCGCCCCAGGGTGGATCTTGACAAGTGTACGTACTGCGGTGATTGCGCCAAAATTTGCCGCTTCAGTGCCATCGTCGTGGTCAAAGAGCACGTGCTGGTCTTTCCTGAGCTATGCCACGGATGTGGTGGCTGCAGCAAAGTCTGTCCCGAGGAGGCAATATCGGAAATACCAAAGTCCATCGGGATTCTGGAACAGGGGGAGTCTCATCCTTTGGAATTCATCCATGGGCGTCTTGAGGTAGGCGAAGCCATGTCTCCCCCGCTCATCAAGGCGGCGCGAGCGCTGGCCAACGTGAACGGCGTGGTCATCATTGATTCCCCTCCTGGGACCTCGTGCCCGGTGATTGCTTCAATAAAGGGGAGCGACTTTTGCCTTCTGGTGACTGAGCCCACTCCGTTCGGCCTCAACGACCTTGAACTGGCGGTGGATGTGGTCTTTGCACTAGGAGTCCCAACCGGGGTGGTGATCAACCGCTCTGACATTGGCGACCTGGCGGTCAAAGAGTTCTGCGAGCGGCGGGGTATCCCTATCTTGATGGAGATACCAGAGGATCGGCAAATCGCCGAGGCCTACTCGCGCGGGGTAATGATCATCGACGTGTTTCCTGAATATAAGGAAAAATTTCAGGAGCTCTTCGCAGCAATTGAAGGTATATCAACCGGGATAACCGGCTAAACTGGCCAACCGAGTGAGAAAGGATCTTTTGTGAAAGAAGTTGTCATTATCAGTGGTAAGGGGGGGACCGGTAAAACCTCCATTGCGGGTTGCTTTGCAGCCCTGGCCAGGAACAAGGTGTTGGCCGATGCGGATGTTGATGCCGCGGATCTTTTTATCCTGTTGGAACCGAGCATTCAGTCACGAGAGTCCTTTCGCGGCGGGCACACCGCCTTCATTGATATGGACGCATGCGTGGAGTGCGGCGAATGCCTGGAGCTTTGCCGCTACGATGCCATCAGTCAGGACTATGTGGTGGACAAGGTGGATTGCGAGGGGTGTGGGGTGTGCGCCCACTTCTGCCCGTCTGAGGCCATTGAGATGCAGGAGAACATCTGCGGCGAGTGGTTTGTGTCGGACACCCGCTATGGTCCCTTTGTCCACGCGAAATTGGGGATTGCCGAAGAAAACTCCGGCATGCTGGTTACCATAGTCCGCCACAACGCCAAACTGATAGCCGGGGAAAAGGGGCTGGATCTCATTATCGTGGATGGCCCTCCCGGCATTGGCTGCCCGGTGATCTCGGCGGTCACCGGTGCCAACCTGGTGTTCATCGTCACAGAACCAACCCTTCCCGGGCTACATGATATGCAGAGGGTGGCGGCCTTGGCCAAACACTTCAATATTCCTGCCGCAGCCTGCATCAACAAGCACGATCTGAATCCTGAGATGAGTGACAGGATTCGCGGCTACTGTGAGGAAACAGGAGTTAATTTGGTTGGGATGATTCCCTACGATACTGTGGTTTCCAAGGCCCTGGTCGAGAAAAAAATTATAGTTGAATACGGCAATGGCAGCGTCTCTGAGGAGATCAAAAAGATTTGGAGCGCTCTTGCAGAAATTCTAGGAGTCGCTGACTAGGAGAACTCATTGCATGGGTTTGTTACAAAAGATAGAAAAGAGTCTGGCCCGGGTTGTTGATCCCGAGATGGGGATGGATGTGATGCGGATGAGACTCGTTCGGGATTTAAAGGTGGATCAGCACGGAGATGTTGAACTTACCTTTCGCCCCTCCTCGGTCCTATGTCCGCTGGGTTTTCAACTGGGCATCAATATCAAAGAAGCAGTCCTGGATGTGCCGGGAGTCAAAAGTGTACAGATTCACGTGGATGGTTTTATCCACGGCGAGCAACTGAAGAAGATCCTGGAAGAGATGGACTGAAAGAAGATTAAGGGAATTTACCATGCCGATCTATGAATACCAGTGCCAGGAATGTGGGGCTATCTCAGAGAAACTGCTGATGGGTGGAGAGAGCGCTGTGGATATCTGCTGCAGTGACTGTGGCTCACGGAAAATGAGCAGAATTCTGTCAGTTGCCTCTCTTTTGACCAAAAAAATGACTGGCAGCGCAGGCCATACTTGTTGTGGGCAGGAAGAACGATGTGATACTCCACCCTGTTCATCTGGGGGGAGCTGCCGCCGGGGCTAAAGTCCGGCAATCAGTCAGGAGGATAGTGATGCCAAGACGCGGTGCTAAGGGATCCAGAGGAGATGACGCTAGGGGTGCAGGCAAGAGCGGTCGAGGTGGACGTGGCCAAAAGGGGGGTTTTGGTGGTGGATCTGGTGGCGAGTGTGTCTGCCCAAGCTGTGGCAAGAGGACACCACACGAGCGCGGTATTCCGTGCATTGAGGTGAGCTGTCCCGAGTGTGGTACCGCCATGACCCGTGAGTAGTGATGAAGTCTGGACAGTTTTGGTTTCCAGACGAAGCTACCTGGTCTCAATCAAGAAGCCAAGAATTCCTTCCCCTTGTCGCAGATCCCGAGCTCGTCGCGGGGACGGGAGAGGGTATTTCTGGATGGAGAGTAGCTGACATACGGGAGACATTACTGGTTATGAAAAATCCCATGGATGATTTTGTTGATAAGCTACAAGAGCAGATTTTTGAAGAGTCGAAAGAGACCTATGGGGAGGAGGTCTTTTCAAGGTGGCAAAACCCTAAGTTCCTTGGAAAAATGACTGATCCTTCGTGTGTGGCTCGGCTTACTGGCACCTGTGGGGATACCATGGAGATCTATCTCCGAATAAGAAATGATCACATAGAAGAGGCAAGTTTTTTTTCTGACGGCTGTGGCTCCAGTGTGGCCTGTGGTTCAATGGCCGCCGAGTTGGCTACCGGCAAACATCTTGATGCTGCTGTCTGCATTGGCGCTGATACCATTCTGGATGCCTTGAGTGGGTTACCGGAGGAAGAAACCCACTGTGCCTACCTTGCCGCAGAGACCCTCCAAGTTGCCGTACATGAGTGGATGTTGCAAGGCTCCAAGACTGAAGAAAAATGATTTTAGCAAACTGCTTACTCGTCCATTCCCTCTGAGGGGAAGAAGATGAAGGCCGACCGAGTACTTGATGCGCGTGGGTGGAGTTGCACATGGTGCTGCCTGAAGGCAATCAGCATACTCAGGACCTTGGAGTCAGGGCAAGTTCTCAAGGTGCTTGGCACAGATCCTCTAGCCCTAGAGGATCTGCCACGCATTTTAGAGCGAACCGATAATCAGTTAATCGGGGTAGAAAAGCAGCCTGACTATTTCAGACTTTATCTGCGCCGAGGCCCGGCTGCCGAAGGAGGTTGCAGCGGTGGGAAGTGATTGGCATATCACCAGGTGGCTAAGGAGATCCGAGTGCTACAAACATCGTAGGGGGTACTTGGATAAATGACGGAAGAGCAACTCGCAAATGAAAGAGCTGTGGCTACGTTCGTCAAAACTCTCAGGGATGATCTGACGAAAGTCTTTGATACTGGCTTACTTCCGGTAGCCTACTTCATCGCATTCAGAGAACCCTCGATGGAAGAATATGAAACCATGAGATACATCGCCCGCTGGACTAAAGACTGTCCCGCAGGTCTGGATAAGGTCCTAGATGAAGTGCTGCAAAAGTGGTTAGGGCAGAATTATGATGAGTTCATCCCAGTGAGCGAAATGCCGAACTATAAGCAATAAGTAAGAACGCTTGGCAGTGATTGCCACAACTCGTTAGACAATGAGAAGGAAGCATGGGAAAGGCTTGTCGTTCAGCAAAAAGCACTTGTGCGATAAATGTTATCAGGAAGAGATAGCTTGCGAAACCCTTGTGGGCAGGGGTGTCCACCCCAGGAGAACACTGTGGGGACTTTGGTGAAGCTGCCCTATTAGCGGTGATACCATTGCGAAGTTACTGAAGGACTTACCAGATGAAGACCACACCCCAAACTTTCAAAGGGAGGTAGAAATTATGAAGAAGGGAGACCGCTTAGTAATAATAGGAATGGGAGGGGTAGGAGGTCCGGCGGCAATGCTGGCAAAGAGATTGATGCCGGAAGTGGACGTCACCGTTATTCGGGAGGAAGAACGTTTTATTGTGCGGTGAGCTCTACCTCACGTGGTGGCCGGTGTGGCCACCGTGGACTCGATTACAAACCCCGACCAGATGTTTGCGGATGCCGGCATTAATCTCATCATAGCAAGGGCGACCCATGCTGATGGTGAGAAGAAAAAAGTAACCTTGTCTGATGGAAGAGAGATCCCCTATGACAAACTGCTGTTGGGGACAGGGGCAAGCCCGGTGGTTCCTCCCATTGAAGGCTGTGATCTCGGGGGGGTATTTTCGCTGAGAAGTGCTCCTGATGCGGTCGAGATCAAGAATTTTCTAGAAAAGGATAACCGCCGGAAACTGGTCTTAATAGGGGCCGGTTTCATTAATCTCGAGGTCGCTACTCTTCTCGCCAGCACCAGGCTGGATCATTATGATGTAACGGTGATTGAGCTTTTGGCTCACCCGTTGCCGCTGATGCTGGATGCCGAAATGGCTGTGCAGATCCTGGAATATCTCTCTGAAAAAGGCTTCAAGATGAAGATGGCTCAGAAGGTAGTGAGAATTCTTGGACAGAACGGAAAAGTGGTCGGTGTAGAGCTGGCAACGGGAGAAAAGATAGATGCGCAAATGGTTCTGCTATCCATAGGTGTTAAGCAAAATCTGGAACTTGCAAAGGACCTCGGATTAGAGATTGGCAAGTTTGGGGTAAAGGTGAACAAATTTCTGGAAACCTCGGTTCCGGATGTCATGGCAGCGGGGGATTGTGTGGAGAAGCAACATTTTGTTACCAAGGGACCGGTTGCCGGACAACTGCGCGGTCCTGCTGTCATCCAGGGACGGCTGGCGGCAAAGCGGTTGGCCGGATATGATATCGAGTTTCCTGGCGTGACGAATAACTCGGCCGTAAAGCTGTTTGATAAGTCCATTGCTTCAGTGGGCTTGACTGAAGAGGTGGCCAAGCAGGAAGGCTTTGAGACCATTAGCACCACGGTGAATTCCAGGAGTAAGCACGGCATGATACCAGGGGTTAAGCCCTGGACCTTGAAACTGATTTTCGACAAAGAGAGCCACAAGGTGATCGGGGGTCAGATCATAAGCGACAGTGAAGCCCCTGTGAAGGAGATCGATACCGTAAATGCCTTGATCCTGGGGGAAAAGACGATTGCAGAGCTTACCACCCTGATGTGTGCTGGGAATCCGGATTGCTCTTCTGAGCCGAGCCTTGAACCCATCACCATCTGCGCTGAACAGGCACTGCAAAAATTGAGAGCTTTCTAGGAAGGCGAAAAGGTAGTTTTCCCATGGCACGCCTAAGAGTAGGAAGGCGAAGATACTACGACCTCTTCTCCCATTTTTACGATGGTTTTATCAGATTTCATGCCCGGCGAGATGAAGACGATACCCGGCAATTTCTAGTGGATGCGGCCCAGCTTGAAAATAAAGCCGCTCCCAGCATTCTGGATGTCTGCTGTGGCACAGGATCGGTAATTGTAGCCTTCGCCGAAAGATATCCTGAAGCTCTGTTGGTGGGCTACGATTTTTCCCACGGTATGCTGCGTAAAGCCCAGGAAAAAAACGCTGACACCCGGGCGGTTTTCGTCGAAGGGGATGCGGCGGAACTGCCCTTCTCCGATAACAGCTTCGACGTAGTCAGCTGTTCCCACGCTCTCTACGAATTAAAGGGGCAGGCTCGTGAAAAGGCCCTGTGGGAGATGAAACGGGTGATACATCGCGGTGGCGTGGTTTTGCTTATGGAACATGAAGTACCGAGTCATCCTTTTGTTAAGTTCCTTTTTAATTTGCGATTGATGTTCATGGGTTCCGATGATGCCCGTGAGTTTGTCGAGGGCGGACTGCAGCGGTTGAGAAAGATCTTCTCCCAGGTTGATTTGACTCACTCTCGATCCGGCAAGAGCAGACTGATGGTCTGCCAAAAATAGTTCTGCCGGTATCAATTGACCAAACAAATGCAAAGGGTGTGGGCAGTATGTGCTCATATACTGGCTTTGCTACCCAGCCCGAACTGTTTATTATCTTTGAAGCCTTTGCGGCCAGGAACCAAAACACCTTGGTTACCCTTTTCCAGTTCTACCTTCCAATTTCTTCAACGACATTTGAAGTCTCAACCAGTTTCAGGTGGCTTGACATGGCTTTCAGAGTGCCCAGATCAGTCACAAGTGGCGGGTAGATCCCTTCAGGATCATCAATCAGATCATAAAGCGTCAGATAGTGATCGATGGCTTTGCGCAAATGTTTGCACTCGTTAAGAGAAAGCTCTATTTTCACCTGATGTATCCGTTTGTCTGTTATCTGCATGGTCTGCTCCTTTCAACCTTCAAAACCATCTGCCTTTACCAGGCCGCCTCAATGGGCAGTTCAATGATCACGGTGGTCCCCGTGTCTTTTTCGCTGATTATCCTAATCTCGCCGCCGTGATCTTCGATGATTTTCTTGCCCATCGCCATGTCCAGGCCAGTGTTGCCCCGGTGGTGGGTTGCGAAAGGGTTGAACATGTTCTCTAAAACATCTGGCGGGATCCAGCCGCCATTTCCCTGGATGTAAATACCAATGGTGTCCCAGCACACCTCGGTTTTCAGTGAAAGTCTTTCGGGTGGTTCCATGAATTCCATTAGCCTCCTGATAATGGTGACCAACGCCTCTAGCATAAGATCGACATCAAAGAGACAATCCGGCATCTCACTGTCGAGATCCATGACGAATTCTAAACCACTGGCTTTAAATTCTGGCTCCAGGGTGCTGTGTGCCCGTTGTACCAATTTGTTGAAATTGTATCTGGTCTTATGCTGTTTCAGAGGGCGGACGAAATCCCGCATGCTTTTTAACACAGCTTCGAGGCGCCTGACTTCGTCTATAATGATCTGCGCTTTCGGTTTCAGCATCTCAGGCAACTCGGATGAATTCTGGATAGTAGTGGCAAAGCCACCGATGGAAACCAGGGGATTGCGAATTTCATGGGCCAGGTAGGAGGCCATGCGTCCTACGGTCGCCAATCGGCTTGAATGTGCCAATCTCCTTTCACAGCCTATCTTCTCTTCCTGCACTTCGATGAGGTCCCAGAAAAGCCTGGCGCTGAGATGATCAATCACTTTGACATGCTCGGGCTTGGTTCTCATGATTTCTTCTAAAACCTCGTCCCGCCCGGTGATCTCAATGAGTAAGTGCAGATCCTCGAAGGCGAAGAAATCCCTATAGTCTCGGGTTGTGTAAATTCCCTTATTGCGCGCATAGACTAGACCAGGAGCGTCTACACGCAGGTCAGCCACCCCGACAACGCGAACGTGAAAGTGGCGCAGCCTGTGGGTCTCAAGAAACTTGATGAGCGACTTGCCAGCGGAGTTCCCGCCTACCAGGGCGATATTAAGGCACTCAGGCTCTGGCTTTCGCTGGTCATTGCGTCTTACTCGCGTCTTTATCGTCACGTCACTGGTCCACGAGAATGATGCGAACTCTGGTATTCCTCATTGTTGTCAGGGTCCACGTCAGTCTGAATCCTCTTGTAGATTGCCAGGTTGCGGTAGGCCTGTCTAACACTTGCCGTTGCTGAATACAAAACGATACCCTCAGCTTCTAAAACGTCTCGTTAATTCTGCCCTTTGGCAAAATCACAGTGAAAGCCGAACCCTTACCCAACTCACTTTCCACAATCACCCTTCCTTTATGACCCTCCACAATGGTCTTTACCGCGGCAAGACCCAGACCAAACCCCTCCCTATCGTCTACATCTCTCCCTCGATGAAAAGGGTCAAATACATAAAGAAGCTCTCTCTCATCTATGCCTATTCCCTCATCTATTATCTTGATCGTGACGTCACGGTCAGTCTGCTCGGTGGCAATGGTAACGGTCCCTCTTTCTTTGGCGAATTTGAGGGCGTTATCCAACAAATTGGTGAAGACCCGGCGCAGACGGTCGGCATCGGCCTCAATAACGGGCAAGGCTTCCTTCTTCTCAAGCCTGAGCTCGATTCCAGTTTGTGCGGCTCTAGGCTGATAGGCTTCAAAAAGCTCCAGCAATTGCTTATCCAAGGATGTGGCGGAGAAGTTCAGCTTCAGCTTGCCAGTTTGCAGACGGGAAAGTTCAAGAAAATCATCGACTAAAAACTCCAGTTTGCCCGCTTCTTCTCTGATAATCTCAAGATACTTATCTCGCTTTTCTTCACCCCAGTCTGAGGTTCTGGCAAGGAGTCGGCCCGCAAACCCTTGAATGGCGACAAGAGGAGATTTCATGTCGTGGGCAAACATGGAGATGAGATTGGCCTTTTCCCTTTCCAGCGCTTTCAATCGGCTGATATCCTGAAAGGCCTCCAAACCGCCAATGAGTTTACCATCTGCATCCAATAGGGCAGCGGTGTTCATCCTGACTGGAATGGTCTCGCCCCACTTGCTCCGGACCGTGGTCTCAATTTGGACAATCCGATGTTGATTCTTGAGAACTTGCCTTAGCGGACATTCACTATGACACATACCTCCTTGTAAGATTTTGCCGCAATATCGGCCCAGTGCCTCTTCGGCTGAATAACCGGTCAATCCCTCTGCCCATGGGTTGAAACCAGTGACCTTCAAATCAGAGTCCACCGTAACTACTGCCACCGGCAGGGACTGAATGACAAACTTATAGAAGGTTAGGTCAGGATGCTTCTCTGTTGTTTCCATCCTAAACTCATTTCCAGATTTGTCAGATGAGATCTTTCGCACAAGTTCAATGAAAAGTAAGGCAAAGGACGTGCCAATAACCACGGTGGAATGAGAAGGGATTAAGCGGTTAATATCACAGGGAAATCTGGGAATGGTGTGGTATGGTGTCTGAGGCCAAAATTGGTGGGCTGTCAGAATTTTTTACAGGCTGTAAAGACCATCCTGATTAATGCTTATTCAACATCTAAAACCTGGTCCTCTTGGCCAGTCCAAGATCCCGCCTGGCGGGGGTAAGAGTTCAATGGCTTTGCCGGTAAAGATTGCGAGCTGTTTTGAAGTACTAGGGCATTAGAGTATCGGAAATTCCAAATCACAAATATCAAATATCAAACAAATCACAATGACCAAAATTCGAAACCTGTTTCTTGTTTTGGTCATCGAATATTGGCATTTAAGATTTGTTTGTAATTTGGTGCTTGGAATTTGAGATTTTGCAATGCTCCATCACTCCAGCAAACTGCCGCAAGAGGGGAAAGAGCGTTCAAGCCTCCTCAGGGGACAGCGCAAAGCTGGGTCCTTGTTTATCCCATTACCAGCTCTATCTCGTAGGGTGCTTTCTCATGTAGAACCTCTTGCCCCGGTAATTCAGTTCAATAAGCTGACCCTGGTTTATTAAGCGCTCGATCACAGACCAATCAGCCTTTGCCTGAAGGAGAAACTCCTTCACAGCCTCCTCATGCATGGGATGCACCGCGGTTATGCTCAAGATATCTTCGGAGGGATCCCCTGTAGGCGAGAAATCAGTTGTCTCATAACCTGTTAGGCACTCCACAGTCTGGAGGTGCTCAGTGAAGATCTGGTAGGCTTCGTTGACACCCTCTTCATCAGGGGTCTCTACCCACTTTTCTGCCGGTGGTCTGGTGGGAATGGACACATAGGCTGTAACCGGTTGCAGCCGCACCAGGAAGGCTGCTATCTCTTCCAGGTGATCACTCTCGTCGTTAACACCATGAACATGCATTGTCTCTGTTACCAGCTCTCCTGTGAAAGCCCTGGCAAATTCCAGCATCCCATCCAAAATTGCCTCCAATTGCAAGGTCCGCTTGGGCCTGTTTATTCTGCGCCAAAGATCTTCCTGAGTGCAATCCACTTTCAGGGAAACCCAATCGGCTTTGGCGAGGTCCGCTCTCACGTCCTCGAGCGAGATCAGGGAACCGTTGGTAATCACCGCAACCTTGATCCCCAGAGGCCGGAGCATCTCGATCTCTCGGCCGAGATTGACGTCCAGGGTGGGCTCGCCGTCAGCTACAAAGGTCAAATAATCAATTCTAAGTCCAATTTCCCTGGTCTTGGCTATCTTCTCTTCCGTTTCTTGTAAGATTTCCCTTGGTTCATAGAAAGGAGCGCGCCTGACCTCCATTCGACGGGTGCGGCCCAATTGACAATACACGCAGCTGTAGGTGCACAATTTGGGTGGGATATTATTGATCCCCATGCTGCGTCCCAATCTTCTTGATGGAACCGGCCCGAATACTTTCACACCGTAAACCTCCTGATTTCACAATATGGCCGTGGCAATAGGTTTGAATCGGGTTAGTTACTGCCGCTCTTTAACTCTGTGAGGATTAACGACCAAGACAGGCATGGGAGAATGCTTGACAACATATTCCGCTACGCTGCCAAACAGGGTGTGTTTCGGTCCCTTGCGGCCGTGGGAGCCCATGATAACCAGGTCGATCTCTTCACTCTCAACTGTCTTGACAATTTCATGGCCCGGGTCGCCCACTACCACTTTTCGCCTGAAATTGGGGCAACCCTGGAGGTGCTGGTCACAGATCCTGTCCATCAATTTCTCTGCCCCTTCCAAGGCCTCCTTCATGAAGGCAGAGATGGACGTGTGCGGAACTTGGAACCCGGTGTAGTGGTGTAAGTCTCGAGCAACATAGAGCAGGTAAACTTCGGCATCATGTTTCTCCGACATCAAAAGGACGTAGGGCAACACGTGGTAGGAGTATCCCAAAAGATCGGTGGGATACAAAATGCGTTTGATCTCAACCATCCTTATCTCCCTCGTGATTTCTCTTTCTCTCTGTTCCATTTGACTTACCTCATTCCTTTATGCACGCTCCATCCGTGTTCGGTAACATTCTTTTACAGCCCCAGAGCATAAAGAGCTCCTTCCACCGCCAAGCCGAAGACAAGATTGAAAACCTTGATGAGCACAGAATCCCTGATGCTATAGGAAAGCACAGGAGGCATGCTGTACCCATCCTGGACGAACGAGGCCGTAAAAAGCACGGAGAAGGGTATGAGTCTTTGGGCGTACATCATCCGAAGGCACTTGAGACAGGAGCTTTCGCGGTTGCTCAATGGGAAAAACCTGCTGGGGATTTGGGTTTCTGGGCCACGGCGTCAGATACGGTCAAATGACCCCCTCCCAATAGCCGTCGACTTTGGCCTGGATCTCCTGCAAAAGCACTTCGTTACGTTCTGGCTGGAACATGTGACTGAAGCGCCCCTGTCTTTTCAAATATTCCTCCACCGGCAGCCGCTGGTGTGGGACCTTGGTGTGCACCACCTTGCCGTCAACATACTCCTTCAGAGGCCAACACCCTGTTCTAACTGCTAGTTTGCCAATTTCCACCGACTCCCCAGGGTCATAGTGCCAACCCGTGGGGCAGGGAGAGAGTGCCATAATCAGCCGGGGTCCTTTCAAGGATTTGGCCTTCTCGATTTTGCGGGCCAGGTCCAAAGGTTCGGCCCCGACTACCGTGGCCACGTAAGCCGGACGGTGAGCTGCCCAGATTGCAAATAGGTCTTTCTTATAACCTGGAAATCCCCCGGGGCCTTTGCTGGTAGCGGTCCTGGCTCCGTGGGGTGTCGCCGCCGAGTACTGCTGGCCTGTGTTGCCGTACCCTTCATTGTCGTAGCAGATATACAGAAAATCCAGGCCTCGCTCGATGGCGCTTGATGTGGCGGAAAGCCCCATGCCGTAGGCAGAGCCGTCTCCGGTCAGAACCACTACTTGTAAGTCCTCTTCGGATTCTATTCTTTGTTTGTGAAGGAGCACGTCCAGTCCATCTCGAACTCCCTGGGCACCAGCGGGTGCTGAGGCCATTGCCGTGTAGAGCCATGAACCTCTGAAGGGTGTGAAGGGATAAACCGAAAGCATGGTCATACATCCTGCGGCATTAATGAATACGGTCTTCTCTCCCAGGATATCATAGATCTGGTGAATCGCCTCCAGCCCTCCGCAACCGGCACACATCGGCGTTCCCGTCCCTAACAAATGGGTGGAGGGAAGATCCTTTTTTCGTTGAAATCTTGTTTCGCTCACTTTTTTTGCCCTAACTCTTCTCGTTCAACATTAGCTATTGCCTGCAGCTTCCTTACCTCCCTGAGTTCCTCCCTAGTATAAAGCAATCTGGGAGGGGGCGCACAACCTTCTTCAATCGCCTTGCGAGCTACCGATGCCATCTCGTAAAATTCCTCGAGGCTAATATCGCGACCGCCAAGTCCTCCGATGAAGCTGACCAAAACAGGAGAACACTCGGTGCTTGCGTAGAGTGCTGAGGCAAGCTCCGTATGGAGCACTCCGCCCTTGCCCATGGACAGATTCTGATCGATCACGGCAACACCCCGTTTTCCCGCCAATGCCCGGCGGAAGTGATCTGCCGGAAACGGTCTCAACAACCGCGGCCGCAGCACACCTACCGCCCATCCTGCCTCTCGCAGCCCATCCACGGCGTCTATAGCCTTGGTAGCAAAGGAGCCCATCATCACAAAAACGAGTTCTGCATCTTCGGTTCGATAGGCTTCTACCGCGTCGTGTCTTCTTCCAAACGTGTTGGCGAATTCCTCAGTTATTTTATCGTAGACCGCAAGACCGTTCAAAGCCGCTAAGTGGGTCTCGTAGCGGAAATAGGAATAAGGTGTGCCACCAAGGACTGCAACAGCCTGGCTGACCGGAGCGCTTGCACTGAAACGAATGTTCTCTGGATCGAACTCACCAACAAACTGATTTACAATTTTGGTGTCAGGGATCTGGACCGGCTCACGAGTAAAAGAAAGATAGAAACCGTCCATGTTCACGATGACCGGCAATCGCACGCGTTCGTCCTCTGCCAAACGATAGGCGATGAGCGTGCTATCCAGCACTTCCTGGCAGGTTGAGCAGTGAATCTGCAGAAAACCACTGTCACGCGCTGCCAGAACGTCATTGTGATCCGGTCCCAAGGTGATGGGAGCAGCCAGGCCGCGCGAAACATTCACCAGGACGAAGGGTGCTCGCCAGCCCGCGACCGTGTAGAGCATCTCCATTGCATAAAGCAATCCCTGGCTGGAGGTTGCGGAGAACACCCGCACGCCCGTGGCCGCGGCCGCACCGGCGGCAGTAAGCATGGAATGCTCTGATTCCAGTGTGACCATACGGCAGTCCATCTCATCTTGGTCAATCCAATTGGCAATGGTTTCGATAATCTCCGTTTGGGGTGTTATTGGAAAAGCGGGCACATAGTCCACGTTGGCGAGACGCGCTCCCCAAGCTGCCGCTTTATTACCTGTCAACAACGCCCGTTTCATGATTGGCCTCCTGCTATCTCCGCTTGATGCTCCGGTATGGTCTGGATTGCATGAGACGGACATTGCGCCACGCAGATCATGCAGCCCTTACAGTGCTCGTAGTCGATATGTGGAGTGCCTTGTTCATCCACACTTATGGCACTATCCGGACAAAAAGTGCTGCACACCCACCAACATCGATTGCACGGGCCGTAGTCAATGACAGGGCGCATGGTTCGCCACAAGCCTGTCTTCACCTCCACACTGGTAGCCGCACCATGAATGGCCGGAGCAGAAATCCGCGCCTCTTCAAAAGGAAGCTCGACCCATTCGGGCTTCTCGTAACCATCTGCCGGGATCTCTCCTGCTTCTCTCACGGCTGCGGCATGGTCCCCCATGAGATCATACGCCTCCAGAGCTTTATCCAAATTTTTTTGGATGACTCCTTCTCCTAGGTACGTGAGTTCCTCTCGGACGGCCTCCTCCAATGAGTCTCTTGATATCACACCCACGAGGCGTGCAGCAGCGCCGGTACAGGCAGAGCCTACAAAGCGAAGTGCGAGAAGGTCCTCCACCTCTGCGACCTCAGGCAACTTGAGGACCTGCCCGGCGAAATTGAGTCTCTTTTTCCAGACATCGGGTGTTTCAGTGGTACTGATGAGCAGAATGGTCCATTCCTTGAGCCCGGATAATACACCAGCAGCGGGTATTGAAACGAGGGTGTCATCCGCAACCACAACCAAATCGGGGCGACGAATGATCCCGCGTTCGTTAATTGGCTGACGGGAGGCGCGTACATAAGCAAATATCGGCGCACCTCGACGCTCTGCACCATAGCGGGGCGCATCCTGGACTTCGAAGCCCTCCAGAAAGAAGGCTGTCCCCAAAATACGGCTTGCGGTTTTCATGCCCTGTCCGCCGCGACCGTGATAACGAATGCGGTACATGTAACCCTCTCTGATTTTTTTCTAAGCCTTAACAAGAGGAACGAGGCCATTTGTCTTGAATGGGACAATGCCTTCAAGCAGCTTGAGGGATACCGTTCATCAATTTCAAACTGCCAGCAGAGGAGCCCAGCTAACGCGGCTCCCTCATTCTGTTGGTTTTACGGTTAAAACAGGCACGGAGGCATTCTTGACCACATACTCCGCTACGCTGCCGAAGATGATACGTTCAAGGCCCCTGCGGCTGTGGCTCCCAATGATAACCAGGTCGATCTTTTCGCTCTCCACCATCTTTAGGATCTCGAGGCGCGGATCACCCATTACCAGCCTACGCTGGAAATTGGGGCAACTCTGCAGGTGCTCGTCGCAGATCTTGTCCAGCATCTTCTCGCTCTCAACCATGGCCTGCTCGACAAAATTGGAGATGGAGGTGTGGGGTACATGCATTCCGGCAAACTGGCGGAGGTCGTCTAGCACGTAAAGCAAATAGATTTCGGCGTCATACTTCTCCGCCACGTTAAGAACGTAGGGCAGCACCTGGTAGGAGCATTCAGAGAAATCGATGGGATACAAAATACGCTTGATTTCGACCATGTCATCCTCCCTTGGGGATTCTGTAATCGTTGACCATTTCTAAATTTGTCACGGAGCTCTGTAATGCAAGGTTGTTGTATCTGTTAATGGACCACCCAAACAGCGAGACCGTGACAGTTGTCCAGCACCTTTCTTACCACACTCCCCATGAAAAACTCTTTAACCATTGAAGTACCATGTCGGCCAAGGACAATGGTTCCGTAGCCGTTGCCTCTCGCCTCATCGAGAATGTCTTTGGCCGGGCTGCGGCTGCCGTCCACCACTTTGGTGGTAATCTGAGTCTCTGTGATTCCCGCCTCTAGAAGCATCTCTTTCGCCTCTTTCATGTGTGGAGCAATTCGCTGTCCGGCCTTGTGCTTCCAAAGCTCCTCCAATTCCGGAGCCTCTTCAATGACCTCCAGAGGAATAAAGCGTCTTAGGTGCCTCATGGTGTGAAAGAGGGTTATGTGGCAGTCAGTCCCGGAAAGCATGAACCCGGCATGATCCACCGCCCCCAGAGCGTAATTTGAACCGTCCAGGCCGATAAGAACACTTTTAGACTTGACCGTACCTTCCACAATCCACACTGGGCACACCCGGCAATGTTCCAGAGTTCTGCTTGCGACCTCCCCCATGAAAAAGGCCTCTAAACGGCTTCGCCCCCGGGTGGTTATTAGTACAGTGTCTGCTTGCTTTCCCTCTGCCCAGATGCAGATTTCCTGAGCTACGGACATTTTCTTTTTCAAGTAGAAGGTTGTAATGCGCTCTTCAGAAAAACCCTTATGGATCAGAGCAGCCTTGGCTTCCACCAAGATACGCTCGGCCATACGGATGTTCTTTGCTTTAATAATCTTCAACTTGTCTGCCATTGCACGGTCCATTGTGGGGTCTTCAGTGAGAGTCAAGGGCAAAGAGGGCAACACATAGAAAAGGTTTACCTCGAGATTGTGCTCGGGGCCGTACATGAGGTTTAGATAATCCAAGGATCTTAGTGCATTTTCGGAACCATCCACCGGTATGGCAATCATTTTGGTCAACTCAGGCATGGTCGTCTCCTATAACCAGGTCTTCAATATGCAGAGTGCTAGCGTTACAGTCTGGGGTCGATATGGCCAGGACCGCCACATTCCGGGGTGTAACAAGTGATGTTGAGGAAATCGCATTTTTCCCCGCATTCAGGACAGACGCCGGGGGGAACTGCAGCGGTGATAGTGTAGCCGCACTTGTGGCACTTCCAGTACGTCAAGCCGCAATCCGGACAAATATCCCCGGTGAATTTACCCGAAGACGTGTAGCCACACAGGGCACATTCCATTTTTTCTCTCGTCTTTTCCATCTTATTTACCTCCCTACTTGTCCCACGTCTCTTTCGGGCGCACCCTGCTGCGCCTCACAGAGAGCCACTTGTCAACACAGCAAGACCTACTCTCGTGTCATAACCTCCCCACACTTGGGGCATTTCTTCTCGAGGCAGGGGCTTCCCAACTGGTGAGGTTCTTTTTCACCACATTTAGGGCAGATGCAGTCTCCACCAGGACCTGCTCCAAAACCACCTCCTCCACCGCGACGACCACCACCTCGCCCCATGCCTCTACCCTTTCCAGGCCCCTGGCCTCTTGGCCCTGTTCTATCTCCTCTAGCCATTTCCACGACCTCCTTTTTCGCAATTGACCGTTTTACTATTATCAAGCTCCTAAGTTTGTGACCCGGGGAGGGGCCGCAGTTTGATCATTTCACCTTGATCTTGACTTCTTTCTTCTTGGCCTCCTCAGTTTTGGGAAGCGTTATCTTCAAGACGCCTTTGTCGAAGGTTGCCTCAATCTTGTCAGTTTTCACGTTGTGCGGCAGACGGAAAGAGCGCTGGAAGGAACCACTGCACGTCTCCACACAATGGTAGTGTTCGTCTTTCTCCTCCTTTTCCTTTTTCTTCTCACCTTTGATGGTCAAAACATCCGCCGAGATGCTGACATCGACGTCTTCGGGATCCAAACCCGGCATCTCTCCCTTGATGACGAGTTTGTCCTTGGTTTCTGAAATATCAACCGCGGGCAGCCACTCTTCCCCAAAAGGTCTGGGAAAATCCACTTCTGCGAAGAATCGTTTCCAGAGATCTTCCATTTCCCTCCGCCTTGTAGTGGGTTCCCTAAATAGTCTCCAAGGTACCAGTTCCATACGATTCACCTCCTTCTCGCTCTCTATGTGCCCTCCCCAGGCACAAAATAAAATTGTTTTCTTCATCCTGAACAGATATCGAGATCTAATTCTTGACATTTTTTTCACGCTGCTAATTGAAGATTAGGCAAAGGTTGTGCCAGAAAGAGGACAGGAAAAACGAGATGCTAAGTATTTAATATCGTGCAATATTAGGAAATAAATGCGAGATCAAAGCCGAGGTCCAAATTGGTGTGACTGTCAGGATTTTTTACGGATTGCGAAAAAATAATCTCTGAGGTGAATGGTTATGATGATTGTGCTTGGTCGTTCCGCAGCAGATACGCAGCCGAAGAAATCTGCTCAAGGCTTTGCTGGAGCGGTTGGTCTGTTCTGACTTGCAAGTGAATACTACCCTCCAATTCACTCAAGACCTCGAATGTTTGGCGCTGAGCTTCCAGATGCTGCATCCGAGCATCCGAAACCGACTTTTTGTCCTTCCGTTTGGAAAGCCTCTTGCGTAGCACTGTATCCGGGCAGATACACTCCACAAAGATCATATTAACGCCCATTTCCTCGGCCAGACAGCGGAACAGCTCACGACGCTGGCGGCTGCCAAAGGTGGCATCTAGAATCACTGAATTACCAATGAACAACTCCCGCCGCGTCTCCAGCAGCATGCGCTCGTAGGTTTGGGCAGTGGCAACCTGCGTGTAAATACCTTCACCAAATCTTGCCACCGCCCGCTGATCCACCTTGAGGCCGAAAAATTTCTTGCGAATGATGTCAGAGTTGAGAATCCGCACGCTCATTCGTTTTGCCAGTTCGGTGGCAATGGTACTCTTGCCGCTGCCGCTCAAACCACAGACAACCCAGAGAGTCCGACGGCTGAAACTGGTGGCATATTTATAAGTGAGTTCGAAGTAGCGCTGGGCTCTCACCACCGCGAGTCTGGCCTTCTCGGCAGATAAATCCCCTGCGGCCTGCCGCAGACATTCCACCTTGCAGCGCACGTGAGCCCGGTAACACTTGTAAAAATCGAGGAGTAGAAAGACTTCCGGATCGCTGGCCGCCCGGGCATAGGCGGTGAGCAGTGTATGGCCAACATCTGGGAACCCATGGTAGTCTAGATCCATGGCGAGAAAAGCAAGATCGGAGGCTACATCACCGTAGCGAAAACGGTCGTTAAACTCGATGCAGTCTATGATTTGAATGCCATCCACAAAATATATGTGACCCAACCGCAGATCACCATGACAGTCGCAAATGCGCCCTGTTTCAATGCGGCGTTGAAATAACTCCTCGTGGTCACAGAGAAACGCGTGCACAGCTTGGTGCATTCTAAAGAAATTTCCCTGGTCCAGGATCTTGGGCACGAAAGGTGCTGTCTGGGTGAAATCCTCTTCGGTATTAACCTGGATCATCTTCGGACCACCCATGGCGTCAATCTCCGGCCCTTTCCGAGTCCTTTCGTAGAAGTGAGACAGAACGTGGAAAAGCTCCTGCAACATGGCAGGGCCGAGCTTCCTTTGCCGCAACAGCTCCAGCATGGTTTTTTCACGAGGAAGCTGGCGCATCTTCACGGCGTATTCCACCGTTTCACCGGGGCCATTGAGAGCATATCTACCAGGCTCCCGGGTGATGGCCACTACATCCAGGTACACATCTTGGCTGAGCCGCTGATTTAACAGAACTTCCTGTTCGCAGTAGTGGTGTCGTTTCTCCAAGGTGCTAAAGTCCAGAAAGCCTAGATTCACTGGTTTCTTTACTTTGTAGACAATGTCCCCGGTGAGAAAGACTTTGGAGATGTGAGTCTCCTCAATTTGAATTTTTCCCACCGGATGGGGATAGAATTCCGGGCTATTGAGGGCCAACTCAATCACGGCTTGCTGGTTGACATCGGTATGGCTCGCCGCTTTCACCGCAGTGGCTCCCTTTGCTATTTGCTATCAAGTCGTCGAGAATATGAACAGCAGAACCGCAGAACAAGGAACCGCAGAATATCGAAGTGAAAAACATTGTCTTATTTCTTTGAAAAATTTCTGCTGTTCAAAATTCCTTGTTCGATATTGTCCTGCGGACTCCCACCCTTCGGGTGGGTTCCCAATTTGTCCTTCGGACTCCCCTCCCTGGGGCGGGTCCCCAGTTTCGATATTCAAAATATAAAAGAGGATGAATCCCGCTCCAAGCTGGACTGAAAGCTGCACAATATAACCTCAGGCAAAGCCATTGAATTTTGACCCCCGCATGGCGCGATCTGGGACTGGCCCATCGAAGATCCCGCTATTCGGGGGAGGACCAGGTTTCTCATGTTCAAATAAAAGATAAGGCAAGGGCTGTGCCAGAAAGAGGATATGGGGAGTGAGAAAATAACTCATTAATATTATAGAATATTAATAAATGAGAGCTGGATTACATTGGTAGGCCAAAATTGGTGGGCTGTCAGGATTCTTTACAGAATGGTAAAGCGGGATCGAGGGTGAATAGATAAATCCACCGTCAGAATTCATCACTTTTCACTGAGGTCTCTGTTCTGAGGTGGTATTTTGCGATTTTGGCCAGGAGGGTGGGTCGCGACACACCAAGGAGCTTGGCCGCCCGCGTTCGGTTGCCGTCGGTGAGGTTAAGGGCCTCGCTGATGAGAATTTTGGCAAAACGGTTCGTCAATGAGGTAAACAAATCTGTCCTTGCCCCCGAGCTTAGGGATTGGTGAACCCACTGACAGACCGCCTCATTTAAAGTGTCCTCGTCTGCAGCCCTTTCCACCCGTTCATTACGGATAGCTTGGGATATATCTTTCTTACGGATGGGACCGCCACGACTGAAGATCAGAGCTTTTTGTATGGTATTGGCCAACTCTCGCACGTTTCCTGGCCAATTGTAATCATTAAACAGAGTCTTGGCCTCTGCGGTCATCCCTGGATTATCCAACCGCATCTCTTTGGTTAATCGAGAGAGAAAGTACTCAGCCAACAGGGGTATATCGTCCAACCGCTCGCGCAGAGGAGGGAGTGAGATTGTTACCACTTTGAGGCGATAGTAAAGATCTTCCCGGAAGCGACCCTCAGCGAGGGCTGCCTCGAGATCCCTATTGGTGGCCGCTATAATGCGCACGTCCACAGGAATGGGCTTGCTACCACCGAGGCGCTCGATGCTTTTTTCTTGGAGCAAGCGCAGGATCTTGGCCTGAATGCTAAGAGGCATATCACCAATCTCATCCAGAAAGACGCTGCCACCGTTGGCTTGTTGGATCTTTCCCACCCGACGACTCACTGCGCCGGTGAAAGCTCCCTTCTCGTATCCGAACAATTCGCTTTCCAGGAGGGTGTCAGGGATGGCGACGCAGTTGATCACCACAAAAGGTTTATCTCCACGAAGGCTGTGCTGGTAAATGGCGCGGGCTACCAATTCCTTGCCGGTGCCTGATTCACCGCGGATCAATACGGTAGCATCGGTTGGAGCCACACGGCCAATCGCCTTGTACATCTCCTGCATGGGATTGCTCTGGCCGACTATGGCATCCGTAGAGGTTTTTTCGGGCATGGCTGCTATCTCCACCCGAGAGCGCATAAATCGGCCTGCCTCGAACGCCTGCTTGATTAAGGCTAATATGTCAGGAATCTCGAAAGGCTTTAACACGTAGTCGAAGGCTCCTAGCTTGGTGGCCTCGATGGCGGTTTCAGTGGTGCCAAATGCTGTCATAACAATGACGGGGAGTTTGGATTCAATCTCGTGTATGGCCTGAAGAGCTTCTAGACCATTCATGCCAGGCAAGCGCACGTCCATAATGACCAAATCTGGCACACTTTCCCTGACGATTTCCAGGCCCAGCTCGCCGGTGGGAGCGGTCTTAACCGTATGACCTTCCTTAGTCAGGATCTTCTTGAAGCTGTGTCGGAGTTGAGGGTCGTCGTCGACGACTAAAATCGTGTTCAAGGTTCCTCCTCCCTTACCGGAAGACTGATGGTGGATAGGGCCCCCTCTCCCTCCCGAGAGCTGAGTTCCAGTTTACCACCATGCTCTTCTATGATCCGTGCAGCGATAGTGAGACCCAGCCCCGTACCCTCCTCCTTGGTGGTGAAAAAGGGTTCGAACAAATCATCTTGGATGGATTCCGGGAACCCTGGGCCATTGTCACTCACTCGGATAACTACTTTACGGCCCCGTGGCTCATCTACTACCTCTTCCTCACGAATGGCAATCAAACCCCCATATCCCATGGCTTCGCTAGAGTTAACCAGGAGGTTGACCAGGGCTTCTTTCAGCTGATCCGGGTCTGCGTAGATCTCTGGGAGCCAGGATTGACGGCTCAGTCTCACCTCAACACCATACGAGTCTAACCGTTGTTTGAGAAGATTGAGAGCCATTTCCACCACGTCTGAGGGACTGACCTTTTGCATCCTCAGCCTGGGCGGGCGAGAGTACTCGAGGAAATTACGAACTATGCCATCAATATGGCGGATCTCCTCTGAAATCACCTTCAGATCTTCTCGTTCGCTCTCAGACAAGCCGACAGTTCCCTCCATGGAGAAAAGCCTCATCTTCACCGATGTGAGCGGATTACGGATACTGTGGGCCACGCCGGCAGCGAGTTTTCCTACGGTGACCAGTTTGTCTGAGTCCCTCATTGCTCGCTGCATGCGCTTGTGTTCGGTAATGTCTTGCGCAATGGTTGAGGCACCTATGATGTTACCGGTTGCATCCTTGATTGGCGATATGGTTAGGGACACATCGATCTTTTCGCCATCTTTTCTCAACCGCACAGTCTCATACCGGTCAACACGATCTCCTCTTTTGATCCTTTCAAGAATTTGCGATTCATCGTCAGGAATTTCAGGGGGGACCACTACGGAGATTGGCCTACCAATGGCCTCCTGCGCTGAATAGCCGTAGATCTTTTCGGCTCCCGGGTTCCAACTGGTAATAATGCCATCTAATGTCTTGCCGATAATTGCATCATTGGAGGATTCTACTATGGCGGCCAACTGAACCAGTGCTTCGTCGGCTCCTTTGTGGTCGATTGCGTGTCCCAACCGCCAGGCAACAGCGTTGATGAAGTCCCTCTCTTCCTTGAGAAATGGTCCCTCGTCTTCTTCTGGTTTTTCATCCAGGTAATGGACTTCCACGGTACCGGCTGGATTTCCATGCACTATGAAATCAGCCGTTTGCTTCCAGATGCCCTCCTCGAAGTTAGTAGATCTAAACTCCTTCTCCTTGAAGACTATTCGTGCTGAAGTTATTTCAGGATACTGCCAACCATGGGGAATTAAATCCACTGTGCCCTGAATTATCTCTTCGATTGAGATGCCCGGCCTGTCTACAAGAGCAGAAATGCCATAAAGGCAATTTAGTTCCTTGACTCGCATTCCAAGATCACTGGTTCGCTCCCGCACTCGTCTTTCTAAGTCGTCGCGAGCTTCTTGCAGTGCCTGCTCTGCCCGTTTGCGCTGGGTAATATCACGGTTACTTGCCCGTCTGCCGAGATAACGCCCATCGGGACTATACACCGGCTGACAAAGATGACTGATCCAGCGTTCAGCGCCGTTCCGGGTGACTATGCGGAAGTCGATGGACCGCACCTCTTCTCGCTCAGACTCCTTGACAATATGGTTCTCAATCTCAGTTTGGTCGTTAAAATGGGTGATCCTCTTCAATAGTCCAGGGTCTTCTTGAAACTCATCCGGACGATATCCGGTGATGCGTTCGCACGATGGCGAGACATAGAGGTAATTCCCCTCCGGGCCAATCCAGTACTCCCAGTCATATGTGAAGTCAGAGACGGTACGAAACCGTTCCTCGCTCGCCAGTAGAGTCTTCTTGGCACCCTCGAGTTGGTCCTGTGATGCCTCCAATTGAGCAACTCGTTGACGCAAATCGAGCAATTCTTTGATTAATTGATCCTTTGACTTCCCCTCATCTGTCATGGTGTAGCCTCGGAGACAGATAACAACAATTCAATAGAGACTGTTCAATAATTCAGCTTGAGCATACTCATAAACACTGTCTTATCTTGATTCCTGCTTTCGCAGGAATGACAACAACTTACATTCTTACGTCATTCCCGCGTAGGCGGGAATCCAGAGAACAGGAAGGTAATTCTCCCAGAATCATTGGGGGTAACCATTTATGGGATGGCACTGTAAATATTTGATTTATTATAATAAAAAAATATTGAACAGTTTCAAATACGTTACTAAGAAACTTTTATCATATTGTTATACGTAAATTAGCACATAATATTAGTCAAAGGAGAGCAATATTTTTGTCTTGGGAAAAGGTCGACTCCCGGAAGGGACAGTCCAAGATCCCGCCTTGCGGGGGTCAGAGTTCAATGGCTTTGCCGGTAGAGAAGGAATAGAAATCCCAAATCACAAATATCAAACAAATAACAATGACCAAAATTCCAAATTCCAAACCTGTTTTGGTCATTGAGTATTGGAATTTGAGATTTGTTTGTAATTTGGTGCTTGGGATTTGATATTTTTAACTACTCTACCCCTCAGGGGGCAGCCCAAAGCCGGATCCTTTGGGCCCGGATTCTTTACTAATGTCCTTTAGGTGTGCAAATTGACGCGGATAAAACTTCTGTAGCACCTCTTCGACCACCGACCTCAAGTGGTCAATATTATCTCCCGTCTTCTCTACAAGAGCGCTCGCCTTTTCAACGGCAGGGCTTTTAACGTCCCCCAAAAAGAACGTATGAATGACCACTGGCACCGGAGGTTCCCTATCCTTCAGCCGCTCAATTATCTCTGCCCCGTTCACGTAAGGAATCTCAAGGTCCAAAATCAAGAGTTCCAGGGGCTTAGCACTATTGATTACCGTCAATAACTGCTTGCCATCCTTTGCTAATTGCACCCGGTAGCCATCTGCCTCAAACTCACGCCGGAGAAGCTCACGTATGTGTCGGTTCCGATCCGCTATCAAGATCGTAAATGAGTCTTTCATCAGGCCTCCTCGAGATTTTGTTTCTCCTAAACAGAGCAACTGCTGTGCCAAGATGCGGGAGTGTGTGGAAATTGGGTTAAGTAGAGGAAATCAGAGAAGATTGTTTGAAATAGAAGGAGTTATTCACAAGAAACAAAGGTACCTGTCCGTCAGGTTTTTTTACAGACTGTAAAGTCCTACCAGGTTTCATCAACAGTTAAGCTTTGGCTAATAAGGAATGATTCCAATCACATAGGTATTTTCAACAGGTGGCACGAATATTTCATTCTCTCTTATTGCAAAGAGTCAATGTATTGGTTCTTTCAGAAGGACTGTCTGCGCTAGGAAGGCTCGATTTTCCTAGCTTGAGGAGGAAGTATCATGGCAAGAATCCTGGTGGTGGATGATGAGGAGCACATCCGCCGGTTTTACTCAGAGGAATTAGCAGATGAAGGCCATAAGGTCTGGACGACAGCAACGGGACATGAGCTCCTGAAAACCATCGATAGTCTTCAGCCAGAGGTAGTGGTTCTCGACATCAGACTCGTCGACTATGATGGCCTTGACCTGCTCCAGGAGATCCGCAATAAACATCACGACCTACCGGTTATTTTATGCACTGCCTACGACACTTACAAAGACGACCAGAAGTCTATTGCTGCAGATTATTACGTGGTCAAATCATTCGATCTGTCTGAACTGAAAATGGCCATCCAAAAAGCGATCGAAGCAAGCGGTTCTGGTCAGCCGACCAGCCTGGATTCCCCGCCGCAGGCGGGTCCGCCAGAGGCGCATTCCTGAATGACAAGGTCATCGAATCAGGCTGACGATTGACCTCAAACATCCTACTAGCAAGGAAGCGAGATATGAGCAGTTTCAAGAAGATTCTGATTGCCGTGGACCTGTCAACGCATTCACTCAATGCGGTGAGATATGTAGCCCTGAACCTTCCCCCGGCAGACCTAAGGGTAAACCTGATGTATGTAATGACCACAGCGCCTGAACCATTCGAGGATCTGGAAAAAGCCGAATTTTTCAAGAGGAAAATGCGGGCGAAGCACACTGTGTGGGAAAAAACCGAGAAAAAGGCGGCCCAAGATTTTCTGGATGAAGCAAGGAGTCTACTGCTGGGAGCCAATTTCAGAGAAGATGATGTGAGAGTGATTATTCAGGAGCGACGGGTGGGCATTGCCCGTGACATCATTGCAGAAAGCTCCAGAGGCTATGACGCGGTTGTGGTGGGAAGGAGGGGCTTGAGCAAACTGGAAGACATTTTCCTCGGCTCTGTTTCCTACAAGATTGTCCAGGGAGTTGAAAATACTCCTGTGTGGGTGGTTGGGGGCGATATCCACTCCAAAAAGATGCTCCTTGCGGTGGATGATTCTGATAATTCCCGCAAGGCGGTGGATTACGCCAGCACCTTCGCCGTTGCCAACGGAGCCGAGGTAAAACTGTTCAATGTAGTTCGAGAATTTAGAGTGGACTTCCTGGATATTTCTACCCCCCGGGGCGCAGAGATAGAAATGAGGATAGTAAAAGAGCTGGAGAGGGATGTCCAGCAAATGTTTGCTGCTTACAGGAAGCGACTTGAGAAGGCTGGGGTGGACGCAGTCCGGATCTCCAGCAAATATACATTTCAGAGCGGAACCCGCGCAGGTGACATCCTCAAGGAAGCAAAGGAAGGGAACTACGGCACCATCGTTATGGGACGGAGGGGGCTCTCCAAAGTGCACGAGTTCTTTTTGGGGCGAGTGACCACCAAGGTGCTGCACCGCGCCGCAGGGTTCGCTCTATGGATCGTGCCGTGAAAAAAGAGGGGGACTTCGAAAGAAAGTAGGGGGATTGCAGTATGAAATTACACAAGCTTCTAGTGCCGGTTGACTTCTCCAGGTGTTCCGAGACGGCTTTTAACTATTCTAAATTAATTGCGAAAAGATTCTCCGCCAGTATCTATTTGCTCCACGTTGTGGACAAGAGACACGTTGAAAAGATTGCTGAACTTAATGGTGAGTCAGAGGATGAGGTCAGCAAGAAGCTAAGCTTGCAGGCGAAGAAAAATCTCGAGAGATTCTTGGCTAACAACGATTCGGAAGGGCTAGTAGCCGAAAAGATTATAACGGTAGGCATTCCATTTCAGGCCATTGCCCTCAGGGCGCAAGCACTTGGCACAGATATGATTGTCATGGGTGGGCATGGCAGGGTGGGAAACGGCCAGATAGACAAGATCTTCTTCGGCAGTGCGGCTGAGAGGGTAGTACGTCTTCTCCCCTGCCCGGTTTTATGTGTGCCGCAAGAAGTTGTCGGTATTGAGACTGGAGAAAAGTAGAAACTATGACGAGATCGCCGAGTTTGGAGATATATGTACGCTGGGCTCGTGCCGGGAAATTATAAAGCTTCTGGTACCGGTTAATTTCTCCAAGTGTTCTGAAACAGCTTAGAAGAAGTGTGCCATGCATTTTTTTAATAAAATTTTATTTCCTATGGATCTGTCCCACGCTTCCCCTCAAATCGCTCCCTATGTTAGTGCGATGGCAACGAAGTTTGAAGCGGAAGTTCATCTCCTGTTCGTGGTCCGAGTCTTCGAGCACTTCGCCAGCCTCCATCTGCCTGATGCCACCATTAAGAGTATTGAAGCTGAAGTTGCAAGGAGAGGCGAGGAAAAGTTGCGAGAATTCATGGAAGCCTTCTTCATGACTGACTCTTGCAAGGTTAAAGTTGCCTTTGGAGACCCCGCTGGAGAGATTTTGAAATACGTGGAGCTCGAAGGGATTGATCTAATAATAATTGGCACCCATGGGAAAAAGGGTATTGAACGGGCTCTTTTTGGAAGCGTCGCCAACCGGATTGTGAAAAAGTCGCCAGTTCCTGTTCTTACGGTGAACCCTCATGGGCGACCTGTAGAGTGAAGCTCTCCGACCAAAGGTCGGAGCTTCTCAAGCAGGTACGACCTAAGCGGACATAGCCCGCTCAGAGTATACTTGCTCCAAAGCTGTGTCGCTTTATTAGGTAACATCCATCCGGCAGGCATTTGTATGTCATTCTGAGGAGCATAGCGACGAAGAATCTCTTAGTACATCGCTACGCTTGAGATTCTTCGCTCCGCTCAGAACGACAACAAACCGTTTCCGGATGGCCAATAGTCACTTGAACCCTTATTTCGTCGCATTCATCCCCGTGCAAAGCACGGGGCATTCTGCCAGTCTTCGTGAACCTCCAAACCTGTTAAGGGAGGGGGCAAGGAAGGGAGTGAGCAGATCCGGTGGTACTTTATGTTCTGGCCATAGTGGGCGGGATTTTCGGTCTGGTTATGGGGGCAGATCGCTTTGTAAATGGGGCGGCGTCTCTGGCGCGAGGTCTGGGAATATCCTCACTCATAGTGGGTCTGACCGTTGTTTCTCTGGGCACATCCCTCCCTGAGCTGCTGGTTACAGTTACAGCCACCTTGGTGGGACATCCTGACGTGGCGGTGGGAAATGTTCTTGGGAGTAACATCGCCAACATCGGCTTTATTCTAGGTGTGTCGTCCCTCGTCCGACCCATAGTGGTCCATTCACAGTTGCTGCGCCGAGAGTACCCTTTGCTCCTTGTCATTACAGCTGTTGTGTGGCTTATGGCCTCGAGAGGTGAGATACGCCGCCTCGATGGTGTGCTCCTGTGTGCAGGACTGCTTCTCTTTCTGCTGCTCATGGCCAGAGCAGCCAAAGGGGGAAAGGAAGATTTTATCTCCAGAAGCAGCACTGATCCTCTTTACACTACCATTCGGCCCCTGCGCAGTTCAGTTGTCAATCTCGTCGGAGGTTTGATTGTGCTCCTTATCGGGAGCCGCGCTCTGATCTGGGGGGGAGTTGGATTTGCTCACGCCCTCGGGATCGATGATTTGGTCATCGGACTCACCCTGATGGCTGTGGGGACAAGTCTCCCGGAGGTGGCCACCACGGTTGCCGCGACGATTAAGAAAGAGGGCGATATAGCCGTGGGAAATGTGGTGGGATCCAATGTGTTCAACACTCTGGGGATACTTGGGATCTCCGCAATGCTTCGGCCTCTGCCAGTGGCTGCCGACGCCCTGGCCCGCGATTTCCCGGTAATGTTTCTGGCCTCGCTCCTCCTGTGGCCCATCTGCCGATCCTGGCGCCGCCGGCTGGGCCGGGTGAATCGCTGGGAAGGAGGAGCTCTTTTGGCGGGATATTGTCTTTACCTGGGAGTTCTTTTCCGGGTTATTTCTTTCTGAATCTCACCCGGTTGTTGCAGCCGAGTCCTGCCCAGAGCTGGAGGAGGTTTCTGATATAGGTTTAAGTACTGTACCTGCCAATATTCTTTACAGTTCGTAAACTTCTTCCTTCAATCTCCAAAGCCTTTCATCTAACAATGCTCTTTAAATTCAATTATATATACTGATTGACCAGCTGGCACAAATATTTCATTTCCTCTCCTATTAGAGTGTAAAGAAACCACCGTATGGCTAGGCTTTTTGTGACTGAAGCTTCGGGGATAGTGCCCAATGACCATGAAATGGTCTGGGGTACTAAAGAGAAGGGAAGCCTCATGAAAACCGAACTTGAAGTCTCAGCGGTCGATACTCGGTACTATTTTGCTACTCGGGAGCTGGGCTTGAGCTGGTACAGCTATGACGATTTTAAGGAGCTGAGTGAACTGCGGCGCTCAACCACGGTCATCGGACATCTGCCAATGCGTTTGGTTATATTGCTGGCAGGAGATGCGGCTGAGGTGAGACTGGCAGCGCAGAAAAGATCATCAATATATTGTTTTGAGCTTGGAGAATTTGGAACACGATGCTGAAGCTAAGCCTGGAGGAACTTCACGCGGCCATTGAGTACCTTTATGAAGCCCTGGAAATCTTGGGGTCTGTGCTCAAGGAAATTGAAAATGGTTCCATTAGAGGGCTGAGAACCTCAGAGCGGTTGGCTGAAGCTTGGTACAAGGTGAATTGTTGTCGTCTCCACACTGAGCCGGATCTCAATTTGGAAGAGCTCAACTTGGATGCCATGGGGCTCATCAATGACGCCAAATGTATGATGGATAGCCTCATGAGTTGGCGAAAAGGAATGACCCTTCATGGCATGATCAATATAACTGGCAACATCAGGGCTGCCTCGGACAACCTCAGGCTTGTCCTCTGCGACCTGGAAGATTGGCTGAACAGTCTAGCGGTCGGTGTTCAAGATGAGCTTAGATAGAGTGAGCTTAGCAGCCTAAATGGAGGTAGATTCGTGATGAAAAAAGTGTCAGATTTTGAGGTGGATTACGATTTCTTCTCTGGGAGAAGAGAGGAAGATATCGTCTTAATCAGCTTCAAAGAAAACCTCCTGCAGCGCAGCACTCATTTGGACGCCAAAGGTCTGTTATTTGATTATCTCGAACTCATCTCAAGAAGTGATGCAATCAGAAGTGTACTCATCATCGGCTCACCGAAGAAAACCGGGCGTGAAGAGTATATTGGAATTTACCGGCAAGTATTGAGGCAAGAACTCGATACAAGGGCCCTTGCGAGACTCTACAATGCAGTTAATCAGTTCGTTTTGAAAATGGTCGGTTTCAACAAAATAGTTGTTCATGCCGACAGTGGCGAGGTTATTTCTTTTTATATGAATATCAGCCTTGCTTGTGATTACAGGATAATAGGAGATAACACTGTCTTTCAGAATCCGTATCTCGATCTGGAGCTCGTACCAAAAGGAGGTGGGGCTTTTTTCCTGTCTAGACTGTTGGGCTTCAGCAAGGCATCTGAATTATTGCTCTCCGACAAAGATATCACCGCAGAAGAGGCTCTGAGACTTGGTATTGTGGACAAGGTCGTTCCTGCAGTGGAACTCAATGAGGCGGCACTGAAGATAGCCAAGGACTTTGCCCGGAAACCCGTGGGTTCGGTGGCCGGAATCAAGAGGCTTTTGAGCCGTTGCCTGAAGGAGTTGGAAGATTGTCTGGAATGCGAAAATCAGGTGCTTTTGCAGACTGTCAGCAGGTCCGATTTTCGGAAAAAGTTACGTGAATACACAGAGGGCTATCATCGAGAAAGCTAAGGGGGCAGCAAAGAAAGATCAGGTATGACAGAATCTTTTTCCCAAAATAGCCTCCGCGAAATGGCTTCCAACTGGCTTCCTCAGCATAGGATCCCAAGTCGTTTTCGAATACACAGGGATACAACAAACATTTTCGGTGTGGAATATGACGATGTGGTTGTCCTCGGCGGAAAACCATATCTCATTCGCCATAATGCCAAGGAGCTACGATTTGGTCTGGAAGATGAGGTCAAGTTATGGGTCAAGCGAGCCATTGATCTGAAAAACGGTAGCCTGAAGATCATGAAACTTGTATTTTACGAAAATTTTATGTCTCGTATCGGGGACATTGAATATGAGTGTTTTCGAAGTCCCAAAAAGGAGGCCCGCATTCTTGACCTGGTCTCCGGTCACAAGAACTTCATGCATGGATATTCGATCCAGGATGAAAAGGACAACCTCATTCGCATACTAGATTTTATTAGAGGCAAGCCCCTGTTTACGTATGTGGAGAATATGGAGTTGGGTCATGAAGCCTATTATTATGAGCAATTCCCGGGCATCTTGGATCATTTTTTTGAATGCGTCCAGGCCATTCGTTTTCTCCACGAACATGGCGAAAAGCACGGGGACATAAGACGGGACCACATTCTGATAGACTCGGACAAAGGGCAGTACCGCTGGATCGACTTTGACTTCAATTATCGGCACAGGGAGAACATATACGGTTACGATCTTTTTGGCCTGGGGAATGTTTTAGTATTTCTGGTGGGAAAGGGAGATTTGCTACTGCCAGATCTCAAAAAACAGAACCATCCTGCATTGAGCACATTGAGGGAAGAAGATGTAAATATCGTTTTTAATAATAGAGTGGTCAATTTGAAAAAGATCTACCCTTACATACCCGAATCCCTCAACCGGGTGCTTATGCATTTCTCAAAGGGTGCCAACTGGTTTTATGAGAACACGGAGCAGTTGCTCGAAGATTTGGAGGAACTCAGGAATGCTGCTTGATCTTACCATGCCTCTGTTGAATCTGTCTGCTCAAGTGAATGCTGGCCAAAAGGATCCCACCAAATAAGGAGGAAAGCGCATGAGCGGTGAGGAGAAGTTTTCTTATATTAGGAATATACTGATTGCGGTTGACGAGTCAGAAAACGCACGTCGGGCAGTCTCTTACGTTGCTCAACTCCTGGGCGGCCTTGAAGATTTTAAGGTAACCGTCCTGCACGTGATTCCCCAACCAGAAGAGGATTTTTTTAAAACTTCTACTGAAAAAGAAGAATGGTGCAGCCAATACCAAGAAAAGGTCGATGCTATGCTGAAGGGCTATCGTCAAATATTGATTCGGGCAGGCTTTCACCCGCATGATGTGTCAGTCCGTTCGCCGTTCCGCTACTGCCCATCTATGGCGGCGTGCATCTTGGCAGAACGGGACGAGACCGAATATGGTACCCTCGTAGTTGGAAGACAGGGCCTTTCGCGTAGTGAGGAGTTTATCTTTGGCAGTATCTCCAGCAAGATCGTCAGCCATGCGCGCAACTGCACTGTCTGGGTGGTGGAATGATTATAAAAGTCAGTTGACCAAACAGGTCATAAGGGCGTGGGCGGCATGTACTAATTTATTGGCTTTGCTACCCAGCCCAAACTGGCTTATGTCCTTGAAACCTTTGCGGCCAAGAACCAAAATACCGTAGTTGCCCTCTTCCAGTTCCGTAAGGATATCCCTAGCAATTCCTTCCTTTTGGGCTTGAAATTTGACAGCTATATTTTGCTCCGGGACCCCTGCATCGATAAGCCTCTCCTTGCCTTCCTCCGCAATACTCCGGGCCCTTTCAGAATAGTCCTTCCTCTGCCGGACCATATCCTCCTGTCGCTCTTCTTCGCTTAAGTCACGCACGTAGTCCCAATATGAGGATGTATGGAGCTGGGGAGGTATAGGTGGAATCACGTGAAAGAATGTGAATCTGCTCTCTTTGAGATGAGCAAAATATTTCACCGTGTGCTCCATTACCCGGCGGCTGATGTCCGCTCCCACTATGGTCACCAGCACGTCCTGGGAGGAGATGCGCGGATCGATCATCCAGACGGGCAGGTTATATGCTATACTGATAAGCCGGTAGGTGATATTTCCCATGATCTTCTGCGCCAGGGTCCCAGCTCCCCATCGGGCCAGGGCAATTATTTCAAAATCTTCCTTGTTGGCCAGATTAATCATTGAGATGACAGGGTCTTTGCACTTTTCCTCGTAAAATGTATCCACCCTATCAGGATCAAATCCGGCATCTATTACAGCCTCTTTGGCTCGTCGTATGACCTTTTGTTCTTCTTTGCTCCAGAGTTGCAGGTGCTTTTCAAGCACTTCCGCACTCAGGGGTGCCTTGGACAAGTAGGAAAGGTCGGGTTCGGGAATTCCATGAAAGATAGTCATCTTGAGGTTTTCATTGTTTTTTAATAGACCACCTGCCGCGGCGACGGCATCCCTGGCAAACTGAGAGTTATCCACGCCAAACAACACTTTTTGTTCCGTACTCATGGTTAATCCCCTCCCCAGCGCAAGCTGGATGCACTCCCACCCTTGTTGATCAGGGTGGGTGCAATGCCAAGATTAATCCACCTTGTAGTGTGTCCGGTAGAGGATCTTGAAGTTTTTTTCTAATTTTTCAAATAGGGTTTCTTCGTTCTCTATTGCTTTGCAGCGGATATAAAGATGTCGGAAACCCTCAGGTGCTTCCTCATAGTGGGTTGTAATGCTGACAATGCGACCACCCTGAGTCCGAATCAAATCAACAACCTTCTTGACCGCACCCGGTCGGTCTTCAACCTCCAAGCCAAGTTGCAGTTGTGCCTGATGGATGCCGGAGATGGCGATCAGTCCACGAAACAAGTCGCCTTTGGTAACGATGCCTTTCAGTTTTCCTTCCTGATCAACCACGGGTAGGGCGGAGATGTCATAGTCCAGCATCAGTGCGGCTGCCCTTTCTATGACCTCCTCACCAGTGGTGGTGTGAAGGTTGGTGGACATCAGGCTCTTGATCTTCACCTTAGCCAGCAAGTAGTATAGTTCGTGGATATCCAGCGAGGTCGCATCTGAGGCTTGCGCCTCCTTCAAATCCCGATCAGAGACGATCCCGACAAGACGGCGTTCTTTGATTACCGGAAGATGTTTAATACCGTGTTCCTTCATGAGCTTGGATGCTTGCATCAAAGATACATCTTCATCCACAGTGATTACCTCAGTGGTCATCCAATATTTCACCAGCATGACCTACCTCCTCAATTCCTAAAAATTCGCTACTAGTCTGGCTTTCTGGCAAAACCCTTCGATGATAAGATGTGGCAAAGCTCGTGCCACAAATGGAAGGGGGATGGAAAAAGGTTAACTGCTTGGTATTATGGGATAATCTTTGATGACGGTGGCATTCCAAGCGTATCAGCAAATGGGAATCTGTCAGGAATTTTTACAGACCGTAAAGCCGATTCTTATTTCCGCATCCACTCTTATGAGAATAGAAGACTCCTTAGCCTATTGATTGGATCATATACAGTTGCGTCTGAAACGGCCTTTTATGATTGCGTCAATTTTGATTCGCTGGTGTCCTTCCCCACCCCTTCCCCTTCTGTTTGCAGCCACGCTTCCAGAATCGTGTGGATTGATATCGAACCCAGCAGCCATCCCCTCTCGTCAACCACCGGCAGTTCCCCCAGATCGTGCGCTATCATCTTCCGGATGGCGTCATCCACGGTCTCCGTCTCCACAGCGATCACCGGGTCGGCAATCATAATATCGCCGACATCCTCGGAGCTCACCAGGCTGATAAGATGTCGGACCATCACCTGTGGGTCTGTATGGTGGGAAAATATCTTTCGAAAGATGCTCTTGATGTTGATGACTCCCAGAAGGCCCCCATCCTCATTCACCACGCAGAGATCATGAGAGTCGGGATGGTCCAAAACCGTTCTCACCAGTTGCTCAAGGCTTTCGTCTGCTCCCACGCATACAGCTGCCGGAAGGGGGCGCAACTCTGCCAGCTTCTTTTCCTCCATTTCAAGCTCCTTCTTTTGCACCTTTCGGAATGTCGCCCGCCTTGCTGATTGCGTATCTGACACCAGGCGGCCCAATGATCTCGACAACAAATGTCGTTGCCGCGATAACATTGAGGATCATATAACCCGCCTCAAAACCGGCAGGTCCATAG
>Ga0316194_10000019_pt1 | contig 65018 bp, 56 predicted proteins | sample CroRivsedime1_MG_FD_204936 | JGI IMG/M metagenome (GOLD analysis project Ga0316194, IMG submission 204936) | Coastal sediment microbial communities from Maine, United States - Cross River sediment 1 | ecosystem: Environmental > Aquatic > Marine > Coastal > Sediment | place: USA: Maine...
AACCGTCACATCGTAACCACTGATGAAGGCCTGCCGCATGGCCGCAGCCAGTGCCTTTACCTCACTGGCATCCGCACGCCTGTCAATCAGCCGGGCAAGTTCTGCAGCCTGTGCAGCCAACTGCTGGCGGACATCCGCGGGTGGTAACTCAGCCACCTGCTCTGCAATGGCGCTGGAGAAGTCCTGCATCTCGCCGTATTCGCCGGGATTGATAATTTCTCCATGCAGCACTGCGGCCCCGTAATCAACGCCGACATAGTCCGTCAACTGGATGAGCTGCTGGACATCGGCGGCATTCGCCATCCATGGACAAGCCGCGAGCAATAACAGGGCAATAAATCTTTTCATGAGGGCTGAAGGATAGCGAAGAGCCACTCTTAATGCAAATAGTTCTCATTTCATGTCTATAGCCTGCCGCCCACCATGCCGGCCGCATGAAACAACTTAACTTATTTTTTATCAGTCGCTTGCCGATATAGCCGTCACACAGGACTGACCTTCAGGCGATCTTTGCAACAAACCCGAGTCCGCCACGAGTAGCCGCAAAGCTTGCTTGTTGACTGATTTGCAACATACTCTATGTGTCTGGATGGACAAACGCATGCAAAAACTATTGCTGGTACTCATCACCCTCGCGTTGGCAGTATTGCCACTGCGTGGCGCCTGGTCCATTCCGGATATCGCTGCAACCGACACTGAATCGCACTGCGCCCAAATGCAGCACGCCAGTCAGGACACCGGGTCCATGGCGGGTACGCAGCAGCCTGATCACGGTGCCGATGCTGACCGGGACTGCGAGCAAGGCTGCAACGGTAACTGCTGTGACGACTCCTGCAATACCTGTGCAGTTGGCACCACCGCCATTTCAGGCACCCCCACACTCACACCGGAAGTAACGGTTCAAACACACAAGGCAATCATCCCGGTGGCCATTGCCGGGCAAATCGTCATCCCGCTACTGCGACCACCCGCCGCTCTCATAGTTTAAACGGTTCACGCACACCTGCCATGCAGGTGCGTGATTTCATCCTGTTTGCCTGCTATGGAGAATTACCATGCCTTATTCCCGGAGAATGGTCCGGCCTGTGCCGATGAAGGGTCTGCTGGCACTGGCACTGTTTACCCTCACGACCTGTGTCCATGCCGACCTGGATATCAATGAGGCTGTCAGGCTGGCACTGGCCGATGACCCGACGATTGCAGCCAGCAAGGCACGTTCACGGGCATTCAGCGACAACGCCATCGCTGACGGGCAATTACCCGACCCGCAATTAAACACGGGCCTCTATAACCTGCCCACCGATAATTTCCATATCGATGAAGAACCCTCCACGCAGCTGCGACTTGGAATAAAACAGGCCTTTCCACGCGGCAAAACACTGCACTACCGGCAACGTCAGAGTGAATGGAAGGCGACCGCTGCCATGGCCACCGCCGACCTTGAAGCACGCCAGCTCATTCTTGATGTACGCCATAATTTTCTGGAGCTCTACTACCAGAACCGTGCCCGGGAAATTGTGCTGGAAACCCGTGCGCTGTTTTCCCAACTGGTAGATATCACCCAGGCACACTACGGAACCGGTCGCGTCAGTCAGCAGGATGTGCTGCAGGCATCGCTGGAACTGGCGCGCCTCGATGACCGCAGCACACGCATCCTGAACGCAGTCGACACCAGTCGTGCTGCGCTCATGAAGTGGCTTGGGGCACCGGCTTTATTACCAGTTAACAGCGCCTTCCCGGAACTGCCCATCCCCGCACCGAGAGAACAGATTGAGGCCGCCCTCCCCGAGCATCCCGCCATCCGGGTCGAAACAGCAAGGCTGGAAGCGGAGAACCAGTCCATCCGGATAGCCCGTGAACAATACAAACCGGGCTGGAGTGCCGGCCTGGAATACCGCAAGCGCTTTGGTGAGGACCCGGATGGTAATGACCGTGCCGATATGATGGCCGCCATGCTTACCGTGGATATCCCGCTGTTCACAAAAAACCGCCAGGACAAACGCCTGTCTGCCAGTATCGGGCAGGCCGCGTCGGTACAACTGAGCCGTGATGACAAACTGCGCGAGCTGAAGCGACAGCTGGATACTGACTACGCCAACTGGCAGCGACTGGAGGAACGCGCCGCGCTTTACAGGTCACAACTGCTGCAGGTTGCCACGGCCAATGCGCAGGCATCCCTGAACGCCTACCAGAGCGGTGTAACCGAATTCACCACGCTGATGCGTGCCCGCATTACTGATCTGGATGTCCGCCTGGATGACCTGCGTATTCGTGTTGATCGCGCCAAGACACAGGCCAGCCTGCTCTACCTCGCCGGAGAACAACCATGAACACCATTACACTGAAAAACCTGCTCCGGAGTGCACTGCTGACCCTGCTGTTGTCCCCGACAGCAACACCGGCAGCAACACCTGCCGCAGACGATGACAGGGAAGTCCTGTACTGGGTCGCGCCCATGGATGCCAACTACCGGCGTGACAAACCGGGCAAGTCCCCCATGGGTATGGAACTTGTTCCGGTGTATGCCGATGAGACCGGCAGCGACAGCAGCATGGTGACCATTGCACCGGAAATGGTACAAAACCTGGGTATCCGCACCGCCATTGCGGAACGTTCGCGTTTGTGGCGCAGCATTGACACCGTTGGTTATGTCGATTACGACGAATCGAAAGTCAGTCATATACACCTGCGTACTGAAGGCTGGATAGAAAATCTGTCGGTGCGGTCCGAAGGGGAACGAGTCAGCCGGGGCAATCACCTGTTTGACCTGTATTCGCCGGAACTGGTAAACGCCCAGGAAGAGTTTGTCCAGGCACTTAATCTGGGTAACAAGGGACTTGTACGCGCATCCCGCGACCGCCTGCAGGCACTGGGCATCCCGGACAGCCAGATCAGTCAGCTGGAAAAAAGTCGCCAGCCCGATCAGAACATACCGGTGTATGCACCCCAGGATGGCGTGGTGGCCTCATTGTCGGTTCGCGAAGGCATGTTTATCAAACCGGCCACCCGCGTCATGAGCCTGGCCGATCTCTCCAGCGTGTGGCTGCTGGCCGAGGTGTTCGAGAGCCAGTCCAGCTGGGTAAAGGTTGGCCTGCCCGCCGAGGTCAAGCTTGCTTTCCTGCCGGGTCGCACCTGGGAAGGCAAGGTGGAATACATCTATCCCAGCCTGGACCCGAAGACCCGCACACTCAAGGCACGGCTGCGGTTTGACAACCCGGATGAAGCACTGAAGCCGAACATGTACGCCAACGTCAAGCTCTATGGCGGCGCCAAGCAGGACATCATCGTCATACCCGTCGAGGCACTGATCCGTACCGGGCGCGAGTCCCGTGTAGTCGTCGAGCTGGAGGCGGGCAGCTTTGCGAGCCGTACGGTGACCGCCGGTATCGAAAGTGGTGACTGGGTGGAGATTTTTGCTGGTATTGAACCCGGCGAAGTGGTCGTCACCTCAGGACAGTTTCTGATCGACTCCGAGGCCAGCCTCAAGGCCAGTATGACGCGCTTGCAAAAACCCGCTGCAGACAGTCAAAACACGCCGCCGGGCGAACGGGGCATGCTGCAATGATTGCCTTCATCATAGACTGGTCGCTGCGCAACCGCTTCCTGGTCATCCTGTTGACCGCCATGCTGACCGCCTGGGGCATTTACGCTCTCAAGAATACCCCGCTGGATGCGATCCCTGATCTCTCCGATGTGCAGGTCATCATCAAGACGACCTACCCGGGGCAGGCACCGCAGGTAGTCGAGGACCAGGTGACCTACCCGCTGACGACAGCGATGCTGTCGGTACCCAGGGCGACCAATGTGCGCGGTTATTCCTTCTTCGGTGACTCCTTTGTGTATGTCATCTTCGAAGACGGCACCGATCCCTACTGGGCACGTTCACGGGTACTTGAATATCTAAACCAGGCTGCCAGCAAACTGCCGGCCGATGCACGCCCGGAACTGGGGCCGGATGCCACCGGTGTGGGCTGGGTCTATGAATACGCACTGGTTGATCGCAACGGCAACCACGACCTGGCACAGCTGCGCAGCCTGCAGGACTGGTTTCTTAAATACGAATTGCAAACCGTGCCCGGTGTGTCCGAGGTGGCTACCATTGGCGGCATGGTCAAGCAATACCAGGTGGTGCTCGACCCGAACAAGTTGCGTGCCTACGACCTGCCGCTGGAAAAGATACGCAGCGCCATTCAGCGCGGCAACCAGGAAGTCGGGGGGTCAGTGATCGAGCTGGCCGAGGCCGAATACATGGTGCGCGCTACCGGCTACATCGATGCACTGGATGACCTGAAACATATTCCTCTCGGTGTGAATGAACGCGGCATCCCGATCCTGCTGAAAGACGTCGCGCATATTCGCCTGGGACCACAACTGCGGCGCGGCATTGCGGAACTTGACGGCGAGGGTGAAGTTGTCGGCGGCATCATCGTGATGCGCTTTGGCGAGAATGCGCAAAAGACCATCAGTCTGGTCAAGACCAGGCTGGCCGAACTCGGCAAGGGGCTGCCGCCCGGCGTCGAGATTGTCGAGACCTATGACCGTTCGGCACTGATAGGGCGTGCCGTCGACACGCTCAGTGGCAAGTTGCTGGAAGAATTTATCGTTGTCATACTGGTATGCGCACTGTTCCTGTTTCACCTGCGCTCGGCACTGGTCATCGTTATTTCGCTGCCAATCGGCATCCTCAGTGCCTTTATCGTGATGCAACACATGGGCATCAATGCCAATATCATGTCGCTGGGCGGCATTGCCATTGCCATCGGTGCGATGGTGGATGCCGCCATTGTCATGATCGAAAACGTGCACAAGCACATGGAAAACACCGGCGTCACTGCTGACAACCGCTGGATGCTCATCCGCGATGCCGCCGTTGAAGTCGGACCACCGCTGTTCTTTTCTCTCATGATTATCACGCTCAGCTTCCTGCCTGTGTTCACGCTGCAGTCACAGGAGGGCAAATTGTTTGCACCGCTGGCCTACACCAAGACTTTCGCCATGGCGGCCGCTGCCGGCCTGTCAATTACGCTGGTCCCGGTATTAATGGGCTATTTCATCCGCGGCAATATCACACCGGAAGCCAGGAATCCGGTCGACCGGGTATTGATCACGACTTACCGGCCACTGATAAACATCGTGCTGAAGGCGCCCCTGGCCGTGATATTCACGGCCGTTCTGCTGGTGATCGTCGGACTCTGGCCTGCCAGCCGTCTGGGCACCGAGTTCATGCCGGACCTGGATGAAGGCGACTTGCTCTACATGCCCAGCACCTTCCCCGCCGTGTCCATTGGCAAGGCGCAGGAAATCCTGCAACAGACTGACAAACTCATCATGACCGTGCCGGAGGTCAGGCGCGTGTTCGGCAAGATCGGTCGTGCCGAATCAGCCACCGACCCGGCACCGCTGACGATGGTCGAGACGACGATTCAGCTGCAGCCGCGTGATCAATGGCGCGCGGGCATGACAGTTGAGAAGCTCAAACAGGAACTGAACAGCCGGGTAAAACTGCCGGGCATCTCCAATACCTGGGTGATGCCCATCAAGAACCGCATCGACATGCTCGCCACCGGCATCAAGACACCGGTCGGTATCAAGGTCGCGGGACCCAACCTCGATGAAATCCAGGCGATCGGCAAGCGCATTGAGGAAGTGGTCAAAAATGTCCCCGGCACCGTTTCAGCCTATTCAGAACGTGTTGCCGGCGGGCGCTATGTGGTCGTCGATATCGATCGTGTCGCCGCCTCCCGCTTCGCGCTCAACATCGACGATGTCCAGGAGGTTGTGCGCACCGCGCTGGGCGGCATGCGTGTGGGGCAGACTGTGGAAGGACTGGAGCGTTATCCGATAAACATTCGCTATCCGCGTGATGTGCGCGACTCGCTGGAAAAGCTGCGCAACCTGCCCATCATCACGCCTGGCGGCGCACGCATACCTCTCACCGAGGTCGCCGCTATCCGTATCGAAGACGGCCCCGCCATGATCAAGACCGAGAACGCCCGCCTCAACGGCTGGATCTACATCGACATCGAAGGCCGCGATCTGGGCTCCTATGTTGCCGAGGCACAGCAGGCCGTGCGCGAGCAGGTTGCACTGCCAACCGGTTACTCCATCGCCTGGTCGGGCCAGTATGAATACCTGGTACGCGCCAGGCAACAACTGCTAACCGTGTTGCCGGTAACCATCGCTATCATCGTATTGCTGCTGTATCTGAATTTCCGCAGATTCACCGAGGTACTCATCATCATGTGCACACTGCCACTGGCACTGGTGGGTGGCTACTGGCTGCTGTACCTGCTCGGCTACAACCTGTCGGTCGCTGTCGGCGTCGGTTTCATTGCGCTCGCCGGTGTTGCCGTGGAGATCGGCGTCATCATGCTGGTCTATCTCAACCAGGCTCTGCAGCGCCATACAGATGCCGCCCGGCGGGAACAGCGCGCACTTACCGCCGGGGATGTGCGCAATGCCGTCATTGACGGCGCACTGTTACGCGTACGTCCTATAATGATGACAGTGGCTGCGATTATTGTCGGCCTGCTGCCTATCATGCTGGGTAGCGGCACCGGCTCCGAGGTCATGCGCCGCATTGCCGCGCCGATGGTCGGCGGCATGGTAAGTGCGACACTGCTGACACTCATCGTCATACCGGCCGTGTTTTTGGTCTGGAAACAACGGGGCGTCAAAGACAGTGCGTCATAAAAAAGCAATCCGGCAGGGAACCAGAACATGACAACACAACTCACGGACCCCGTGTGCGGCATGTCGGTGACACCGGCAAGTGAACACCACTACGCCTGGAACAACACTGACTACTACTTCTGCTGCAATGGCTGCCAGACAAAATTTGCCGCCAACCCGGAGCACTACCTCAAGCCGCCCGAACCCGCAGTCGCCACGACCGGCAGCCAGCTCCACATCTGCCCCATGTGCCCCGATGTCCGGGAACAGGGTCCGGGCACCTGCCCGGGTTGCGGCATGGCACTGGAACCCGCCGCGCCACAGGCGCCGGCAACACGTACCGAATATACATGCCCCATGCATCCTGAGATCGTGCAGGATGCGCCGGGGTCGTGTCCAAGGTGTGGCATGGCGCTGGAACCACGCACTATCACGATCGAGGAAAGCAACACAGAACTCATCGACATGACCCGGCGCTTCCGGGCCGCAACGCTGCTGGCGCTCCCCGTGTTTATCATCGCCATGCTGACCGACATGGCTCCCGGCATATTACCGACCGGACTGTCCCTGCATACCATCCAGTGGATTGAATTTGCACTGGCAACACCAGTGGTCCTGTGGGGAGGCTGGCCGTTCTTCGTGCGCGGCTGGCAGTCCGTGGCCACCCGCAATCTCAACATGTTCACCCTGATTGCGCTCGGTGTCTCCGTTGCCTGGGCATACAGCGTCATTGCCCTGCTGGCGCCCGGGTTCTTCCCCGCCGTCATGCAGCATGCTGACGGCACTGTCGCCGTCTACTTCGAGGCCGCTGCCGTCATCGTGGCACTGGTACTGCTGGGTCAGGTGCTGGAACTGCGTGCCCGCAGCCGGACCAATACCGCCATCAGGCTGCTGCTCGGGCTGGCGCCCGACACTGCACGTATCGTTCGTGACGATGGTACCGAGGAGGATATTCCACTGGAGCTGGTGCGACGCGGTGACGTGCTGCGCATACGCCCCGGCGAAAAGGTGCCGGTGGACGGCGTGGTTACCGGCGGCAGCAGCGCGGTGGATGAATCCATGGTGAGTGGTGAACCCGTGCCGGTGGAAAAGGTCAGCGGAGAAAGGCTGTTTGGCGCAACGGTAAACGGCACTGGCAGTCTGTTGATGCGCGCCGAAAAAGTAGGCGCCGATACCCTGCTGTCACAGATTATAGCCATGGTCAGCAAGGCACAGCGCTCCCGCGCCCCCATTCAGAAGCTGGCTGACGTCGTGGCCGGCTATTTCGTGCCGGCTGTTGTAAGTGTGGCAATTATTGCCTTCACGGTCTGGTTAACCCTGGGTCCGGAACCACGGCTGGCGCATGCCGTCGTCAATGCCGTGGCTGTTTTGATCATCGCCTGTCCCTGCGCCCTGGGGCTGGCAACACCCATGTCCATCATGGTCGGAACCGGCAGGGGTGCAACAATGGGTGTACTTTTCAGAAATGCCGAGGCGCTGGAAATCATGGAACAGGTAAATACCCTGGTGGTCGACAAAACCGGCACCCTGACCAGTGGCAAACCCGTGCTGGTCTCGGTACAGGCCACGCCTGAATTCACTGAAGACAAGGTATTGCAACTGGCAGCCAGCCTGGAACGAGCCAGCGAACACCCGCTTGCCGAGGCTATTGTCAACGGCGCAGAGAGCCGGGATATCGCCCTGCTGGCAGTGGACGACTTCGCATCCATTACTGGCGAGGGCGTCACGGGACGGGTTGCGGGAAATGCTGTGGCACTGGGCACTGTCAAATTACTTGCAAGGCTCGGCATCGATCCTGGCGATCTGCCGCAACAGGCGGAGGTCGGACGTGCAGCCGGTCAAACTGTCATGTTTGTCGCTATCGACGGACGTGCAGCAGGTATGGTTGCGGCGGCAGATCCCGTCAAGGATTACACAGCAGAGGCCATCGGTGACTTGCATGCAGAGGGCGTGCAGGTGGTCATGCTGACCGGTGACAGCCACACCACCGCACAGGCTGTTGCCCGCATGTTGAATATTGACCGCGTGGAATCCGAGGTACTACCGGAGCAAAAGGCGGCAATCGTCAGGCAACTGCAAACCGCAGGACGCATTGTTGCCATGGCCGGCGATGGCATCAATGATGCGCCGGCACTGGCGCAGGCACATGTCGGAATTGCCATGGGCACCGGCACGGCTGTGGCCATGGAAAGTGCGGGAGTAACGCTGGTGCAGGGTGATTTGCGCGGCATCGTGCGGGCCCGCCACCTGAGCCGCGCCGTCATGCGCAATATACGCCAGAATCTGTTCTTTGCCTTTATCTATAATTCGCTGGGGGTACCGGTTGCCGCCGGCGTGTTGTACCCGTTTTTCGGCCTGCTGCTGTCACCCATGCTGGCAGCCGTGGCCATGAGCTTCAGCTCCGTATCCGTGATAGGCAACGCGTTGCGCCTGCGCAAGGTACCTATCTAGCCCTGCATCGTCGCCATGCGCAGCTGCCCGTTTGGTACACTTTGCATGTCCAGATCACGATGCTACAGAAGGTTGCACGCCGCCGGTTCTATCCGCTACGGGCAACATCAGATTAAACGGGAGCATTGCCATGAGCAATATTCGGCATGACCTGACGACAGGCGTGCGATTGTCCCTGAAGGTTGTACCCGGCTCTGCTACCGACGAGATATCCGGCTGGCTCGGTGACAGCCTGAAGATTCGGGTACGTGCACCGGCAGAGGGCGGCAAGGCAAATACTGCAGTCACCGGGTTACTGGCCTTGAGCCTTGGGCTGCACAGGCGTGCAATCACCATTATTTCCGGCACTTCATCGGCACGCAAGGTCATCACAATCACTGGCCTCACTGCTGCGGAGGTGCAGGAAAGACTGGCAGTTCATGACGCAAGGCGGTCTTGCTGAGTCTTTACCGGAAAATCCTGGAAATCAGCCCGCTTATTGCCCGGTTTTCAACTCCATCATCCACCAGGGCGTATTGATGGCCTGTTCCTTTTGATTCCCCTCTTCCGGAATGAACTGATGCATGCTGTCCGTGGTGTAGTAACGCCAAAAGTCCGGTTCGAAGTCCTTGTTAACAATCGTGAATTCACCGGATTTCTGCGCCGCCTTGAAGAATTCATGGTAGGCATCCAGGGGTTCCGCACCGCCCTGCTGATAGATCACCCTCCCCCCGTATTGACGATACAGCGCCTGATTTACCTTCCATAGCTCGATGAAGCCCCTGGCAACCCGTTTCTCTGCCGCAGCACTCTCCGGTGTACCGGCGCGGCTGTCTGCCTCTGCCATCGCCTGGTTCATTGCATTAAGTGATTCAAGCTCCATTTCAAGCTGCTTGCGCTCCTCGTCTGTCGGGGTGCCGGATGCCAATGTCTTCTCAAGCTCCTTGCGTCTGGCGTCCATGGCCTTGCGGTCTTTCTCCATTACTTCCCGCTTCCTGCCGAGAAGCTGTGCGATCTCCCTGTCTGTGGCCTCAAGACCCTGCTCCTCGACAAGGTGCTGCAGCAATATCTGCCTGATGACATAGGTCATTTCATCAGGGTTGCTGGTCCTGATCTGCACGCCACGTGCCTCGGCAGCAAGCGGCGCATCACTCTTGCCATAGGTATCCTCTGCCTGTGCATGCAACAACGGCAAGAGCAGCAGGAAGCAGCCGCACCATACCCTTGTCCATAGTTTCCTGCCGCTCATGATTTTGTGGTTCATAACATTAACCTCAGTCGACTTTAAATAATTTCCATTGACCAGCTGCCAGTCTGCCAGCGATTCTGTACCTCCCTGAGAAAACAGGATTTAGGCACAACCGTTGATTTTCCCTTGCCACACTCTACCTCTTCATTGGTGAGATAGTCATTCATCCGCAGCTCGCTGATTCTGAATATCGAAACGATAGGCGGCATGACATGCAGTGCAATTTTCCATCAGGATCGACAGCTGTGACAAGGCATGGTCACTATCCCCGAATTCTTCAGCATCCAGGGCCAGCTGATCAAACTTTGCATGCGTATCAAACCCCAGTTTTTTAAATGCCAGCGGCAGTTTTCCCACCAGGGTACCGGGCACCTCGCCTTGTGCCGCCTTGCCGGATTTTCGTGCGTATTCGGCAACAAGCTCCATGTCATCTGCCGTAATACCAGCAGTCACTTGCCGTATGCTTTCCAGAAACGCTCTCATCTCCGTCAAGACCAGGTCCCGTTCGCCGGCAGTCAAGTGTATTGTCAGGCGTCCATCGGTGCCTTCCACAGCGCTTCCCTGGAATATGAATTTATAAGTCCCGCCTGCAATAACAAGCAGTAGCAGCGCAGTAAGTCCCGTACATTTTTTACTCATAAACCGTTTCCTGATTAGTTGCGTAGTTGCGGCCTGACAGCTGTGCTGACGCCCCCGGAGGTGCACATGAGGAATCCATGCGCACGGAATACCTTGCCGGCGTCAAAGCGATAAATGGTTCGCTACAAAGTCTGCATCCTTGTCTCCCCGACCTGACAGGTTAACGAGGATCGTGGTATCGCCAGACAGGTCTTTTGCTATTTTCATCGCATGCGCAACGGCATGTGCACTCTCCAGGGCAGGAATAATACCCTCCAGACGGGAAAGCTGTATGAAGGCATCCAGGCATTCCTTGTCATCGATGGTTTCATAAACAACACGTTTAATATCTTTCAGATGGCAATGTTGTGGCCCAACGCCAGGGTAATCCAGGCCGGATGCAATAGAATAGACAGGCAGGGGATTGCCGCCACTATCCTGCAGGTTATAGCATTCGAAGCCGTGGATAGCCCCCCTGGTTCCCAGGGTAAGGGTAGCAGCGTGGTCAGCGGTATCCAGCCCTTTCCCGGCAGGCTCCACACCAATCATACGCACAGTTTCATCCTCGAGAAACGCGGTAAACAAACCCATCGCATTGGAACCGCCACCGACGCAGGCGATGAGGATATCCGGCAAGCTGTTTTCCTTCGCCAGGAATTGTTCCCGCGCTTCCCTGCCGACAACGCTTTGAAAATCACGTACGATTTTCGGGAACGGGTGCGGGCCGACAACCGAACCTATTGCATAAAAATAATTAACCGGGTCTTTTAAATATTCTTCAAAAGCACTGTCGACGGCATCCTTGAGCGTTTTTGTTCCTCGTGACACAGGTACAAGTGTGCACCCCAGGATTTTCATTTTGGTTACATTGGGGTGTTCCTTTTCAATATCTATTTCACCCATGTGAATCTCGCACTCAATACCAACCAGCGCGCAGGCTGCTGCAAGTGCCACGCCGTGCTGTCCCGCACCTGTTTCTGCCAACACCCTGGTTTTACCCATATATTTGGCCAGCAGTGCCTCGCCAAGACAATGATTGATCTTGTGCGCACCGGTGTGGTTCAAATCCTCACGTTTCAGATAAATGCGCGCACCGCCCTGTTTTTCACTCAGGCGTTTTGCAAGATAAATCGGGCTGGGACGGCCAACATAGTCAGTATAAAGCTGCTGTAATTCCTGTTGAAATGATTCTGTCTTGATGACCTTGTCATAGGCATCATTAATTTCATTCATGATTGCAATCAATGCTGGCGGAATGATTTGCCCGCCATACTCGCCAAAATATCCATTTCTGTCAGGCATCTCCAGGTGTTCTTTCTGCATTTTTTATAATCTCCGATTTACTAAGGATGACATTGCATGGAGCAGCAATTCCGCCAGCCGGCGTCTCTTCAGAACAAGATGCCAGCGCCCCTCACAGCCATGCTGTCGTTCATGTGTCAGCGTGTACAAAACTGTAATGGCATGACACACAGACACCTCTCAGGTCACCTTTCCCGGCATTCGCCGAGAACACGGATGCCCGCACATACTGCCGCAAGGCCCGCTGTACCCTTACTCCGAAACCCTGCCTCGCAGGGCCTTTGTCATACCGCGCCGGGTTTTTGTGTCCAGCCTTCTTTTTTTGGCACCTTTGCTTGCCGTGGTCGGCCTCCTGGCTTTCTGTAAAACAGCGACCCCCTTAACCAGTTCCTGCAGGCGCAGCAGCGCATCTTCCAGATTTTTTTCCCTGGTACGAAATTTCTGTGCCTTGATAACAATCACACCTTCCTTGCTGATACGCCGGTCATGCAGCCTTAACAGACGTTGCTTGTAGAAATCCGGCAAAGAGGACGCGTTGATATCAAAGCGCAGATGGATTGCAGAAGATACCTTGTTGACATTCTGACCGCCGGCACCCTGGGACCGAATTGCAGAAAGTTCTATCTCCTCATCAGGGATGGAGACATGCAGGGAGATTTTCAGCACCGTCAGCCTGTCATCGAGTCAGCAGGAGATATTATACCACTGCGGGTAACCAACGCATGCTGGCATGTCTTGTCTGTATTGAGCCGTCTGGCCACCCGTGTTGAACTTTGGCCGGTCTGCAGTCCCGTATCGAGCCGTGCACATGGCCAGGCCAGCTCTCTATAGCGAAAGCAACTGACTTCATGATCGTTCACCATACCGACGGACTGCATGTAGGCATAGCAAATAGTCGGCCCAACGAACCTGAACCCCCTCTTTTTCAATGCCTTGCTCATATTCCCGGATTCGGCAGCAGCAGCGGGAATGTCCCGAAGAGATACCCGGCGATTTATCACAGGCTCGCCGCCGACGAAACCCCATATAAAGCTGGAGAAAGAGCCATATTCATCCTGAACCGCCAGAAACGCGCGGGCATTTTGTATCGATGCATCCACCTTGAGCCGATTGCGGACGATGCCCGGATCGTTAAGCAGTCGCACTACAGATAACCTCGTAAAGCGCGCAACCTTTTCCGGATCGAACCCGTAGTATGCCTTGCGATAGCTGTTTCTCTTTTTCAGAATCGTTGTCCAGCTTAATCCGGCCTCTGCGCCCTCGAGGACAAGCATCTCGAACAGGTGCCTGTCTTCCCTCGATACAACACCCCATTCCTTATCGTGGTACCCGGCGTCGAGTTCGGAGTTTCTCGCCCACGCGCAACGTTTCATAGACTACCCATTCCATAACGCTTGTTAAAACCCTGTCGGCACCAAAGCCGGCCAGCGGTGCTCGCGGCCATCAGACACGCGTGCGTATATTCCAACTATCCGATTGAACTCACGAGTATTTTTCACAACCATTCTGCGTCAACAGTGCCAGACCTGCTTCCTGCGACCGTAAACAAGGCGCACTCACAGCGCTTGCTGCCGCCTGACACAAGCGACTCACAGGGTTGGTGACAATTGGTGGTTTCGTCTTTACCATTCTGAGGATAGCCCCGGATCCTGCATGCCATGGTTGGGTAACGCAGGGAAATCCTGCAATTGTCATCATCACAGCACAGAGATCGACATGAACGAATCGAACCTCAGGGTATACAAGGTATGGGATCTGCCGACCCGGCTGTTCCACTGGATAAATTTTACGGCTGTCATCAGCCTCATCTTTTTCGGGCTGGTCATGCTCTACAAGAAAGAGCTCGGTATCACCAGCGTAGAGGCAAAGATTGGCCTGAAGGAGGTGCATGTCATCATTGGCTATATCTTCGTCCTGAATCTGTGCATTCGATTAATCTGGGGATTTGTCGGCAACCATTATGCCCGCTGGCGCACCATCCTGCCCGGGAAGGGCTTTCTGCAGTCAGTACGTGACTACAAGTCCTCACTGGCGGCGGGAAACCCGCAGCAGTTTCTCGGCCATAACCCGCTGGGTCGCCTGGCCATCACCGTCATGCTGTTGTTGTTGATTGTCATGGCCGGTACCGGACTGATGCGTGCCGGCACGGATATCTACTATCCCCCGTTCGGGGCCTTCGTGGCAGAATACATCGCCGCACCGGGCACCGACCCCGCCAGCCTGGTCCCCTACGACCCGACCGGAACCATTGCTGAAAAAGCCGAGCGCCTGAACGCCTTCAAGGGACCGTTCGGCACCATTCACCTCTACACCGCCTATATTCTGATGTTTATTATTGTTGTCCACATCGCGGCCGTGGTGTACACCGAGGTACGCGAGGGCGGCGGGATAATCTCGGCAATGTTCAGCGGCAGGAAGGTATTATCCGGCAAACCGGTTGATGGTGGTTCCTGAAGCAGGCTGCAGATCAACGTGTACATCCAGTGCACCATTCAACAGCAGTGGCCACGGGGTATCCTCTAGACGTTGTCACCGTCAAGGTCGACATCACCACCCGCGGCACTGTCCCTGGATTTCGACTGTCTCTTGCCGGCAGTGGTACCGCCCGGTGAATCCGCTGCAGGTGCCTGGCTGCCTGCCGCTTCGCTGTTAACTCGCAGTGCTTCGATCACATGAATATCCTGCTGCGGGTATGGTATGGACACACCGCCCTGGTCGAAGCGCTCTTTCACAGTACGTGTGAGACTCCAGAACACTTCCCAGTAGTCATCGGTTTTGACCCATGGACGACAGATAAAATTCACCGATGAATCCGCCAGCGCATGGACGCGAATCACTGGCTCGGGATCCTTCAGGACCAGCGGATGTTCCCTGACGACCTGCTCCAGGATTTTCTGTGCCGTTTCGATATCATCGCCATAGCCAATACCGAATTCCAGATCCACACGTCGGGTATCACTGTGGGTGACATTGGTTATGGAGTCACTCCAGACATTATTGTTGGGGATGATCACGGCCTTGTTATCCGGCGTGTGAATCAGCACGGACAACAGGTTCATCGACTGGACCTTGCCGAGCACGCCGCCGATCTCCACCACATCCCCGACATCAAACGGCTTGAAGATCATGATGAGGATACCGCTGGCAAAATTACCCAGTGAATTCTGCAGTGCAAAGGCAACCACGAAGCCGGCGGCACCGATGACGGCGAGCAGCGGTCCAATATTGACCTCCAGGGCAGCCAGTCCGATGATGATGCCAATTGCCTGTACCAGGCGCCGCGAGGTGGTCACCAGGAAATCTCCCAGCAACTGCGAGGTCTGTTGGGTACGCACCATCACTTTCTCGACTGCCTTGCCCACCAGCCTTGCCAGGAACATGGCGATCAGCAGAATGCCAATGAACAGGCTGATATTCTTGGCCCAGCGCAACCCGCCTTCCGCGGACAGCAGCCAGCCGGAGATGGTTGCCCAGGTGGCACTGACATCTGTCACGTCAACCTCGATACCGGACACCGCCGTCACGTATTGCCGGTATTCCTCGACCTCTTCCGCCGCACCCCCCTTAAGTTCGAAGGCGTCAACGACCAGGTTGGTGCGGTCGATCAAAGCGGTCCGTTGCCCGCGCAAATCAGCCAGGTATGCCAGCAGGTTTTCCCGGTCGCTGTTTCTCCTGGCGACGGCCGCGTCGATCTTTTCCCTGGCGGGGTCGACCCCGGTCTCCGCTGCATCGCCCTCGGCACCGGCTGCACCCTCCGGCTCGTCTGCCGGCGTTGCTTCTTGCGCCGCTGCTGCAGCCGTTTCCTCGGCCATCTTTGCCGCGATGGCAGTCACTCTGGTAGTTTCAGCACTGGCTGACACTTTCTCAACAGCGCTCCTGGCCTCAGCTATGGCCTCTGCGTAACCCTGTTCTGCTTCCCGGACCAGCTTCCTGGCTGCGTCAGCATCCGGTGATTCACCCGCCTTGCTTTGTGCCGCATCAACCTTGTCGAGTGCTGCCTCAACTTTTTCGGCGCTTGATATTGCCCGCAGCTTGTCCTTGACTGCGATTTCTGCGGTAGTGATCTCCTTGACCTTGTCCGCCAGCAATTGCAGCCACGCATCCGCCTCTACCTTGAGTTCTGCACGCTTCAACGGCTTCAGCATCAGCTTCAGTTCATCCTCCGGTATTTCAGGATCACCCGTTGTTATGGCCGCGGCAGCAGTGTCTGCAGGCAGCACGGCTGCTGGCATTCCAAACGTCAACAACAAAATCATAAAAGCAGAAAGCAACATCTTCATCATTTGACTCTCCGTGGCTATGAACATATCCAAGGTATCCCGTTTTGCTTGCTGTGAACCTCAGGCAGCATTGGCATCGACAACTACTGCCAGGGAGAAACTCCTTGCGCGATCCAACCAGAAAAACTGCCGCAGCAGGCCAATAGTGAAATTTCCCTGATTGACTTGGTGGCGGAAACACTATCACAATCGATGGCTTCATTCGATGGACAAAAACAGCCATGAAAGCTATCCGACTTGGCGTACTTCTGGTCATTGCCTACGGATTCACGCTGGCAATACCCGCCCTGCCCGCCATGCAGAAACCCGCCTTTGTCCTCCCCGAGTACAGCTACAGCAACCAGGATAGCGAGCCGCTGATCGAGGAGGCATTTATTTCCGGCGACCTTACCAAAGAGGTCCACAGCGCAACCGCCATCGAACTCAATAATAGTGATATCCGCGTGTTCTGGTATGGCGGCATACGCGAGGGCAGCAAGGACACGTCGATCTACAGTCGCGTGCTGCACCAGACCGACAACAGCTGGTCTGATATCGAGGAGATCATGACACGTGAGATGGTTAGCCGTGATACGCACAGGTATATTCGCAAGCTGGGAAACCCGGTAGCACTGGTCAGGGAAGATGAAATCTGGCTGTTTTTCGTGTCGGTGTCGGTTGGCGGCTGGGCAGGCAGCTCGATTAACCTGTCGGTTTCTGCAGATAACGGCACCACCTGGGGTCCGGTCAGGCGGCTGATCAGCTCACCTTTCTTGAACATCAGCACCCTGGTCAGGAATGCCCCGCTGCTTACCGAAACCGGTGCCGTCATGCTGCCCGCCTACCACGAGTTCCTTGGTAAATTTGCAGAACTGCTGCAACTGGACAGCAGCGGGAATATAAGCAACAAGTATCGTATCAGTCATGGCAGGGAAGCAATCCAGCCGACCCTGTTACCCGTGGATGCCACGCACGCCATCACCTTTATGCGCAACACATCTGCAGGGCAACCGGGTAAAATCTGGTTCAGTCGCAGCGAGGACAGTCTTGCCAACTGGACGCCGCTGGCAGCGCTGACACTGCCCAACCCCGATGCGGCGGTAACGGCGGTGCAGTTGAACACTGCAGACGAACTGTTACTGGCTTTCAACAACCATCCCACTGAAAGGGACGACATCACCATGGCGTACAGCGCCGACAATGGCGCCACCTGGCAGCTGCTGCACCAGTTCGAAAAAAAATCAGGCCCCGGGAAGGAGCACAACCCGTATTCCTATCCGTTCCTGCTGCAGACACACGCAGGTGACTTCCACCTGTTCTACACATGGAAAAGAAAACACATCAAACACATCTATTTCAACCGCCCGGCACTGCTGGAAATGCTCTCAGCTGCTGGACCGGGCTCATGATCAGCACCACCCCCCTGCTGACCGGTCTGGCCATGGCATTATTGTGTATCGCATGGGCCAGCATCCTGCTGCCAGTGTACAGATTGCCTCTCGCCGCGAGAGTGCTGCTGATCGTCGGCATCACCCTGCTGCTTGTGCTACCGGTATCCGGGTTACCGGGCTGGTATTATGTGCGCGGTGTCTTTGGCGACAGTTCGATCACTGCCCTGTTTTTTTATTCCGCCATCATCCTGCAACAGTACTTTTCATGGCAGCTTTTTAAAAACGATGAACTGGTCCTGTTGCGGCGGCTGTCCCTGGCAGCGGCCCTCCTGCTCTACCCGTTCGCGCTGGGACTGACGCAATTCGACAGTTACCGCCTGGGATATTCCAACCTGTGGTTGCTTCTGGTTATTTTACTAATCACCCTGTTCTGCTGGCTGCGAAAATACTATTTTACGGCGATAATCATCACTGCCGCGGTGATTGCCTTTACCCAGCAATTGCTGGAATCACACAATCTTTGGGATTACTTGCTGGATCCATTGTTTATTATCGCAGTTATACTGATATGGATCGTGCCCCGCTACCAGGGAAGCACACCCGGGTAAAACGTGCACCTGTGACACAGTTGCATGCCTTGTCGGGATTAGGTTTGTTTATATAAATAAAGGAGTGCCTGATGGCCTGGTTGAAATCCGGACGTTTACGGTATACGGCAGGTGTTGTCGCCCTGTTTTTCCTGATCTTTGTTGTCCTGCGTGCCGTATTTTATTTCGGATTTTCGGAAGTCGGGCAGACGGTACATCCGGATCCAGGTACCTTGTTCGAGACGCTGTATATCGGCATAAAATTCGATCTGCGACTGGCAATATTGCTCAGCCTGCCGGTATTTCTGCTCACCTGGATGCCGCGCTTTAACGTCTCCTGTTCACCGGCCATACGCAGGCTGGCAAGGATTTACATTGCTGTTGCACTGTTAATCACACTGCTGTTCTACATCATTGATTTCGGTCACTACGCCTACCTTGGCACACGCCTCAATTCCACTGTCATGCGCTTTTTCGATGACCTGTCTATCTCTGCCAATATGATGTGGGAGAGTTACCCGGTTGTACGGGTAGCACTTGCCTGGCTGCTCACTGTCGCCGTTGTCTACCGGCTGGTGATACTGCTGGAACGCAAGACGCTGGACAGGGAATCGCAGCCAGTCACGAAATTGCAGGCCGTGTCCGGCACGGTCATCGTTACCATTGCAATACTTGCTGGCCTGCTGGGCCGCTTCGCCGACATCAACATCCAGAACCCGGTGCCGCTGCGCTGGAATCATGCCTTTTTTTCAGGCAACGAAAGCGTTTCTGCCCTCGGCATCAATCCGGTATTGTTCTTCTATGACACCTTTGAGGAAAGAGAACCACGCTATGACATGGAACAGGTTCGTCATTATTACCCGATGATGGCGGATTATCTGCAGGTTACCGACAAGGATGAAAGCAGGCTGAACTACGATCGACGACTGTCTGCCGGTCCGCAAAAATTACAGTTTGATCGCCCACCGAATATTGTACTTATCATGCTGGAGTCCCTGGGTGCCAGCCGGCTCAGCGCGTACAACAATCCGCTGGAAACCTCTCCCAATCTCGACATGATGGCGCGTGACGGCTGGTTCTTTCCAAACTTTTATGTGCCGGTGTCCGGCACATCACGCACGGTATTTGCGAGCATTACCGGCTTACCCGATGTGTCATCGGTTAAAACAGCTACCAGGAACCCGTTGATTTCGGAGCAGCGTATTGTACTGAACTACCTGACCGTGCATGACAAGTACTATTTCATCGGCGGCAGCGCCGGCTGGGCGAATATGAGCGCACTCATCCAAAGGAGTATCAAGGATATAAGGCTCTACCAGGAGGACGATTATACGGAGCCGCTGGTCGATGTCTGGGGTATTTCAGACCTGGGATTGTTCAGGGAGGTTGACAGGGTGCTTGCCAGGCAGCCGAAAGACCGTCCTTTTTTTGCCTACATCCAGACCGCTGCAAATCACCGGCCCTTTACCATTCCCGAGGAGAACGAGGGTTTTCAGGTGGATAACCGGCCCGAGGAAGAAGTCATGCAACATGGCTTCAAGAGTACCGCCCAGTATAACGCTGTACGCCTGCTGGATTTTAATATTGGCAAATTCCTCGAGATGGCGAAACGCAGCGGTTATTTCGAGGACACCATATTTGTAGTGTTTGGCGACCATAATAACCGCATAACCACGACCCCGCATATGGAGCCATTTTATGAACTGCTTGACCTGGATGGCTTGCATGTACCGCATATGATGTACGCACCCAAATATCTTGAACCCCGCGTCATCGAGGAGGCTACCAGCCTGGTGGACGTGATACCCACAATTGCGGGATTTCTGGGTATCGACTACGTGAATTCGACCATGGGCCGCGACATCAATCTTCCGGTTCCGGAAGGTGAACGCGCGGTCTATACGCAGACATCCGGAAAACGTGCACCGGTTATCGGTGCGATCACGAAAAATTATATGTTGAGAATGCGGTACGATGGCACCGATGCCAGGCTCCATGACCTGCATGCCGATGACCCGGCAACGGATGTGTCAGCACAGTTCCCCGAGAAGGCCAAGATGCTGAAAGATCTGGCCAGGGGCATCTACGAGACGACCAAATTCCAGTTCTATCACAATACCGTTGGTGGCGCGGAACAGGCTGAGGTGCCGTAACAAATCAATGGGTGTCAGGGTCGAGTGATCGCCAATATGCTGATTAAGTGATAATCAATCGACCCATTGACCGGTACTCCTTCAAGATGATATTGCCAACTGAACACGGCAATATCATCTTGAAGGAGTTCTAGCCGCCCAGTTGCACTGAATCCGGCAGGGTAATCTGCATTTCAACCGGTAAATGATCAGAGAGTGAAAAGTTCAGCGCCTTGACATGATCGACCTGCAGGGTCGGTGTAACCAGGATGTGGTCGATATTGCGTTGCGGCCGCCAGCTGGGAAAGGTACATATGTCATGCATCGGCTCGCTCATCATGGTGCGGTTAATCAGGTAATCCATCTCGGTACTTTGTGAGTGGCAGTTCAGGTCACCCATCACAATCACGTGCCGGTATTTATTCACGATATCACTGATGTAGTCGAACTGGCGCAAACGTGCACGCTGCCCCAGCGCCATGTGCAGAATCAGCACCACCAGTGGATGCTGCTTTGTCCCGTAACGGATAAACAGTGCTCCGCGCCCCGGAATCCTGCCCGGCAAACGGTGTTCGACGATCTCGGCAGGACTAAAACGGCTCAGCAAGCCGGTACTGTGGCTGGCAAAACGCCCGATGCGGCGATTGGTCTGGTCTGACCAGAAGGGCATGTTTGCCTTTTCACTCAGATACTGCGTCAGATTGACATAGCTGCTGCGCAGGCTGCCGGCATCCAGTTCTTGCAAGCCGACAATGTCGTAGTCTTTTACCAGCCGTGCTATGCGGTCAAGATTACTGAAGCGCTGGGCGTGCGGCAGGACATGTTTCCAGCTGCGGGTAATATAGTGCCGGTAACGGGCAGTGCTGATGCCGGCCTGAACGTTGTAACTCAGCAAACGGATTTTTTGCCCCGTATTGGCAGCCACCTTGACTGCCGGCCCGGGTTCAGATAATGCTTGTCGCTGTATCGCCAGCTCTGGCATGCCAGTTCCTGTTGGTTCCCTGTACTTCCACCCGGTATCTAACGGTTGGCCGTAGCAGCCTCTGCTGCGTCCTGTTGACGCTCCTGCGCAATCAGAAAATCCATGACCTTGATAATGTTCTCGTTGCTGCCTGCCTGGCTGGCGCTGGTGCTGTACTTGCCGTTGATGATAACGGTCGGCACGCCGGTAATCGCGTAGCGCTTGGTCATCTGCTTCGCATTGTTGAGCTTCACGCTGACAGCAAAGGAGTTGAAGGTATTCCTGAAATCCTCGGCCGACACGCCCTGTGCGACGAACAAATCCTGCAGCGCTGCCTCATCACTGATCTTCTTTCTGTCAGTATGAAGTGCACTGAACAGGGCCTGGTGTATCTTGTCCTGTACACCCAGAAATTCTGCGGTGTAGTAGGCCTTGCCATACAATTCCCAGGACGGACCGAGCACAGCCGGCATGCGGGTAAAGACAACATCATCAGGCTTGCTGGTTAGCCATTCGGCAAGCAACGGTTCGAGTCGGTAACAATGGGGGCAACCATACCAGAAGAGTTCCACGACCTCGATTCTGTCGCCTGCGGATGTCGGCTGCGGACTGGCAAGTGCAAGATATTCCTTGCCTTCCTGGTAGTCTTGCGCCAGCGCAGCGGTCGCAATGAAACACGGGAGAACCAGTGCCAACAGCCATCCTGTTACCATCTTCATAAAATGCCACTCCTGTAATGTATTACCTGTCTTCAATTACAGCTCAATGCCCGAGAATCTGTCCGGTAACAGTCTCCTGCTCACAATCGACACCGTTTTCAAATAGCAGTTCCGTAAACAGACTCAGCAGCATGGTCTGTATAACCTTTGTTCCGGCATTCGCATCACCTGCCACGGTCACAAGCATCATATCCCTTCGCAGTAAATAATGTAATCAGGCGTCTCATGGTTTACACAACTTGCCAGCAAAACCACGGCACCTGACCGGTATCAGTGGCACAGTTTCCGGTGCTGGCCGTGAGCGAGTGAATGCAGGCAAAGTCTGCAGCCGTTCATGCCGGCCAGAACCGCCACTCACGCTTGCAGGGAAAGTATTCCAGTGGGCTGGACCCCATCAGGGCACACGGAAACATGTCATGTATTGCGCTAGGGCGCATTCTGCATGCTAACCGTGCCAGTGAACAACCGACGTTACCAGCAGGATGACCGCTGCGTTCAAGTCTGCCTGGAAACCCTCCCCAGGCAGAAGTCACGGCACGTGTAATCTCTAGTGCAGACCCTGAATATAACTGGCAACAGCGCGAATCTCTCTGTTGGTCATACGGCTGGCGGTGATCTGCATCATCTTGATGGAATTCTCGTTAACACGGTTGCCCTCGGCAAATCCGTGCAGCTGATTTTCTACATACTTGGCATGCTGGCCGCGCAAGGCCGGGTAATTGGCAGGTGGATTGCCGGCACCATTCGGACCATGGCAGCCCATGCAGGGAGCAACACCACTTTCGGCATTACCACCACGATAGATCCTCTCACCCAGTTCGACCAGTTCGGGATCAGCTGTGCCGTAGGCGACCTCCTGGCTGGCAAAGTACACGGCCAGGTCTGCGCGATCCTGATCCGTCAGATTGGCAGCCATGCCCTTCATCGTGGCATTGTCACGCTCACCATCAGCGAAATACAACAATTGCTGGATGAGATAGCCTTGATGCTGTCCGCCCAGTCTGGGCCATTCCGGGTTGACACTGTTGCCATCAACACCGTGACAGGCTGCACAGGTGGCAGACTTGGTCTTGCCCGCCTCCAGATCACCCTCGGCGTGGACCGGTGCAAACGCGATTGAAATCAGTAAACTTGTTGTAAATAAAAGGTAATTCTTCATTTCTGGCCGACTCCTGTATCCACCTGTCCGGCAATGGACGGGTGCTGTGCATGCGGGGTGAACGGGTTCCAGCGCATACGTACGAAAAAGGGTTCTTTTTATACCTGTCACGGCGTAGCGGGTCAACTGGCACGCGTTTGCCGGTTCTGCTCAGCAGTCGTAAAACGACCTCTTTCCATAAACAATGAAGTCGCGTCTAATGCACGCTGAGCATGAATAATCTCTTTCAACAAACCCGCTTCATTATGGGTACACCGGACAACCGCCAGGCACCACCGGACAGTGGTGCCGAGGTTGCCTTTGCCGGCCGCTCCAATGCGGGCAAATCCAGCGCACTTAATGTCATCACCGGTCAGCGCTCCCTTGCGCGTATCAGCAAGGCGCCTGGTCGTACACGCGAGATCAACTTTTTCGAGGTCAGCAAAGACATTCGACTGGTTGATCTTCCTGGTTATGGCTATGCAAAGGTGTCCAAATCCATGAAGGACCAGTGGCAACACAACATTGCCCGTTATCTGGAAACACGTCAGTCACTCTGCGGAGTTGTCCTGCTGATGGATATCCGTCACCCTCTCAGGGACTTTGACCAGCAGGTCCTCAACTGGTGTTATGCCGCTGACTTGCAGACCCATATCCTGCTGACCAAGGCAGACAAACTCAAACGCGGTCCTGGACAATCTGCACTGCTGCAAACCCGCAAGGTACTGCAAAACCTGCACCCTGAGGCAACTATCCAGTTATTTTCCGCCCATACACGGACGGGCAGTGAAACGCTGCAACAGGTGCTCTATGACTGGCTGGGATTATCAACCGTCGCAAGCTGAAGCGTATTTGCCTGGCTTGTGCCGAAAGTGCCAGTCAGGCGCGGATGCGAAGAACCACGTTACCCCGGTTTATGTGAAATTACTGCTGCCTTGCCATTGCCTCATGCGAAAAAAAACCCCGGCAAGGGGGATATCTGCCGGGGCTTCATAAATACCTGGCTCATTTCAGCCAGGTTAGGAGGCAGCCCACTCAGGGAGGGGAGCGGGGCAAGCGCCTCCGTTCACACCTTTAAGACGGTTCCGGAGCGGAAAGGTTCCCGTTTTGTTGTGAGACCACTGCAAAAGTCGTAGTGCATACCGCGACACAAGCAGGCCATAAATATAGTGCTTACTGTTAAATTTAAGCCTGCATTAATAATATTATATTTAAATACAGGTGGATGGAGGTTTGCATAAGGATCATTATCACCTGTAAAAGCTTTTTTTAACCTTTCATGATGCTGTTTACTCACATCCACAGCAGTATCTTTTGCACTGGCCGGTTCGAGCTCCCACTGATCAGTTTTACCGCACTGTTTCATGGCACGGCCGTATGGTGTGAGTCATGGAGGAACCAGATAATAAGTAGTGCGCTCTATAAATATTGATACTGATTGATTTATATCATAATAAACTACAAGTACTTATACAATTAAAGCGTTAACAGTATAGCAAAAATTAACCTGTCTAGTGCGCCTCATCCCAGTTGTCTCCGGTCCCGACATCCACCACAAGCGGGACCTTCAGCGTGGCCGCACCATTCATGATGTTGGAGATCTTTGGCTTTGCAGCCTCGATATCCTGGGCGGCCACCTCGAAGACCAGCTCGTCATGTACCTGCATAATCATCGCAATATCCAGATCAGTATCAGTCTTCAGCCAGCCATGCATCGCTATCATGGCGCGCTTGATAATATCGGCAGCAGTGCCCTGCATGGGTGCATTAATGGCGGTACGCTCTGCACCGGCACGTACCTGTCCATTCCGTGAATTTATGTCCGGCAGGTACAGGCGGCGACCAAACACCGTTTCAACATAACCCTGCTTGCGCGCCTGCTCACGTGTTGCCTCCATATAGTCGTACACCCCCGGATAACGGGCGAAGTACAAATCGATGTATTCCTGCGCCGCACCACGGGCAATACCCAGCTGTTTGGCCAGGCCGAAGGCGGACATTCCGTAGATGAGGCCAAAATTAATCGCCTTGGCAGAGCGGCGCTGTTCACTGGTAACAGCCTCCGGCAACACGCTGAAGACCTCGGCTGCAGTCGCACGGTGAACATCTTCTCCCGCAGAAAAGGACTTTAACAGGCCCTTGTCCGACGACAGGTGCGCCATGATGCGCAGTTCGATCTGGGAATAATCAGCCGCCAGCAGCACACGGCCCGGGCTTGCTACAAATGCCTGACGGATACGACGTCCCTCCTCCGTGCGCACCGGGATATTCTGCAGATTGGGATCAGAAGATGACAACCGCCCGGTCGCCGCCACCGCCTGATGGTAGGACGTATGCACCCGCCCGGTTTCCGGACAGACCTGCTGTGGCAGCTTGTCGGTGTAGGTAGATTTGAGCTTGCTTAAGGATCGATGCTCCAGAATCAACCGCGGCAACGGGTAATCCAGCGCCAGCTCCTGTAACACTGACTCGGCGGTCGACGGGACACCCTTGGGCGTCTTGGCCAGCACCGGCAGCTGCAGCTTGTCGAATAGCAACTGCTGGATTTGCTTGGGCGAGCCGAGGTTAAACGGCTGGCCAGCCTCGCGGTGGGCCTGCTGTTCCAGCTCGCCGATGCGCCTGGCAAGTTCTCCACTTTGCTGTGCCAGCATGGCGGTATCGATGGCCACGCCGGTTTGCTCCATGTCGGAGAGTACGGTGAGCAGTGGCATCTCGATCTCGGTAAATACCCTTTCCAGCGCCACTTCCGCCTGAAGTTTCGGCCACATCGCCTCGTGTAAACGCAGCGTCACATCGGCATCCTCCGCGGCGTAAGGTGCGGCCATTTCGATCGGCACCTCGTTGAATGTCAGCTGTTTTGCACCCTTGCCCGCGACATCCTCGTACTTGATGGTGGTGTGGTTAAGGTACTTTAGGGCCACCGCGTCCATGTTATGCCGGTTCGCCGCGCTCGCCAGCACATAAGACTCCAGCATGGTATCAAAACGAATTCCATCGAGTGTAATATTATGATTATTTAATATATTTCTATCATATTTAATGTTATGCCCAATTTTATTGAGCTCTTTATTTTCAAGTATTGGCCGTAACTGTTCCAGCACCTCCTCGCGATTCAGCTGCTCGGGCGCCCCCGGGTAAACATGTGCCAGCGGGACGTAGGCCGCCTGCCCGCCCCTGACCGCAAAAGAGACGCCGACGAGCCGTGCGGCCATGTAGTCCAGACTGGTCGTTTCGGTGTCGAAGGCAAACAATCCGGCCTGCTGCAGGCGCTGCAGCCAGACATCCAGTTGTGCCTGTGTCAGCACCGTCTCGTAGCCCGCCTCAATCTCAGCACGATGCGTGCCGGCAGCGTCATCTCCATCACGGTCGAGTTCTTCCAGCAGACGGGTAAACCCAAGGCGGGTATAGAGCTCCCGGAGAAGCCCGGAGTCCTGCGCCTGCACATGCAATGCCTCAGGACCTGACTCCAGCGCAATATCACGACGGATCGTGGCAAGCTCACGTGATAGCGGCAGCATCTCCAGGTGGTCGCGCAGGCTTTCACCCACCTTGCCCTTGAACTCATCAGCGTGCGCCATGATCGCGTCCAGCGAACCATGGCTCGTCAGCCACTTCGCTGCTGTTTTTGGCCCCACCTTGGGCACACCCGGGATGTTGTCCGAGCTATCTCCCATTAATGCAAGATAATCAATAATTTGCGCGGGATGCACACCGAATTTCTCCACCACTCCGTCAGTGTCCAGCGTGGTCCGTGACATGGTATTGACCAGGGTGGTATGGGCATCCACCAATTGTGCCATGTCCTTGTCACTGGTAGAGATGATGGTATCCATCCCCATGGCCGATGCCTGCGAGGCGAGCGTGCCAATGACATCGTCCGCCTCTACCCCGTTGATCTGTAACAGGGGCAGCCCCATGGCACGCACTATTGCGTGCAGGGGTTCCACCTGTACTGCCAGTTCATCCGGCATGGATGGGCGATTGGCCTTGTACTCGGCATATAACTCATGGCGAAAGGTTTTCCCCCGGGGATCAAAGACCACCGCCATGCATTCCGGCTCATAGTCCACGATCAGGCTGCGCAGCATATTGACGACACCCAGGATGGCGCCGGTCGGTTCACCTTTTGAGTTTGTCAGTTGTTGCAGGTTCGGAACGTGGAACGCACGATAGAGATAGGATGACCCATCCACCAGCATGAAGGGTCTGGATTTTTTTGCAGACATGTCGTACCCGGATGTTGTGATTATTGCCGCAACGCCACGATTGGCGCATGCGCCATGGTATCATCATTACTAAATCAACCTTACTGACTGTTATATGGCACAGTAATGCCTGAACAGGAGAATTTTCAGGATTCCAAACGATGTATAAACAACTGCTTGCCTTGCTACTGCTGGTCTGCTCACTGCCGGTAAACGCAGTACCACCACCGGATCTCGAGCCACTGCCCGATATTCCTCCACCGCCACCCGACAACACCCCGCCGGCCCCCACCGGGCTTGCGGATGAAGACCTCGAGCCGGATGTCAAAATCATCAAGCGCGAAGATGCCATCATCCACGAATACCGTACCAACGGCCGGCTCTATATGGTCAAGGTGGTTCCGACACGCGGCTGGCCCTATTATCTGTATGACGCTGACGGCAATGGCTCGCTGGAATCCCGGCAGGACCGGCTGGAACCGGTGATACCTAGATGGGTGATACACCGCTGGTAGTCACTGATTACCAGCAGTGCTTTTGCAACCGTCGGGCACGGCCACATCTGGTCATCACTGACGACAGCCCTGTGGCATACACCAAAGACCCCCTGTTGATATACAAAGAGAAAGTTAAGGATCCTGCGCGTCTGCCCGGACATGACCGACATGTATACACGATTGCAAGCCATCGCCGCTTTACTGGACCGTTTTGCCGAGGCGACCGGGCGCGTCGTCGCGTGGCTGACACTGGGCATGGTGCTGGTTACTTTCAGCGTGGTCATCCTGCGCTACCTGTTCCAGTCCGGCTCCATTGCGCTGCAGGAGTCAGTCACCTACCTGCACGCCGGAGTGTTCATGCTGGGCGCCGCCTACACCCTCAAACATGACGGACATGTGCGGGTCGATATCGTGTATCAAAAATGCACACCACGCACCCGTGCCTGGATAGACCTGCTGGGCACCCTGTTACTGCTGTTCCCGGTCTGTCTGTTTATCCTGCTCTCATGCCTGGAATACGTCACCGCCTCCTGGTCGATACAGGAAGGCTCGCGCGAGGCCGGCGGGCTGGACGGCGTGTTCCTGCTGAAAACAGCCATTCCCGTAATGGCCGTGCTACTGCTGTTGCAGGGCTGCTCCATCGTCCTTCACAAGCTGTTACTGCTGACGGGTCATGCGCTGCCCGCGGAGCGTGATAGCCACCTGGACCGCAAACTATAGGCATGGCAGACGTGATTCCCCTGCTGTTGTTCCTGGCGGTTTGCCTGGTATTGATGGCCGGTTACCCGGTAGCCTTTTCACTGGCCGGCACTGCGCTGGGGTTTGCCTTTGCCGGTCAGCTTACCGGCAGCTTTGACAACGCCTTCCTGCAGGCACTGCCGAATCGGCTGTACGGCATCATGACCAATGTCACGCTGATAGCGGTACCCCTGTTCGTCTTCATGGGTGTCATGCTGGAACGCTCCCGGGTCGCGGAGAACCTGCTCGACACCATGGCGGAATTATTCGGCCAGCTGCGCGGCGGACTCGGCTATTCGGTCACCATTGTAGGCATGCTGCTGGCAGCCAGCACCGGTATTGTCGGTGCTACCGTGGTCACGATGGGGCTGCTGTCGCTCCCGACCATGTTGCGGCATGGCTATGACCCGCGTATTGCCGCCGGTGTCATCTGCGCCTCCGGCACGCTCGGGCAAATCATACCGCCATCGATTGTGCTGGTACTGCTCGGTGATGTGCTGTCCTCGGCCTACCAGCAGGCGCAACTGGACATGGGCATCTATGCTACGGATACCGTCTCCGTCGGCGACCTGTTTATCGGTGCCTTGATACCCGGTCTGTTGCTGGTCGCGCTGTACCTGGCCTGGCTGGCCTTTGTTGCCCGCACCCGGCCGGGTGCCATGCCAGCCATCAGGGAACATTCGCAAGCTGCCGCGAAGGCAGGCAGTCTGCCGCAGCGGGTGCTGCGTGGCCTGCTGCCACCGCTACTGCTGATCATAGCGGTACTGGGCTCGATTCTGGCGGGTATTGCCACGCCCACCGAGGCCGCGTCTGTCGGGGCCATCGGCGCCATGCTGCTGGCGGCCACACGGCGCCAGTGTACCGCAGCAATTCTTCAGGATGTCATGCGCAGCACCACTCGCATCACCTGTATGGTCTTCATGATCCTCATCGGTGCATCGGTATTTTCACTGGTATTTCGAGGTTTTGGCGGCGATGAAGTGGTAGCCGGGCTGCTCAACAACCTGCCGGGCGGCAAGTTTGGTGCCATGCTGGCGGTAATGCTGCTGATGTTCCTGCTTGGTTTCGTACTCGACTTCATCGAGATTACCTTTGTCGTTGTACCGATCGTCGGCCCGGTGTTGCTGGCCATGGGTATCGACCCGGTATGGCTGGGCATCATGATCGCGCTGAACCTGCAGACGTCTTTCCTGACACCCCCGTTCGGATTCGCGCTGTTTTACCTGCGTGGCGTGGCACCGGCCGAGGTCAGCACCCGGCAGATCTATACCGGTGTCGCACCCTTCATCGGCCTGCAGCTGCTGCTGCTGTTGATGCTCGCCATGTGGCCCAAAATTGCCACCTGGCTACCGGATGTTGTCTACCAGAATTGATCACGCCGGTATTTAGGGGTAACTTACTGTAATGAAGAACAGGCGCTAGCGAATACTTTTAGCGTTTCCACCAGTAAAGGCAACCTATGAAGCTGCAGTATCACTTGTTACTCCTCCTTGCCGTGATGTTCACCGCGAGCTTCACAGGCACGGCACATGCCAACGGCAATAACTGGATTGACGCCATGTCCCTCACTTACGGCGAAGATTCGGACGACAACGACAGCAAGCTGTATCGCCTGGGTCTGCAGAACAAATGGGAGCGAACCTGGCTTAATGACGGTGCCTGGTATGTCGGCGGTTACTGGGATGCGGAACTGGCCTACATGGAATCCGATCACCCGAATAGTGAAAACGATAACCTGTTTGACCTGGGTCTGACCCCCGTCTTCCGGATGCAGCGTGATGCCAGTATTTCCAGCGGGGTCTCCCCGTATGCCGAGGTTGGTATCGGTCCCCACCTGCTTTCCGAGACGCGTCTTGGTACACGACAATATTCAACCGTCTTTCAGTTTGGCGGCCTGGTGGGTGTAGGACTGGGTTTTGGTGACAAGGGGCAGTACGAAATCTCCTACCGCTATCAGCACCTCTCGAATGCCGATATCAAAACGCCCAACCAGGGGATGAACCTGCACCTGTTACGTCTCGGTTATTCTTTTCAATAATCAGCCGCCACGCACATTCAGGTAGGTACGCTCGGAGATGTCATGCCAGGCCACTACCTGCTGCTGGAACTGACGGTAGGATTCATACACCCTGGCTGATAGTTTATCCTGTCCGGCAAGCTCGGCCACCACTTCTGCCGATAACACCCGCAGTTTATCCAGTACCGGTTTGGGAAATTCACGCACATCGACGTGGTGTTCGTTAACCAGCGTCTGCAGTGCAGTATTGTTGCGTGCCGTGAATTCCGCCAGCATATCGGCATTCACAGCCTTGCAGGCAGTCATAATGATGCTCTGCAAATCATCAGGCAAGCCCGCGAACGCCGCCTTATTAATCATGCACTCCATGCTGGTGCCCGGCTCATGCCAGCCAGGGTAATAGTAATATTTGGCCACCTTGTACAGAGCCTTTGCCAGATCGTTCCAGGGGCCCACCCATTCCGTGGCATCGATCACGCCGGACTGCAATGAAGTAAAAATTTCCGTCCCCGGCATGCCGACCGGGGTGCCGCCGGCGCGCCGCAGCACCTCGCCACCCAGCCCGGGGATACGCATCTTGAGGCCTTGCAGGTCCTCCACCGTATTGATTTCCCTGTTGAACCAGCCACCCATCTGGACGCCGGAATTGCCGGCTGCGACCGGGATCAAGCCGTGCGGCGCATAGACCTCTCGCCACAACTCCATACCTCCGCCGTAATACAGCCAGGCATTCATTTCCTGCGCCGTCATGCCGAAGGGCACCGTGGAAAAAAACTGTGCCACGGGAATCTTGCCTTTCCAGTAGTATGCCGAGGTATGCCCCATCTCTGCAGTGCCGTTGGCCACTGCATCGAAGATCTCCAGCGGCGGCACCAGCTCATTGGCACCGTAGACCGTTACCTTTAGGCGGCCTCCACTCATCTCGCCGATCAACCTTGCAAGATTGTTGGCCGCCGTCCCCAGTCCGGGGAAATTCTTTTGCCAGGTCGTGACCATCTTCCATTTGAAGGCCTGCTGGCTTGTTGTTGCCTGTCCGGAACCCGGACTGCTCTCCTGCCCGCAAGCACTCAACAGGCCACCTGTCAGCAAGGCACCCGCACCGGCAGTACCCAAAAATTTACGTCGTTTCATAAGCGCACCTGTGACAAAACCAATGGCGGTGATTGTACTGCGGAAAGCGCCCGCCTGTCAGAATCGGCAAGCCACCATGCCTGTGAGTGTAAAGGAGACAACAGTCTTGATATTACGGTGAGTTATGACATAGTATTCAGCCAGCGCTTACAGTATCAGTGCTAGCACACTAATTCTAAAACTATAAAATCAAAGTGCCCAGGCACCCGATTGACAGAGAATGTGTACGATATACGTTATGGAAATCCGGGATTAAGCCATGCTGAGTGACCTCAAGGGTATCCGTGCGCGTTTTATTTCTCTGATTATCCTGGGTTTACTGCTGGCCCCAGTGGCCGGCATGGTGAGTGCGCTGCTGTTTGGCCTGATCTCGCCAGAGGAGTTGCGCAATTCCCGCACCCTCGTCATTCTGACCGTGTTTGTCGGCATTATCGCCATATGGGCCCACACCTATTTCTCCAGATACTTTAGCCCGACACCCTATTCACCGCGGCGCGCAACCTTTACCGGAGACCTGCCTGACACGCAACAGCGTCTGCTGGCTCGCTTTGGACGCGACTACTGGAGCTTTTTCCTGCTGTATGCCCTGGCCACGCCACCACTGTTCTTTCTGGCCATCGAGAAATCGATCGCCAATGAACTGGGGCAATTTCTGCAACTGATGCTGCTGCAGCTTTCGGTAGTTGCCCTGGTCGGACTGCCTACCTATCAACTGGCTCTGGATCAGATCGGCAAACTCGCCGGGCATCTCAGCCTGCGCACCATCCAGGTCAGCCTGAAATCGAAAATCATGTTGCTGGGCGGGTTTGTACCACTGCTGTCCTATACGGTGCTGATGAATTACTACTGGCAACAAAACGGCAACCTGACAGCCGGTCACATGGCCATCTGGTTAACGCTGGTGTGCATCACCGGCATTTTTACCCTGTTGTCGGTACGCAGTGTGGCGCAGGCACTGGAACCTGTGCAGAAACTGATCATGCGCAGCGGAGCCTCGCTGCATGCCGAACTTGCCGGGTTGCAGCCACAGTCGACCGATGAAATCGGTCTCATGACACAGAACCTCAGCAAGCTGTTCCAGCGCCTCGGAGAACAGGAGTCACACATGCGTGCTGTGGTCGAAACAGCCGCCGCAGGCATTATTGTCATCGATGATAAAGGCCTGATCGAGACCTTCAACCCGGCGGCAGAAAAACTGTTTGGCTATCTCGCAGTGGAGGTTCGGCAGCGCCCGGTTAAATGGGTGCTGCCGTCATTATTCACTGCCGGTGAACAGCTACAACCTGCCGCTGCCGAGTTCGAGACCAGTGGCTGCCACCGCGATGGCACACACATGCAATTGTCGGTACGCATAAACAGCATGCACAGTGGCGGCCAGCAGTTTTTCTGCTGCCTGGTTAGCAACATTACCCTGCGCAAGGCGATGGAAGCACGGCTGCGTGACGCGGAAAGCCGTTATCGTGAACTGGTCGAAACGGCACATGACATGGTCTGGACCATGAATACAGAGGGCCGGTTCACCTACCTGAACCGAGCCTGCACGAGTATCTACGGGTTTACGCCGGCAACTATGCTGCAGCATCGCCTCTATGAATACCGCTCGCCGGGACACCCGCCGGTTGACAGGGATGCCATCGAGAAGCTGTGTCAGGGTGCAGACACGGTACAGTTTGAAACCGTGCATATTGACAGCGAAGGCAAGCCGCACTTTCTCAGCTTCAGCGCCCGGTCACACAAGGATGCTGCCGGAATGGTTACCCGCATAAGCGGCACGGCACGGGACATCACCGAACAGAAGGCCTTCCAGCATCAGCTCTCCTATCACGCCGAACATGATCCACTTACCGGGATGTTCAACAGGCACTACTTCCAGGAAGAGCTCGAACGAACGGTTGCACGTGTTGCCCGTCACGGTTCGGATTGCGCCCTGTTTTATATTGATCTCGACCAGTTCAAATATATAAACGATACCCTGGGGCATGCCGCCGGTGACCGGCTGCTGGTAGACATCGCCGCCCTGTTGACGGCGCATGTACGTGATGGCGACCTGCTGGCGCGTTTCGGCGGTGATGAATTCACCTTGCTGCTTTACAACATCAACAAGCAGGATGTACTGCGCGCCGCAGACAACTTCCGCTCCCTGTGTGATGACTACCGCTTCAGCGCCGAGGAGAAGACCTTCAACATCACCTGCAGTATTGGTGTAGTCATGATTGATGACACTGCGACAACAGCGGAAGAAGTGCTGTCACACGCAGATCTTGCCTGCAACATGGCGAAACAGCATGGACGCAACCGCGCCACGCTGTACGATCCGGCAGACCTCGGCAAGGCGGACATGGCAGCTGACATGGACTGGGCCGCCCGGGTAAGGGAAATGCTGGAACACGATCGCTTCCAGCTGGTCTACCAGCCAATCGTGGCGACTGCAGACGGTAGCGTAAAGGACTATGAAGTACTGGTGCGCATGGTTTGCGATGACGGCAAGGTCATTCTGCCCGGTGGCTTCATGCCGGCCGCTGAACGCTTTGGCCTGATTCACAGCATGGACCGCTGGATCGTGAGGCGTGCCATTGAAAAGCTGGGCAAGCTGCATCGGGGCGGGCACATGGCAGGCTTTTCCATTAATCTTTCCGGCCATGCCTTTGAAGACGCCACCCTGTTGCCATTGATACAGGAATGGCTCGATACCGCCGGGCTGGATCCCAGCCTGGTAACCTTCGAGATAACAGAAACGGCGGCCATCGAAAACCTGGCTGCCGCAGAAGATTTCATCACCGCGCTGAAAGATATCGGCTGCCAGTTTGCGCTGGATGACTTCGGCTCCGGTTTTTCATCTTTTGCCTATCTGAAACACCTGCCGGTCGACAAGCTCAAGATCGACGGTGCCTTTGTAAAGGGCATGGCACACAGTTCGGTTGACCAGGCCATGGTCGAGTCCATGAACCAGGTTGCCCATGCACTCGGCAAGGTTACCGTTGCAGAGTGTGTTGAAAACGAGGCAACACTGCGACTGCTTAAGGAAATGGGCATCGACCTGGTACAGGGTAATTTTCTCGGACGCCCCGGTGAGGTACTGATCAGCAACATCCGTCTCGGCCAGCCCGTCGAAGCGCCCGCAAAAAACTCCTGCAGCAGTTAGCAAGGCCTGCCGGCGCGGAGCACATCCGCGATCAGCCGCCGACGTTTTCCAGATTGGCGTAGGCCAGCACCAGCCACTTGCTGCCGGCGGTAGAGAAGTTAACCTGTACCCGGGCATTGCTGCCCTGACCTTCACAGTTCAGGACCACGCCATCACCAAATTTCCGGTGGCGGACATGCTGGCCCAGTCGCAGTCCACCGGCACTTTTAGCAGTGCTTGCAGGTGCAGTCGAGACTGCACGGCCTGGCATACTCAGTCCCGGACGTGGACGGATTTCATCAATCAGTGCCTTCGGGATTTCGTCTATAAACCGCGACGGCAGGCAATAGGTTTCAGAACCAAACACGCGACGGCGCTCCGCGCAGCACAGCACCAGTTGCTGGCGTGCACGCGTGATGCCGACGTAGCAAAGCCGGCGCTCCTCTTCCAGGCGCCCGGGTTCTGCAACCGAACGCTGGTGCGGAAACAGGCCATCTTCCATACCACAGAGAAATACCAGCTGGAATTCCAGTCCCTTGGCGGAATGCAGTGTCATCAGTTGCACACAGTCCTCCCAGGCATCGGCCTGACCTTCGCCGGCTTCCAGCGAGGCGTGCGAGAGAAATTCCTGCAAGGGCGGCATCTCGCTGTCAGGATCCGCCTCATACTCACGTGCCGCATTGACCAGTTCCTGCAGGTTTTCCAGCCGTGCCTGCCCCTTCTCGCCGCTTTCCCTTGAAAAATGGTCGACCAGCCCACTGGGATGCATGACGTGCTCGACCTGCTCGCCCAGCGGCAGATCGTGTATCCCGGCAGCCATTTCATCAATGAGTTGCAAAAATACCAGCAGTGCATTGCAGGCACGTGCAGCCAGCCGCTTGTCGTTGATGATCGAGATGGCAGCCTGCCATAGCGAGATGCCGGCATCCCGGCCCTGTTGCCTGACCATATCCATGGTGCGTCCGCCAATGCCGCGTGTCGGATGATTCACCACGCGCTCAAAGGAGGCATCATCATCACGATTACAGGTCAGGCGCAGGTAGGCGAGTACATCCTTGATCTCCGCACGCTCGAAGAATCGCAAGCCGCCATATACCCGGTAGGGAATACCGCACTGCATAAGACGCTCTTCGAACACGCGCGACTGCGCATTGGAACGATACAGAATCGCGATATCGCTGCGCGCATGCCCCGTGTCAACGTAATCCTCTATGCGGTCAACGACAAAACGCGCCTCGTCCTGTTCGTTATACGCCGTATAGAGCTGGATAAGCTCACCGTCATGGCCCTCTGTCCACAACTGCTTGCCCATGCGACCGTCATTATTGCTGATGACGGCATTGGCCGCATTGAGGATGTTCGCGGTAGAGCGGTAATTCTGTTCCAGCCGCACAACTTGCGCATTGCGGAAGTCTTGCTGGTAACTGAGGATGTTTTCCACCCTGGCACCGCGCCAGCCATAGATAGACTGGTCGTCATCACCCACGACCGTAATATTGGCGGCATCACCGGCCAGCATCCGCAGCCAGGCATACTGAATGGCATTGGTATCCTGAAATTCATCAACCAGAATATGGTGAAAACGTTGCCGGTAGTGGTCCAGCAAGGCGGGGTACTTCAGCCACAATTCATGGGAGCGCAGCAGCAATTCGGCGAAATCTATCAGTCCGGAACGCTGGCACAACGCCTCGTAGGCGCTGTATATCTGCAGCTGCGTTTGCATACAGGGATCATTGCGGTGTTCTATATGCTGCGGACGCCGGCCCTCGTCCTTGCAACCATTGATGAACCATTGCATTTGTTTCGGCGGCCATTTCGCCTCATCCAGATCCAGCGACTGCATGGCACGCTTGACCAGGCGCAACTGATCCTGGGAGTCCAGTATCTGAAAGCCCTGCGGTAAACCGGCTTCCTGCCAGTGACTGCGCAGCAGACGGTGCGCCAGTCCGTGAAAGGTGCCGACCCACATACCTGACACCGGCGCCTGTATCATCTCCTCGATACGGCTGCGCATTTCACCCGCAGCCTTGTTGGTAAAGGTAACCGCGAGTATGGAATAGGGGGACAGGCCCTCGGCATCGATCAGCCAGGCAATGCGGTGCACCAGCACCCGTGTCTTGCCGCTGCCGGCACCCGCCAGCACCAGCAGCGGGTCGGTGGGTGCACACACTGCCTCGCGCTGTGCCGCGTTCAACGGGTCGATAATTCTTGAAACATCCATGAGAAGCGATTCTAGCAAATCGAGGCGCTGCTGGCTGATCCCACAGCCACACGCTGCCGGGCTTGCGATTGACCGTTCACTCTGATACTTAGTGTATCGACCTGCCGGCTCCAGTGCCTGCCGTCAACCACATTGTCATTGAAGGGAATACTGATGAACGCACTTATTGTCCTGCTGGTTATTATCTGTCTGATCGCCGGAGTCATCTGGGTATTGCGTGGCAACAGGAAACCAGGCCATCGTCCCAGGCCGGCACACCAGACAGCCGCAAAGGCTGATAGCCCGAGCCATACCCCCACAGCACCGGGGGGACTGGAAAAACTTAAAGCCAACTCGATGTTCTGGGGCGTGGAAATGGGCCAGGCCGGCTGTGAAGCGGCGCAGGCGCTGCTGGGCCAGCAATACACCTTTGATGACGCACCGCAGCTGCCACTGCAGGGCTGCGACTCAGCCATGTGTTCCTGTCAGTACAAGGGCCTGAAAGACCATCGCAATCAGCATCGACGCAAAAGAGGCGAACAACGCACGGAAGTACGCTTTGACAATAAAAACCCCGACCGCCGGTCACGCAAGGACCGGCGCCGTGGCCCTGACTGGAAAGATCACACCTATTGAGTGCGGTTATCAGGCAACTTCCTGTAATCCAGCCAGCAGTTTTTTATTCTTTGGCGAGTTCAGATTGACCGTCTTTGGCTTGGAACCACCGAGATAGGCCTCCAGTGTAACCAGCGGGACCCTGGCAATATCAACCAACGGGTGCATGTTGCACTTTTCGCAGGCAATCAATTTTGGCGGTGCACCGGCCGGCGCCTTGCCGACCGGGCGTTCGCGCAGACTCTTGCAGGTGTTTACACTTAAAAAGGCCTGCTGGGGAATGCAGAAAAACATAGAATCCTTATCCAACTCTCTACTCCTTGGTTGCCCGACGGCAAAGCCGGATACCCTTGCAATAAAACGAGATAATATAGCACAAAATCAGCATTAACTCAAACTATACATTGAATATCAAATGCTTAGTTTGAGTGTGGCTACTATCAGAGCATGGGGCTGGCTGGCGGAGAGCTTTGTGCCCAGTGTTTGCAGGCGGCGTAAACGTGCTTTTACCTGATGCGTGCACGCACGCAAACCCCCTGACGCTTGTAAAAATGCAGGGCTGATAAAGGAACAGCATGACCTGCCCGTCAAGCCATGCCCCGGGAATTTGCTGCCGGTGCGGTGTTACTCGACGGTGACGGACTTGGCGAGGTTGCGCGGCTGATCGATGTCGGTACCCTTGAGTACTGCCACATGATACGCCAGCAGTTGCAAGGGTACCGAGAAGATAATGGGGGCAATGCTATCCTCGGTCGGCGATACCGGCAATGCCGTCACACCCCGGGAACTGATCATGCCGACACCGGCATCGGCAAACACCACCAGTTCACCGCCTCGCGCACGCACTTCCTGCAGGTTGGACTTGAGCTTCTCCAGCAATTCGTTGTTGGGCGCGACCACGACGACCGGCATGTTTTTATCCACCAGCGCCAGCGGACCGTGTTTCAGTTCGCCGGCAGGATAGGCCTCGGCATGAATATAGGAAATTTCCTTGAGCTTGAGCGCACCCTCCATGGCCACCGGGAACTGTGCGCCCCGCCCGAGGAACAGCGCATTGTGCTTGTCGCCAAAATGTTCATTCGCCAGAGTCCTGATCTGTTCGTTCAGGGTTAACGCATATTCAATCTTGCCGGGCACACTGCGCAGTTCATTCACCAGGCGTGACTCTGCCTCTGCAGACATGGCATGGCGACGGCCAAGTACGATAGTCAGCAACAACATGGCAACCAGCTGTGTGGTAAATGCCTTGGTCGAGGCCACGCCGATTTCCGGCCCTGCATGCGTCATCAGCACCAGGTCGGATGCACGCACCAGTGAACTTTCCGGGACGTTGCAAATGGAGAGCGAGTGACCATAACCGAGACGCTTGGCTTCCTGCAGACCGGCCAGGGTATCCGCTGTTTCACCGGACTGGGATAACGTCACAATCAATGAATTATTGCGCACCACCGGGTGGCGATAGCGAAACTCACTGGCCACTTCCACACTGCAGGGTACACCTGCCAGCGACTCCAGCCAGTAGCGTCCGATCATGCCTGCGTGGTAACTGGTACCGCAGGCGATAATGTGCACCCCGGCCACCTTGTCAAAGATTTCTCCGGCACCCGCGCCAAACGCCTCTTCCAGTACCTGGTTGCTGCCGATTCTTCCCTCCAGGGTGTCGGCAACTGCACGCGGCTGCTCGAAGATTTCCTTCAGCATGTAATGCGCATACTCGCCCTTGTCCGTCGCATCCAGTGTCACTGTGGATGACTTGACCGGCCGCTCCACGGCTGTACCGGTCGCGTCATAAATAGTCATGTGGTCGTAGGTAATATCCGCCACATCGCCATCTTCAAGAAAAACGAAATCCTTTGTTTCGGATACCAGTGCGGCCACATCGGAGGCAATCAGTATTTCCCCATCCGCCTTACCGATCACCAGCGGGCTGCCGCGCCGGGCGGCAAGCAACCGGCCGGGCTCATCCTTGCTGATGACGCCCAGTGCAAAGGCCCCTTCAAGATCGTTCACCGTCGAGCTGACCGCTGCCAGCAAATCCTGGCCCTGGTCGAGGTAGGAATCGATCTGGTGCACGATGACCTCGGTATCGGTCTGCGAGGTAAAACGGTAGCCGTCCTGCTGCTGCCGGGCACGCAGATCGTCATGATTCTCGATAATGCCGTTGTGTACCACTGCCACACGTTCATGACACACGTGCGGATGCGCATTTTTTTCGCTGGGTTCCCCATGGGTCGCCCAGCGCGTGTGGGCTATGCCGGTATGGCCGCTGACGGGTGTCTGTTCCAGCGCGGTGGTCAGTTCAACCACCTTGCCAACCTTGCGCACACGCTCCAGTCGTCCCTGTTCAGTCTGCACAGCCACACCAGCGGAATCATAACCGCGGTATTCCAGCCGCTTCAGGCCATTGATCAGTAGCGGGATGACATTACGCTGCGCGGCTGCGCCAACGATTCCACACATAGTTCTATCCTTTGGGTTTCCTGACCGGTCGCTTCCAGCCGGTATGTGTTTGCTGCGGGGCACGGCTCAGTGTCAGTTCATTGGCCGGTGCATCGCGTGTAATCGTGGAACCGGCACCGATGGTGGCTCCCTCATGTACCTCAACCGGTGCAACCAGCTGGGTAGCGGAACCAATAAATACTCGATCGCCGATGACCGTACGGTGCTTGTTGGCACCGTCGTAATTGCAGGTGATGGTACCCGCACCGATGTTCACATCAGTGCCGATACTGGAATCGCCAATATAGCTGAGATGGTTGATCTTGGTACCTGCACCCACTTCTGATTTTTTGATCTCGACAAAATTGCCAACATGCGTATTCCCCGCCAGCCGGGTTTCCGGACGCAGGCGGGCAAAGGGACCAATGCGGCTGCCATTGCCAATCACCGCATCTTCAATGACGCAGTTGGCCAGGATGGTAACGTCATCGCCCACGACGGCATTACGCATCACAACATTGGGCCCGATCGTGACCCGGTCTCCCAGTACGATCTTTCCCTCAAGAACGGCATTGATATCGATAAAGACGTCCTGGCCTGCTGTCAGCTCGCCACGCAGGTCAAAACGCGCCGGATCTGGCAGTGTTACACCCGCCTGCAGACAACGTTCGGCCTCGCGCTGCTGGAAACAGCGCTCCTGTACGGCAAGCTGCCTGCGATCATTGATACCGAGCACCTCGTCGATATTTGCTGCCACGACACCACGCACGCTGGTACCCTCGCTGACCGCGCGGGCTATAACATCCGTCAGATAAAACTCCCCCTGGGCATTGTTGTTATCCAGTGCGTCCACCCAGCCACGCAGGCGTGCCGCCGGTGCTGCAAGAAAACCGGTATTGATTTCGTGCAGCGCCTTCTCGGCAGGACTGGCATCTTTTTCCTCGACAATGCCACAGATGGTGCCGTCGGCATGATGCAGGATGCGCCCGTAACCGGCCGGATCCTCCAGTTCTGCGGTCAACAGTGCCGCCATGCCCTGGCTGGCCAGGCTGCACAGCGGTTCCAGGGTTTCCCTGCATACCAGCGGCACATCGCCATACATCACCAGCACCGTATTGCCGTCCGGTATTGCAGGCATCGCCTGGGCGACCGCATGGCCGGTTCCCAATTGCTCCGCCTGCAACACCCACTGGAGGTCGCTGTCCGCTATCGCTGCCTGCACCTGTTCCGCTCCGTGACCAACAACCACATGAATATCTGCGCCTTGTAACGCCCTCGCGGTATCGATGACATGTGCCAGCAGTGGCCTGCCTGCGAGCGGGTGGAGTACCTTGGGACGCGCAGAGCGCATCCGAGTGCCCTGTCCAGCCGCCAGAATGATAATGCTCAGATTCATACGGAGAAAGCAGTCAAATTAATACACGAATTTAACGGCACTAACTTGTGATTCTGGAATGCCGGCGAGGATAGCATGACAGTCCGGATGGCGCCCGGACGAGCGCGTGTGATCCGTGCGTTGATTAATGCAGGACCGGCATTGCCATGGCCTCGACACCATTGGCGATTTCTTCCGGCGTGGCATCGCGAATATCGATGACCTTGATACGAAAAGTGATGGCCTTGCCGGCCATGGGATGATTACCGTCAACTGTCAGTTTGCCATCTTCAATCCTGGTTACCCTGAATTTCCGGGAATCGCCCTGATCATTCATCATTTCAACCTCGGCACCCACAGTGCGGAATTCTTCCGGCACGTTTTCGATAGCATCCGTGTAGGTTAATTCCAGGTCATATGTTCCAAAACCTTCTTCCGGTGTCAGTGACACCTCGATGGTATCGTTCACGACGGTCCCGTCCAGTCCCTGCTCGACCTTTTCGAACAGATCATGCTTGCCGCCATGGACGTAGCTGATGGGCAGGTCAGACTGCTCAAGCAACTCGCCGGATTCATCAACAATGGAGTAAACGAACGAGACTACCTTGTTCTGCTCGACAAACTGTTCAGTCATCGGCCTTTTTCGCGCAGTTTTTTGATCGCCGCCAGCTGCGCCATGGACTGGGCCAGTTCTGACTGCGCCCGGGCATAGTCAATATCGGCGGAACGGTCGGCGAGCAGTTTCTCGGCACGATCCTTGGCTTCCAGTGCCTGGGCTTCATCCAGGTCATCCGCACGAATGGCGGTATCCGACAGTACCGTGACCACATGCGGCTGAATTTCCAGCATGCCGCCGGAAACAAAGAACGACAGTTCCTCACCTTCCTGTGTCTGCACCCGTATTTCACCGGGTTTCAGGCGCGTCAACAGGGGTGTATGGCGCGGCGCAATACCCACCTCCCCCATCTCGGCAGGCGCAAAGACCATTGTGGCGGTACCGGAGTAAATTTCAGCTTCGGCGCTGACGATGTCAACGTGTAGTGTCATGGCCATTGTGTTATTCCGTTACAGGCTCTTGGCCTTCTCGACGACTTCTTCGATGCCACCCACCATGTAAAACGCCTGTTCCGGCAGGTCATCGTACTCACCATTGATGATGCCCTTGAAGCCGGCGATGGTGTCCTTCAGTGTCACGAACTTGCCGGCGGTACCGGTGAAGGTTTCGGCCACGAAGAACGGCTGCGACAGGAAGCGCTGCATCTTGCGCGCCCGGGTAACCACCAGCTTGTCTTCGTCCGACAGTTCATCCATACCCAGGATGGCGATGATGTCCTTGAGTTCACTGTAACGCTGCAGCGTGCCCTGTACGGCACGTGCCGTGTCGTAATGGTCCAGACCAACGACATTGGGATCGAGGATACGCGATGTGGAATCCAGCGGATCCACGGACGGGTAGATACCCTGCTCGGCAATCTGCCGGGACAACACCAGCGTAGCGTCAAGGTGTGCAAAGGTCGTGGCCGGTGACGGGTCGGTAAGGTCGTCCGCCGGCACATACACCGCCTGGAAGGAGGAAATCGAACCGCTCTTGGTGGAGGTGATACGCTCCTGCAGTACGCCCATTTCCTCGGCCAGCGTCGGCTGGTAGCCCACCGCAGACGGCATGCGTCCCAGCAGGGCCGACACCTCGGTACCCGCCAGTGTGTAACGATAAATATTGTCAATGAACATCAGCACATCACGACCCTCGTCGCGGAAATGCTCGGCCATGGTCAGGCCGGTCAGCGCCACGCGCAGCCGGTTACCCGGTGGCTCGTTCATCTGCCCGTAAACCAGCGACACCTTGTCGAGCACACCACCTTCCTTCATTTCGTGGTAGAAGTCATTGCCCTCACGGGTACGCTCACCCACACCGGCGAACACGGAATAGCCACTGTGCTCCACCGCGATGTTGCGAATCAGTTCCATCAGCGTCACGGTCTTGCCGACGCCGGCGCCCCCGAACAGGCCCACCTTGCCGCCCTTGACGATCGGCATGATCAGGTCAATGACCTTGATGCCAGTCTCCAGCACATCCAGTGTCCCCGACTGTTCAGCAAGCGTTGGAGCTGCACGATGGATCGGCAAGCGGATTTCGGCGCCGATATCACCCGCCTCGTCCACCGGGTTACCGAGAACATCCATGATGCGACCCAGGGTCTTTTCACCGACCGGCACCTTGATAGGCTCGCCGGTATTAAGCACTTCAAGCCCGCGCCGGACACCGTCTGTTGACCCCATGGCAATGGTGCGCACTATGCCGTCACCCAACTGCTGCTGCACTTCCAGGGTCAGACCTGCAGCGTCAACCTTCAGGGCATCATAGATCTTCGGTACGCTATCACGCGGGAATTCCACGTCGACAACCGCCCCGATGATTTCAACAATATTGCCAGCACTCATGATGTCATCCTCTTAACCTGTATCTTCAATTTTTGATCTGCAGGAGCGGACTGCATCCGCGTATCTCACATCTGCCTGTAATATCGCGCTTGTACCCGATTAATCGCCGGGTATAAACGCGGTGCTCCCGCAAAATAATTTTATATTCCGGCGTCAAACGGCGGCCGCACCACTGACGATCTCGGAAATCTCCTGGGTAATCGCTGCCTGCCGTGCCTTGTTGTAAATCAGCTGCAGTTCGCCAATCAGATCGTCCGCATTGTCCGTCGCCGACTTCATGGCCACCATGCGTGCTGCCTGCTCGCAGGCAACATTTTCCACGACGCCCTGGTACACCAGCGACTCAATGTAGCGAATCATCAGGGCATCCATCACCGGCCTGGAATCCGGCTCATAGATGTAGTCCCAGTGCGTTTCCAGCTGCTTATCGGCCTTGCCCGTCACTGGAATCAGCTGCTTCAATGCCGGCTTCTGGGACATGGTGTTCTCAAACACATTATGCGCAATGTACAGGCGATCAATGCTGCCTGCCTCATAGTTGTCCAGCATCACCTTGACCGTCCCGATCAGCTCGACAATCGACGGTGCATCGCCCAGGTGCGTGGCGGTCGAGGTGATATTGCCGCCGAGGCGCTTGAAAAACGCACTGCTCTTGCTCCCGATCAGGGTCAGGTCGATCTCCAGTCCGGAAGCATCCCATTCCTTCATGGCAGTAATCACTGTCTTGAAGAGGTTGATATTCAAACCGCCGCACAGGCCGCGATCAGTGGAGATGACGATCATGCCAACGCGCTTTACATCGCGCTCGACCAGGTAGGGATGATGGTATTCCGGGTGTGCGTGTGACAGGTGCGACACCACGTTCTGGATCTTCGCTGCATAGGGACGCGTAGCCTGCATGCGGTCCTGCGCCTTGCGCATCTTGCTCGCGGCCACCATCTGCATTGCCTTGGTGATCTTCTGCGTGTTCTTGATGCTCGCAATCTGGGTGCGGATTTCCTTCGCGCCTGCCATTACCTCACCCCGTTGTTAATCTGTACGCTTACCATGTTCCGGTCGCCTTGAAATCCTCAACAGCGGCCCGCAGCCCCGCCTCGATGTCGTCACTGTAGTCGCCGGAGGCATTGATCTTGTCCGTCAGTTCCGTCTGGCTGGCACGCAGGTAGGCGTGCAGTGCACTTTCGAAGTTGACGATCTTGTCCAGGTCGACGTCATCAAGGTAGCCCTGGTCCGCGGCAAACAGCGACATGGCCATCTCGGCGACCGACAGCGGGGAATACTGTTTCTGTTTCATCAGCTCGGTGACTCGCTGTCCACGCTCCAGCTGCTTGCGGGTAGCCTCATCAAGGTCCGAGGCAAACTGGGAAAAGGCCGCCAGTTCACGGTACTGCGCCAGCGCCAGACGCACACCGCCACCGAGTTTCTTGATGATCTTGGTCTGGGCCGCGCCGCCGACACGCGACACCGACAGGCCGGCGTTGATGGCAGGGCGGATACCGGCGTTGAACAGGTCGGATTCCAGGAATATCTGGCCGTCTGTAATGGAAATCACATTGGTCGGCACAAAGGCCGACACGTCACCCGCCTGGGTCTCGATGATCGGCAACGCCGTCAGGGAACCGGTCTTGCCTTTCACCTCGCCGTTGGTGCGCTTCTCCACATCGTCCGCATTGATACGTGCAGCACGTTCCAGCAGGCGCGAGTGCAGGTAGAAGACATCACCCGGGTAGGCCTCGCGACCCGGTGGACGCCGCAGCAGCAGCGAGACCTGACGATAGGCCCAGGCCTGCTTGGTCAGGTCATCGTAGATGATCAGTGCATCTTCACCACGATCGCGGAAATACTCGCCCATGGAACAGCCGGCGTACGGGGCAATGAATTGCATGGCTGCCGATTCGGCGGCGGACGCAACTACTACAATAGTGTGTGCCATGGCGCCATGCTCTTCCAGCTTGCGCACCACGGTTGCGACCGTGGAATTTTTCTGGCCGATGGCGACATAGACACACTTCACGCCGGTGCCCTTCTGGTTGATGATGGTATCGATGGCCACCGCGGACTTGCCCGTCTGGCGGTCACCGATGATCAACTCACGCTGGCCGCGTCCAATCGGAACCATGGCATCGATGGACTTGAGTCCTGTCTGTACCGGCTCATTAACCGACTGGCGGGCAATCACGCCCGGGGCAATCTTCTCTATCGGAGATGTCTCTGATGCCTCGATCTGACCCTTGCCGTCAACGGCATTACCCAGGGAATCCACCACTCGCCCCAGCAGCCCTGGACCTACCGGCACCTCGAGGATGCGGCCGGTGCACTTGACGCTATCGCCTTCCGTGATGGCCTTGTAATCACCCAGGATCACCGCACCGACGGAATCACGCTCCAGGTTCAGCGCCAGACCGTAGACATCACCGGGAAACTCCAGCATTTCACCCTGCATCACATCGGCAAGACCATGGATACGTGCGATACCGTCAGACAGGCTGACCACCGTACCCTCGGTACGTGCCTCTGACACGACCTCGAATTGCTCGATGCGGCTCTTGATCAGCTCGCTGATTTCAGTCGGATTGAGTTGCATAATTTTTACCTTGAATAATCTTTAATCACGAAAAATATAGTTCAGTGAGGTTGTTAGTGATTCAATGCCGAAGCCAGACGCTCGAGTTTGCCGCGCACTGAACCGTCGATGACCAGGTCGCCGGCTCGGATAATGGCACCGCCCAGCAATTCGACATCCGTGGAACAACTCAGCTCGATATCACGTCCAAGGCGCTTGCTCAGGCTGGCGATGACTTCCGCCTGCTGTGCCTCGGTGGCTGGAAAGGCCGACACCATCTCTGCCTGGACGGTACCCTCGGCTGCACGGCGCTGAATCTCGTAGAGCGCCGCAATCTCCGGCAGCAGCTCGAGGCGCCCGTTTTCGGCAAGTATCCGGATAAAATTGGCGCCGCTGTCATTAACGTTGTCGCCGGCAATCTGTATAAACAGGTCAGCAAGCTGTGCCTCTGTCAGATGCGGGCTGTCAATCAGGTCATGCATGGCAGCATCGTCAGCAATCATCGCCATCATGGACAACATCTCTGACCAGTCTTTAAGCGCCTGCTTTGCATTGGCGTACATAAAGACTGCCTGTGCATAGGGACGTGCAACGGTGATTGCTTCGGCCATGTGCGAGTACCTAGATTTCCGCTGCCAGCTTGTTCAACATCTCGGCGTGGGCGGTCTCGTCCACTTCGCGTTCCAGCACCTTGCTGGCACCAGCCATCGCAATGGAAACCAGCTGTCCGCGCATGTCTTCCTTCACGCGGTTGAGTTCCTGTTCGATTTCCGCCCTGGCGGCCGTCAATATACGCCCACCTTCTGCCTTGGCATCATCCTTGGCATCTTCAACGATCTCTGCGGCACGCTTGTCGGCACGGTTAATGATCTCACCCGCCTGCTCCTTGGCCTCGCGCAACAGCTCCTTGGCACGCTGCTCGGCCAGTGCCTGTTCATGCTTGCCATGTTCGCCCGCGGCCAGGCCAGCGGCAATCTTTTTCTTGCGCGCTTCCAGAGCCTGCAGGATCGGCGGCCATACATACTTCATGCAGAACACGACAAACAGGAAAAAGGCGATTGCCTGTCCTATCAGGGTGGCATTGATATTCATGTAAGAACCTCTACGTCTTGTTCAGCGACGTGAATCAACCGCCAACCACAGCAAACAGGATATAGAGCGCAATACCCACAGCAATCATCGGCACCGCGTCAACCAGACCCATGACGATGAAAAACTGGGTGCGCAGCATTGGAATCAGTTCCGGCTGACGCGCGGCTCCTTCCAGAAAGCGGCCGCCCAGGACACCAATACCTACAGCGGCACCCAGTGCACCGAGGCCCATCATCAATGCGCCGGCGATATAGAGTAATGCGTCTGCCATTTCCATGTTTCTCTCCTAAATTAACGTGCTGTTCAAATATAAAAATCAGTGGTGTTCCTGATGCGCCATCTCCAGATACACGATGGTCAGTGTCATAAAGATAAACGCCTGCAGGGTAATAATAAGGATGTGGAAGATTGCCCAGCCGATCTGCAGCAAGCCGCCAAAGGTGCCTAGCACCAGACCGCCGCTGTACATAATGGCGATCAGGATAAAGATCATTTCACCCGCATACATGTTGCCAAACAAACGCAGTGCCAGTGACACCGGCTTGGATATCAGGTTAACACCTTCCAGCAGCAGATTGACGGGCATGCCCAGCTTGCCAAACGGCTGGAATGCCAGCTCGGCGAAAAAGCCGCCCGGCCCCTTGATCTTGAAGCTGTAGTACAGAATCAGGAAGAACACACCGATAGCCATGCCGAAGGTGGCGTTCGGATCCGCTGTCGGTACCACCCTCATATAGGGGATGCCGATTACTTGCGCCAGGTGCGGGATAAAATCTACTGCAATCAGGTCCATGAAATTCATCAGGAAGATCCAGATGAAGATGGTAAACGCCAGTGGTGCAATGATCGGGTTGCGACTGCTGAACGAACCCTTCACTGTATCTTCGATAAACTCGACGATCCACTCGGCGAAGTTCTGCAGACCATCAGGTACATCGGCGGTCGCCTGTTTGGCGGCACGCCGGAAAATATAAAGAAACAGCACGCCCAGTCCGATGGAAAATCCCAGCGTATCCAGATGGAACGCCCAGAACCCCATCTCCTTGGCTTGCTCCATGCCATGTGCAATGCCCCAGCTGCCATCCGGGTGCTGACCAAAGGTCAGGTTCTGCAAGTGGTGGCTGATATATTCAGCTGAAGTAAGGACTTCGCCCGACATAACTATTCCGTTTTATAAATTCCAGTAACAATCAGGGCCATCTGGCCCGCAATAAATCCCGCGATCAGTGCTGCCGGTTCCAGTCGCAAGACACCCAGGGCCAGCGCGAATAACAGGGTGACCATTACAAACCGTTCCAGTGCTGTGCGATACAACAAGCGGAGGCTTTCCCCGCCAGTCAGGGCACGTCCGCTATCTGCTTGTCCGCGCCGCCACTCAAGCAACAGGGTATGGGCCATGGCGATTACTCCGCCTCCCCAGACTGACCCGGCCTGAAAGCCGCCGTAGCATACGAAAAAAACTACTGATGTGGTGGCTAGCAGTAGCCATTGGATCGCGGCCAGCCTGCCGGCACGCCTTGCCATATGCGCCATAATCAGTAATTAAAACAATATATTGTGATCACACAGCAGGGAGGCTGTTGTTGCCCATTAACCTGTGAGGCACAGCCTGACTACTGCAGGGAGCGAGAATTATAAGGAGACTCTATAGAGGGGTCAATTAAATCGGGCCTTATAATTCTGAATATCGATGTTTTATATCGCGCCTGCACTAATCACCCTGGATCCGGGACCGATCGGTACCCTGTACGGGCCAGGGTGACGCCGCCGGTAGCAGGGACTGCAACTTTTTTGCATAGCGATCGGCCGCCTCTGCGTTGCCCTGATCCCTGTTAAAGGCCACCAGTGCACCGAGAATATCAGTGTTGTTCGGGAAACGGTTGTGTGCTCCCTGCAAGACCAGCATGGCCTCATCCGGCTTGCCGGTCGAATGCAATGCCACGGCATACACATAGATGTAACGGTCACTGTCAGGATTGAGGGTGGCGGCCTGCTGCAGCTCGGTAACAGCTGCCGCCGCCTGCTGCTGGCGTATCAGTGACAGGCCCAGCGCATAATGCAGGTCTGCAACCCCGGACATGCCGGCAATGGCCTCACGCAGGGTCTTTTCAGCCGCGGCTTCATCCTGACGGCTTCGGTAAAAATCGGCAAGATTCACCCAGGCAGGCGTGTAGGCTGGGCTCAGTTCGATTGCCGTCCGGTAGGCGTCTTCTGCCTGTTGCAATTGTCCACGCTGCACATAGAGGTTGCCCAGGTTTGTCTGTGCCTCGGGGCGCTCGGCGCTGGCCAGCTGCGAATCGATGAACTCCTGGATGCCCTGCTCCAGCAGCGCCTGTTGCCTGTCGTCGAGATCACCCGTCGGTACCGAGGCAAGTCCCCGTGCCGCCTCGATACGCACCGCACGTACAGCGTCTTCCAGAAGCGGCAACGCCAGCTGCACCCGCAGCCCGGCAGGCAGCTGTTCCAGCATACCCGTCGTGGACGCGCGCACACCAGGGTCGTCATCCCACAATCCCTGTACCAGCACCTCCAGGGATTGCGCATTCAGATAGGGTCCGACCTGCGACAGCGCGGTTGCCCGTGCAATGGCCGGTGTTCCGCTATCCCGTATCAGCTGCAACAGAGACTCGCCGGCACCGGGGTCCCCGCCGCGGGTTGCCGCAAATGTTCCGGCCCAGTTCTGCAAGCCCTGCGGCACATGACCGTACCAGTCCTGCACCTGGCTCGCGGCCCACTGCGCACTCTTGTCCCTATGGCACACATTACAGGCATTCGGGGTACCAAGCGTGACCGACAGGTCCGGCCGCGGGATGCGGAAACTGTGGTCGTGACGCGGGTCCACTACCATGTAGTCACGCGGCGGCATGTGGCATTCGACGCAACTCGCGCCGGCTGAATCCGCTTTGTGAAAATGGTGTGCCGCGGTGGCGAACTTGTCTGCTGCGTGACATTGCAGGCACACGCCGCTGCCGGGCTGCCGTAGTTGCAGGCTGTGCGGTTCATGGCAATCGCTGCAGGTGACCCCGGCCTGATGCATGCGGCTCTGCAGAAACGAGCCATAGACATACACCTCGTCCTGGATCTGGCCATCGGGATAATACATGCCAGCATCCAGCAGCCGCGGCAGGTAATGATCCAGCAACGGTTCACCATGCACATAAGCGGGGGAGATGACGCTGCGGCGTGCATGGCAGCGTGCACACATCTCTATTTCCGCGCTGCCCTCGCGGGGTTTACTGCGACGGGCAGTACCGGTACTGGCATCCGGCTGCCAGTGGACGCCCTGGCGTTCATCGAGCACCATGAGCAAACCCCTGTTGCCAGCGTGTTGTTCCCAGCCGGGCTTTTTACGGGCCCAGTCCACGTGCCGCGCACCGGGCCCGTGACAGGCCTCGCAGGAGACATCGATTTCCGACCAGCGCGTGTCGAAACTTTTGAGTTTCGGGTCGTAATTCTTTTGCAGATGTGTCGAGTGACACTCGGCACACATGCCATTCCAGTTCTGGTTCAGCCTGGTCCAGTGCAGTTCATCGTCATGGGTAATCCGTTCATCCGGATAGAGATGGAACCAGCGCTGCCCGCCCTGCTCCTGCGGTCGTGCATCCCAGGCAATACCCAGGGCCTGCAGCCGGCCACCGGGGAATGCAACCAGGTACTGCTGCAGCGGCGCAACACCGAAAGTGTAACTGATCTCGTAATCGGCAAGCTTGCCATCCGGCCCGTCGGTACGCACCATGAAACGGTCATCTTTCCTGAAGAACCGACTGGTCGTCCCTGCATGGGTAAACTCCTTGCCGCTAAAATCGCCCAGCACGGTTGCAGCTGTCGCTTCCTGCATGGCGAGGTCGTGGTGGGAATCCTGCCAGAGCTTTTCCTGCGCTGCATGACAGCTGGCACAAACCTGCCGCCCGACAAAATCCGGGCGACTGTCCGCAGCAATGGCAACAGTCGACCATGAGAGGAGTAGAAATAGCAGGCATGAAAAAGTGTGCATAGTCAGGTTTTGTTGTCCTTGTAACGCAAAAAGGCACTTGGATTATTATTTCATGCAGGAGCGGCCTCCTGGCCGCGATTCGCGCCGGGGACGGCGCTCCTACAGGATGTGTCAGCACCTCACTCGCAGTGAATTCCAGAATCAATTCGAACTATTCATTTCATCCTGTAAAACAGGCAGCGAAACCAGCTTTCAGACCAGGAATTATGCAACTACCGGGTTAATTATTCACCTGCCGGATAGATACGTTTCCAGTCACGCTGCATATCCACCACTGTCCAGCCGTTTTTATCGGCCTCGACCAGCGCCTTATCCAGGCGACCCACGTGCGAATCACGGTCATAGGCCCATTCACGCTTGTCATCAGTATGATGCACGATCAGCATGAACCGTGGCCCGTCACCGGCTGCGGTCCATTGCAACATCTGCAGGTCACCATCGGAGTTGCCGAAGGCGGCGATCGGACGGCGCCCGATGTGCTGATTAATGCCGACCGGCTTACCGGCCTTGTCATCAATGAAATTCACCTCGGGGAGGCGCACCAGTACCGGCACGCCATCACGCATCTCGTACTGTGTCTTGATGCTGCTGCCGACCACCTGCTCCGGTGGAATGCCATAGACCGCCTCGACCCAGGGACGCATGAACTCGATACCACCACCGGAGACTATGAAGGTCTTGAAGCCATTGGCACGCAGGTAGTCCAGCAGTTCCAGCATTGGCTGGAACACCAGCTCCGTATAGGGACGCTGGAAACGCGGATGTTGCGCACTCGCCAGCCAGTCCGTGACAATTTGCGAGAATTCCTCCGTGGTCATGCCGGCATGGGAGGCCATCAGCAGTTGCAGCAAGCCCTGCTCACCCGCAGCGGCGAGCGCATCCATATCATTCTCCAGCACGGCCTTGTATGGTTGCTCTGTCTTCCATTCCGGGTGCTGCGCTGCCAGTGCCTTGATGCGGTCGATGGCAAACAACAACTGGAAGTAGACCGGCCGCTCTGACCAGAGGGTACCGTCGTTGTCAAAGGTCGCGATGCGCCCAGCGGGCGGCACATAGCCGGGACCTGTGGCGTCTGTCACCGCACCCACGAAATCAATAATGCCTGTCTTCACTGGCCCCGCCTTCCAGGAAGGCAGCGTGTCCGGCTCACCGTCAGCCATGACATGCGCTGCACACAGCACCCACAGAAACATTATCCGTATTACGGTGCCGTGGAATTTGTTATTTAACATCATTCATTCGCCTTTCTATATCGGGTATTTGTTATTGCAGGCAACAGAACCTGGAATACACAACTCATGCTGCGATCCCTGTCTGCCACTGCGGACAGGAGGGTTACTGCACAGGGACAGAATCCGATCCCACCTGTTTTCTTCTGACAGTTTCCTCTTTTTCCAGGTACGGGATACCGGCAAAACGCTTCACCGTTACCAGGGTGTTGCCTCTGTAATAGCTGTCTGTACTGCAACCGGCGAGCATCAGCACTGCAGCCAGTAGATATATTTTCATGTTCCGCTCTCCCCGGTTTTCATCGATCCAGTGCCCGCGTCACGCAATAATACGGCGTGTCACTATGGCGCTGCGGCCACGGGCGCTTCCAGCAAAATGAAGACCCGCACAATTGCGTTTTTATTCCCGCGCGCATTTCTGATCACACCTGCCAGTTCGTCTTTTATCCCTGCCTGCAGTGGATCTGCGGTTGTCAATACGACCGTAATACCCGCCTCCGGAGCAATACTCTGGCGCGCGATCTCGATCATGCGCAGTGACGGATGTTGCCCAAGGTAATGCCGAACCGCACTGCGCACCTCAACGGAAACCGGGTAGGTCGCGGGCCGCATCTGCCCGCTGCGGCTTTTCTCCAGCATGTTAATCATCAGGGGCATGGCCAGAATTACCGTCAACAGCGCCAGTGTCAACATGACCCGGCGCACCCACCGGGGTGCACTGGATTCACTGCCGAGCGCCACGTGCAGACCAAGCAGCCGGAAGACCATGGAGGCGCCCAGGATAATGGCGACCAGGTTGGTTGCGAACAGGATCGCCGCATTGCCCGCCACGAACATCCGGTCGTTGGTGAGGCCAATACCGATAACGGCCAATGGTGGCAGCAAGGCCGCAGCAATGGCAACACCCGCGATAGTACCCGCTAAATTCGGGCGGCCCATGGCATAGGCAGCCACCATTCCGGAAGCCAGTGCAATAATCAGATCCAGTACGTCGGGATCACCGCGCGCCTCTATTTCCATCGAGGGTTCAAAGCCGGGATTCACCGCCCCGAAAAACAGCGCGGCACCCAGGCCGATAACGATACCCAACCCGCACACCGCAATGGCCTCGCGAAACATCCGCAGGTTCCCCTGGGTCAATGCTAAACCGGCGGCTACCAGCGGCCCCATCAAGGGGGCGACCAGCATAGCCCCGATGACGACGGCAGTCGAACCCTCCAGCAAGCCGAGCGAGGCCAGCGTCGAGGCCAGCAACATCATCATAATGAAATCAATACCACCGGTGGCACCAACGGCAATACGCTCCACCAGATCTTTGCGATCACCGCGTTCCAGGGTCGGAAACAGATTGTAAAAACGGTCCCGCAGAGAGCGCTCTTCAGTGGGTTCATTCATAATGAGATGGCCAGAACAATATCGTGCGCAGCGTAACAATTTGCTGCCCTTGATGGGTACGTCGCTGTGCTGCACAAGCCTGGCACAGCCATGCTATAGCAGAACAGCCGATTAGCGGATGTGTTGCAGAATACCGTCGAGCTCATCGAGGCTATTGTAGCTGATTTCCAGTTTTCCCTTGCCGCCACGGCCCTGCCGGACGGCAACGCTGGCACCCAGCTTGTCGGAGAGGCTGGTCTCGAGATGCTTGATATTCGCATCCTTTTTTACGGCCGCAGGTTTCGCCGGCTGCGGTCTCTGTATTGATTTAACCAGTCCCTCGGTCGCCCGCACGGTCAGGCCACGGGACACTACCTGGCGGGCAGCTTCGACTTGCTGTGCACCACGCAGAGCGAGTAATGCACGTGCATGCCCCATTTCCAGATCACCACGCTCGACCATATTCTTGACCACATCTTCAAGGTCCAGCAGTCGCAATAAATTGGAGACAGCGGCACGCGATCGGCCCACCGCTTCCGCGGCCTGTTCATGCGTAATTTCAAACTCCCGTATCAGGCGCTCCAGTGCCCGCGCCTCTTCCAGCGGGTTCAGGTTTTCACGCTGAATGTTCTCAATCAGTGCAATGGCAATCGCGGCGCGGTCTTCCACTTCACGCACCACGGCCGGTATCTCGTGCAGGCCGGCCAGCTGCGCAGCACGCCAGCGGCGTTCACCGGCGATTATTTCATAACGACCCTTATCGATACTGCGAACCACTATCGGCTGTACCACACCCTGCGCACTGATGGAATCAGCGAGCTCCTGCAGCGATTCCTGGTGCATGTCGATACGCGGCTGGTACTTGCCACGCTGAATAACATCCACCGGTAACATGCGTAATGAGCCATCCGGCGGGGACGCTTCCGGCAAGTCTTCGGCAACCGGTACGGCCCTGAGCCCGGGAGGCGCAACAACTGGCGCAGTGGCAGGAGTGTCTTGCGGTGCAGCGCGTGACCCCGATCCCAGTAATGCATCCAGCCCCCTGCCCAAACCACGTTTTTTCACTGCCATATCAGTTACCGTTTGTGATTTCAATCATCGTATATATTCAGGAGGACGATGCACGACCAACTGTCAGTCCGACACCGGACTCGGCGGTTTCTGCTGTTTCTGCTGTTTCTGCTGTTGCAAGAGTGTTGCGTCGCAAGTACTCCCCGGCTAGCGCCAGGTAGGCTCGCGCACCCCGCGAGCCCTTGTCATAGCACAACACGGGCAGGCCATGGCTGGGCGCTTCCGCCAGGCGTACATTGCGGGGGATGATGGTGCGGTAGAGTTTATCCCCGAAATGCTCCTGCAGCTGCGCCGAGACATCATTCGACAGGTTATTGCGGGCGTCATACATGGTGCGCAGCAGACCCTCGATTTCCAGTTCCGGATTAATGCTGACGCGTACCTGCTCAATGGTATCGAGCAGTGCAGACAGGCCTTCCAGCGCATAGTACTCGCACTGAATTGGTATCAGCACACAGTGTGCAGCAGCCAGTGCATTGACCGTCAGCATACTGAGGGATGGCGGGCAATCGATGATGACCTGGTCATAGTCTTTTTGTACATAGGCGAGTGCGGCGCGCAGGCGGCGCTCCCGGTCACCCTTCTCCAGCAGCTTTACTTCCGCCGCTGTCAGGTCTGCATTCCCCGGCAACAGATCATAGCCGGCAGCATCTGCATACACGATCACATCGCGAATATCGGCATACCCCATTAATAAATCGTAACCGGTCTTCTCGGCCCCGTACTTGTCGATGCCACTGCCCATGGTGGCATTGCCCTGGGCATCGAGATCGATCAGCAGTACCCGTCGGCCGGTCTCGATCAGAGAAGCTGCAAGATTGACACTGGTAGTGGTTTTGCCTACCCCGCCCTTCTGGTTGGTGACTGCAATTATCCTGCCCATAGTTCAGGTTGCCCGTTGGCCTTCCTCGACATGCATGATAACCAGATGCCGTTCCGCATCCAGCCCCGGTACTTTCAGTGCAACAATGTCATCGATCACTGTCTTGTCCTGCAGACATTCCACCTCGGTCATGGGATACACGCCTTTCATGGCAAGCATCCTGCCCTCGGTATTGCACAGACGTGCTGCGTAACGATAAAAATCAGGCAAGTCGGAAAAGGCACGGCAAGTAATGGAGTCAAACAGACGATCGGGCTGGTATTCCTCAATGCGCGCGTCTTCCAGAATAACATTATCCAGGCCCAGTATACCGAGCGTCTGCCGCACAAAACGCAGTTTCTTACTGCTGCTGTCCAGCAACACGAACTCCCGCTCAGGGCAGGCGATCGCCAGCGGGATACCCGGCAAACCGGCACCGGTGCCAATATCCAGAATCCGGTCACCGCGCAGGTGCGGCAGCACGGTCAGGCTGTCCAGCACATGCCGGGTTACGATATCCGCAGGCTTGCGCACCGAGGTCAGATTATAGACCCGGTTCCAGTTCATGAGTTCGGTAACGTATTGCATCAGCATCTGGTCATCGCCGAGGCGCTGGGCCAGGCCCAGTTCGGCAAGACCCTGGTCGAGCAATTCGCCATGATCGACAAAACTGGTATTACGTGCCTTGCGGTTGCGATTATAAAGTCCGGTATGCATGGCCTGTTATTGGTGCATTGTCGTTATGCGCTCTTGCGTGCCGCGTTGTGCTTTTTAAAGTGTATCAGCAACAACGACACCGCTGCCGGTGTAATTCCCGGTATTCGCGCCGCCTGACCGATAGTCTCCGGCCTGACTGCTTGCAGCTTTTCACAAACCTCGTTGGAAAGCCCCCGAACCACATTGTAATCGAAATCCACCGGTAAAGGTTGATCCTGATACCGCTGTTGGCGATGGATCTCCGCCTGTTGCCGTTCCAGGTAGCCGGAATACTTTGCCTGGATCTCCACCTGCTCGGCGATACCGGCATCCGCTACTGCCGGGCCCAGCCCGTCTACAGCGGTGAGTGTAACGTAATCCAGTTCCGGACGACGCAACAAATCACTGACGCGTTGTTCACGAGTCAACGGTTTCTCCAGTATGGCGGACAGTGCCCCGGCCTGGGGAGAACCCGGGCGCACCAGTAGCCCTTGCAGGCGCTGCTGCTCGCGTTCAATGGCATTGCGCCTGGTGTTAAATATCCGCCAGCGCCGCTCATCAACCAGCCCCAGTTCGCGACCGGGCGGCGTCAGGCGCAGGTCCGCATTGTCCTGGCGCAGTGACAGGCGGTATTCGGCACGGCTGGTAAACATACGATAGGGTTCCGAGGTGCCCTGCGTCACAAGGTCATCGACGAGTACGCCAATGTAGGCCTCGTCACGACGCGGCGTCCACGCCGGCTTGCCCTGCGACTGGCGTGCCGCATTCAACCCGGCCAGCAGTCCCTGTGCCGCTGCCTCTTCATAGCCGGTGGTGCCATTGATCTGGCCGGCAAAATACAGACCCTTGATATGCTTTGTTTCCAAAGAATGGCGCAGGTCGCGCGGGTCGAAAAAGTCATACTCAATAGCGTAGCCCGGGCGGGTAATATGCGCCGCCTCAAAACCGGCAATGGAATGCACCAGTTCCTCCTGCACGGCATAGGACAGACTGGTCGAAATCCCGTTTGGATAGACTTCATGAGTATTCAGCCCTTCCGGCTCGATAAAAATCTGGTGGGATGGCTTGTCGGCAAAACGTACTATCTTGTCCTCGATTGACGGGCAGTAGCGAGGCCCGGTTCCCTCGATTGCACCACTGTACATCGGTGAATCAACCAGACCCGCGCGGATAATGTCGTGAGTATGTGTATTGGTGTGGGTGATGTGGCAGCTCACCTGGCGTGGGTGATCCTGCGCACTGCCAAGGCAGGACATCACCGGTACCGGTTGATCGCCCGCCTGCGCCTGTAATTGGCTGTAATCAATACTGCGGCCATCAATGCGAGGCGGCGTACCTGTTTTCAGGCGTGCCACCCGCAGCGGCAACTCCCGCAAGCGTGCGGCCAGGGCATTTGCCGGCGGATCACCCGCCCGCCCGCCGGCTGTATTGGTCGTACCGATATGGATGCGGCCACCCAGGAATGTCCCTACCGTGAGCACCACCGTGGCCGCATGGAACTTCAACCCCATCGCGGTGACCACGCCGCGCACCTGTTCACCCTCGACTATCAGATCTGCGACTTCCTGCTGAAACAGCTCCAAGCCCGGCTGGTTCTCGATCACACCGCGTACCGCCTGCCGGTACAACACCCGGTCGGTCTGGGCACGCGTCGCACGCACCGCAGGACCCTTGCTGGCATTCAATACCCGAAACTGGATCCCCGCCAGGTCGGTCGCAACCGCCATCAGTCCGCCCAGCGCATCGATTTCATGGACCAGGTGACTTTTGCCAATACCTCCGATGGCGGGATTACAGCTCAACTGACCCAGCGTTTCCAGGTTATGCGTCAACAGCAGGGTCCGAGCCCCGGTGCGTGCAGCCGCCAGCGCCGCCTCGGTACCGGCATGCCCGCCGCCGACTACGATGACGTCATAAGCTTTAGAACTCGCAACCACCCTGCTCTCTCCGATAAAAAAATACCAGCGATTCTACGCCCACGTCGGAAAGCGTGGCAATGAAGGATAAAATACCCTGTACAAACTAAAGAAATCTTTGGAGATCACTGGATATTGGAACATCTTGTGTTATGATTCGACAGATTACACCATATAAGGTACATGGTATGAGACTTCTGGAATTTAACCGCGACACCGGCGGCGCAAATCCCCAAACACTGGCGGCTAAAAAACCACCCTCAAAAATCATCTCACGACCGGTAAAACTGACACCACGAGCAGCCAGACCAGCCAGGGTATTGCCTCTCAAGGCTGCCGGCACAGCCGCAACCGCTCGCAAACCAATCGACCTGGAACAGTTACAACAACGTATTGAAGCTCTGGAACACCGGATACAGTCACGCGCACAAGAAGGCTCCGAACACCCTGCCAGTCATGAACTTGAATTACTTAAACAGCGCGTGGGACGGCTGCAGCAGAGCGTTCACGCTGAGCTCTGGGCAGCCAGACAACGTGAACACACCATGCTGGAAATACTCAGCAGGCCATCCTTCAAAACAGCCTTGCTGCAACGCATCGAACGCATCAGGACAAAACAGCTGCCAGCGGCCATATGCTGGGCCGTGGCCTCATCCCGACAATGGTGGCAGGATAACTACCCGCAATGGTGGCCTGCATTTGCCAGTGCATGGCAGGAGTCACTTGACAAGGCACGCGGCCTGCCCCGCAAATGATCTGGCTACCGATGCCGGTATTTGTAACCGGCATAATGACTATCCGGCAGCCGCCTTCAAACCACCCCAGAGCAGTTCCAGCTGCTGGCGGTACATAGCACCAATAGCCGCGGGGTTGGTGTGCTGAATAGCAAGCGGCACCCCGTAAAAAATCGAAACAAGCCCGACCATGGCCGCTGAGATGGCAGTGTTTGCTGGTAAATTCCCCTCCTTGATAGCCGTTTCCAGAGAACTCCGCAGCAGGCCCTCCAGGCTCTTGTCAGACATGTCTGCTATCCCTTCCAGATCAGAAAAAGCCATCATACGCTCCGCCCTCGTAATCTCCGGGCCTTCGCGTCGCTCACGGCTTAATGCTTCATAAGCAATAACCTCAGCCATCAGCCCCGGCTTCTTCTGTATCTGTATGGCGGTGTACCGAAACAGCGCTTCGATGACCGCCAAACCCTGGCCTTGACTGGCTGCCTGACGCCCGTACCAGTTCAACTCGAGTGCCCATAAACGGTCGAGGTAAACAATCAGGTCTTCCTTCTTCGGAAAGTAGTTAAAAAACGTGGCCTCTGAAATCTGGACACGCTCACACAGGGACTTCACCGACAATGTACCGAATGAGGCCGCCTCCAGGTGTTGCGTGACGGCATTTGCCAGGGCCAGACGGGTCTTGGCAAATTTACGTTCGCGGAGACTAGGCCTTTTCTCAGCTTCCATAGATTTAGTTTACCCTAATTATACTTGGTACAATAATATAATATTTACATATGTATCAATGACTAAGCTTTAAGGTAAAAAACCTTGCCCCTATCCACGAATAACTAGTAGTTTTATGTGGAAATAAGTCGAATTGGTCTCCAGGCCAGCAGCCATGCGCGGATATTTTCCTGCGTTAATAAATTATTTCAATCTATAGAGTTGCTTACATAAATTTGGGTAATCTATTTAAATAGTGTAGGCCATTAAAAAATCCTTGGCCACTCTTGTTCGCACTTTTCAAAATACCTGTCACGCAACTTCCCCGGTGCCTGATGGGCAGAAGACTTCCACTGCAATCCGGTGCAACATAAATGATGCCGCTGCGTGTAATACAGTCACCTGTATTGTCCTGGCCCGCGGGTTTCTGGCAAATTTCGTTCCCGCAATAAATGGTCATTTGCCAAGTATTGAAGATTATCGTATACATTTTAATTACACAATACTATAAATATATAACATAATATTTATCAAGTACTTAGCTCTTAATGGGAATTACTCACCGTTTTCCCCATATAACCTATAGTTTTTGTGTGGAATTATGAGAATGGGCGCTTTAGACACCAATTCTCATAATCATATTTCCAGTTCAAACCAGGATTAACATTTTAAACAGATAGTTATAAATATTAAAGTATAATTTAAAAATATAGCTAACCCTTATAAAAAAGGGCTATCCTGGCAGATCGGTAACCATCAAGATGCCGCTCTGCTCTTATTCCCGGAATAATCAAAAAAGACAAGCATGCATACTCCTCAGTAGCGGCGCATGCTATTCGAGATCGAGTACCAGCAGGCGATAGCTTTTGTATTTTTCGAACACCACCTGGTTGCGATGTCCGGACAGGTATTTATAGCGCGCACGGGCCAGCTTGTGACGTGCCATCCATTTCAGCACGCGTGTCAGACGCGGCCAGGCGCCCAGTAAATACTCATCGATAGAACCTATGGCAGGGACCAGGCGTTGAGTCAACCACTCATCCAGCAACGCGATATTTGGACTGACACGTGTAGTGAGGTCCTCGTCATAACTGATCCGGAAGGGCGATTGTTCAACGCATCGATAAAACTCGCTGAGGAGATGGCCGCCACTGAAACTGCGGTCACCGTCGCCACCATCACAGTGTGCATCGGTCTTGAAAAAATCACAGATCACCATCCGGCCACCGCTGCGAAGCAATGCCGGTGACCTGGCGAACAGGTCGGGCAGCGGAATGTACTGAAAGCTTTCACTGAACAGCAACAGATCGTATAGATGCCGGAACTGTCTGAAGGGCAGGGACTCAAAGCCGGTTTCATACAAGGTTGTCGTGCCAGGCTGGATTGCAGCAAGCCGTTCGTGCACCAGCTTGTTCAGGTGTGCCGACGGGTTCACCGCATCGACCCGGTAACCTCCTTCAAGTAACTGCTGCAAGAGATGGCCGGTACCGCAACCGACATCAAGAATGCGCGGGGCAGTGTTGTCTGACAACAGCGACTTGATCAGCCCCAGCAACATGTTGGTGTAGCGCTGCTGGGCGCGAGGAATATTGCCGAGTGAGAGTTCCAGGTCCGGGTCCCACAGACCGTAGTGCAGGTCTTCAACATCCAGTAATTGCTGCGCCAACACCAGACCGAGCTCGCGGGAGGTCATTTTCTCGGTGAGTGACTTTGCATCGTTGAGCACGGCATCACCTGAATAATAGTTAAGTATTACAGTGTATTATATTTGTAATTATAGAGAGCCTTATATTTTGTTTTTGGCTTAAATTAGCCAGTTTACTTGCCAATACAGCCGCCAAGACACCACCTCAATTTTTTTATCTACTCAGTAACACAAGCCAATAGCAGCAACAGTAAACCGCGGCAAGATTCGGCTGAGTAGAGTAGGGTACCGATTGAATAGCGTAAGTTGCCGTTGAGAGGGTAGCACAGGCAATCTTCGACTCTTTCAGGTCATTGGTAGAATCGCTCTCATTGCCTTGCCCCCTCTTATGCATAACTTGCTGCCACATTGCTGTATGTATTTGTGCTGTCTAAGCCTGTAGTGAAACACTGACTTGTCACGAGTCTAGCTGAACAGCATTGTTACCGAGGCTATCGTTATGGCATAGGCCAGCGGATAGCAGATGATCACATAGCGATCGACTTTTGCGACAAAGGTATCCCTGCCTTTCATGTCCTGGCGGCGGAGATAGACCGACAGGATCAGAACGACCGCGGTGACCATGAACGCGCTGATCAGCAGCGTATCAAGGAATGTCAGATAGCCCAGCTTGGGCAGGTCACTGGAAATGGCGAAGTTGAACGCAATGAATAACAGCAGATTCGCGCCGGCAGCATCCACCCGCTTGGCATAGTCCTTCAGAAAGAACAGGATCCAGGAGACGCTGATGATGACAACCAGCGGGAGCAGTATGCGGAAGAAATAGTATGCGATGTGGCGTTTTGCCGAAAACTCGAAGTTGAACCGTGAGACCGGGTTTAGCAGTATGGAACCCTTGGAGATATGCGTGTCGAAACCAGTGATGACCCATTCCTCCTCGCCGAGCTTCTTGCCGATCTCGCTGTAGCCCTCGATCTCGCGCAACTGGTACATCCATTCTGGCGCCAGCAAATCGAAATGGATATAAAAGTTCTGTTTATCAAAGGGGAAATTCCGGAAGTCAAAGTCGGGCGCCTGCAGCGTGAGTGAAAGCCGCTCGAAGTAAATTGTCTCGCCATCTGGCCGGACCACCACCACGCGATTCTGCACCCAGTGCTTGTCCTGCTGATTGACAATGGTGTACTGCGGCCACGGCTGCCCCCGCCGGCTCATCTCCTTACTGAACGCATCACCCACGAAGACCTTGAACCGGTCCTGCTGCTCCTCGGGATCAAACGCAAGCAGGGGATCACGCCAGTGCATCAGGACTGTCGCTACCACGCTGAAGTTCTCTCTCTTCTGGTTCACCGCCGTGAGTTGCTGCATCTTCACGCCGATGCTGACGGGTATCGGTTCCTGCACGATCTCCCTGCCGGTCGGCTCCCCTTTCCCGTTCATTACCTCCGGGGCGTTCAGGCCAATCAGCAGGCGGTAGCTACCCGCCATTGCCTTGCCGGCAGGACCCTGGCTGGTAATCCCGAGTCGGTAGCGTTCTGCCTTTTGCGGCAGCCGGTGCTGCAGGACCGCCCGATCCTCGGTCGCAAAGAAGTTCGCGTAGGCCACCGGCTTGTCACTGTAATCATAGAGGGTCAGTACCGGTTTGAGATCGCCACTGGTTGCCTCGGCATAGGCGTAGAGTGTCTGGCCTGCCGCCAGGTTGGCCAGATTGTAGTACCTTCTTGACTGGTCCGGCCTCAGTACATCATTGACCAGAAAGATACCCCGGTCCAGCGCCCCCGTGTCCTTTCCGGAAAAAACGAACGCGGGGCCGCTGCTCTCCGGTTGACCGGAGAGCACTTCCGGCGCATCGACGCCGACGATGAGCCGATAGCCGCCGGCGGTGCTGCGAACCATGGAACTGCCGACGGCAAGCCAGTAGTCTCCGTCTGCAGGTATCTCGATGCTGAACGCTGCTTGGTAATGCCCTTGATAATCATCGTTCCAGGCAAGGGCGTACCGTTCCATAATTTGTCGGGTGACCTCCAGAGGGTCGTGATCACGTGACAGGCTCTTGATCTGCTCGTCCAGTGACTCTCTTGAGAGAGCCTCCAGACTGGCATCGGGCTTGAGGAGAGCAACCAGGGGGTCGAGATGGCCGGAGGTGATCTCGGCGTGGACGTAAAGCATAGCCCCCCTGCTGAGGTTGGATATGCGGTAGAGCTGCAGTCCACCAATCGAGATGCGACCGTCAATGGACTGGACACGCGTGTTCGCCTGCTGCAATTCCGTTTTCGAAACCTCTGGCGTTTGTGCCTGTCCTTCTCCGCCAAAGAGCACGATAAGCAGCAGTAGCGGGAACCATGGCCACCGCCAGGCCACCGCGACCGCTGGCTGTATCCGAGGTAATCTTTTGTGGGGGTGGGTCAGCATCCTTTAGCCACCAGGTGTGTCGTGTCGTCTGTGAGCGGGATGATAGCGCAAAGTGGTCGGCTTTGATGATGCGTGCAATGAAATCATTTTACGATCCGTAGATCAGCAACAGCTTCATGCCTACCCGGGAATTGACAGATTATTGGTAAGTTAACGTAAAACACGTTCGGCGAAGTTCATGCCAATACAAAAATTATGAATCTATTTAGAATCAACGGATTATACAGATTGATGATATTTCTGGTAGAAACCACCTCAATGATTTCTCCCATAATCACTAACATAAGCCAACATCAGCTACAGTAAACTGCGGTAAGGTTCGGCTAAGTAGAGCAGGGCGCTGATTCATCTGTGCCAGTTTAATACACTAAATAATATATATCAGGAATTACTAAAGGACAGGAAAGCCACCCTAAACGGACGCACAGAAAATCTCCGTAAACTTCCGTTATGTACTGTAAGCAGACCTAGAGATGCACGGATGTGGATC
>Ga0316194_10000020_pt1 | contig 62890 bp, 48 predicted proteins | sample CroRivsedime1_MG_FD_204936 | JGI IMG/M metagenome (GOLD analysis project Ga0316194, IMG submission 204936) | Coastal sediment microbial communities from Maine, United States - Cross River sediment 1 | ecosystem: Environmental > Aquatic > Marine > Coastal > Sediment | place: USA: Maine...
CGGCGACCTAAAGTATCTGTGTAAACCTCCCCAAATTAGTTACACGTATAACTAGAGTTTTCCAGCCCTTCATGTTTAACCCGATACTCCCATGGAGTAAGGTCTCCAAGCGAATCATGGGGTCGTTCTTCGTTGTATTCTCGTATCCAGTTTTCCGTGAGTTCTCGCACTTCGCTCAGTGTTTTAAAGACGTACATGTTCAGTATCTCGTCACGATAGGTGCGGTTGAATCGCTCGACATACGAGTTTTGGGTCGGTTTGCCCGGTTCGATAAACTCGAGTTCAATGTTGTGCTCTTCCGCCCATTCAGCCAGTGCTGCTGAAATAAATTCAGGTCCGTTATCCATCCGCAGCTTGCTCGGATATCCTCGCCAGGCGACCGCTCTTTCCAGCACCCGGATCACTCGCGGCGCTGGTAGGTTTAGATCAATCTCGATGGCCAGCGCTTCCCGGTTAAAATCATCGACCAGGTTGAACGTCCTGAATCGACGACCACAGAACAAACTATCACTCATAAAATCCATCGACCAACAATCATTGGGATCGGCCGGTACCACCAGGGGCTCTGGATGGCGACTCGGTATGCGCTTCTTCCCTCGCCGACGCTTGTTGAGATTCAGCAAGCAGTAGAGCCGATAAACACGCTTGTGGTTCCAGCCATGACCCCAGCGGCGCAAGATCTTTAACAGCTTGCTGAACCCGTAGGCCGGATACCGCTCTACCGCTTTCTGCAAGGTTACAATGACCTCGTCATCGCGATGGGCATCGGGTTTATACCGATACACGGAATCACTGATGCCAACGATCCGACAGGCCCGGCGTTGACTCACACCAAAACACTGTTTGGCGTAGTCGACCAACTCGCGTCGAACCGCTGGCTTTACAGCTTTTTTTCAATGATATCCTTCAGAATACGATGATCCAGGCTGAGGTCAGCATACATCTGTTTAAGTCGTCGATTCTCATCTTCCAGATCCTTCAGGCGTCTGACATCGGAGGCTTCCATGCCGCCATACTTGGATTTCCAGTTGTAATAGGTACCGTCTGATATCCCATATTCGCGACAAACTTCCTTAACCAATCTGCCACCTTCAACTTCTTTCAGAATCTTGACGATCTGAAATTCTGTGTAACGTGATTTCTTCATTTCGTTCTCCGTATTGACGTAGTGTACGCCGGAGAACTCGAATTATTAATGCCCCTAGTTTAGGGGAGGTTTACACATCCAAGGCGACGACACAGATATCGACGCGCATCATGGTGCCCGACGGCAAGACCGTATTTCTCAGTGGCCTGATCCAGCACCAGGACAATAACACGCGTGAAGGCGTTCCCGGTTTAGGAGATGTACCATTAGTTGGTGGTCTGTTTTCGAACCGGGCGAAAAGTATCACCAGCACCGAAATCGTGGTACTAATAACGCCCAGCATCGTCGATTACAAGATCGAAGAAATCGAGACTAACCAGGTTGATCGCGTGCGTTACATTAACGAGGTTATGGATGCGGAAATAGTTGATACCGAGCAGGATTATAATAAAGCTTTCGACGGCGAAATGAAGCAGCGAGTAAAAACCGAAAAATAGCCGCCGTAATCCAGTCAGCGCAGAAGTTTCTCCGCCACCCCCTCAGTTTTCTGTCATCCTCGCGCAAGCGGGGATCTTACGCCCCCCCCCACAGTCATTCCCGCGTAAGCGGGAATCTTGCAATGGTGTCGCCGTTTCGAGATCCCCGCTTGCGCGGGGATGACTAAAGACAGGGCAGGATTTCCATGTATGCGGTAGGCGGAGTCTCGGGATTTGATCGATTTACCGACCGGACTTCGCCCTAGCTGCCCTGTTGCGGCCGCATATCGGCGGGATCGATTCCGGCCACTGCAACCGGCGCCTTCATTGCGTCGCGGCGGAAGGGCTCACCCAGTTCCTGGTTGAGGACCACTTCGATAAACGTAGTGACATTGTCTTCCATCTGCTCTTTAACCGCGGTTTGCAGCGCGGCGGTGAGACCTTCCATGGTTTCTGCCTTGACCCCTTTGACCCCGCAGGCATCGGCGACCTGTGCGTACTCGACGCCGACGTTGAGCTCGGTACCGACGAAGTTATCGTCGTACCAGAGCGTAGTGTTGCGCTTCTCCGCGCCCCACTGGTAATTGCGGAAGATGATCATCGTGATCGCCGGCCAGTCGTTGCGACCGCAGGCGGTCATTTCGTTCATCGCGATACCGAAAGCACCATCGCCGGCGAAGCCGATCGCGGGTACGTCGGGGCGGGCGATCTTGGCGCCGAGAATCGACGGCAGGCCGTAACCGCAAGGGCCGAACAGGCCCGGTGCCAGGTACTTGCGGCCTTCCTCGAAACTCGGGTAAGCGTTGCCGATGGCGCAATTGTTGCCGATGTCGGATGAAACCATCGCGTCCTTTGGCATCGCCTGCATGATTGCCTGCCAGGCCTGGCGCGGTGACATGCGCTCCGGGTCGCGTGCCCTTGCGCGTTCGTTCCAGGTAATGCCTTCGTCGGTGTCTTCCTCGTAAATCATTTCCGCCAGTTCGCGCCGCCAGTTATCTTTGGTTTGCGCAATCAGTTCACGGCGGGCTTCGCGCCCGGCATCGCCGGCGCTGGCGGTAAGTTGTGCCAGGATTTGCTCGGCCACCTGCTTCGCATCGCCCTGGACCGCGACGTCAACATTCTTGGTCAGACCAATACGGCTGCCGTTGATGTCCACCTGGATGATTTTGGCATTTTTCGGCCAGTAATCGATGCCGTAACCGGGCAGGGTCGAAAATGGATTCAAGCGGGTGCCGAGTGCCAGTACGACGTCGGCTTTGGCGATCAGTTCCATTGCTGCCTTGGAACCATTGTAACCGAGCGGACCCGCGGCCAGTGGATGTGAACCCGGGAATGCATCGTTATGCTGGTAATTGCAACACACTGGTGAATCGAGGCGTTCGGCGAGGTTCTTCGAGGCTTCGATCGCACCGCCGATGACGACGCCGGCGCCGTTCAGGATGACCGGGAATTCGGCTTCGGACAATAACGCTGCCGCCTGGGCAATCGCCTGCGCGCCACCGGGCGAACGTTCCAGGCGTACGACCTGTGGCAATTCGATATCGATGACCTGGGTCCAGTAATCACGCGGGATGTTGATCTGCGCCGGTGCCGAGCCGCGCCACGCGTTTTCGATGACGCGGTTCAGTGTTTCGGCAATGCGGGTCGGGTCTCGCACTTCTTCCTGGTAACAGACGCAGTTTTCGAAGATTTCCATTTGCTTGACTTCCTGGAAGCCGCCCTGGCCGATGGTCTTGTTGGCCGCCTGCGGGGTCACCAGCAGCAGCGGTGTATGGTTCCAGAAAGCGGTCATCACCGGGGTCACGAAATTGGTGATGCCCGGACCGTTTTGTGCGATCGCCATCGACATTTTGCCGCTGGCGCGGGTATAGCCGTCGGCGCTCATGCCGGCGTTGCATTCGTGGGCGCAATCCCAGAACTTGATGCCGGCTTGCGGGAACAGGTCTGAAATCGGCATCATCGCCGAGCCGATAATGCCGAAGGCATGCTCGATGCCGTGCATCTGTAAAACCTTGATGAAGGCTTCTTCGGTGGTCATTTTCATAGCGCTGTCCTCGGTGCGGGTCTAAATTTTTGTGGCCGGCTAAAATAAGCGAACAGCTTTTTTGTGGTAGTACCAGTTGAGGTCTATTATTGAGACCAGATTGCTTGCTATCCCTTATAAATTAATACTGTCACGCCGGTTTCATTACCTCATTCCCACTTTTTGATGTTATCCCCGCTCTCCTTTCTGTCATTCCCGCGAAAGCGGGAATCTTGCAATGGTGCCATCGTTTGGAGATCCCCGCTTTCGCGAGGATGACATTATCTATGGAGGCGGTTTTAGATCATTTCATGGATCAGTTGCGCCAGTTTCTTTATGCCGGGTTCAATCTGGGTTGCGCTGATCGACGAGTAGCCGAGACGAATGAAGTTCTGTGGCGGATTATCCTGCATGAAACAGATATCACCCGATTCGATCAGGATGCCGGCCGCGCGTGCGGTTTCCTTGAGTTTGCGTGTATCGAGCTTATCGGGCCCTTCGACCCAGTAAGACGTTCCGCCAAACGACGGTATGCGGGACGACTCCGGCAGGTAACGGTTGAGCGCTTTACCCATAACCTGCCAGCGATCCTCGTAGGTTTGGCTGAGGCGATGGATCAGCGAATCGTGGTGGCCCATCGACAGGAACAGCGCCACGATACGCTGATTGTTGGCTGGGGGATGGCGCACCATCAGGCGGCGCAGGGCTCGTGCTTCCTTGATCAACGGTTTGGGTGCGACCATGTAACCCAGGCGCAATCCGGGTGCGAGTGTTTTCGACAGGCTGCCGACGTATATAACCCGCTCGCTGCCATCGAGGCTCTTTAGCGCCGGGGTTGGTTCGCCGACAAAATTTATTTCACTTTCGTAGTCGTCTTCGATAATCAGGAAATCATTCTCTTCGGCCTGCTTGAGCAAAAGCTCACGTCGATCAAGCGGCATCGTCACCGTGGTCGGTGACTGGTGGCTCGGGGTCAGGTAAACAAACTCGCAGGAATTCAAATCTTTACCCGGCACCACGCCATGCTCGTCGACCGCTAGCGATACCATTTCCGGGTGATTAAGTTCAAAGATGTTACGTGCGTCCGGATAACCTGGATTCTCGATACCGACGCGGGTACCTCTCTCGATCATCAGGTCGGCGAGGATATACAACGCCTGTTGCGCCCCCATGGTGATCAGGATTTCATCGCGTGACGCCCAGACGCCACGGCGCGGTAGAATGCGCGCCTGGATCTGTTCGATTAACAGCGGGTCGTCGGTATCGATGGCATCCGGGGTGACATCCCTGATGTCGCTGACGCTGAGCGCCTGGCGGCAGCATTCGCGCCAGTCCGCCACCGGAAACAATTCCGGGTCCAGCTGCCCGAACAAAAACGGGTAGGGGTATTTCTTCCAGTCCACCGGTTTTATGATGTTGCGCTGTTGCGAGGGATGAAATTTGATATGCCGTTTCCAGTCTGGCGGCTTGTGCTCGCCGTCGAACTTGAGCGGCTCGACGCGCACGCGTCCGTCGAGCATGGTTTTATCGATGTAGTAACCGCTGCGTTCGCGGGCTACCAGGTAACCCTCGTCGATTAATTGCTGGTAGGCAAGTACCACGGTATTGCGTGCGATGCCGAGGTGCCGCGCGAGTTCACGCGAAGAGGGTAGCGGGATTTCGAGTGGCAGCTTGTCATCCAGGATCGCACTCACGATCATCTCGCGTAGCTGGCGCTGATAGCTGATTTTGCGGTCTTTGGAGATGCGAAATAACTGGTTCCACATCATCTTATCGCTTCGGTTTTGCATCGATCCCGGAATTGGTCTCATCAATTGGTGTAATCTGGCTCTATTGTATATTGTTCAATTCAATTTAGCCTCTGTTTCCCCCTAAACATTGCGCAGTCAGCCTGTAGCGCGGAGAGTTCGATGAAACCTGAAAACATAAATGACATTGTTGGCAGTGACCGGAATCACTTATGGCATCACCTTACTCAGCATAAACCCTGGCAAACCTCCGATCCGATGGTCATCGTCGAAGGCAAGGGTATGCGCGTTAAAGACCACAATGGTCGCGAGTACCTGGACGCTGTTTCCGGGGGAGTCTGGACCGTAAACGTCGGCTACGGACGTGAAGAGATCGCTGACGCGGTGCGCGACCAGATCCTGAAGATGTGCTATTTCGCCAACTCCGCCGGTAATATCCCCGGCGCCCAGTTCGCCGAAAAACTGATCGACAAGATGCCCGGACTGAGCCGCGTTTACTATGCCAACTCCGGTTCGGAAGCCAATGAAAAGGGTTTCAAGCTGGTGCGCCAGCTCGCTGCCATGAAAAACGACGGCAAAAAGCACAAGATTATTTATCGCGATCGCGATTACCACGGCACCACGATTACGACCTTGAGCGCCGGTGGCCAGGCGCAACGCAAGGACCAGTATGGTCCTTTTACCCCGGGTTTTGTCGAGATCCCGCATTGCCTGGCTTACCGTGATCCACGTGGCGCAGATCCTGACTATGGTGTGCAGGCGGCAAAAGACCTTGAAAAAGTGATTCTCGCCGAAGATCCCGATACGATCGGTTCAGTTTGCCTGGAGCCGATTACCGCCGGTGGCGGCGTTATTGTGCCCCCCGAGGGCTACTGGGAAACCGTGCAGGAAATCTGTACCAGGTATGGCGTGCTAATCCATATGGACGAGGTTGTCTGTGGTATGGGCCGCACCGGCAAATGGTTTGGTTACCAGCACTATGGCGTCAAGCCGGATATGGTTACGATGGCCAAGGGTGTCGCCAGCGGTTACGCGGCGATCTCGGTACTGGCGACCACCGAAGACCTGTTCAACGAATTCCTCGCCGAGCCGAGCGATCAAATGCATTATTTCCGTGATATCAGCACCTTCGGTGGATGTGCCGGTGGTCCAGCGGCCGCGCTCGCCAACATGGAAATCATCGAACGTGAGAACCTGCTCGATAACGTCAACCAGATGGGTGACTACCTGATGGGTAGTCTCAACGAGTTAATGGACAAGCACGAAATTATCGGTGAAGTGCGCGGCAAGGGCCTGTTTGTCGGTGCCGAGTTGGTCAAGGACCGCAAAACGCGTGAACCGGTGCATGAATCCGTCGCTGCCGCGGTCGTCGGAGACTGCCTGAAGCAGGGCGTCATGATCGGGCGTACCAATCGTAGCCTGCCCCTGTACAACAACACGCTTTGCCTTAGCCCGGCACTGATATGTACGCGGGATGATATTGATGAAATCGTTAGCGCAATCGATGTCGCGCTGGGGAATCTAGAGGTTTAATTGCCGATAGCCGATTTTCACGCTGGTAGCCGGCCCGTGGTCGGCCCTGCCAGTTACGGGATACTTTGTTGCGCAAGGCCGGGACTGCCGCGTTGCAAATAACCGATATCGTCGCAGCCCTGAGTGCAGATGACTTTTTATTCATCGAATCCGGGCAGGCGATTGATTTGCTCTCCGGTATAGCGGCATCCCCGATCGGAAACGACCAGGTTTTCCTCGACAGCTGGAATCATCTCGAACGGGATCAGTACATGGCCGATGGCGGCAAGTATCGCAAGCGCCGCCATGCGACCTACGCTATTCAGTATGCTGGCGAAAAGGCCCGCCTGATGCCCTACCAACCGCACTACCAGACCGTTGACTACAATCCATTGAATGGGGGAGTGGCGCGCTATTTTGCGCCGATACTCGAGGATCTGCACCACAGCCTCACGCTCGCCGCTCTGCTTGAGTTTGGCAACCGGATATTCAGCCAGATCACTGCCAATCAAAACTGGCATATCGAATTACATCAGTTCCGCATCGAGGCGCGTGACGGCCAGTTGGCTAAACCAACCCCGGAGGGTGTGCACCGTGACGGGGTTGATTTTGTTATTGTAGTGATGGTCAAGCGCGTCAATATCGATAGTGGAGCAACTACGATTTTCGATCTCGATAACCGGCTACTCGGCGAGTTCACCTTGCGTGAAGCCTTCGACATGGTGCTGGTAAATGATCGCCATGTTTATCACGGCGTAACACCTATAACGCCGCTCGATCCGGCCGCCGAAGCATTTCGCGACGTGCTCGTGATCACTTTCAAAAACAGGGAATCGGTTTAAAAAACGTTATTTTGTTTAGCTAAAACTGATTTATAATTCGCCGGCCATTAACCTGGCCAACTGATTACCCGAGGTATAGCGTGGAAAGAGAAGCGATGAATTTTGATGTGGTCATCGTCGGTGCCGGACCGTCGGGGCTGACCATGGGCATTCACCTGGCGCAACTGGCGCAGCAGCAGGAACGTGAGCTGAACATCTGCATTCTTGAAAAGGGTGCTGAAGTTGGCGCACATATTCTTTCCGGCGCGGTGATCGAACCGCGCACGCTGAGCGAATTAATCCCCGACTGGAAGGAAAAGGGCGCACCGCTGAACGTGCCGGTCAAGTCTGACCGGTTCAAGTATCTGACCGCGTCGGGCTCGATTTCGATGCCGACCCCGCCACAAATGCATAATGAAGGCAATTATATTGTCAGCCTGGGTAACCTGTGCCGCTGGCTAGGCGAGCAGGCCGAAGAATTAGGGGTTAACATTTTCCCCGGCTTCGCCGCGGCGGAAGTGCTTTACGATGACCAGGGCGCGGTGCGTGGCGTTGCCACCGGCGACATGGGTATTGGCAAGGACGGTGAGCCTACCGATAACTTCGAACCCGGCATGGAATTGATCGGACGCCAGACCGTATTCGCCGAGGGTTGCCGCGGCTCGCTAAGCGGTGAGTTGATGGAGAAGTACAACCTGCGTGACGGCGTCGAGCCGCAAACCTACGGTATCGGCATCAAGGAAATATGGGAAGTAAAACCCGAGGTGCATGATGAGGGCGCCACGCTGCATACCATCGGCTGGCCGCTCAAATCTGACACCTATGGAGGTTCCTTTCTCTACCATAACGAAAACAACCAGGTCGCGGTTGGGTTCGTGATCGGGCTGGATTATCGCAACCCGCATTTGAGTCCCTTCGACGAGTTCCAGCGTTTCAAAAACCATCCCGACATTCGCCCCATTTTCGAAGGGGGCACACGCGTCTCTTACGGTGCGCGCGCGATTTCCGAAGGTGGCCTGCAATCGATTCCGAAACTGACCTTTCCCGGCGGACTTTTGATCGGTGATACCGCGGGTTTTCTCAATGTGCCTAAAATCAAGGGTACCCATACCTCGATGAAATCCGCAATGCTCGCCGCCGAGTCTGTTTACGAACTGCTGCCGGTTGACTACGACGAAGAAAACCCGGGACCTGCGCTGGAAGCCACGGCCTATCCTGAGAAACTGAAAGATTCCTGGTTGTGGGAGGAGTTGCACAAGGTACGCAACATTCGTCCCGGGTTTAAAAAGGGGTTATGGTTGGGCCTGATCAACGCTGCACTCGACTCTTATGTTTTCCGCGGCAAGATGCCCTGGACCATGGGGCATCACGCCGATCACGAGCAACTCGGCAACAAGAATGATTACCCCGTGATCGACTACCCGAAACCCGATGGTGTCATCAGCTTCGATCGCTCTTCGTCGGTTTACCTGTCCGGCACCAATCATGACGATAACCAGCCCGCGCATTTGCGCCTGCGTGACGACAATGTGCCGATCCGCCTGAACCTGGAGAAGTACGATGCGCCGGAGCAGCGTTACTGTCCGGCCGGGGTGTATGAAATCGTCAAAATCGATGGCAAGCCGGCATTACAGATCAACGCACAAAACTGCGTGCACTGTAAAACCTGTGATATCAAGGACCCGAGCCAGAATATTCACTGGACTGTGCCCGAAGGTGGCGGCGGACCGGCCTATCCGAATATGTGACTTGCCGGGGCCGGGACCCCGGCCCCGGCAAGTCATCCCCGCGCAAGCGGGGATCCCAGAAGGGTGTCATCGTTATGAGATCCCCGCTTGCGCGGGGATGACATTAATTAGGCGGGGATGACATTAATTAGGCGGGGATGACATTAATTAGGCGGGGATGACATTAATTAGGCGGGGATGACATTAGTTAGGCGGGGATGTGATTAGGCAGGCGGGGATGACATTAGTTAGGCGGGGATGACATTAGGCAGGCAGGGATGACATTAATTAGGCGGGGATGACATTAGTTAGGCGGGGATGACATTAGGCAGGCAGGGATGACATTAATTAGGCGGGGATGACATTAGTTAGGCGGGGATGACATTAATTAGGCGGGGATGACATTAATTAGGCGGGGATGACATTAGGTAGGCGGGGATGACATTAGTAAGGAGCCGGGATCCTGCAGTAACTTGACATACCAATGCTGGAGTATTGCAGACCCAAAAAAAAGGGAACAGATCTACAGGATCTGTTCCCAATCAACTAGTCCTCTAAGGAGAGAACAATGCCTCACTGTATTATAGATTACTCTCAGGACATTGCAGGACAGCTGGAAATCGAGGCTTTGCTAGCAGCGGTTCACCGCGGTGCGATGGAATCAGCTTTATTTCCCGAATACGATATCAAAACCCGTGCGCTCGGCTACGCGCATCACCGTACCGGGCAGACCCGGGACTCTTTCGTACATGTCGCGGTACACCTGCTTTCAGGTCGCAGCGATGCACAAAAATCGATGCTCAGCGAATGCGTACTCGCCTGTGTCGAACCGCTATTGCCACAGGTGGTCAGCGTCAGCGTCGAGATTTATGATATCCACCGCGAGAGCTACCGCAAGCGAGTACTCACTTAACCCCCCTGCTTCCTGCGGTCACCCCGCTTTCGCGCACCACTGTCCGCAATAAAATACCTCTGCTTGAAGGTAGGTTGCAAAAATCAACGCCCTACCTCTGTTTCGTGCCGTATAGACTTAAACCTGGATAGCATCCCCTTACAGTGGGTGGCTACCTCGGGGGTAAATCCGCAAAAGGCGCTCCCAAACGGCATGCGCCGTTTGGTACATCCATGTAATCGCTTGGAGCTCGGCGTCCTGCCTCGCTACACTTTTGCGGATTTACCCCCGAGGTAGCCTTAGCACGCCAGTGAACCTGGGATCAGTTGTTTATCCTGGACAGTGGTGCGAAAGCGGCGGTCCGACGCATCGGGATGACAATAGTAGGGGGCCCGGGTTACTGCGGAGCGCAGGCTTCCAGCATCATTGCGTGGGCATCGTTGTAGGTGACTCCCCGCAGTTCATTCAGTAGATCCCAGCTCTCCTGTGCGTCAATACTCAGGTACTCGTTATCCGGTTCCAGGCGCTGTTGATGCGCGCAGATACAGACACTCGTGCACAGCCGCATGCACATCAGGTCAAACACCAGGCTGATCTCGGTCGTGGTCAGGGGCAGGATCTGGTGGTAACCACGCAACAGGGTTTGCGCGCTAGCCAGAGGGTCGACCTGACCGTGCATCGCGTAGGTCGCGGCGATGGCGGCTTCCACTACCAGCCACGTATTCAGCATGTCACCAAAATCGATGATACTGATAACCTGCAAACCCGTTTCATCGACCAGAACATTGCCCCGGTTGGCATCGTTATGTATGACTGCGCGCCTGAGTTCAGCCTGCACGGGTACCACATGTTCGCGAAACCCGCTCTCGAAGTGCTCGATCAGCGCGCGTTGTGCATCGCTGGCAAGCAGCGGTTTGTAGTTTTCGAGTATGCTAAGCGCCTGCTCCATGTTCCATAACAGCGGGCGCTCCAGTCCCGCATGCGTAAATCCATCCAGCGCTTTGTCGAGCAAAGCGAGCCGACGCCCCAGGTCGGCCAGTACCGGCGCTTTCAAATCGACGATATCAGCCATCACGCGACCCTCCAGGAACGGCAACACACGACAGCAATGTTCGATGCCCTGCGCATCACTGACGGTTTCGATCATCCGCCCGTTGAGTGATGTCATTGCGGTCGCAACCAGTGGGAACACCTCTGCGTCGGCCAGTCGTTGAAACACCAGGTGCTGGCATTCGAGCATGGCCGGGGATTCCAGTGCGTTGGCAATCTTGAAGACAAATTTGCCGCGTTGTGTAGTGATCAGGAAGTTTAGATCACGCTCGCCGTTGAGTAGCTTTAGCGGGCCTTCGAGGCCAAACAATCGCTGCGCGATGCTGGCGGCTTCAGTGGTATCAAACGCGGGTAGTACACAGCTATCAGACATGGTGACCAGGCAAAAAAGGACTATTGTACGCGATGTCGCAAATGGTTAACTAGTCGTCGTAGACTGTCAGTGAAGGTATAGATATAGTCCGGCGAAATCTATTGCAAAAATAAACGGGAGTTTTTTAATGTCGCTTCGCCTTGGAATCGACACCGGCGGAACCTTCACCGACGCGGTGCTGGTTGATGACAGCAAGCAAATCATCAACGCCGAGAAAAGTCTGACCACGCGCTTTGATCTGAGCCTTGGTATCGGCGATGTCATTGCGAAATTACCGGCTGCAGCACTCGCCGAAGTCACCATGGTTTCGTTGTCTACCACGCTGACTACCAACTCGGTGGTCGAAGACCTGGGTGCGCCGGTTTGTGTGCTGCTGCCGGGTTATACCGCGGAACAGGTCAGGCAAAGCGGCTTGCTGGAAATACTGCCGGCACAGCTGGTAGTTACGCTGCAGGGCGGCTACGACGCGGTTGGACGCGAACACCAGCCCCTGGACGAGAGCGGCGCGCGCGCAGCCATCGAAAAGCTACGCGAGCAGGTCTCGGCGTTTGCCATTTCGAGCATGTTCGGCACACGTAACTCCAGCCATGAAATGCGCCTCAAACGGCTCGTCACCGAGCTTACCAGTATGCCCGTCATCTGTGGTCACGAGCTGGCGTCGAGCCTGGGCGCACCGCGACGTGCATTAACCGCCGCCCTGAATGCGCGCATGGTGCCGCCGATCAAGGAGTTAATCACTTCGGTGCAGAAAAATCTCGCACGCCACGCTATCGATGCCCCGTTGATGCTGGTGAAAGGCGATGGCTCGCTGGCGAGCCTCGAGAACGCGATCGAAAAGCCGATTGGCACCGTGCTCTCCGGGCCTGCCGCCAGTGTCATCGGCGCCTGCAAATTATCGGGACTCGATAACGCGATTGTCGCCGACATGGGTGGCACCACGACCGATATTGCCATCGTCAGTAATGGTCAGCCGGAACTCTGCGACGATGGCGCCAGAATAGGCGACTGGCAACCAATGGTCGAAGCGGTGCGCGTCAATTCGATCGGACTGGGCGGCGATAGCGAACTCCACTTTGGCGGTCACAAGGGCCTGTCGATAGGGCCGCGCCGGGTTGTACCTACCAGTTTGCTGGCCCATCTTTATCCCGAAGTGATTCCGAAACTCGAAGCGCAGCTCGCGGGCATGGCCAGCGCGCGCAGTAATCGTTTCGTCATGCGCCTGGAAAATAACCAGGCCCTGCTGACACAGCTAAGCGCGGTTGAACTCGAGGCCTGGGAATTGTTGTCGGACAAGCCAGTCGAGCTGGACGCGATCGTACAGCAGGATCGTGTCTACGCGCGCGCGTTGGCCAAGCTGAAACGCCTGGGCCTGGCAATCTACAGCGGATTCACGCCTTCGGACGCGGTGCATGTGCTGGGTATCAATACGCACTGGAACACACACGCGGCGGAACTGTCGGCGCGCATCTGGATGCGTCAGATGCGTTTCCTCTACGGCTATGGCAAATGGGATAGCGATGATGTCGAGGCTGCCTGCACCCAGGTTTATGACCTGGTAACCTCAACTATACGGCGCTTGCTGATCGAGGTCGGCCTGAACGAATTCGACCTGGCGGGCAAGTCGGGCAAGACCGGCGCTATCGTCGATACGATAACCCGCATGGTCGTCGGTAGCCATCAGACCAGGGGGCGCAAGCCATTGTTCAAGCTTGATTTTGCCAGTGATTACCCGATCGTCGCGGTAGGTGCGCCGGCCGCGAGTTACTACCGCGATGTCGCCGATAGCATGTTCATCGGTTTACATCTGCCGCAGCATGGCGACGTTGCCAACGCCTTCGGTGCCGTTATGGGCAGCGTGATTCAACGTGCCCAGGTTACGGTGACGCAGCCCCAGCACGGGACTTTCTGCCTGTTTCACGAGGATCAACCGAAAATTTTCGATAACCTGGATGCCGCCAGGAAAGAGGCGCAACAGATCGTTTCCCGCGTGGCCGAGCAGAAAGCGCTTGCGGCCGGAGCGATTGATCCAACCGTGACGCTCGCATTTGATGATGTTCATGTGCAGGATGAAATCGATGGTGAACTGTTCCTCGAATCGACTGTGATCGCGACCGCGATCGGCCCTGCCTGTAACTGGCACTCGGAATCCAGCGCGTGAACCTCGACCAGCGCCTGCATGAATATGGCTTGTTCGCGCGCGGTGTCACCCGTTTAAGCGCAGCGGAAATCGAAACTTACGGATTCGCCGCGGATAAGCCGGCGCTGGTCCTGGTGGGTAACATCGGTTCGAGTTACTGGCCGATATTCAGTCAGTCCGGGGAATACCTCGATGGCGCGGCGGATCCGCTGGATCGCTGGAGTCGGCGGGTCGCGAACGAGATTGCGGCAGAGCTACCGGTACAGCCGGTTTATCCGTTCGCAGGGCCGCCCTACTACCCGTTTCAGCAATGGGCACAGCGCGCCGAGGCGCTCGAGCAATCGCCTGTTGGCGTGATGATGCACCCCGAGTTCGGGCTCTGGCATTCGTATCGATTTGCGTTGCTGGGGGCTGAATTCGATGACGCGGAGAAACCGCTTCAGATCGAGTCTCCCTGCCTTGCCTGTGCCACCCGGCCCTGCCTGCATCGTTGTCCGGTCGACGCTTTTGATGGTACTGGCTACGATGTAGATCGCTGTGCCAGCTTTTTGCTGCAAACCCCGCAGGCGCAATGCCATTCCCGGGGTTGCCTGGCGCGCTATGCATGCCCGGTTGCAACCGGGTTGAGCTATCTGCCGGAGCAGGGAAAATTCCATTTGGCGGCGTTTCTGAATGCCCGCAAATGATTGAAAAAAATTGGTTTTTTGCCATTTTTGTTTTCTGATACTCATCTATACTTAAATTTCTATCCTGACAAAATCTCGGAAAAGATAGCAGGCTGACTCGCCTGTAAGATATTACTGTTCCATATGGCAAAACTCGGCAACATCTTATTCAATCGAACGCTTAACCAGTTTCTTGAATGCAGGGATCTCGATGGCAAGAAGGGCCTGTCGTTGATCGGGAAAATCAGGGAAGCGGTCAGCGATAACCTCGATAAGGTGCTGATGACGATTACGCAGGCAGATGAACCCCACAAGGAAGTACTGAAAAACATTTGCCGGGAATCGGTCGAGGGTTTTTCAGAGGAGTACTTCCTCGGCGTACTGTCGCATAACGATACGGTTTTCCGTGAAGCCGCCAGCGACATCCTGTCGCACACCACGGCGATCGACTCTGTCAAACTGTTTCAGCGCTTGCATGAACCTGGCGCGTCCCCGTCCGAGGTTATCGAAGTGCTCGCGTCACAGCAGCAGTCGTTAAAGCCGGAAGACATCATCAACCACGCTTTGAAACTGGAATCGGATTACGCTATCCAGTTATTAAAACTGGTCGAGGGTAGCGAACAACCTGTCGATTTATCGGAGTTAAGTTTCCAGCTCGACAAAATCGAAAGCCCGATATTTAAAATCAACCTGTTGAATTACTTCGGTAGCGTCAACCAGCCCAAGATCCCGTTAATTGTTGCCCGGTTTTTAGATGATTCCAACAAGGTTGTTGTTCTCGAAGCGCTGAAGACGCTGGACCGCTTAAAGATCGATTTTGATGCATCGGTTTTATTGCCTTATACCGAATCGATGTCAGGTGTTGAACTGGAGCTGGTGCTCAAGATTATCGCCAAGCAGGCCGACGCCGACCTGGTGCCGCACCTGTCGGCCTACCTGACCTCGAAGTCGACCGAACTGAACGAATTCTTTGCCCGCATCATCGCTGTCAATGCGGACCGGGATAATTTTGAAAAATTCCTCAGGCGCCTGATGATCGAGGACGACTGGACCCAGCAGCAGGCGGTCGCCTGCGTGCAAAAGGTTTCCAATGAAAACCTGTCGGAGGTGGCGCGTGAATTGACCGATCACAAGGATGAGTTCGTGCGTAACACAGCACAGACACTGGTCATCAACCTGATTGGTGACGAGGACCTCGGCAAGATCGAGGAATTCGCGCTCAGCGACAACTGGCAGGTGCGGGAACGCGCGATCCAGTCGCTTTCCAGGTCAACCAATCGCGCCGCGATTGCGATCCTGAAGAAACAGGTTGAAGCTTATCCCGAAGACTACGTACTGGTGTTGCGTGCGGTCAAGCAGCTCGGTTTCGGCAAGGGACTCGAAATAGCCTTCGATGGACTCAAGCACGAACAGGCGAACGTGCAACGCGCCTCGCTCGAGACCATAGAGGCGATCACCACGGAGAAACACGCGGCCAACGTGCGCGACAACATACTCTGGAACCTCCCCGTGCTGACCAATGAAATGCGGGAGTTTGGCAAGATGCTGATGTCGCAAATCACCAGGGACTTCGACCTGCCGGATATCCAGATAGACGAAAAATCGAATACCAGTACCGGCGTGGTCGACCTGCCGCTATTTGGTGATGCGACCGCTTCACTCAGGCCGGCGAATGTCTCGCCACTGGATTTACTCAGACCCGGCGAAGTGTGGATGGACCGCTACCACATCAAGGAAGAGATTGGTCGAGGTGCGATGGGGCGAGTGATGCTGGCCGAAGACGACATGGTCGACGAATCATTGATACTGAAGTTCATGCTGCCCGAGCTGACCGTGGACCAGCAGTCGGCCGAGCGCTTCAAGCGCGAGGTGAAATACGCGCGTAAGGTGAGCCATCGTAACGTGATTCGCGTGCACGATATTCTGCTTAAAGACGGCGTCTGCGCGATCTCCATGGAGTATTTCGACAGCCGTGGACTCGAGGCGGTACTGAAAGAAATCAAATTTTTCGAAACCGTCGAAGGACTCAGGATTCTCCACCAGATCGCCGGTGGCATGGCGGCCGCGCACGAACAGGGAGTCATACATCGTGATCTGAAGCCCAGTAATATCCTGATCGACGATAAATGGTTGGTGAAGATCGTGGATTTCGGGATCGCCTCGGCCGGTACTGCCGCCGAAGCCACCCTGACCCAGACGGGTTCGATTATCGGTAGTCCCGCTTACCTCGCGCCGGAGCGTGCCGAGGGCGGCGATGCCGACGATCGCAGCGATATCTACTCACTGGGAGTCATCGCCTATTACATGTTCAGCGGCAAGTTGCCCTATATCGGTAAGCCGATGGAAGTACTGTCGATGCATCGCGATGGTAACGCACCGCCGATTATGAAAATCAATGAAGAAGCTTCACCCGAAGTGTCAAAATTAATTGTAAAAATGATGGCGGTCGAACCGAAGGCTCGCCCGCAATCCATGGTGGCGGTGCACAAGGAAGTCGAAGCCCTGCTCGACCGGCTCGAACTGCCCGAGGAAATCTCGTAACACCCCTCGCATCGACTCAGGAATGGTTAAGCCCGGGATTGCACCGCGGTGAGTGCGATCAGGTAATAGACGTCGTCGGTACTGCAACCGCGAGACAGGTCGTTGGCGGGGCGGTTCAGCCCCTGTAAAATCGGTCCGATCGCAATCGCGCCACCGAAGCGCTGGGCCAGCTTGTAGCCAATATTGCCGGCATTCAGGTCAGGGAATATCAACACGTTCGCACGACCGCCGATCCGCGAGTCAGAAATCTTTTGCGCCGCGATCGCAGGCACGATTGCCGCATCGAGCTGGACTTCGCCTTCTACCGCGATATCGGGCATCAGCCGGCGCGCCTGTTCGGTAGCATCGCGTACCTTCTGCACCAGGGGATGCCTGGCACTGCCATCGGTAGAAAACGACAGCATTGCGACGCGCGGCTCATCGTCGATGAACTGGCGCGCCGAACTGGCGGTTGCGACCGCGATTTCAGCCAGTTGCTGCGCGTCGGGATCGACCTGCAGACCGCAATCGGCGAACACCATCGCCTGTTTAGGCTCATGGTAATCGGCTTCAAACAGCATCAGCATGAAGCTCGATACCGAATTGTAACCAGGCTTGACGCCGACGATTCTAAGCGCGGAAAGAACCCGGTCACCGGTGGTGTAAACGGCGCCACCAATCGAACCATCGGCATCGTTGGCGCGCAGCATCAGGTCGGCAAAACACAGTGGATCAAGGGCCTGCCGCTCGGCCTGTTGCAGGGTCATGCCCTTTTGTTTGCGCAGTTGCCACAGTTCCTGACTATATCTTTGGTGATATTGTGAGCTACCCGGGTCTTCGATTCTAATGTCGGTTAAGCTAACCCCTGACTCATCGGCCTGTTGCCGGATAATGTCGGTCTTGCCGATGAGCACGCAATTTGCGATACCATCAGCCTGCGCGCGTTGCGCGGCGCTGATAATGCGCGGGTCTTCACCCTCGGCGAGTACGATAGTTTGCCGATGGTCACGGGCCTTTTGCAGGATAGAATCTAAAAATTGCATAGCTTGAATCGGATAATCGCATATTCAGGGGTAGATGTTTGGTGCAGAATGATGCACGCATACGAGAAGGGTGTCCACGAGAACGGCTGAACGCGGCAGAATGAATTCGGTTACACAAGACCCGGTTATTGGGTATATTCAGACGTGCCGGATCTAGCAGGCACTTTTCACATACATAACAAATCAGGGGCGGCAACAAATGATCATAGGAATACCTGCGGAAATTCATGCCGAGGAAAGGCGCGTCGCCGCGTCTCCCGAGGTGGTGCAGAAGTTCATTGCGGCCGGGTTCGAGGTAATCATCGAAGCGGGCGCCGGTGCCGGCGCGAATTTCAGTGACGATGTTTTCCGTGAAGCCGGTGCCAAAATCGGTGAGGATGCAGAAAGCGTCTGGTCGGCAGACGTCATCATCAAGGTACGTCCGCCGGAATACAACAATGAACTGGATCGGCACGAAGTCGATTTAATGAAGAAGGGCGCCAACCTGATCAGTTTCATCTGGCCGGCGCAGAACCAGGAATTGCTGTTACGGCTTGCCAAAAAGAAGGCCACCGCGATGGCGATGGACAGCATCCCGCGTATTTCCCGCGCGCAGAAACTGGACGCCCTGAGTTCGATGGCTAATATCGCCGGATATCGCGCGGTCATCGAGGCTTCCAACCTGTTTGGTCGATTTTTCGCCGGCCAGATTACCGCCGCGGGCAAGGTCCCCCCGGCCAAGGTGCTGGTGATCGGAGCCGGTGTTGCTGGTCTTGCGGCCATCGGCACCGCCAAGTCACTCGGCGCCATCGTGCGCGCCTTCGATACCCGGCCCGAAGTAAAAGACCAGATTCAGAGTATGGATGCCGAATTCCTCGAGCTCGATTTCGAAGAGGATGGTACCGGCCAGGGTGGTTATGCCAAGGTTATGAGCAAGGAGTTCATCGATGCCGAAATGGCCTTGTTCGCCGAACAGGCGCGAGACGTCGATGTCATTATCACCACCGCGTTGATTCCGGGTAAACCGGCGCCCAAGCTGATTACCAATGCGATGGTGATGAGTATGAAAGACGGCAGTGTAATCATTGACCTGGCCGCTGAGCAAGGCGGTAATTGCGAAGGTACGGTACCCGGCAAGGTGGTAAACAGGTACGGTGTCAACATCGTCGGTTACACCGACCTGCCGAGCCGGCTGGCGGCGCAGTCGAGCCAGCTCTATGCGACCAACATCTACAACCTGATCATGGAGCTATGCCCCAATGCGGATGGTTGTACCGAGATCGACATGGAAGACGAAGTCGTGCGCGGTGCGACCGTGGTTCACCAGGGCGAAGTCACCTGGCCGCCGCCGGTGATTGCGGTCGGTGCGGAACGCAAGCCGAGCTTCGGCGGGCAAATATTAAAAACCGAGTCCGAGCCGGAAGAAAAAATCGAGGCGGAGCCGAGTGCGTTCGTCAAGGTAATACAGGGTGCGTGGATGCCGGTAGTGCTGGCCGGGCTTGCCCTGTTCGGTCTCGGACAGGTGGCGCCACCATCTTTCATGGCCCATTTTACCGTGTTCGTGCTGTCCTGCTTCATCGGTTACATGGTGATCTGGAACGTTAGTCCAAGCCTGCATACACCGCTGATGAGTGTCACCAACGCGATCAGTAGCATTATCATTCTCGGGGGGCTGACGCAGATTTCAGCGCCCGACAACCTGATCTTCATTCTCGCCGGAATCGCGGTGTTCATAACCTGCATCAACATCGTCGGTGGCTTCTCGGTCACGCAACGTATGTTGCAGATGTTCAGAGGGTAAGCGGCCATGTCTCCCAGCCTGATTACGGTTTCATATCTTGGCGCGGCAGCGCTGTTTATTCTTGCGCTCGGCGGTCTGAAGACCAACGAGACCGCGCGTCGTGGCAACATGTTCGGCATTGTCGGTATGACTATCGCCATACTGGTGACCATCGCCGCATTCGTCAGCAACAAGCTCGAAATACTGATCGTGATCATGGTGGCGGGCGGTGCGCTCGGTTTCATCCTGTCGCGCCGGGTGCAAATGACGCAGATGCCGGAACTGGTGGCGATCCTGCATAGCCTGGTCGGGCTCGCCGCGGTGTTGATCGGTTTTGCCAATTTCATGGATACGTCGTTGCAATTCACCGGGGTCGATAAAACCATCCATTCGATCGAGGTCTACATCGGCATCGCTATCGGCGCGCTGACCTTCACCGGCTCGGTAATCGCCTATGGCAAGCTGAGCGGGAGGATTGGCGGACAACCGATGCTGTTGCCGGCACGCCACTGGCTCAACCTGGCAATGTTTGTCGCGGTAGTGGTCGTTGCAATCAAGTTCGTCGGTGAAGCTGATCATCACCAGGCGATGATTTACCTGCTGATAATGACCGCCATCGCAATGGTGTTCGGCGTTCACATGGTGGCCGCGATCGGCGGCGCCGATATGCCGGTCGTGATCTCGATGCTGAACAGCTACTCCGGTTGGGCCGCGGCCGCGACCGGTTTCATGCTGTCGAATGACTTGCTGATTGTCACCGGTGCGCTGGTCGGCAGTAGCGGCGCTATTTTGAGCTACATCATGTGCCGGGCGATGAATCGGCAGTTCATCAGCGTGATTGCCGGGGGCTTTGGTACCTCTGGTGGTTCTTCCGCCGGTGCCAGCGTCGAGGGTGATGTGCAGACCATCGATATCGCGGGCGTCGCCGAACTGTTGAGCCAGGCCAAGGAGGTCATGGTGATTCCCGGTTACGGCATGGCCACCGCGCAGGCGCAGCATGCGATTGCGGACATTTCCAAAACCCTGCTCGAGAAGGGCGTCAATGTCCGTTTCGGGATTCATCCGGTGGCGGGGCGCATGCCCGGGCATATGAACGTCTTGCTGGCCGAAGCCAAGGTACCTTACGACATCGTTTTCGAGATGGATGAAATCAATGACGATTTCCCCAACATCGACGTCTCGATCGTGGTTGGCGCCAATGATACGGTCAATCCGCTGGCGCAGGAAGACGCCGACAGCCCGATCGCCGGTATGCCGGTGCTGGAAGTCTGGAAGGGTCATACCACCGTGGTGCTCAAGCGCGGCATGGCGGCCGGTTACGCCGGCGTCGATAACCCGCTATTCGTCAAGGAAAACACCCGTATGCTGTTCGGTGACGCCAAGGAAAGCCTCGACGCCCTCGCCAAGGCCATCTAGCAGTTTTCTGTCATCCCCGCGCAAGCGGGGATCTCACAATGACGGTACGCCACCAGGATTCCCGCCTGCGCGGGAATGACCCCAGGGTCTGATCACATACTTTCAAAACTGTGGGCCAGTTCACAGAATCGAGCTTAAATGTACCGCTAAGCCATTGAATTTACTCCGATTTACCCTGTTTGGGTGATTCGAATTCCGCTGCAAAGGAGCACAATGCAGAGATGTGGGATAACTCCCATTTTATTACATGGATTGAAAACGGAATCGACGAAATGAAGACACAAAAATATTCACCCTGGCTCGCATTACCTTTTGTAACCTTGCTATGGGCTGGCGCAGCTAATGCGGTATCCGTGAATCCGATTAAGGGCATTGCCGTGGATGGCATCGGACTCACTAACGAGATCACTGATTTTGTTCCAGATAACGGCAAAATAGATTACTACATTCCTTTGAGAAACAAAAAAAAGGTCAATGGTGAATGGGTTCATGACAATGAATATGGAACTTCCAATAACAATGGAGTTTATGGTGTAACCGACGTTTTCAAATGCGGTGGTTATCCATATTCTGCCGGCAAAGCTGGTCTCTGCCAGGATAAAGGAAAAGGTTCCCGCTATGACGCCGCCGATGCGCTGCAGATGAATATTTACTTTGATTTGACTGGCGTGGCTGACAGTGTCGACGCGACACTGGATTTCGTGTTTGACGATCTCGACCTTAGCGATGTTAACGATCCCTATCATTTTTTTGAGTCGATGTCGCTTTCCTACTGGAATGAGACAGGGGATGGCTCTAGCCTGACATCTATCGGCAGTGTTTACAAAACCACTGCTGAGCTGGAGGCACAGGGCTCGGTTACGACTGGTGGTAAAAACGATCCGATCGAGTGGAGCATTGATCTTGGAACCGGAGGGTTGGATTTGTTATCCCTGCTGGATAATGACGATGACGGATTCTGGATACAACTTGGGTTTGGCTCCGAATACAAATACAAGGGCTGGAATACCCCCGAACAACTCACAGCTTACTTAAATGTTTCTCCGGTGCCCTTACCGTCCGCGGTATGGTTGTTCGGCTCAGCGCTAATTGGTTTCATCGGCATGAGCAGACGCACCAGGGTTTAGGCAGTTTCTGAACCCGAATTTTAAAGCAGCTTCGGCTGCTTTTTTTTGGGCAGGCGAAACTGCAGCGGCGACTCGATCCGGCCGCTAGTCTACCGACACGGTTCGGCCCTGGGCCCATTGGCGTAGCGCGCTGATCCTGGCGTCCATCAGTACCGACAGGGGTTTGGTTTTGTCGATTTCGCGGATGATATCGGCGGTCGTTATCACCGCTGCGCGTTCATGCGTCGCATAGATCGCTGATACCACCAGTTGCTCGATTTCGGCACCGGAAAATCCCTGCGTCAATGCCGCCAGCTGGCCGATATCGAGTTGCGACTTGTCCAGTTTGCGCTTGTCCGCGTGTATGGCAAATATACTTTCACGCACCTCGGCCTCTGGCAGGTCGACAAAAAAGACTTCATCGAGACGACCCTTGCGGATCAGTTCGGGTGGCAGCTTTTCAATATTGTTCGAGGTGGCGACGATAAAAACCGCGTGCGTGTTTTCCGCCATCCAGGTCAGCAGGGTACTGAGCAAACGTTGCGATGTTCCATCGTCATTTTCGTTGACCGCAAGGCCTTTCTCCAGTTCATCGATCCACAGCACGCAGGGCGCCATGACCTCGGCGGCCTGCAGCGCTTTACGGATATTACGTTCGGTTTCGCCGTAATACTTGTTATACAGGCTGCCGATATCGAGGCGTAACAATGGTACCCCCCAGACTCCCGCGACCGCCTTGGCGGCTACGCTCTTGCCGCAGCCCTGTACGCCAAGCAGCAGTATCCCTCTGGGAACGTTCATGCCGGGAATGTTCACTGTTTGATGAAAGAACTTCTCGCGCTGCATGAGCCATTTTTTTAGTTTCTTCATGCCGGCGAGTTCGGCAAAATTGCTGGTGTCGAATTCGCATGAAAGCACGCCGTCCAGGTTCAGCAAACGGTATTTTTCCTGCATGACTTCGGGGATATCGCTTTCCGTAATCGCGCCATCGTCGACGATGGCCGCGTGTACCAGGCGTCGCGCGTCGTTGAACGCGAGGCCCTTGATATTGCGCATCAGCAGATCGAGCGATTTCTCGCTGAACTTCACTTGCTTGCCCTGGTTGCTGTTGGTGTAAGCGATCGCTTCTTCGCGGATGATTTCGTGCAGTTCTTCTTCACCCGGCACGTCGAGTTCGAAACTGGCAGACAACTTGCGAATCTCGGCAGGCGTTTCAATTTCGTGACTCAGCAATACAACCTTACTGCGACCCTTGTCGAATGACATCGCCAGTTCCTTGAGCATGCGCACATGCAGCGGATCTTTTAAAAACGGGTGAAAATCGAGCAGAATGAAAATGCCGTCAAACGTGGCCGCGGTGATATGCGTCAGAATTTCTTCCGGCTTCTTCACCTCGGTGTCCGCATCGAGATTAAAATCCAGGCGCTGCAGGCCGGTTGCCACCGACCAGGTAGCCACGGGTATACCCATGCCCAGCGCAATGCCCTTGAGCAGGTTGATCGCGCGTCGTTCTTCCTGCGTTTCGAGAACCAGGATCGGGGTGTTGGCTTGCAGCAGGCTGGAGATTTCGGATCGGGTCACGGTGATTGCTATTGAATATGCAGCTGAAACACCAATATTAGTACGAATTGTGACATTGTCGATTGATTCAGGCAGTTCGGCTTTGTAAATTTGCCCTTCACAGCACTTGCAGGCAGGTGAAATCTCGTATGTTAAACATGCAATTCGACCAGCCGGTCGTAGTCAACACCGGCGAAATGGAATGGGAAGCCAGCCCGATGTCCGGCGTATGGCGCAAGCCGCTGGCGCGCGAGGCCGCCGAGCATGGGCATACCACCAGCGTGGTGCGCTACGATGCGGGATCGAGTTTTTCGCCACACCTGCACCCTAAGGGCGAGGAGATTCTGGTCCTCGAGGGTGTATTCTCCGACGAACACGGCGATTACCCGGCCGGGACCTACATCCGCAATCCGCCCGGTTCGAAACACTCCCCGCGCAGTGAGCCCGGCTGCGTGCTGCTGGTCAAGCTCGACCAGTTCGATTCCGCCGACGACACCACCACGCGTATCGATACCAATGCCACCGAATGGTTCCCCGGTGAGGGCAGGATCAAGGTAATGCCGCTGCATTACTTCGATACCGAGATGGTGGCGTTATACAAATGGCCGGCGGGTACCCGCTCGGAACCACACCAGCATTTCGGCGGCGAGGAGGTCTTCGTGCTCAGTGGGGCAATATTAGACGAGTACGGTCATTATCCGACCGGAACCTGGATACGCAACCCGCACAACAGCGAGCATTGCCCATATGTCGAGGAAGATACGGTTATCTGGATCAAGACCGGTCATATGCTTCCTTAATCCCTGCCGAATCAGTTAAACTTTCGCCCCGTTCAGTGCTCTAACTTGCGCTGCCAATGCAGCTATCCATGAAATTATCCGGGTCGAGGGTTAAATACTTGTCACAACAGGAAATTGTCAAACTAAAGCAGGCGGTTAGCGCCAGGATAGTCGGTCAGCAGGGGCTGATCGAACGTCTGTTAATCGCCATCCTGGCCGATGGTCATCTGCTGGTCGAAGGCGCCCCCGGGCTTGCCAAGACGCGCGCCATCAAGGTGCTCGGCGATAGCATGGAAGGTGATTTTCACCGCGTCCAGTTCACCCCCGACCTGTTGCCGGCGGATCTGACCGGTACCGAGATTTACCGCCCGCAGGATGGCAGTTTCAAGTTTCAGCGCGGCCCGCTGTTCCACAACCTGATCCTGGCCGATGAAATCAACCGCGCGCCGGCCAAGGTTCAGTCGGCCCTGCTCGAAGCCATGGCCGAACGCCAGATTACGGTCGGTAGCGAAACCTACCCGCTACCTGAAATCTTTCTCGTCATGGCGACGCAGAACCCGCTCGAACAGGAGGGTACCTACCCGTTGCCCGAAGCGCAGCTCGATCGTTTCCTGATGCACGTGCGCGTGGATTACCCGGATGGGGAAGATGAAAAGGCGATTCTCGCGCTAACCCGCGAAGAAGCCCGTTCGCGACAACGGGCTCAGCCCGATGCAACCACGGTCATCAGTCAGCAGAGCCTGTTCGAGGCCCGCGATGCCGTGCTCGATACTCACCTGGATGATAGTCTCGAGGATTACATTATTGAGATCGTGCTCGCGACCCGTAGTGCCAGTCGTTATGGCGATCAACTCGGCAGCTGGATTCAGCACGGCGCCAGCCCGCGCGCCACCATGGCGCTGGATCGCTGCGCGCGGGCTTATGCCTGGCTTAACAACCGCGACTATGTCGTGCCCGAGGATATTCAGCTGATCGCACCCGACGTGCTGCGACATCGAATTATTTTGAGTTTCGAGGCCGAGGCCGAAGGTAAAACCGCCGATAGCTGTATCGATGAAATCCTCGCCCGGGTCGCCGTGCCATAGCGGGCTAACCATGGAAGCAGGCGACGACATTGTCCGCGTGAAACTGTCCACGTTGATCGGCCTGAACCGCGACGCGCGCAGCTTGCCGCTGATTTCGAATTCGGTCAAAGCGCAAATGTCGGGTGGTCACCTGTCCGCGTTTCGCGGTCGGGGCATGGAATACCATGAATCGCGGCCTTATCAGCCGGGCGACGATATCCGCGCCATCGACTGGCGAGTCACCGCGCGCAGTGGACTCACCCATACCAAGGTTTACCGCGAAGAGCGCGAGCGTCCGGTGCTACTGTGGCTGGACCTGTCGCGGTCAATGTTTTTCGGTACGCAAACCTGTTTCAAGGCGGTGCTGGCGTCAAAACTCGCGGCATTACTGGCCTGGAGCAGTGTCCAGGTTGGCGATCGTGTCGGTTACCTGGTGTTTTCCGAACAGCAGCATATCGAGTCCCGCCCCGGGCGCGGCAAGCGCAGCGCCCTGCAGTTTATCCAGCAACTGATCGCACATCCGGCCTGGGATATGACCGCCAATGATGGCCGCGAACAGGACACTGGTGTCAAGGCGTTGCGGCGCCTGCGCCAGGTCACTCGCCCCGGCAGCCTGGTGATCCTGCTGAGCGATTTCCGCTTCCTCGATGCGGATTGTCGTGGCCAGCTGGTCGAACTGGCTCGCCATAACGACGTGGTGATGATACACACCTACGACCCGTTCGAGCGCATGCTGCCGGAACCCGGTTACTACCGTGTCACCGATGGCAACAGTAGTATCGATATCGATACCTCGAGCAGCAGTGCGCGCGCGCAGTACAGCGAACGTTATGACCAGCACCTGCAGGCACTGCAACGTCTTTGCAACGAGCTTGGCCTGCACCTGATCGACATCGCCACCAATGCCGATATGCTCACCGAGTTGAAAACCGGGCTGGGGCTACAAAGCCGATGAACGAACTCGAACTCAGAGACATCCACCTGCCGGAGGCAAGCCTGTGGTGGCCACCGGCTCACGGATGGTGGATTGCCCTGCTACTGCTAATAGTCTTGCTGGTAATTCTGGTCTGGGCCATCCGCTGGATCAGGCACAAGCCGCTGCGTAGCCTGTCGTTGCGCGAACTCGAACGTATTCGGCAGCGGCATGACAGTGGCTCAAGTGATAAAGCCGTGTTGGCTGATATTGCCGTTTTACTGCGCCGCACGCTGATCAGTTATCACGGCCGTGACAGCTTTGCAGCGAGTGCCGGCGATGCCTGGATCGAGCAGCTACAACAAGTTGCGCCACAACAGGGTTTCAACGACGAGCAATTGCAGTTACTGAGCCGCGACCGTTATAAAGCCGATTGCAGCTGTGATATTGAAAGCCTGTTGCAGGCCTGCGAACGCTGGCTGCGTGCACTACCCCGGAGTGAGCCCCGTGTTTCAGCTTGAGTGGCCGCTGGTGTTATTGCTGATCCCCTTGCCGTTGCTGGTTTACCTGGCTTTACCGGCGTCTGCACTGCAGCAACAGGCCGCGTTGCGGGTGCCGATTATCGACGATTTTCGGCTGGGTGCAATGCAGGCAGATGAAGTAAAGCCGCAGCGCTGGCGCCAATGGCTGAGTCTTCTGGCGTGGTTGTTACTGGTGCTGGCGGCGAGCCGTCCGCAATGGCTGGGAGAATCGATTGCGATACCGGTCAGTGGGCGCGACCTGATGCTGGCGGTCGACTTGTCCGACAGTATGCGTACCGGTGATTTCAAGATCGGTGACCAGCAGGTCAACCGCCTGCAGGCTACCAAGCAGGTGGCGAGTAAATTTATCGAACGACGCCGCGGTGATCGACTCGGCCTGATCCTGTTCGGCACCCAGGCCTACCTGCAGGCCCCGCTTACTTTCGACAGTACCACCGTCAATCGGCTGCTACAGGAATCTGCGATCGGGCTTGCCGGTGAGCGTACCGCGATCGGTGACGCTATAGGACTTGCAATCAAGCGCCTCGATCTGGAGTCGGATAATTCACGGGTGCTGATACTGATGACCGATGGCGCCAATACCGCGGGTGAAGTCACGCCACTCAAGGCCGCGCAACTCGCTGCCGATCGTGGGCTCAAGATATACACCATCGGCATCGGCGCCGACGAGCAGATCGAAACCACCTGGTTCGGTATTCGTCGCGTCAATCCATCGGCTCAGCTCGATGAAAAAACGTTACGCGAAATCGCGCGCTTAAGTGGTGGACAATACTTTCGGGCGCGCGACAGTGAAGAGCTGGCGCGCATATATGGCTTGCTCGACGAGCTCGAGCCGTTGCCGCGCGACACGCAAAACCTGCGCCCGATACAGGCATTGTTCATGTGGCCACTGGCAATGGCGCTATTGCTCGCCGCGATGCTGGTCATGCAGCGTTTATGGAGACGACTGTGATCGAGCAGTTTCACTTGCTACGACCATGGTGGTTGCTGCTGCTGATTCCGCTGGCAGGGGCGCTGTGGCTACTGTTCAAAAATCGTTACGATAGCGGTAGCTGGCGCACGGTCATCGATGCCCGCCTGCTGCCCTTCGTGCTCAGTGCGGGTGGTCAAAACTCTCGTGGCTGGAGTCGCTGGGTGTTCGGCTGCGTCGCCTTGCTAGCCATCATCGCGCTGGCGGGGCCGACCTGGGAAAAGCTGCCGCAATCGGTTTATCAAAAGGAAACGGCACTGGTCATCGCGCTTGACCTGTCGCGTTCGATGGATGCCACTGATCTGAAGCCCAGTCGTTTGACGCGGGCGCGCCACAAGATTGCGGATATTCTGAATCTCCGCCAGGAAGGGCAGACCGCGCTCGTGGTATACGCGGCGGATGCTTTTACCGTCACCCCGTTGACCAGCGATGTGGACACGATTCTGGCCTTACTGCCAGACCTCGAAACCGGGTTGATGCCGGCGCAGGGCACGCGTGCCGACCGTGCATTCAAGCTTGCCCTGGAATTATTTGAGAATAGCGGCATTACGCGGGGTGACGTGTTGCTGGTAAGCGATGGAGTCAGCGATCTCGAAGTAAACCGGGTCGAAACCCTGCTTGCGGAAAAACCGGGCCAGCGCATCTCGGTACTTGCCGTTGGCACCCGCGAGGGTGGGCCGGTGCCGTTACAGAATGGCGGTTTTTTGAAGAATCGTGATGGCGCCATCGTGATCACCAGCATGCTGGACGATAACCTGCACCGACTTGCACAAAGTGGCGGTGGCGTATTTGCCGCGATTAGTGCCGACGATATCGATATCAACACCCTGGCTTACATGATGGATTCGAGCATCGATGATCGTGAAGCTCGCCTGAGTGATCGCTCCACCGATATCTGGCGCGAACTCGGCCCGTGGCTGCTGTTGATAGCCCTGCCCCTGGCGGCGCTCGGTTTCCGCCGTGGTCTGATCTGGTTGGTTCCCCTCTATATTGTGGTATTGCCACCCGATGCGCAGGCATTAGACTGGCAGGCGATGTGGCAAAACAATGATCAACGCGCGAGTCAGCTGTTCGCACAGGATGAGTTCGCCACGGCGGCAGAACTGTTCGATAACCCGGAATGGCAGGCTGCGTCGAAATACCGCGCGGGGGATTACGCGGCCGCGCTTGACACCTGGCAACAGCTCGATAGCGATGACGCGGATTACAATCGCGCCAATAGTCTCGCCAGGCTGGGACGCTACGAGGAAGCGCTTGCTGCCTACCAGCAACTGCTGGAACAAAACCCCACGCATGAAGACGCGCGCTTTAACAAGGAAGCGTTAGCGGAATGGCTGAAGAATCAGCAACAACAGCAGGGAGAGCAGGGAGAGCAGGAAGAGCAGCAACAGCAGGGAGAGCAGCAACAGCAGGGAGAGCAGCAACAGCAGGGAGAGCAGCAACAGCAGGGAGAGCAGCAACAACAGGGAGAGCAGCAACAACAGGGAGAGCAGCAACAACAGGGAGAGCAGCAACAACAGGAAGAGCAGCAACAACAGGAAGAGCAGCAACAGCAGGAAGAGCAGGCTAACGAGCAACAGCAGCCGGGCGAACAGGGGCAGCAATCGACCGAGGAAGAAGCCCTGGCAGAACTCGATCAGCAAATGACGGAACAGGCTGCCGAACAATGGTTGCGCAAAATCCCGGATGATCCCGGGGGACTGTTGCGGCGCAAGTTTATCTACCAGTACCGCGAACGTGGCGGGGTCGATGCAGAGGCACAGTCATGGTGAAAGCATTTATACCAGCGTCGCTCCTGGTGGCGATTTTGCTATTGCTCGGTGGGTTGCAGCAGGTCGCGGCCGAGGTTCAGGTTTCTATCGATCGAAACCCGGTACAGGTCAACGAATCTTTTCAGCTGGTCTTTTCGCTCGATTCCGATCCTGACCGTGATCCAGACTTTTCCGCGTTGCAACAGGACTTCCTGATCCTCAGTAACAGGCGCAGCAGCGGTATCAGTATCATCAACGGCGAGTACCAGCGCAGCGTCAAGTGGGGCCTGAAATTAATGGCCAAGCAGGTGGGTGAGTTCACGATCCCGGCGATTCGCTTCGACCATGAATCGAGTAAACCATTTCAGGTTACGGTCAAACCGTCGTCCATGGCGTCGGTGCCGCATGATCGACTGGTGCTCGAGCTGTTTGCGGACAAGGCTGAAGTTTTCGTGCAGGGCCAGGTCATACTGACGCTGCGTTTACTGAGCGCAACCGATATATCGGCCTATCAGTTTGGTGATATTTCGCTGCAGAACCTGGATGCCGTTATCGAACCGATGGGCGATGAACGCCAGTACCAGACGCGAATCGCCGACCGGTCTTACCTGGTGCTGGAAAAACAGTTTGCGCTGTTTCCACAACAAAGCGGTCGGCTCAGTATCGCGCCGGTGCGCGCCGAAGTACGTTTACCGTCGAAATCGAGCTTCGATCCGTTTCGCACCGGCGGCGAAATTCGCCAGCTCCGTTCGCCACCGCTGTCTATCGACGTCGCCTCGATTCCGCCTGAATTCAATGGTCCCTACTGGCTGCCCGCAGACAAGCTAGAGTTGCGCGAGGAATGGCAGGGTGATCTTGCAGGGCTGGTCGCTGGAGAACCGATTACGCGCAGTCTGAGCCTGATTGCCGATGGTTTAACCGCCGCGCAACTACCCGAACTGGAACTGATACCGGTTGCCGGCATTAAACAGTACCCGGACCAGGCGGAACTGGAGGACAGGCGGTCGTCCAGGGGTGTGACTGGCCAACGCGTGCAGAAAGTGGCCCTGATTCCGGGTACCGCGGGCAGCTACCTGGTGCCGGAAATAAACCTGCCATGGTGGAACCTGCAGAGCGGAAAAATGGAAATTGCCACCATCCCGGCGCGTAAATTGTTCGTCAACCCCGCGACTGCCGCTAGCGTCGTCGCGCCACCTGTCGCTGAAGTGCAAACTGCGGTGCAGGAAGCAGCGCCCGCACCGGCGAATTCGTTCTGGTTATGGTTGAGCCTGGCCCTCGCCAGTGGCTGGATCCTGAGTGCCCTCTACTGGTGGTACCAGTTGCGCCGACCGGCTACGGCAACGACTGCGTCCGCAACCGAGCATCCGGACTTGCGTCAGGCACGCAAGCAATTACAGCAGGCCTGCAACGATAGTGACGCTATCAGCGCACGCCGGGTGTTACTGACCTGGGGCCAGGCGTTGCTGGCGCCGCGAGTGATCGGCAACCTGCATCAACTGGGTGATGTTTTGGGCGCCGATCTGGGGCATGAGATCGAAGTTCTCAATCAAAGCCTGTATGCATCCTCCGCGAAACAATGGCGAGGCGAGGTCTTGTGGACGCTATGCCAACAGCTGGAAAAAGACGCGCTGGTGCAGCGAGAGCAGGGCAACGCACGACTATTACCGCTAAACCCGGCGTCATAACAACATGCACTGAGTGGGAATGACTCCAAAGTGAGTCATTCTCTAATACCCCGTCATCTCCGATACAGTTGTCATCCCCGCGAAAGCGGGGATCTCACAACAATGCCAGGCGAAAATATTCCGCTACGTCAACCCAGCGTGCGCTGGGGGGCCGCTTACACGGGAATGACATTAGAATCTGCAGGATTCCCTGGTGCGTGGGAATGACTCCGATGCGGAATCGGGCACATGGTTAACAAGCCCTCGCGACGAGTTTCCATCTCGGTTAGACTGCGGCAGTTCAAGCGCTATTACTTACTCCATGCAAGCGATCGAAAACATTGATTTAATCCTGGTGGTTGCCGGGCTGGCAGGCCTGTTGCTGGTTGGATTGTTGTACAGTTTACGTCAGTACCAGAATTCCAACCGCGAGTTGCAAAGCCGGCTCGAAACCAGCCAGCAAAACGAGCACTCGTTGCGCGAAAGCCTGCATACGGCAGAAAAGAATACCCAGGAAAAACAGCTGCTGCTGGAGAAAGAACGCGAACTCGGTGCGCAGAAAATCGAGCAATTTGAAGAAAACCGCAGACAACTCAAGATCGAGTTCGAAAACCTGGCGAACAAAATTCTGGAAGACAAGGCCCGCGCTTTCGACAAGACCAACAAGGATTCCCTGGAGTCACTGCTAAAACCATTTCGCGAACAGGTCGAAGGATTTCAGAAACGCGTCAATGACGTGCATAGCGAATCGGTCAAAGGTAATGCCGCACTCGAGAGTGAAATCAAAAAGGTGCTCGAAGTCGGCCTGAAAATGGGTAGCGACGCGAAAAACCTGACCGAAGCGCTCAAGGGCGACTCGCAAAAACGCGGTAGCTGGGGCGAGACCCAGCTCGAAAAAACCCTGCAGATGAGTGGCCTGATCGAATTTGATCATTACGAAAAGCAGACTTCGATGCAGGACGCCGAGGGTAGGCGCAAGCAAACCGACTTTCTCATCAAACTGCCGCACGGCAAGCACATCGTTATCGACAGCAAGGTCTCGCTGGCGGCTTATGAGCGTTTAGTCGCGGCAGACAGCGACGAGCAGCTTGAACTCGCGTTAGGCGAGCACGTAAAAGCGGTAAAGCGCCATATTGAAGATCTTGCGAGCAAGGATTACACCAATCTCGCCGGTATCCGCAGCCCGAGTTTCGTATTGATGTTTATGCCCATCGAACCGGCCTTTATCGAGGCGCTCAAGTACGAAAAGGACCTCTTCGCCTATGGCTACGAGCGCGGCATCGTGCTGGTGTCGCATACCACGCTGATCCCGATCCTGACCACCGTCGCCAACCTCTGGTCGATGGAGCGCAGCACGAGTGAAGCACGCGAGCTCGGCGACAAGGCGGGCGATATTTACAACCAGGTGCGCAAGGTTGCCGAGCGCCTGGCCAAAATTGGCGGCAGCCTGAGTGCCGCGACCAATCACTACAACGATACCGTCAGGGCGCTGAGCGGTCGGCAGGGCTTGCGAGGCAAGGTCGAGCGCTTCGCCGAAATGTCGAGTAAAGTGACCAAAGCGATCCCTGAAATCGAACCTATACACAATGATTTCCAAAGCGAAAGCCTCGAGCTTCTGGCTGAACCCATCGAGTCCGAAAACGAGCCTGTCGAGGCCGAGAACGAGCCCCGCGCAACTTGAAAAAGCACCGCAAAACCACTATTTAATAGCCACTTAAACGAATTCCTATTCATGTGAAGTACCTCGATTACTATCAGATTCTGGGCGTCTCCCGCGACGCTGATAAAAGCGACATCAAGAAGGCGTATCGTAAGCTTGCGCGCAAGTATCATCCTGATGTCAACCAGGCAGCGGACGCGGAAGAAAAGTTCAAAGAGGTCAACGAAGCCTACGAAGTGCTTAAGGATGCGGACAAGCGCCAGGCTTATGACCGCTTTGGTGCTGACTGGAAGCATGGGCAACAATTCGATGATGGCGGTTTCAGCGGTGGTTTCCAGGGCGGCAGCCACGGCGGTGGCGGTTTTAGTGGCGGCGACTTCAGTGATTTCTTCGAATCTATTTTTGGCGGTGCACAGCAACAGCAGCGCGCCGGTGGCTCGCCGTTTCAACAGGGTCGTCAGCAACCAGGGCGCGGCGCCGATCTGCAGCTGAAGCTCGATATCAGTCTCGAGGAAGCTTTCAATGGGGGTAGTAAAACGATCCAGTTTGCCAAATCTGCCGATTCGAGCGAAATGAAAAAACTCAAGATCAGTATCCCTAAGGGGGTCAGCAGCGGGCAGAAAATTCGTCTCGCCAAACAGGGACAGGCGTCACCCTATGGTGGTGAAGCCGGCGATTTGTATCTCGAGATGAATGTCCTGCCACATCGATTGTTTCGACTCGAGGAGCGTGATGTGATCCTGCGCTTACCGTTGACACCGTGGGAAGCCGCCGAGGGTGCCAGTCTGAAAGTGCCTACCCTGTCCGGATCGGTGGAGCTAAAGATCAAGCCGGGAATGCAATCCGGTCAGAAAATGCGACTCAAAGGCAAGGGTATGCCCGGGCCGACGGCTGGCGATCAGTTCGTCGAGATCATGATTCAGACCCCACCCGCAGATAACAAGGCGGCGAAGAAGTTTTACCAGGACATGAAAGCCCAGTTCGACTTTAATCCGCGTCCGTTTTAACCTCGGCAAAATGAAAATCCTGCTAACGAGCCTGCTGCTAATGGTGCTGTTCACACCGCTGCAGGCCGCCTTGCCGGTCGCGGTGGACGGACAGCAACTGCCGAGCCTGGCGCCGATGCTGGAACGTGCCACGCCGGCGGTGGTTAATATTGCGACGCGCGGCAAATCCCGTCGGCGTGTCGAGTTATCCCTGCCGCGTGACCCCCTGTTCAGACGTTTTTTCGACGTACCCAGCGTCGAGCGTGTGCTGGAAACGACAAGCCTGGGCTCGGGTGTAATCGTGGATGCCGAAAACGGTCTTATCCTGACCAATTTTCATGTGATCAAGGATGCCTATCAAATTAATGTAACGCTGACCGATGGGCGCGAGCTAAGCGCCGAAATCATCGGTCGTGACGAGGACACGGATATCGCGGTGATCCAGGTTGCAGAAGAAAACCTTACCCAGATCCCGATGGCCGATTCGAGCGCGCTGCGCGTCGGTGATTTCGTGGTCGCGATCGGCAATCCGTTCGGGCTTGGACAAACCGTAACTTCGGGTATTGTCTCCGCGCTGGGACGCTCCGGTCTCGGCATTGAATCGATCGAGGATTTTATCCAGACCGATGCGTCGATCAACCTGGGTAACTCGGGCGGCGCACTGGTGAATTTGCGCGGTGAACTAGTTGGTATCAACACCGCGATTTTTGGTGCCGGTAACCAGGGTAGTATCGGTATCGGTTTTGCGATCCCGATAAACATGGCGAACGATATCATGCGCCAGTTGATCGATCATGGCGAAGTCAAACGCGGCCGGCTTGGTGCCCAGGGCCAGGACCTGACGGCGCCACTCGCGCAAGCCTTTGGTATCGAACGCAGTAACGGCTTTATCGTTACCCAGATTGAAACCGGCTCGCCGGCAGACAAGGCAGGAATCAGGGTTGGCGATGTGATAGTCGCGGCGAATGACAAGCCGATTCGCTCATCGCGCGACATGCATAACCTGGTCGGCTTGCAGCGCCTGGGGCAAACCATCGAGCTGGTACTGTTTCGCAAAGGTGCCGAGGTGACTTTGCCGGTAAAAATACAACCGATCGAAATCAATAAACTCAGCGGCGCTTTGATTCATCCAAAGCTGGCCGGTGCCACCATCGGCGAAATGCGCGAGCAACACCTGCAACGCGGGCGCGTCGATTACCTCGAAGTGATGAAGGTTGAGCCGGGTTCCAGCGCGCAGGAGGTCGGGTTTAAGGTGGGCGATATTATTTACTCTATCAACAAGCAGTTAACCCGTACTTTCGATGAAGTTTTCGCCCTGGTCGAAGCTAACGGCAAGGGCATGATCATGAGTATTCAGCGTGGTAATCGCGAGCTATATATCCTGTTAAAGTGATAGAATTTCCGGTATGAGTAAATTAACCCATTTCAACCAGGCCGGTGAAGCCCATATGGTCGATATCTCCGACAAGGCTTCGACCGCGCGCCGGGCGGTTGCTGCCGGCCGCATCGTGATGCAGGCCGAAACCCTGGACCTGATCCAGCAGGGCAAGCACAAGAAAGGCGATGTGCTCGGTGTGGCGCGCATCGCCGGCATTATGGCGACCAAGCGTACTGCCGACCTGGTGCCGATGTGTCATCCACTGGCCCTGACCCATGTGGCGGTTGAATTCGACGTGGATGCCGAGGCTAACGCCATCGACTGTACCGTTACCGCTGAAACCACGGGTCAGACCGGGGTTGAAATGGAAGCGCTCACCGGGGTGCAGGTAAGTTTGTTGACGATTTACGACATGTGCAAGGCGGTCGATCGCGGCATGGTGATCGGTGATGTACGCCTGCTCGAAAAGTCCGGCGGTAAATCCGGCCACTGGAAACGCGACTGATCTAGCAAGTCACCCGCCTTTTCCGTTTCCCCCAGCCGTTCCCTTTCTTAACTGTCATCCCGCGGTCAAGCCGCGGGATGACAGTTAAGAAGACGGGATTGATTTGTTAACGGGCTAACCCTGCGACAACAGGCTGCGCAGGTCGATTACCGCGGCATTGGCGCGCGATATATAGGAAGCCATCACCAGCGAATGGTTGGCAAACAGGCCGAAACCACTGCCGTTTAAAATGATCGGACTCCACACCGCATCCTGGGTCGCCTCGAGTTCCCGGATGATCTGGCGCAGGCTGATCAATGCATTCTTCTTTTGCAGCACCGATTCGAAATCGACCTCCACCGCTTTGAGCAAATGTACCAGCGCCCAGGCGGCGCCGCGGGCTTCATAGAACACATCGTCGATTTCAGTCCACGCTGTCTTGACCTCCACCTGGCTGCTGGTCTGGGTCGATTGCACCGCGTCGGCATCACCGGCGAGATCGGTGTTGAGCCGCACCTGTCCGACACTCGCGCTCAGGCGTTGTGACAGGCTACCCAGTCGTTTTTCGACCTGCCCGAGCCATTCCTGCAGGTTATCCGCGCGGGCGTAAAACTGCGCATCAGGATTGCCCGGGTTCTGCAGACGTTCGAGATAACGATAAAGCGCATCGATGCCTTCCTGGTAAACGTTTTCCGTCGCGGGTAAAAACCAGGATTTATTGTCGAAATGAAACTTGGGCTCGGCGATGATCAAGTCCTCGTCTTCAGTCGACTGTGACTGCGAACGACTGAAATCGCTGCGCAGTGAGCGCGTCATGTCGCGTACCTGCACCAGCACACCAAACTCCCAGTTGGGGATGTTATCCAGCCAGATCGACGGTGGCATGATGTCGTTGCTGAGGTAGCCGCCGCGTTTGTTGAGTAACGTCTCCATCGCGGTAATCGTCACACTGGTGGTATAACTGCCGGTGGTCAGTCGTGACTCGGTAGCCGGCGCGTGCTCGACCGCCGCCGCTACGACGTCAAAGGGATCGGGTTCAGCGCTCCAGTACCAGCCAACTACAATCAATAGCAGTGCAAGCAGCACAATCGGCAGCGCTAACCACCCCAGTTTGCCCGTATCGGCGGAACGCTGATGGTGGAATCCCCTGGCGCGGTCAGCCCAGTCACCCAGTTTATCTCTCATAATCTTGTATCAAGGTCCGTTTCATGCCACATTGCGGTCATTATTTCAGATCAAAGCTAAGGTATAAAGCTACTCCGTCACTATGAAGAAAATGATTCGCTATTTTGTTATCGGTCTGGGCGCTGCGATTGCCTTCCTGATTGCCGTCGTAGCCATATTTGTCGCGGTGTTCGACGCCAACGCCTACAAACAGGACCTGACCGAACTGGTGCGTGAAGCCACCGGCCGCGAGTTACAGTTTCACGGTGATGTCGACCTGACCATTTTCCCCGCGCTCGGCATGAAACTCGGTGCGATGAGTTTTTCCAACGCCGCGGGCTTCGGCGCGTTGCCGATGATCAAGGTCAGGGAGGCGAGCATCAGCGTCGATGTTGCGTCACTGTTAAGTTTTGCCCCCGAGATCGATAAGCTGGTGTTGCGTGATCTCGAAGTCAACTTGATGAAGAACAAGGCCGGGGTTAATAACTGGGACGACCTGGTCAGTAAACCCGCGCCGGGAACGGTTGCCGGGGCAGCAACAGAATCGACTTCCACGGCGCCGACGGAATCCGGTTTCGAGATCAAGGGTGCGTTTGGCGGGCTCGATTTGCAGAATATTAAGTTGCTCTGGCTCGACGAACAGGCGGGCACCGAGTTCCGCGTCATCGATCTCGATGTCAGCACCGGACGTATCGTGCCGAATGAAGCCTTCCCGATGACGCTGCATCTCGATGCCAGCGCCAGCGGCGAGCTTGATATCATTTTCGATCTCGAGGCAAACGTCGAGTACCTGATCGAACAGCAACAGTTGACCCTCGACAGCATGAAGCTGGCACTCAACGAGTTTCAGGTCGGTGGCCGGGTAAAGGTCAGCAATTTTGCCAAACCCGCGCTGCGGTTTGATCTCGCTACGGAGAATATCGACGTCGATGCCCTGCTCGGCACACCACCGGCAACCGACGCTGCGGCAGCACCTGCCGCGGCATCATCCACGTCTACTGCAGCTGGCGCCGCCAGCGAAGATGTGCAAATCGAGTTACCCATGGAGGTCCTGCGTGACCTCGATATCGACGGTAACTTCAAGATTGGGCAGATGAAAATACAGAATCTGCTTATGAATGATGTCGATATCAAGATGACAGCGAAAAATGGCCTGGTGGCACTGAAGCCGGTCACGTTGAACACCTATGGTGGCACGGTCGAAGCCGCGGTCGCGATCGATGTCAAATCGGACAAGCCGAAGTACGATGTCAGCAAAACGATCCAGGGAGTCCAGGTCGGTGACCTGCTCAAGGATTATTCCGGCAAGGCTGCGATATCCGGACTGCTCAATGCGAAAGTTGATCTGACCACTAACGGTGAATGGCTGAGCAAGCTGAAACTGAACAGCAACGGCACGATGCAACTCGAATTTCTCGATGGTGCGCTGAACGGTTTTAACCTGCGCCAGTCGATCGACGCCGCCAAGGCCAAATTCAGCGGCAAGGACGCACCACCGAAGGAAACGCTGCAGACCGATTTCTCGTCGCTGACCATCAGTGGCGTTATCCGCAATGGCGTGTTCTCGAGTGACGACCTCGACCTGCAGGCGCCTCTGTTGCGGGTTGGTGGTAAAGGCAGCGCGAATCTGAACAGTGAAATGGTCGATTACCTGGTCAACGCCAAGCTGGTCGGTAGCATCGAAGGCCAGCAGGGCGGGAGCGCAGATCAGCTTGCCGGGCTCGAAATCCCGGTACGCATCAAGGGTCCGTTTAGCGATCCTGGAATCAGTGTAGAGCTCGATGAAATGCTAAAGGCGAAAGTGGACGCGGAAAAGGAAAAGATCAAGGCTGAAATCGAGAAACAAAAAGCCGAGCTCAAGGCGCAGCTGGAAGCGGAAAAGAAAGCGCTGACCGAAGCCAGGAAACGCGAGCTGGAAAAGAAAATGGAAGTCGAAAAAGCAAAAGCGAAGGATAAGCTGAAAAACCTGTTCGACTGAATGGATGCCGATGCGGCCGGTTTCGCCAACCGGGTGCTGGCCTGGTATCGGCGCTACGGACGGCGTGACCTGCCCTGGCAACGTGAAGATGCCTATCGGGTCTGGCTTTCTGAAATCATGCTGCAGCAAACCCAGGTCAGCACGGTCATTCCCTATTACCAGAATTTTCTCGAGCGATTTCCAGACCTCGAGCAACTCGCCGCTGCGAGCATCGATGACGTGCTGCAACACTGGCAGGGGCTGGGTTATTACGCCCGCGCGCGTAACTTGCACAAGGCAGCAGGTGTTATCCGTGATCAACACCGGGGCCGGTTCCCGCAGACTTTCGCCGAGGTTGAAGCGTTGCCGGGAATAGGGCGCTCGACGGCAGGCGCTATCTTGAGTTTTGCGTTTGGCCAGCATTGGCCGATTCTCGATGGCAACGTCAAGCGGGTACTCGCCCGCTGTTTCCGCGTACCGGGCTGGTATGCACAAAGCGATACCATGAAGCAACTCTGGTACCTGGCCGAGTCGGTGACCCCGGCCGAGAATACTGCCGAGTTCAACCAGGCGATGATGGACATCGGCGCGATGGTATGCCTGAAATCGAAGCCGAAGTGCGAGGCCTGCCCGCTGAAAAAATTATGTGCGAGTTATCTGCATCACAGCCAGGCCGAGTATCCACAGAAAAAGCCGTCCAGGGCAAAGCCGCACAAAAGTACGTTGATGCTATTGCACCGTCACGAGGAGCAGGTTTTGCTCTGGCGACGCCCGCCAAGCGGGATCTGGGGTGGGCTGTGGTCGTTGCCTGAAGTGGACGGGGCAGCGGCGGTCGAGCTCTGGCAGGAAAGCTTCCTGTCGATGACACAGGCGCCGAAACTGGTACAGGAGGAGGTCATCCGCCATCAGTTCACCCATTACAGCCTCGATATTTCGCTGGCGATTATCGAGATGGAGCAGCTACCGGAAAGAATTTCCGATAGCGACAACTATGTCTGGGTCGATATTGACGCGCTCGCCAATCATGGTCTGCCAACCCCGGTGCGCAGGCTACTGTCTTCACTGGAATAGGTGGCACGTCTCTCTTCCCGCGTCACCTGGGTCATTCCCGCGAATAATTTAGTCATTCCCGCGAAAGTGGGAATCTTGTTGTGTTAGTGCGGTTATGGGATCCCGATACGTCGGACCGCCGCTTTCGCGGAGATGACATAGAAAAAAGCGGTATGACAAAAAATAAAGGGCCGCGGGATGACTTGAAAGAAGGCAGGACGACGCTGGAAGGAGGGTAGTGCCTACTCGGTTTTGGCGAGAAGGCCGGCTTCGCGTTCGAATTTTTTGACCAGGATGCCTTCGTCCCCGCAACAGCTGGCGGCACACTTGTTGACCTCGTCGAGCGCGTCGGGATCGAGCTGCAGCCACGCCGACACCGGCGTGTTTTCGGTCGCACAGTCGCAGGAAATATCGGTATGCCCGTAGACGTTTTGCAGCCCCACTTCGCGCCCGGCCGCTGCCGCCGCGTCAATGATCGCATTCTCGGTTGCCGGTAAATGTGAAAGCTTGTAGGCCGGGAAAAATTTGGTTACGTGCCAGGGGCTATCCGCGCCCAGGTTATCGCGAATCCACTGCGCAATACCTTTGAGTTCATCGAGGTTATCGTTTTTGGTTGGAATCACGTTGGTGCGAGTCTCGACGTGAATGCCAAGTTCGGCGGCTTTTTTGATCGATGCCAAAACCTGCTCTACTGTGCCCACCGGACAGATATCCTTGTAAAACTCGGCCGACAGGCTCTTGATGTCCGAACACAGCACGTCGATATGCGGCGCCATAACCTCGAGCGCATCATCGGTGACAAAACTGTTGGATACATAAACCGTGAACAGCCCGGCCTCGTGCGCGAGCCGCGACACGTCGAGCACATACTCAAGCCATACCGCGGGCTCGGAATAGGTGAAGGCAATACCGTCAACCTCGTGTTTCAACGCGGTTTCGACCATTTGTGCGGGCGTGGCAAAAGCGTCGCTGGACTGCCCGCGGGCGAGCTTGTCGAGTGCCTCGACGCCCCAGGAGATTTCCAGGTTGTGGCAACCCTTGCAGCGAAAGTTGCAGCCATAGCTGCCGATCGACATGACGCGGCTGTCGGGACGATAGTGATATACCGGCTTGTTGCGAATCGACTCGACCTCGATCGCCGAAATTATGCCGTAGGACAGGTTGTACAGTTTGCCATTGCGATTGACATGCGCCTGGCAGAAGCCGCGTTGGCCATGGCGCAGGCGACAGCGCCACAGGCACAGGTTACAGACCACGTCTCCATTTTCGAGCGGCTGCTGTAACAGGGTTTCTACCAGCTGGTAATTTTCGCGCATCGGTGCTTTGACTCGAGGCTTTGTGGAGTCCCAGTGTAGTCGCTAGGGACGACAATTCAAACGTGCGATAACAAGGGTTATTTTTTGCGCAGGTAGCCCTCGGCGAACTGCTCCGCGGGTAGCGGATCGGACACGTACATGCCCTGTATCGTGTTACAGCCTACCTCGCGGCACAGCGATTCGTGCCACTCGGTTTCGACGCCTTCGGCGACGACATCGAGCCCGAAGCCCTGGCCGACCAGGGTAATTGCCTGCATGATAACCAGGTCATTCTTGTTACTCGGTGCCGCGTGCACGAAGCTATGGTCGATCTTGATACCGGACAAAGGCAGTTGCTTGAGATAATTCAGCGACGAAAACCCGGTGCCGAAATCGTCGATGGAAATATGCACGCCGGCGTTATGTAAAACCGTCAATGCCTTGATCACCTGCTCGGTCGACTCGAGTAGTATGTTCTCGGTGATTTCGATGCCGATCTGGCTCGGTTTCAGGTTGTAGCGTTGCAGGATGGGTAGATATTTATACAGTATGCCGCCGTCGACAAAATCTTTACCCGAAAGATTGATATCGACGCGAATGGTCTGGTATCCCTGGTTTTGCCAGTCACAAAGAAAACGGCAGGTTTGGTTAAGCACCCAGTTGCTGATTTCGGTGATTTGCCCGGTTCTCTCGGCAATCCTGATGAAGTCGGCCGGATTGATATGTTCGCCGTCCTCCTGCGGCCAGCGAATCAAGGCCTCGCAGGAATCGACCGCACCGGTTTCAAGATTAACCTGGGGTTGAAAGTGAAGCTGCAGACGATTCTCCTCGAGCGCTTCGCGCAGGTTGGTCTCGACCCATTGCGAATACTGTAACTCAAGGTTCATTTCAGAATTGAAGAACTGGTAACAATTGCGCCCTTCCGCCTTGGCGCGGTACATCGCCAGGTCCGCATTCTTCAGCAACTCCGAAGGGTTATTTCCATCTTCGGGGAAAATGCTGATACCGACACTGGTGGTGATTTGCACCGAGGCACCGGGTAGATCGAATGCCGGAATGAAGCCGGCAATGATTTTTTCGACTACCTGGATTACATCCGAGCGTTCGCTCAGGTTGGACATGATCATGACGAACTCATCACCGCCAAAGCGCGCCAGCAGGTCATAGTTACGGGTCACCTCCGACATGCGCAGGGCAACCTGCTTGAGCAATAAATCACCGGTTTCGTGCCCGTGAATATCGTTTATGCCCTTAAAATTATCAAGATCGAAAAACAGGGTCGCCAGCATTTTGTCATTGCGCGAGGATTCCTCGAGCTTGCGCGTGAAATCTGCCTGCAGCAGGTAGCGATTGGGCAGGTTGGTTAACTGGTCATAAGCCGCGATTTGTTCCAGTCGCTCCTCTGCGGACTTGCGCTCGCCCACTTCGTGAACCAGGCTGCGCTCGCGTTCGCGGATACGGAGCAGCAAACGGTTCGAAGTTATCCAGGCGACCACCAGCACGATGATGATGCCGAGCAGCATGATCGCGAGACCGTCGACGATGTCATTGATCAGGCGTTGGTAAAAAACCGGGTTTGCGTAAATCTTGAGGATGGCGATCAGTTCGCCGTTGACACGGCTATAAATCGGATTTTCGGTAACGATACAATCACCGCAATTAGTCGTACCCACATTGACATTAACCAGGTCGTAGTCGGCCGGAAAAGCATCGTAGTCGACTTCCAGGCTGACGCCATAATAGAGTTTTTCACCGGTGCTGGGGTCATTGATCAATAACATTTCGTTGATCGAATTGTGGATCACCGAAACATCGGTCTGGCCCTGGATGTTGTGAAATTGCGATTCGATTGCGCGCGCATAAGACGCCGCCAGCACGCGGGTGTTTGACTGTGCCTCGTTGACCAGCCGCGGTTTGACATCGTAGTGCCAGTTCCACAGGGTCAGCACGATAATCACCAAACCGATGCCGAGAAAAAGTAACGAGGACTTAAGATCCACCGTCGAAGAGAAGTTCTTCAGAAGTGCTGGTTTACTCATGTTTCACCGCAATGCGTAGAAAAAACGCTTTTAATTGAATTTTTGATTGTTTCAGGGAGGCCATGTTGACCAGGGGCAGCACCTTCTCGGTGACCTGAAAGCCGGCGGTAACGCCACGCTCGACGTCACCCGCAAAAGGAGAAAATAATAGTAGCCGTTGTTGCTGCGCGAACCGTACCAGGTCCGGCAGTTGCCGATCGAGCGGTTCGGCAATGAAAACCACGCCCAACCGCTGCGGCGCACTGGCGAGCAATTCATCGAGTGAAATCGACATCACATCGAGCGCGCGCCCGCGAATTTTTCCAACCTGGCTGATGCGCTGTTTGAGCTGCTCCGCCAGGTAACGATCTTCCCGGAACACCAGGTAAATGGGCAGGCTCAGGCTATTGTCAGTCGCCGCCAGGCTCTGGTTGGCGGCGACGATTGCGGGTAGCAGGTTGATGCCGATTTGCAGTCTTGGCGATAACCCGTCCTGCGCCAGCGAGGCGCTCCCCATTAGTGAGGCCAGGCCGCAGATGATGATGAGCCCGATTCTGGCGGAAAATCTCAACACGAAATTATGCCGCTAACGGTGTTCATGGCCGGTAACTGAGCTGTGCCCACAGCATCGCGCCGTCGCTGTAGGGGTAGTCGTCGGCATAAGTATTGACGGGCGCGGGATACTTGAGGGTTTCGTCGAGCAGGTTGCGGATACCACAGCGGAAATCGAGACCTGTGATATCGAGGATATTCTTACTACGCAGGCTGACATCAAGCTGGGTGGTCTGTTCGAAGTCGCTGCGCGAATCGACTTCCTGGCGGTCGCGTTCACCGAAACTGTTGATCTGCAGATGCACCAGGGTCAACGGCATAATCCTGTACTCGGTGCCGAGCTTGAACATCCACGGTACCGTGGCGGGTAACTCGTCATCGACAGAATCCTGTAACGAAAGACTACCGATGAATTTCCACTCTGTACCGATCGACTTTTCGGCTTCGAGTTCATAACCGCGCAAATCGGTCGAGCCGATGTTTTTGTAGCCAGTCGGGGCGGAGTCCTGGAATACGATTAAATCATCGAGCCTGGAGAAGTAAACCGTGTTGCGTACGATGAGGTCACTGCCATGAAAGATGTGACCGAACTCGAGGGTGTCATTGGTTTCGGGATCGATCGACGATTCGATCGAACCGCCGGTCTCCAGCAGTGTTGGCGGTGTGAAAGCGCGCGCCAGCTGGGCTTTAAATATGTGCTGATTCGACTTGCGCCACACCAGCGCGATGCGCGGTGAAAGATTCGAACCGATGTCTTCGTAGTCATCGTAGCGCAGTCCCGTGGTCAGGGTCAGGCTCGGGTCGATCCGGAACTCGTCCTGTAGCACCAGGCTGATCGAACTGCGATCCTGCGAGTCATCGACCGGGCCCGGAAAATCGTTCATGGTTGTCGTGGGTGTTCCGGTAACCGGGTCGAGATTGATAGATCTATCAGATTCGGTGATTTCGATATCGACGGCCGATACCTCGGCGAACAATGTGTGTGCGTCACCATCGTATTGCAGGTTAACCTTCCCCTCGAAGCGCTGTTCCTCGAGGTTGGAATCGGCATTGATATCGTCCTCGTTGCCGAAGCCACCGAAATTCTCGGCAGTACCGAGGAATAGCTGGTTTTTTTCGGTCCTGTTTTCCACCGCGCTCAAAAACCATTTGCCGCTCAGTTTTTCAGCGAGTGTGAACGGTTGACTCAGTGAGGCCGTTATCAATCGATCGGATATCACGGTTTGCCTGTCATCGGGTGGCAACAGGTCGTTGGCGCCGAAGTGATCGCCGCGGTTCGCCTCCTGAAACTGGATCAGCGCGTTCAGCTCGCCGAAGTCGAAGCTGGCAATCGCTGAAACGAAATCGCGCTTGTTGTTGATCGGCCCGGGAGAGTAGGTCGGGATTCCAGCGGCTGAGCTGTCATCACCGGAATCTATGTCATCACCGTCGCTCTGCTTAGCGGCGAAGTTGATACTGGCCTTGAAGTCGCTGCCGGGCTTTGCGTAACTGTAAAGTGCGGCAAAGTTAATGCCCTCGTAGGACTCGATACCGACCGAATATTGTGCGCCCTGTTTCCTGGTGGTGACGTTGAGTACGCCGGAATAGGCGAATTCGCCATGGGTTGCCGAGCCGGGGCCGCGGATAAATTCGACCCGTTCGATCTGTTCTATCGGCGTGTCGTAGATGGTGCCGGTGGTGGCGCTCGCCGAGGCGTTCACGGCGACGCCGTTGAGCAGCAGCTTGACCTTGCTGGGTTCAAACAATTGACCAATGCCACGCACACTGATGCTGCGTTCACCGGTTGTGTCCCTGCTGGCCTGCACTCCGGGAAGCGACTCCAGTGCATCCCACAGCGTCCTGAAGCCGCGGCGTTGCATTTGCTCGGCGTCGAGCACGCTGAGCATGCCGGGCACGAAATCGGCGTTCAGACGGGTGTTGGTGGCGAGCGAGGTTTGTTGATTGAGCAGGTCGAGAAACTGGTTCAGTTCATCCTCTGCGGAGGAATCCTGCGCCATAACGCAACTACTGGCAACCAGTGCCAGTAACGCGATTAAATGGGTTATTGTTGTTCCCGGATTCATATAGCCTTACCTACTCCACCGGCTTTTTTATTGAGTATAGGTCGGAAAAAATGGTTCCGGGTTAGAAAAAATTGGTGTTGTTCAGTTTGACGGTGACGTTTTGGATGTTGAAGAACTTCAGGTTGTCGTTTTTGTCGAGGTCATCGAGGTTGGAGTTGCAGGTAAATGCGATGGTGTAGTCACCCGCCGGCAGGAATGCGGCCTCATACATGAAACTTGAAGTGGCGGCTTCGTAATCGATACTGGTAGTGGTCAACGGGTCAATATCCTGGGTTGACTTCTGGTTGATATCGTCCGGGGTAACGTTGTGCCCACTGTAGACATAGACCGCGTTAAAGGTATCCACCAATGGGTCCGAGCAGCTTGCCGCGGTTAGCAATGTCGGGTTGACGATGCCACGGGTATGGCCGAAATTGTTGCCGTTCACCATGCGCAGTACCGGCTGCATCATGTAGTTGGGACCGTTCTTTTTAATCGACTGACGCAGGTCGACATCAACCACGAGCGAAGTCGGCAGGGTTTCGGAGACGCTGAAGTCACCCTTGATCTTCAGTCCGGACGAACCGCCGCTCGGGATTTTCAACTCGACTATCCCGCCGCCGCTAAGCTCGATCGTATTGGCCATCGGCGTAGTGTCGACGATCAGGCGCAGTTCATCGTAGTCGGCGCGAGGAACTTTCACATCGCGCAACAGGTCGGCGGTTTTGGTGCCTTGCAACGCCAGCAGATCAATCGGCTGAGCTTTGCTGCCTAAATCGATACTGACCCAGTCATTACCTCCCTTTTTCTTGAGCCTCACCTCAACGAATTTCACCTTCACCTGCACGGCATCGTCAAACGGCGCATCAGTCAGGCGCAAGGTCAGGCCAGTGCCAGTGCCACTGCCGGAACCACTGCTACCACTCCCGCTCTCGCCGGAACTGGTGTCGGTGCCGCAAGCCGCCAGGTAAGCGCAGAGCAGAAGTGTGGTTATAAGGTGAAAAACGCGATTCATCCATGTTGCCCGGTTAAACCCGAAATCAGCGGGTTTTGTTAATCGTGGCTGAAGATTCATTACAGTAGAATCCTCAATCGAATCAGGAATATAGGTGGACGATGCAAAATTGACGGAGAACTGCGTCAAGAAACGCTCAGATGCGCGGGTGAACGGTATATTTTAGCCGACGAAAGCAGCTTCAAAACGGTATCAGCAACGCCAGCATGCGAAAATCAGTGAATCTATCTGTGGCGTCGAATTTAGATAGAGGCCCGCTCGCCTGATTAATTGTCCTGGAACAGCTTATGCTCCGCGGCGAATGCTGCCGCTTCGGTACGATTTGCGGTATGGGTTTTATTGAGGATGGCACGCACGTGGGTGGCTACCGTGGCGAGGCTGCGGTTCAACTCCGAGGCAATCAGCTTGTTGCTCTTACCCTGTGCGATCATTTGTAATACTTCCAGCTCCCGGCGCGTAAGACCGCCGTCCAGGCCAGCATTTTCCAGTCCGTTATCGGCTTCGAGCTTTTCCAGTTTTGCCAGCAGGTTGACCATACCCATGTCCCGAGCGGTTGCTCGAGCCTGAGCGACTAACTCGTCGAATTTTGACCTGCCACCGCTGAAATTATGTCGTTTCAGGACTTGCGCATGGCGAAACTTGATGTGGGCCTGCCACATATTGGGCGCGGATTTCTCACATAATGCGGTCGCCCTGGCAAACAATTCCTGTGCCTCGTCGAGATTATTCATCAAGCTCGACAACATGCCCAGGTACATATCCGCCGGCCCATGGCTGACCGCTGTGGCGTGCGGCAACATCTGCCCGGAATAGGGCACCAGGCGTTGATAAAGGGCAGCGGCCCTGTCGGTGTCATTGAGTTCGACACAGGCGTCGATCATGTAAACCAGGCAGGTCAGGAATAGTTCGCCATCACCCAGTGGTCGGAAATCATTGGCCGCGAGCTGTTCAAATATGCCCCGCGCCTCGTCGAGCATGCCCAGTTCAGTGTAAGTCGCCAGCAGTCCCGGCGCCCATACCGCGTTGTTGTCGCTTTCCAGCATCCGCTTGAGTGCACCCTGAACCATCGGTAAACGCCCGAGTTCGCGGTTGAGCATGAACATCTGCACGCCGTAAACGCCCTCTGCACTGCCATCGAGTTTGCTGGCACCCAGCTCAGCGGCCGTTTCGATCAGCGTTTCCGCCAGTTGCCAGCGACCTTCAAAAAGGGCCTGGTTAGCCTTTGCGCTAGCGGAAAAGTAGTCCCCTTTGAATGAGTAAACCTGTTCGATAGAGGCTTCAAGTTGCTGGATAAGGGATTTGACCTTATTCATATCCCCGAGCTCCTGGTAGGTCATGATCAACCATTCCTTCGGATCATTCAGAATCGGCGTATAGCCGGAGGCCTGGATGATTTCGGCGGACAGCTCAACCGCCTGTTCACCCAGGCGTATGCGCTCGCTGAGCTTTTCAGGTCGGCCCCGCAGTACCAGTAAGGCCATGCACATGCTGTTGCACAGCACCATGATGTCGCCACAGCGTTGCGCTACCGCCAGGGCTTCGAAAGCGACCCGTTCGGCCTCACTCCTGTGGCCGTTGAAGCACAGCGACATGGAGTGGTAAGCCAGCAAATCTGCCTGGTTGACCAGGTCATCCCCCGACAGGTAGGAAAGCGCTTCCTGGATGTACTTCAGTCCCTGGTTCGCCCGGTTCGGCCGGCGTTCCACATACACCAGCCGACAGGCGGCCTGGGAGAAAATGTCATATTGCCCGGTTTGTCTTGCCGCACGAAGCGCGACTTCGCAAGCATCCGCGGTTACCTGGGTCGATGACCCGACCGCGTGCACACACTCGACGATGTGGAATAAAACCTCGGTCTTGAGCTTTGCATAGCGGCGCTCGTCGAGGTTGAAGACATCCATCGCCAGTTCGTAGTACTCCCTGGCTTCATCGTAGGCCGATAATTTTATCGCGTGCTCCGCCGCCTCGATTGCGTAGTCCACCGCCGCGTCGCTTTGCCCTCCCTGTATCGCGTGGTAGTAATGGCGCGCGATCTCTCCGGCGGAGACTTCAGCGTCACCGTCACGCAGCAGCACCAGCGCGTCGGCCACTTTTTTATGCAGGATAATTTTTTTGGCGAGACTCAATTCTTCATAAAGTATGTCGCGGGTGAGGACGTGGCAGAATTGAAATTCCGCCACGGTATGTGGGCGTTGCTCAACAATGCCTCGGCTTAACGCCTCTTCCAGTATTTCCAGTGAGCCGAAATGCTCTGCCTCCGGTAACAGTTGATTCAGCACCGGCAAACTGAACTTGCGCCCGATCACGGCCGCCTGGGTCAGCAGCTCGTTGCACTGCGGGGACAGCTGGTTGAGGCGTCGGCCGATAGCTTCCTGGATGCCTTCGGGGATCTCGATCGCCATCTGGCCACTGGAGGGGTCAAAATTTTCCTGCTGCAGAATTCGTGCGACTTCGGATACGAACAAGGGGTTGCCGTCGGTCTTCTCGTAGAGTGACTTTAATATTTCGGGAGACAATGTCTGGCTCACCGTATTCTCGATAAAGCCGGTCACGTCCTCTTCGCGAAGCCCTTTCAGGGGAATGCGCCGCAGGTTTGCCTGGCGGCTGATTTCACCCAGCGACTCGAACAGCGGGTGCTTGCGGGTAACCTCGATATCGCGGTAGGTGCCGATCACCAGCATGGCCTGTTCCGACAGTCTCCTGCATATATGGCTGAGTAAAAGCAGCGACGACTTGTCCGCCCAGTGCAGGTCGTCGATTACCAGAATCAGCGTTTGTTGCGACGCGTACTGGGCCAGTACGTTGGCAATTTTGCTGAACAGTAGGAACTGATCACTGCCGACATCACTGCCTAACAGGGATGACGGCTTGTTGCGTTGTTGCTTTTCGGCGGCTGCGAGATCGCCGAAAATGGCCGCGGGGGAGAGTCCCAGGCTGTCATCGGCCAGCTGCAGGTTTCGCAGAATCTGCAGCCATGGCCAGAAGGGTGGGGAGCCTAGAGTTTCGTGGCACTGACCGTAGACCACCAGGGTTGATTCGCTCTTTAATTCTTCGGCGAATGTGCTGGCCAGGCATGACTTGCCAATGCCCGGTTCGCCGCGAATCAGCGCGATGTTACCGTTACCCTGTCGCGCTTCGTCGTAAGCATCCGACAGCAATTTCTTTTCAGACTCGCGACCCACCATCATCGTCGGTGGTTGTTGTTTCGACGCCGTCATATTCTCGAGCATGGCCTCGAGTGGACTTTCAGTTTCCCTTGCGGCTGAATCGGCAGGCAATGGATCCGCAGGGATCAGTATATCGGCGGCACTATCGACTCGGTCGTCCCCGGTTACGCGATAAACCTGGATTGGCGCGGCGATATTTTTCACGCTGTGCTCGCCAAGGTCCTCAAATTCAAACCCGGGTTTGTTTCTGACCTGTCGGTAGACATCATCGGAAATGCAAACCCCCCCGGCCTCGGCAATCGCCTCCAGCCGGGCGGCAATGTTGACACCGTCACCGTGGATGTCTTCGCTGTCGACGATGATGTCGCCGAGATTGATGCCTATGCGGAATTCGAAGCGTCGACCGTTGAGCTGGCTTTCATTGCGCCGTGACATTTCCCGCTGGATATTGACCGCGCATTTAACCGCGGCCAGCACCGTCGGGAACTCGGCGAGGAAACCATCACCCGTGTGCTTGACGATTCGGCCCTGTCCGCTGGCGATACCCGGGTCGATGACCTCGGCACGGGCCGAGCGCCACGCCAGGTAGGTGGCGTCCTCGTCGGTATTCATCAACAACGAGTAACCCGCGACATCGGCTGCCAGTATCGCTGCTAGCCGGCGTTCCATCGAGGTCTCCGTTTGAGTATCACTACCTGCTCAGCTGTTCGATGAGGATGTCGCGATTCAAGCCGGCATCAGCGCCGGGCCAACCGGTGAATCGACCTCGATCACCGTATCCGCCGGTACATTCGCCCGGCGTGCGGCTTCGTACACCGCTTCGGCATTGGGCGCTTCGTAGAGGCAATAGGTTTTTTTCTTGTCCAGCGACAGAAACGAATAAAGCCATTTGACGCCGACCTCTTCGTTGATTTTCAAGGTCACTTCGTTGGTCGGGTCGAGTGCAATTTCTTCCGCGAAATTACGTTCGATGATAAACATGGGCATGGTGAAACTCCTCCTCGTAATAGTTATATTATCGACTATCTACTGACAGACCCCGGTGCTTAGCCCCAACGGGGCTGGGCGTCGATATCCAGTTGCAGGTAACTCTTCGCCACGAATTCAGTCGTCAGAGCAACGTTACCCGGATGAATTCTGCCGATGCGACCGTCGCGTAGAATCCGCTCCCAGCCCGAAGCATGGAATATTCCGAAGCCGCCCGCAAGTTCAAACGCGCGATCGATCACCCGCCAGGCGGACTCAACCGCGTGATATTTGGTCATCAATGCCTTGGCACCCCACATCGGGCCGTGGTCGACGCCGTTGCTCCAGTCGTCGGCAGTGCGATCCAGGTGGGCCTTGATCGCATCGAGTTCGACGGCCATTTCCATGACGCCTTTCTGCACCTCCGGGTGCCAGGCCATGGAGCGGGTCATCGCCACCGATGTCTTGCCCGGGATCGAAGCCAGCGCCTTGTCAAAGGCGTGCTGCGCCAGCCCGCAATAAACATTACCGAAACCAAGCAGCGCCCAGACGAAAACGCAGACGACGAACATGTCGGCGCCTTTCATGCCTTCATCGAGCACCCTGACGATGTATTTATCGGGCACGAAGGCGGCATCGAGCAGGGTGTCGTGACTTTGCGTCGCGCGCATGCCCATCACGTCCCAGTTCTCCCTGACTTCCAGCCCGTCTGAATCCCTGGGGATGAAGGCGTGAATAATCTTCGGGTTTTCCGGGTCCGAATCGTCGATGGCGTGAAAACCAAGCCGCGTCCACACCGGCGACAGCGAGCCGAAATTCTTGTGGCCGGTGAAACAGTAACCGCCATCTACGCGCTCGGCCTTGCAGGTTGAATGCAACATCGCGATATCGTTGCCTTTCTCGGCATGACCGGCGGCGAATACCTCGCCGGCACAGGCTTCGCGCAGCAACCATTCGAGCGAGTTATCGCCGCTACGCCACAGATCCGCGGCGACCCCGGTCCAGTAGACATGCATGTTGATCGCCAGCGCATCGGCCGGTGCGTAATAGGCAAGGCGACGCTGTTGCTGGCAAACCTCGGCGAAACAAAGCCCGAGACCACCGAGTTCCTCCGGCACCGCCTGGATCAGGTAGCCGGATTCCTTCATCACATCAAAGTCTTCCTGGAAAAATTCGTTATTTTCATCGTATCGCGCCACCCGGGACTGAAACGCCTCGAGTTGTTCGGTAGACAAAATCTCATCGAGATTTCTGGTGCTTTCAGCATTCATCGGATTTCCCCTTTGTTATCAACGTGTTTTCAAAGTCCGGAATTCGTCGGTGGATACCGGAGTTGGAATCAGCCTAGTCGTAGCCGGGGCGTGATGATATCGTCCAAAATGATGATTTTTTTGTTTTGGGTTGCATGGAAATGATGAGTATAAAGTCTAACTGTTTGATTTTAATCAATATTAGTTTGACCTCCTGGTTCACTGGCAAGATTCAAAGACACTGCAAGAACAGCTTGCACCACCTGGATCGGGATCAAAACCGCGAACTTCTATGTTCGAAACTGACCGAGGTTAGCTGCCTCGCAGACGCGATTGCGCCTGGACTAGCTTGCTGGAGAAACTCGAAACCCTTTGGCCTTGTCAAAGGCATAGTGGTTTTTAATCCGGCCGACTTGTGGCAAGGGCTCCTGATAACTCCAGATGCCGTTTTCCGCCTCTCGATAACTCCAGTAGGAAGCGTCTCCTTTGATGGGGCAGTGGGTAGTTCGCCCGGTTTTTAAGATTTGTAAAGCAGCGATATCCGGCTCGGGAAAATAGATAACCGTGCCGAAGTCCTTGCCGTCATAATGTTCGTCGAGCTCGATCGCATGATTTGATTCGAGGATGAGTTCCTGCTCAAAAAACACCTGGTAGCTCCGATCAGAAGTTGACGTTTTCGCAAAATGCACTTTTTCTGCACTCATCGTAGTTCGTTTCCCTGCATTGCTGTTGGCTTGATAAATAGATGCTGGTTGCTATCTCGAAAGGGTTTGAGATATTTCCTGTGCAGCGCGAATACCGGAACTAAATGCTCCGTGACAGCAGCCGTGATCACCCACCGTCGTGGCTTCACCGGCGAAGAACAGGCGATCGTCGACCGGGCGGGCTAATTCTGCTCGCTGACTCCCCTGCCCGGGTAACGCACACGAGTATGATCCCCTGGTCCATGGATCTGTTGCCCAGGCGGTGGCAATTGAGCGCGTTACGTGTTGACGAATGTCGTTGCCGAAGACTTCGGCAACCTGGTTTACGGCAAAGTCGAGACTAGCCTGCTGGCCCTGTTTTTCCAACCAAATTGCCTGACGGCCACCGATAAACACAATAGCTGTATTTTGCCCCATGACACTCGCTTCAAACCCTCCAGCCACGGCATCCTCATTGCAGTTAATATGAAATCCCCGGCCACCGGGGCCAAAGACATCTTCATCAAAATGAAGACAGACCTTGTTTAACGTACCGGTCGGCAACCCCAGCACGGCTTCGACTTTCCAGTCGGGCAGGGCTGGCGCAAATTCAATCTCACCGGAGGCGAGAATGCCATTGGAAACAGTCGATAAAACAGTTCGTGCTCGCAGGGTTCCCCGGGTGGTTTCAACGGAGCCCCCGTTTTTGGAATAATCGATTCGTTTAACTTTGGTGTTCAGTGAAACCGGTATATCACCACCCCAGGCAGCAACCAGGTTGCCATAGCCGTTGAGGATAGGAATATCGGGTCCGCTATCAACGGTGGCAACCTCAATCGACGAAACCTGGTCGATGTCTTGCGCATAATTCGCTGCCATCATATTCGCAAAGGTCATGGCGTATATATTTTCCAGATCCACCAGATCGGCAACCGCCACATCCTCGCCGCGACCCGCGGCGGCATAAATCGACTCATACCACTCGTTTTGACTGAAAAAAAAAGCTTTGCGCTCATCTGGGTTCAGAGTCATACCGTTGTTGTAGATGCCCAGTCTGTCATCCGTGAAAATGTCGCCCTTGTCCTTTCCCAGGACAACGCCCAGTTCGTCGGCGATGGCGACAAATGGATTGGTATCGCCCTGATGTAAATAACTGCATCCCAGGTCGAACCAGACTTCAGGCGCGATTTCCTCGCTATAGGCTCTCCCCCCGATGCGGTGTGATCCTTCTATGACCACATAGCTCAGTCCCATCCGGGCTAATTCTTTTGCCGCCGACAGGCCGGAAGCCCCGGCGCCAATGATCACCACATCTGCTTCGGATGACATGAGTCCCCCTGATCCTTTGTTGCTCCGAATGCATATTATGGCACACCGCTATGCCGATTTTTATGACCCGGCGAGGGGCCGTTATATGCAGAATCGAAAAGTTATAGATAGCGAAATGATCGACTGCTAAGCGGAAGCTGTTATTCATCGATAGCAGGTGACTGCTATTTGCTGCCTGATGCAGACACTGGAAAATTTCTTACCACCGGGAATCTTCGGCCGGGAACGAAGCATAAAAATAAAGTCGGCGTTTTTCCCGCGGATGTGGTGACTCCTGGAGTTTTGAGTTGTTGTTGACAGCATCGTTTATAATTAGCGCCCGACAATAGAATCCAGATGTGAATCATGCAGTCCATAGACGGTTTAAGTGAAGCAGCGAAAGTGGCCTACCAGTCCTTTCTCGATATGAGTGATAGTAAGACAGCACATTTTAACAGCTTGAAGGCAGTCGAAAATATTTATGAATCAGGTGGCGTACCTAGTGCCGCGGAAACCCTGGAGTTGGAAAAATTGCTTGCCAATCACGATAAAAGCGTACTGGCGTTTAAAACGGCCATGGCCGCTGTAATTGACAATGACGAGAAAAAAACTTTGATTCAGTTAATGACTTAAAGGTTTATCAAGTTGGTCGTCGGAAGAAATAGAGCGTGATCGCAACCACAGCCTGGTGAAGCAGGCGCAAGTCACCCTATGCCAGGTTTCGAACGATCGACTTCGGGCGATTACTTTATCTGGATGCCCTTTGAAATTTCCCGGAACAGGGGCAGGGTGTATTGAATCTGTTCGGCCAGACTGGTCTGGAACGCCTCGTCGTGTTGATTGATGGCTTGATCAGCCATTTGTCCGATTAATTCTACGGTTGCGTCAAATGTTTCGGGTTTTAAAATAGTATCCATCTTTTCCAGCCTGGCTATTCCAGCCAGAACTTCATCAGCGGGCAGGTCGATCGCATCGGGATTGATTTGCAGGATCGCACTAAGCGCGACAATTGTTGCTTCGTCATCGCGTTCGGTTTTTGAAATTTCACGTTCGTCGCGCAGGCGCATTGCAAAATACCGGGTCCGGTTGACGAAACGTTTGACCGCGCGTGGCGTGTCGCGCCGGCGAGAGGCGAGCGGCAGCCAGATCCCCAGCGCCTGCTCAAACGTACTGGAATCGTACTGAATATCGTCACGGCCGCGCATCATCACCCAGATTCCGACCAATACGATTACAGCGATCGGTAGATAAATATAGTCGATGGTATTGTCTGTCACTGCAGGCGAGATAATCTTGCCGGCCGGGGCTCGACCTGGGCCGGGTACCTCCTCGACTGCTACAGCCCCTTGCAGGACCTCCGCTTCCGGCTGGAGCTGCGCAGGGTCTGTCGGTTTCTGGCTGGATTGGACTGGTGCAACAGTTTTCGCGGTTCCCGCTAATGCGTGCAGGTAATTGCCCAATTGAACTCCGGCGACAACAACACCGGCAAGAAAAATCAATCGCCAGTATTGCATCCAGTACTGGTGCAGTCGTTGAGCTAAAAGCTCACTGGTTGAAGTATCCTCTGTGTGTGTATCCGGTAAAGCCAGATCCAGCATTTGCGTCGTTTCGAGCTCGGGCACTTCGAGCTGGATATTGATCAGCTTTTCGAGGTACTCGTTGGCAAAGGCCGCTTTGCCTTCCTCGCCGTGATCTTCAGCGATTTTTTTGGTGAGTGAATCGTAGCCCACCGCCACGCTGTTGCGTACAATGTTGTAATCCATTCCCAGGATCACAAAGCAATTACCCGAACTGACCAGGTAATTGGTTGCCTCCAGCGCGCGCATCACCGTACTCGTATCGCAACGATCCAGGTCATCGATAAATACGATTAGCGACACTGGCCGCAGGTTATCGTTGAAATTTCGGAAGTACCGTGCGTACTGGCCCCGGAACTCCAGGTTTTTGGCGCGACTCTGGACGCGTGGCAGGGTTTGCAGGGCCTTGACTAAAACCACTGGGCCACCAGCCAACGCGATCAGTGAGCTGAGCAATCCGACAATCCAGTCGATGTTTTCGCCGAATACAGGAGCCGCTGGCTCTGGCGCTTCCTGTGCTGGTTTGGCGGCTATAGTTTCCTCGGTTTCGATTCGGGTTATTTCCTTGTTGCCCTCCTGTTCGGTCACCGCGGTGCTGGAAATTTCCTTGACCACAGCCTCGTTGTCAGTTCCAGGCAATGGAGTTTCAGCTGGATTAACCAATTGCTGTATCTGAGCGATATGCGTGCTTAAGCGGGACTGATCGTGCCCGTAAAATGTCAGCGCCACGGTCGCGGTGCAGACCAGTAGCAGGATCTGCAGATAATGTTCGGCACTCCAGCGAAACAGACGGCGAAACAGAAATGCAAACCAGTACGGATTGACAAATGGTGGACGCGAGGTGAAAAAGGGTTGTCTTCCCTGCTGGCGAATGCTGGTAACCAGTGCCTCGATCAGGTTTTCTTCGCTCTGGTGATGCCAGGAGTTAAACCAGACTGGTACGAAACCGTGTCGCTGCAGGTCGGCGCTGATCAGATTCATCAGCGAACTTTTACCGGTGCCCCAACGGCCGGAAACGGCCAATGTCAGCGGGCCGGTGGTTTTCTCGTGTCGTAAGAAACGCGACACACTCCTGGCGATGCGGCCAAAACCAAGCCTGTCCTGGTCATTTTCCTGCAACGGTCGGTCGGAAGTGACCTGATTGGCGATCGTATTGATTTCGCCTGTGGGTTCGCGGATGCGTCGACTCTTCGGATTGAGCGCTGGCAAGAACAGAATTAGCGCCGCTAGCCAACTAAGGTAATACCACGGTGCGGGGTATCGCAATGGCGTAATATCCACCCAGTTTGCGCCGCCATCGGTGGTGGCGAGCGCCGTACCACGACGCCCCACGGCCCAGCCATGTTGCGCATCGATAAACTGCACCGAATGCAGGCGAAATGTCGTGCCGCTGCTTTGTGCCTGCCAGTTTGCGCCGCCGTCACTGCTGGTGAGCACCGTGCCCGCATCTCCCACGGTCCAGCCGCGTTGCGCATCGATAAACTGCACTGATTGCAGCCGGATTGACGTACCGCTGTCTTGTGGCTGCCAGCGTGCGCCGCCGTCATTGGTGGCGAGCACCGTGCCATTTCTTCCCACCGCCCAGCCGCGCTGTTCATTGAGAAACTGCACCGAGAAAAGCGTGCTCGTGGTACCACTGACCTGTGCCTGCCAACTGGCGCCACCATCGCTGGTGGAGAGCATCGTGCCCGCATCACCCACCGCCCAGCCGCGCTGCGTATCGATAAACTGCGTCGAGAAAAGCGTGTTTCTGGTACTGCTGTCTCGAGCCTGCCAGCTGGCACCACCGTCGGTGGTGGTGAGCACTGTGCCATTGTATCCCGTGGCCCAGCCACGCCGCGCATCGACAAACTGCACCGCGCGAAGCGTGTCTTTGGTACCGCTGTCCTGAGCCTGCCAGCTGAAGCCACCGTCGCTGGTTGCGATTACTATGCCATTTTCGCCCACGGCCCAGCCGCGCTGCGCATCGATAAACCACAGCCAGTTGAGGAAGTTAATTGTGCCGCTTTTTTGTGCCAGCCAGCTGGCGCCACCGTCACTGGTGGTGAGCACCGTGCCATCGTCACCCACCGCCCAGCCGCGCTGTGTATCGAGAAACTGTACCGAGTGAAGCCAGCTATTGGTGCCGCTGCTTCGCGCCTGCCAGCTGAACCCGCCATCGCTGGTGGCAAGCACCGTGCCCGCGTCACCCACCGCCCAGCCGCGTTGTGCGTCGATAAACTGGACCGCGTGAAGCCAGCTGGCGGTGCCGCTACTTTGCGCCTGCCAGTTGGCACCGCCGTCACTGGTAGCGAGCACCGTACTACTGCCGCCCACCGCCCAGCCGCGTTGCGCATCGACAAACCGCACCGAGTGAAGCGTGCTGGTGATACCGCTGTCCTGTGCCTGCCAGCTGGCACCGCCGTCACTGGTGGTGAGCGCCGTGCCCGCGTCGCCCACGGCCCAGCCACGCAGGGCATCGATAAACTGCACCGAGTAAAGCGTGCTGGTGGTGCCGCTGTCTTGTGCCTGCCAGCTGGTGCCACCGTTGCTGGTGGCGAATACCGCGCCATTGCCGCCCACGGCCCAGCCGCGCTGCGCATCGACGAATTGCACCGAATTCAGGAGTTCAGTTGTGCCACTTCTTTGCGCCTGCCAGTTGGCACCGCCGTCACTGGTGGCGAGCACCGTGCCTTCGTCTCCCACGGCCCAGCCACGCTGCGCATCGATAAACTGAATCGAATTGATACGGAGCCTGGCGCCGCTGTCTTGTGCCTGCCAGGTTGTGCCGCCGTCACCGGTGGCGAGCACCACACCATCGTCTCCCACCGTCCAGCCGCGCTGCGCATCGACAAAAAATACGTTCACCAGATCGGCAGACAGAAACCCGTTATGTGCCACCGACGGAATGGTCGAGGCGGGTTCCTCCTGTTGGGCCGGGGGCTCCTGCTGTTGTGCTGGTTCTTTTTTTAGTTGTTGTTTTTTATAATCCTTTGGTTGAATTTCCTGAACTTGTTGTTGAACTTGTTGTTGCTGTGGCGCCTGGAATGGCACGCTGATCTTGCTCCAGTTCCGGCCACCGTCCGGACTACGCACGATTAAACCATTGTCGCCAACAGCGACCAGTTTGCTATCGCCGCCGGGCACTATGGCAAGCGCGTTTAATTTCTCCGGGATGACGGGCAGTCTTTTAAACGCGTTGGTTTCGACCGGGTGCAGCCACCAGTCAGCGGAGAATGTTGCGGGTTGCCGCAGTGCGTTTGGGCGCAACGGTTGCAGGGTAGCGATGGTAGTGGCAATAGACACGATCAGTAGCGCCCCCAGCAGCCACAGCACACGTCGATTATCAAACAAATTTTGCCAATTCAATGACCTGGGCAGGCCCTGACCTTCCCCCGAAGGATTGTTCTGTGATGTGTCGGTAAACTTTTGTTCCGCCACGATTTATCTCGTTCCCTGATAAATTTAAAGCAGTATAAACCACCTGCTGCCCGGGCGTAATATGAATATAAACAGTCGTGTTGCGCGCACCCCGGAATAAATAACAAGCCCCGTTATTTCTATTGCAGGCAGGCCCACGACGATGCCTGCAGCGACGCCTTCCCGCTGAGCCTGCCCGTGAAATCCGCCGGATTTATAATGGAAGGCCACACAATTCACACAAACTGCCGCTTCAGGCTTGACTAGAGGACCGCACGACTATTTAATACGCGCTTCCGCATTCCAAGCCCAGGTAGCTCAGTCGGTAGAGCAGAGGACTGAAAATCCTCGTGTCGGTGGTTCGATTCCGCCCCTGGGCACCAATCACTACCCGAATACCCTGAGTCCCCTTCAATTTTCTGGTAAACCGCCCGACAAGCGGCAGGATTTTATCCATTAAACAACTGCTCCTGCCAGATTCTATCAGTCAGGGGCAGATCAGGCCTCTATGGGGTACTGCCTGCCGGGGGTCGATGTAGCTAGCTATTCGCTTTGGGTATATAGTGAGCGCTCTTGAATGTCATATTTTAATAAACAGACACGACATTCCGTAGAATCGGAGGGCTGAGCGATAAGAAACGTAGAGTGGTATTTTGATTTCCTTTCGCCGTTTGCTTACCTGCAATCGAAGCGATTCAACGAATTCCCAGCCGATGTCGAAATAACCTTTCGACCTGTGCTGTTTGGGGGCCTGGTTGCCCATTGGGAGACCAAGGGCCCGGGGCAAATTCCTCCTCAGCGGCTACAGACTTTACGCCATACTTTGTGGTTGGCGAAGAGGATGGGCCTGCCTTGCCGACTTCCCCCGAAATTCCCTTTTAATCCTCTCAAGGTTCTGCGCCTGGCGTTATCGTCAGGCCCTGATCGAGCAACGGTCGAGACTATTTTTCGTTGTATCTGGGAGCTGGGCTTGCTGCCCGAGGATGAAGAGGGTTGGCAGGGGATTGTCGAAGCGCTGGGTATCGAAGATGCAGATGCTCGAATCGCGCAGCCCGATATCAGAGAAAAATTGCATGAAAATGGACGCCAGGCAGTCGATGCCGGTGTCTTTGGCGTACCGACGTTTATCTATGACGGAACCATATTCTGGGGCGCGGATGAGACCGATTTCCTGCTTGATGCCCTGAGTGATCCCGGACTTTTAAGCAGCGAGGAAATGCTGCGAATCAACACGTTACCGGTTGGTCAGCGACCTGGTACTGAATAATTTTGAAGGGCTACTAAGTATGTGAACCGGGTTGCTATAACCCTTGAGGAGAGCGATGACACAGAATGATCCAAAGCGGGAACTAACCCGTCGCGAATTGATGAGCATTACCGCAAAATACGGAGCCAAGGCAGCGCTTTACGCTATCTTTTGTCAAACAACCCTGGGATTCGTTCCATCGCTTTCGAAATACGTTATGAGCGATGCCCAGGCGGCAACCAATGCAAAATATAACCTGCGTTACGGCGCCACGGTCATTAGCCCGGCCAACGAGCCGCGCTTTCAGACCAAGGCCTACCGTTTTGTCGAGCTGGTCGAACAGATGTCAGAGGGCGAGGTGTCCATCCAGGTTCTCGATGCGCGCAGCGCCTGCGCGGAATCGAACTGCGGTACAAGGGTCGCAAACGGCGTTCTCGACATGGGGAATTCGTCGGCACAAAACCTGGCCGCGGTGCTGCCCTATGCGATCGCGCTCGATTTCACCTATCTATGGAAAGATCGCACCGGCTTTTACAATATGTTGTTCAGCAAGGAATCAGAAAAGCTTTACCGCGGCGTCTTCCGCAGTCGTTACGGGATAGAGCCCCTGTTCGGCAATGGCGATATGCGCGGCCTGTTCATGGGCCTGAAGTACAAAGATCATCCACCGATCCGCTCGCCGGAGCAATTAAAGGGCGCGAAGCTGCGCATCACCAACAGCGAGCCGATTCGGGCTTTCGGGCAGGGGATCGGCATGAATCCCATTCCGCTCGCTTTCGTCGAGACGCTGGAAGGGTTGAAGTCAGGTATCGTCGACGCGGCCGAAATCTATGCCGCGCCCGCGACCATGGCCGGTATGCATAAAGTTTGCTCGCAGTGGCTGGCGCTAGATTTCTGCCCGGGTTTCGAGCTGTGCTTTATCTCCAGTACCGTGTTCGACAAGTTCCCCGACCGGATCAAGGAAATTTTCTACGAGGCCGCCTGGCAGGCCATGCAGGAAGGTTATACCGGTGTGCTCGAAGCCAATAACAAGCTGGTCGGTGTGGGTCCCGATCCGGCGCCCGATAGTGACTTCCTCTCCGCTGGCATCGAGAACGTGCGCTTCACGCAAGAGGAGCTCGAGCCGTTCAAGGAATTATCCGCTGCCGATCGACGCCCCGAACTCTATTCGGGTATTCGCAAGAAGCTCGATAAGGTCGCTGGTCTCGATATCTTTGGCGCCCTGCAGGAATACGAAGCGACAATTTCAGGCAAGCCGTTAAATCCCGAGAAGTGGTGGACCTGACGTCAGTAGTAACGCCCGGGGTATCTGAGCCTCGGAGTCGCCGTGCCCATGGCCTTATCCATGTTCTGGATCGGATCTCAAAATTGCTGGTATGAGAGAACAATTTAACAAGGTCGTTACTGCCGTCGAGAACGGCGTCATGTTGGTGAGTTATATCACCCTGATCGTGCTGGTTGGGGTCGAAGCGCTGCGCCGCATGATTACCACGGAGCAGGCGGCCTGGGGACCGGAAATTTCGCTCTACGCCTTTGTCTGGCTGACCTGGTTTGCGATGTCGAGCAATATCCATACTGGATTGCATCTTTCCTTCGACGAGTATCGTGACCGTTTCCCGTGGCCATTGCGGGCACTGTTGGAATCGCTGGATTGCCTGCTGTGGCTGGTGCTCGGGGCGATCATTATCACCGCCTCGGCAGGCATCGTGCAAAACAACATCCGTTTCGAACAGGTGGTGTTTGGCACCGACATTCCGCTCTGGGTGGCGACCGTGGCGGTGCCCATCGGATGGGCCTTTTCGATGATCCGCGTATTACAGCGTTTCTGGATTATCTGTAACGGCGAACGCAAGAAGATCGTCCATCAGGTTCGGGACCACTCGGCCTAGGTGGTGGGTATGGAGTACGATTGAAATGGCGGTCTGGATTATTTCGATACTGGCTATCATCCTGTTCTTCACCGGGACCCCGATCCTGTTGATCATCGGTACCTGGGTCGCGGCGACGTCTTACTTTGTGGTCGATTACCCGGTCACTCACATTGGTCTCGGCGCTAGCGACACGATCAAGGTTTACGTGTTCCTGGCGGTACCAC
>Ga0316194_10000021_pt1 | contig 62865 bp, 60 predicted proteins | sample CroRivsedime1_MG_FD_204936 | JGI IMG/M metagenome (GOLD analysis project Ga0316194, IMG submission 204936) | Coastal sediment microbial communities from Maine, United States - Cross River sediment 1 | ecosystem: Environmental > Aquatic > Marine > Coastal > Sediment | place: USA: Maine...
CCGGCGACGCCCACCACATGACCGGACCATCGCCGACCGGCGACGGCCTGGTGCGTGCCATCGAGGGGGCATTGCGAGACGCCCGGGACTTTCCGGGAAAGGTAGACTTCATCAGCGCTCATGGCACGGGGACGCGATATAACGACCTTATGGAGACGATCGCGATCAAACGAGTGTTCCGCGAGGATGCCCACGGGATCCCGGTCGTCTCGATCAAACCCGTCGTGGGACACACCCTCGGCGCGGCCGGCGCCCTGGATGCGATCGTCTCGGTGAAGGTGCTTCGGGAGGGAGTCGTGCCGCCCACGATCAATTACGGCGAGCCGGATCCGGAGTGCGACCTGGACTACGTGCCCAACTGCGCTCGGAGCCAGCCTGTCCGTCGCGTGCTGTCGTGCTCCTCGGCGTTCGCGGGAAACAACAGCGCGGTATTGATGGCCACGCCGTGAGCCTGATCGCGCTGGATCCGCCCGCCGCGGTCGTTTCGTGCGGCTTGATTGCCACACGGGCATCGTCCACCGATGCGGTGACGATCCTGGATCGATCGCACTCGGGATCCCGCCGCATGGATCGCTACGCGGCGCTGGGCTGTGCGGCGGCATCCGCGGCGCTGGAGAATGCCGGCGAGGTCCGGCTGGAACAAGGAGATCCCGACTGGGGTGTCGTGCTGGGCTCCAGTCTGGGGTGCTGGGCCAGCAACGCCGAGTTTCTCGTCGATCTCGACGATCGACCCACCCCGGAGCTCAGTCCGGGGCTGTTCGTGCGAACCGTGGCAAACGCCGTCAACGGCGAGATCTGTATAGCCCACGGCATCGGCGGGATCAACCACACCGTGGTCTCCGGATGGGCCGCCGGCGCCGAGGCGGTGGCCGAGGCCGCCGCCTTGCTGGCGGAAGGACGTGCGCGATGGATCCTGACCGGGGGAGTGGAATCGCCGGACGACTCGCTGCGACGGGTGCACGCTGCTGTGCGCCTGACGGAAGACCTGCGATGGTTGCCGGAGACGCTAGAGGAAGCCGCTGCGATCTGCTTGGTCACCACCGGCAACTCCCTCGCACCGGCCGATCGGACGCGCATCCTGGCTTACCGGCGTGGCCACGACCCACAGGGCCGGTGGTTGCTCTCGACGGCTCTGGAGCCGTCCGTAGGGACTGTGGTCGTCACCAACTCGATCCCCCCCGAGCTGCTACGAAGCTGGCGGGAGCAGGCCGGCAACAGGCGATTCGTCTATCTTCCCGCCGAGTCCGGTGAGCTGGGTGCCGCCGGCGCGCCGTTGGTTCTCGCAACCGCAAGTCGCTTCAAGGGCGGATTGTCCAGCGCAGACCGCATTCTCGTCATTGCGCGAGGCATCGAAGGAGGCACCGCGGCGCTCCTGTTGGACGCCTGAATGAGCGTCTTCGCGTTGATCCCGGCGTACGACGCGGCCGACACCGTGGGCAAGGTGGTTCGAGGAGCGAAGGCGTTCCTGTCCCGGACGATCGTTGTCGACGACGGGTCGTCCGATGCTACGAGCGCGGAGGCCCGTTCGTCGGGCGCGCGAGTCCTGCGGCTCGACTCCAATCTCGGCAAGGGTGTGGCCTTGCGCACAGGTTTCTCTCAGGCCCTGAGCGAAGGGGCAGAGGCGGTCGTCACCCTCGACGCCGACGGACAGCACGACCCGATGGAGATTCCCCGACTGCTGAGGTGCTGGCAGCAGACGAACGCCGGAATCGTGATCGGGTCGCGGGCGACGACCTACGATTCCATGACTCCCGTGCGCCGATTCGGCAACCACTTCTCCCGGCGGGCCGTCTCGTTCTTCTCCGGCACCGCCGTCGCGGACCCCCAGAGCGGCTTCCGACTTTACGACGCCCGTGTGCTCCGTTGCATCCGGCTCCGGGGCACGAGGTACGAGCTCGAGAGCGAGGTGATCGTGAAGTCCGCCCGTGCCGGATTCGCGGTCGAGAGCGTCGATGTCAGGATTCCAACGGTGGACGGGACCCAGACGAGTCACTACCGTCCATGGCGTGACACGACGAGGATCTGTCTTGCTGTCGTGCTCAGCCGACTGCGGAGACCCGCGTGTTCCTGAGGCTGACGATCGGTGCCCACCTGCTGTTGCTCCTGCTGTTGGTGGGTTCCCCCACCCTGTCGATCGGCGTCTGGCTGGCCTACGCCTCGTATCACGGCCTGGTCGCCTGGGGTGTGCTCTACCCTCGCAGCAGCCTTTTCGGACCGAACCGCTCCCGTCTTTCGGCGACCGGCAAAGTGGTGGCGCTGACCTTCGACGACGGACCGCAACCCGAAGTGACCCCTCGCGTGCTCGACATCCTCCGCGCGCGTGGGGTGCGTGCGACGTTCTTCTTGATCGGGAGAGCGGCCCGTCGGCATCCGGAGATCGTGCAACGGATCGTTGCCGAGGGGCACGCCGTGGGCAATCACTCCGACGGTCACTCCTACATGTTCTGGGCGCTCCCACCGGCCCGATTGCGTCGCGACCTGCGGGCCGCCCAACAGTCGATCGTGGCGGCGTCCGGAAAGCAGTGCCGCTGGTTCCGACCTCCGGTGGGCTTGAAGAGCTTCTTCCTTCACGAGGCCTTGAAGCGGGAGAGGCTCGATCTGGTCAGCTGGAGGATCCGGTTCCCGGCTCGACGCGGTCTCGACCCGCAACGGTCGGCGTCGCGCCTGCGCCGCCGGGTGAACTCGGGAGACATCGTGTTGATGCACGACGGGCACGACCGGAAGCCGGAGGGCCGGCCCGAAGTGCTCCGTGCGTTGCCGGTGGTCCTGGACATGCTGGAGGAAGAGGGGTACCGGCTTGTTGCCCTTGATTAACGAGGCGGCGCGTTTCGACGTCGGTTCGACCGCGATTCCGGGAGTGTCGTCGTGATAGGCGATGCCTCCACGACCCCGCGGTCCCGTCGGCGCGTCGGCAAAGCGATGGCGGAGATGCACTACCAGCTCCGGACCGAAGGCGACACTCCCACCAGGACCGCCGCCGCGGTCTTTCTCGGGACTTTCATCGGCTGCCTGCCGCTCTATGGATTGCACTTCATCCTGTGTTTCGGCCTCGCCCGGTTGCTCGGGCTCAACCGTGTCAAGACTTACCTCGCGGCGCACGTCAACAATCCGCTGACCGCGCCGTTCCTCCTTGGCGCGCAGTTCGCAGTCGGTCACGCCCTTCTCACGGGAAGCTGGCCGGCGTGGGATCCATCGCTGTTCGGCGACACGAGCTTGACCCGTCTAGGCGGAGAGCTGCTCGCCGGCAGCCTCGTGTTGGGGTTCGCGGTCGCCGTGGTCCTGGGCACGTTCGCGCTGGTGGTCAGCGGGCGATGGCGGGCCGCTCCGGCGTGGGACCGGCTGGCCGAAGAAACCGCCCGGCGGTACCTCGACGCCGGGGTGTCCCACTGGGAATTCGTCCGCGGCAAGCTGCGCCACGACCCCCTCTACCGTCAGACCCTCTCTCCCGGGTTCCTGCCGGAGGACGGCGTTCTGCTCGATCTCGGTTGTGGCCGAGGGATCGTCCTGTCGCTGCTCCTCACCGCGGCCCAGCGCCAGACGCAGGGAGACTGGGACCTCGATGACTGCGCGCCCTCTCGCAACCTCGCGCTCGAAGGTGTCGATTGCCGTTCGTCCCACGCCGCGGTTGCCGAGATGGCCACCGCGGGTCGTGCGCGCATTACCATCGCCGACCTGGCGACGTGGACGCTGCCGCGCGCCAAGTGCATCCTGATGTTCGATGTGCTGCACTACCTGTCCGCGTCGGAGCAGGAGAGTCTGGTTCGCCGAGCCGCTTCTGCACTGGAACCCGGCGGTGTTATTCTGATCCGCGAGCCGGACAGCGGTCGACGAGTTCGTTTCCTGCTGACGCGATTCGGCGAGCGGATGTCCGCCGTGCTGAGAGGAGCTTGGGACCGACCTTTCCACTACCGGTCCTCGGAATCCTGGCTGGCATTGCTGGAGAGCCAGGGGATGACCGTGTCGACCCGGTGGTCAAGTCACGGTACACCGTTTGCGAACCTGCTCATCCGGTGCGTGAGGCACAAGGCGAAAGCGCAGGAACCGCGCGGATGAGTCGCTCGGCACAGCATCGCTGGTACCGGCACGGCTGGAACCGACCTCTATCGTGGGAGCTCGTGCTTCGGATCACACCCCGTCTCCCGCGCTTCATCCTTGTTCCCCTGCACCATCTCACCACCCTGGTCTGTCTGATCTGCATGCCGGGCGAGCGGGCGGCGGCGCGTCGCAACCTCCGACGGGTGACCGGCGCGACGGGTCTTGCCCTGTTGGTGACGCTTTACCGCTTGTTCCACAATTTCAGCCGCTTCATCGTGGCATACGGCGAGATGCGGGACCTCGGCTTGGACGAGTTCCGCCACCGGCTGATCGACGTGGAACAAGCGGAGGTCGCGATCCGGGGCGTGTTGGCCCAAGGCGAGGGGATGGTGCTGGCGACGATGCACCTTGGACACTGGGACCTTGGGCTCAAGCTCTTCTCGCGGTTCGATGTTCCCGTGCACGTGGTGATGCTGAGCGACGACCCGCAGGAGGTGACGCACTACGCCGACGATGCCCGCGCGTGGGCGGGACTGAAGGTCCACGGCATGGGCGACTCGTCCCTGCTGGCGGTCAAGCTGATGCTGGCCCTCAAGCGGGGCGAGGTCGTTGCCATCCAGGTCGACCGCCCGGCCGGGTCCAACGTGATGTCCATGAGCTTCTTCGGGGAAAAGACACTCCTGCCGACTGGCCCGGTGCAGCTCGCCCTGGCCACGGGAGCCCCGTTGCTTCCCGTGTTCGTCTTGTTCGACCGCGATGATCGCTACCGGCTCCTGACGTCTCCGCCGATGCGGTTCGAGCGCGGCGAAGAGCCGCAAGCCACCGCCGAGGCCATGCGTAGACTGGTCGAGGTCATGGAATCGGTCGTCGCGCGCTACCCCGACCAGTGGTTCAACTTCTACGACGTGTGGCCGGAGTCCTCCGAGGAGGCGCCACGACGCGAGCCGGCTCGCCGGGCCCGGTGAGATGGCGTTCCGGAACAGCTATCATTGCCGGGAGATGGCCGCGTCATGAGTGAGCGAATCAGGATCGCCGTCACGGGGCTGGGGATTATCTGCGCGCTCGGCCGTGATCGGCACCGGTTCTGGTCCAATGCCGTCGAGGGTCGCGGCGGGATCGGGCCGGTGGACCTGTTCGACACCTCCGGCTGCAAGGCCGCGATCGCGGGGCAGGTACGCGAGGAGCCGGATCCCGAGCGTACGCGCCGTGGGCGCGTTCGTCGCGCCTCGCGCACCGATCGGTTCTGTATGACGGCGGCGGTCGAAGCAGTCGAGCAGGCCGGCCTCGCAGGCGGCGGATCTTCCAGTCTCGAGCGGTTCGGGATCTCCCTGGGTTCCTCCACGTCCGGCATGCCGGAGGCCGAGCGATGGGTCCGCGAAGGGATCGAGCGGGGATTCGGCCGTCAGCGGGCCTCCAGGGTGCTCCGTCTCCCCTCGTCGGCGCCCGCCGACGCCGTGGCGGAGATGCTGGGTGCCGGAGGGCCCCGCCTTTCCAACATGACCGCTTGCACATCTTCGGCCTTGTCGATCGGACAGGCGGCCGACCTGATCCGTTCCGCCGAAACCCCGGGGATGATCGCGGGCGGAGGCGATACCCTCTGTCTAATGACTTACGCGGGCTTCAACGCCCTTCGTCTTCTGGATCCAAAGCCGTGCCGCCCATTCGACGCGACGCGCCAGGGGCTGTCGCTGGGCGAGGGAGCAGGCGTGATGGTGCTCGAGCGCTGGGAGCACGCCGTCGATCGCGGCGCGCAACCCCTGGCCGAGTTCCTGGACTACGGTGCGACCTGCGACGCCCACCACATGACCGCTCCGCATCCCGACGGCCGCGGCGCGTCGGCCGCGATGGCCGACGCGCTGGCGAGATCCGGGCTCGATGCCGGTCAGATCGGTCACATCAACGCCCACGGTACGGGCACCGATCTCAATGACTCCACCGAGGCTCGGGCGATTCGCGCCGTATTCGGAACCGACGGCGTCAAACGCATCCCGATCACGGCGAGCAAGTCGTTGTTCGGACACGGCCTCGGTGGCTCCGGAGGTCTCGAGGCGGTCGTGCTCGTCCTGAGTCTGATCCACCAGATGGCCCCTCCGACCCTGGGCTGGGAATCGAGAGAAGCAGGCGCTCCGGCGCTGGACATCGTGGCGGGAGCACCGCGCCGATTGTCGTGTACTTACGGCATGTCCAACAGCTTCGGATTCGGAGGCGCCAACTGCTCCTTGATCTTCAGGACGGCACCGTGAGTCGCGTGGTCGTCACGGGGATCGGTTCGGTCGGTCCCGGAGGGTTCGGCACCGGGAGTCTCGTCCGTGCGTTGGATGAAGGCCAGCCGCTCGGCGGGGTCGAGACGTTCGACACCCCTCGCGGTCGCCGCCGCGAGATGCGCGTGGCCCGCATCGCCCCGTTCGACCCGGAGCCGTTCATCCCGGCGCGCAAGCTTCGGCGCATGGACGAGGTGTCACAGGTCTGGACGGTGGCTTGCATGCTGGCGCATTCCGACGCCGGACTCGATGCCGCCGGATCCCCAGACCTACCCTACCCGCCCGAGGACCGCGCGACCTTTCTCGGGACAGGCTTGGGATGCATTGCCGCGACGTGGGAGTACCTTCGCGAGCTGACGGCGGAGGGCGCCGCGATGGCGAACCCGTTCCTGTTCTCCGAATCCGTGGCCAATGCGCCGGCCGGCCACAGCGCCATCGAGCTCGATGCCCGTGGACCGAACTGCACGCTGACCTGCGCGGACGCTTCGGCTGTTGCGGCACTATCCGCGGCCGCGCGATCGATTCGAGACGGCAGGGCGAAGCTCGCGTACTGTGGCGGCCTGGAGCTGCTGCCGTCGCTCGCGGTGCAGACGCTCGCCGCCCTCGGTGCGCCCGGATTCCTTGGAGAAGGATGCGTCGCGCTGGTACTCGAGTCCCTGGAGTCCGCGCTCTCGCGTCGAGCGCGGATCTACGCCGAGGTCGCCGGACTTGCATCCGGATCCGATCCGCGTTGCGGTTCCTCGGAATGGAGCCGGGACGCCGACCGCATGGCAGGGGTCCTCCGTCGCGCCGTGAAGCGCTCGGGGCGTCCCGCGGTTCGCAAGGTCTTTCTCCACGCAAGCGGTTTCGGTGCCGCCGACGAGGCGGAGAGCCGGGCGGCGGCTGCGGTCTTCCCGGATGCGCCCGTCATTCGGCCCTCCCTCGTCTTCGGCACCCTGGCCGCGGCCTCCGGCTTCAGCCTCGCGTTGTCGGCTCTCGACTCGTCCCGGCTCTCCTCAGACGAGGCGCAGACGGTCGCGGCCTGGTCCTGGGGAGGGGGCCTGCACTCCGTGTCGCTGTGCGGCCCGCCCGCCTGATCACCGGAGGACCCGCTCGATCTCCAGGAGCCCCCCTGAGACGGGAGACGTTGACCTATCCAGCCGACCCGTCCGGCGAGATGAAGCCCGGGGTCTGGCTCGAGAAGGGTGGGCTCGTCGGTGTTGCAGTCGGGCGGAGGGCTCAGGGACCGGAGCGATCGCCGTTCTCCGGATTGACTTTGCCGGTCTGAACGAACTCCGCCAGGGCGGCGATGCTGTAGAGAGCCCCTTGGTCGAGGTGCTCGTCTTTGATCTCGAGGCCGTAGGCCTGCTCCACGGCCAGCGCCAGCTCGAGCACGTCGATGGAATCCAGACCCAACGGCCCTTTCATCAGTGGGTCATCGTCTTTGATGGAGAATGGATCCAAGCCGCGAATCCGCAAGCGCTTCACGAGGAGACCCTTGAGGTCATTCCTGAGCTGCATCACGTCCATGGCGCACCGATCATATACCATGCGACCGGTAGTGATCAGGGCTGTGGAATCCGCTCGGCGGTGCCGGTAGACCTGCGGCTATTCTGGCGCTTGGACCTACCGTGCTCGGAGATGTAGGCGCTCGTCCGCATCATCCTCTGAGTCCGGATCAGGACCCGCGTGAGATAGAGCAGCTGATTGGGACGCACCTGGACGGCCCAGTCTCGCCAGCGCTTCTCACCTCCGAGATTGAGGATGGAGCGACGCCACGTTTCCGCGTACAGCTCGAAGAACCGTTCCGGACCGAGCCGGGGCTCCCACAACGCGTGGTGCATGTCGAACTTGAACCACGGAGGGTTGTCGAGCTGCTCCGCCTTCTCGCGGTACAGCTCGGTCCCGGGAAGCGGCGTCAGGATCGTGTAGCCCGAGCGCGCGAGGCCGTGGGCCGCGACGAAGTCCCACAGCCCCTCGAACTCGTGCCGGCCCCAGTCCGGATCCACGACGAAGTTGCCGGTGACGCCGTAACCAAGCGAGCGAGCGATCCTCGAGGCCTCCACCGTCTCTGCCAGGGTGGCGTCCTTGGTGAGTCGGTCCAGCCCGGCATCGGAGGGCGACTCGAACCCGAAAAAAATGTCGAAGTCCTGCGCGACCGGTCGCCAGGCCTCGAGCAGCTCCGGGTGACGAACGACCACGTCGGTACGGGTCTGAACCAGGAGCCAGCGTTTGCGGACACCCCTGGCTCGAAGCTCCCGGGCAAGCGCGAGGCTTCGTTCGGCCTGCCCCCAGAACAGGTCGTCGACGACGAAGACGTGCTCGCCGACCGCCTCCATGTCCTTCACGACCGACTCAATGCAGCGCTCGCGAAAGGTTCGGTCGTAGAGGCTCCAGACGGAACAGAAGCTGCACCGGAACGGGCACCCGCGAGCCGTCTCGACCAGCCAGACCGGCTTGAACAGAAGGCAGTGGTACCTGCGACGGTAGGACCGGACGAGATCGCGCGCGGGCAGCGGCACCCGGTCGAGCTCGATCGGTTCCGCGGTCGGCCGCGTGTCCACCCAGCCCTCCGGGGTCCGAACCCGAAGGTCCGGAACGGTCTCGACCGCCCTGCGGCCCTCGACGGCCTCTAGCAAGTAGGGTGCCACCGCTTCGCCGTCCCCCACGCAGATGGCGTCGATCTCCGGGATCTCGAGCGGCGCGGGATAGGCCGCCGCCGCGTGGCCGCCGACGATCACGAAGGCGTCCGGAGACCGCCGGCGAATCTCGCGAGCGAGCGCGAGCGTCCGGTCGTACTCCAGGGCGTGCATGCAGGAGATCCCGAACAGTCGCGCCCGACTCCTCCGTACGGCCCGGTGGGCGTCCTGGTACCGGCCGTCCACGATCGTGACCCTGGCGCCCCGTGTCTCCAGAGCGGCCGCGACGTACTCCAAGCCCAGAGGCTCGACACGGAAGAACGGCCCGAGGCCGAAGCGCTCGTTGCCGGGATCGGGCCGGACGAGGACGATCTCCATCGTTCGATTATAGACGGCCCGCGGTTGTTCCCCCCGGAGGGCTTGTGTTTAAATGCGCCGGGAGCACGGGATGCGGGAGCGAACGGCGCTGGTCACTGGCGGGACGCGAGGCATCGGGCGAGCGATCGTCGAGGCGCTCGTCGCCGAAGGACGCACGGTGGCATTCACGTGGCGCTCCGACCAGGCCCGGGCCAGCGAGGTCGAGCGATCCTGCGGGGGGCGGGCGGTGGCGTTTCCCATGGACCTCCGTGACCGCTCGCGGCCGGCCTCGCTCGTCCAGGAGGTCGAGGACAGGCTGGGCGCGATCGAAGCCCTGGTAAACAGCGCGGCCGTCCAGCACAGCAAGCTGCTGGCCATGACCTCCGACGAGCTCTGGGACGAGGTGATCGACACCAACCTCGGTGGAGCGTTCCGCCTGTGCCGTGAGGTCGTCCGCTCCATGACCCTGCAACGACGAGGCGTCATCGTGAACCTGTCGTCGCTCAGCGCGCGCTTCGGCGTCGCGGGACACGGCGCCTACGCGGCGTCCAAAGCCGGGCTCGTGGCCATGACGCGGTGCCTCGCCCGTGAGATGGGTCGTCGGAATGTCCGCGTCAATGCGGTCCTGGCCGGGTACGTGCCCACGGACATGACCTCGTCGCTGTCCGACGAGGTTGTCGAACGGCTTCGGGCCGGAGAGTGCCTCGCGGCCGGGACCGCACCCGTCGACGTCGCGAGCGCCGTCACGTTCCTGCTGTCGGACCGGGCGGCGGCGATCACCGGGCAGACCCTCATCGTGGACGCGGGGACCTCGGCGTGAGGGCGTGACGCGCCCGGGCTACTCGACCGAGACCCACGAGAGGCCCCGGGGGCCGTTGTACAATCCGCTCCGATGCCCCGAGGGGAGTCGAGCGGATTCCGTTGAAGCCGCGACCACGTCAGGGTCATTCACGAGTAATGGGAGGATCGCCATGTGCCGCCTAGGAGCCCTGTTCGCCATCGCGCTCACCATCTTTGCCGCCGGCACCGCCGCAGCGGAGGAGCGACCGCTCGCCATTCGCTTCGGGCTCCTGCTGCTGGAGCCGACTTCCGAAACCACGGTCGGCGGTACCACGCGGACGTTCGACACGCAGTCCGGCGCGGAGTTCGAGTTCGAGTGGTACTTCCTCTCGAGGCTCGGCCTCGAAGCCAGCCTCCTCGGATCTGCGGATGTGGATGTCTCGGACGACAACGACGACATCGCGGCCTTGACGTTCTCGACGGTGACCGTCGGTCTCAACGGGCACCCGATCCGAACCGAAGCGATCGACTGGGGGATCGGGGTCTTTGGCGGGCGCGCGACCTACGGAGACTTCGAGTCGACCGACAGCTCGTGGACATTCGATTACAAGCGTGACACCGTCTGGGGCGCGCAGACCTTCGTCGATATCCCGATCAAGAAGGGCGGACGCTGGGGGATCGACATCGGGGTCAAGTGGATCTCGACCGCGCTCGAGCTCGATTCCGGGGCCGAGATCCAATACGATCCGTTCATCGGACGGGTCATGGGCGTGTACCGCTGGGGGCAGCCGCGCTAGTCTCCATCGGAGTACTGGATCGAGGCGCCGGATGGATTGGACGATTCGCGGCCCGTACGCCCGCTCGAGCGTGAAGGATCCGGTCGCTGCGCCGGGCCTCGGGTCCGGAACGGCCGCGCTACCCTACCGATTCCTCGCCGCGTGGGCTCTCGGCTGGGGCGTGGCGGGCACGCTCGTCGGCGCAGGTATCGCCTTCACTCTCGAGCGGCTCGACCCCGGACCGATCCTGGTGATGAGCATGATGTTCGCCGAGGTCGTCGGCTTCACGGCGCTGGTCTCGGCGCGGACGATTTTCCCGCTGTTCAAGAAGCTGCCGTACGCGGTGCGCTTGATGATGCAGGTTCTGACCCTGTTCTCGGGCACGCTGTTCGGATCGGCGGCGATCCTGTGGTTCCAGCCGCTGTTCAGCCTGGCGCGAATTCGGACCGTCGTGGTGATCGTGCTGGTGAACGCCACCCTGGCCGTCATCGTCGGGATCGCGCTCCACACCTACGACAGCATGCGTCGGCAGATCGAAGCGTCTTTCCTCGCCCTGCGCCGCAAGGAAGCCTTGGAACGAGATCTTGAGATCGCACGCGAGGTCCAGCGAGAGCTACTGCCGCGGACCACGCCGTCGATCCGAGGCCTCGAGATGGCGGGGGTATGCCGATCCGCGGTCGGAGTCGGGGGTGACTACTTCGACTACCTGCCTTTCGGCGATGATCGCCTGGGGCTCGTCGTGGCGGACGTCTCCGGGAAGGGCATCCCCGCCTCGCTGTTGATGGCGGGGCTCCAGGCCTCGGTCCGCACCCTCGGCCTGACCACGCTCTCGCCGTGCGAGATCAATCGCAGGCTGAACGAGATCATGCACGAGTCGACCTCGGCCTCGCGCTACGCGACCTTCTTCTTCGCGTTCTACGACTCCAGCACGCGCTTGCTGACCTACAGTAACGCCGGCCACCATCCTCCCCTGCTGGTGGGCTCCGGCGGAACGACGCGTCTGACGGCCGGTGGGCGCCCCATCGGAATCCTGGAGGGCTCGACCTACGAAGAGGATCGGTGCGAGCTCGCCGTCGGCGACCTGGTGGCAATGTTCACCGACGGCGTGGTGGAAACCCCCAATCGCGCCGACGAGGAGTTCGGCGAGGAGCGTCTGATACGGATCCTGACCGCGCGCCGCACGGAGAATCTGGACGAGATCATCCGCCACGTGCTGGAGGAGCTCGAGAACTGGAGCGGCGGCGCCCCGCCCCACGACGACGTCACCCTGGTTCTGGCGAGGACCACGTGAGCGCGCGCACGACGTTCCCGCTGCCGCTTCAGATCCTGCTGTGGGCGATCGCCAACTCGGTGGCGGGCGCCGCGGTGGGTCTCGCGGTGGGCGCCTTCCGCGAGGGCGGCATCGAAGCCCCTATCGTTCTGATCGGCGTGCTGTTCGGCAACGTCGTCGGCCTCACGGTGCAGATCTCCTCGCTGGTTCTCTTTCCCCGCCTTCGTGTGCTGCCTCCACCCGCGCGATTCGCCATTCTCTCGCTGGTCCTCGCGGCCGGCGCCGTGGCAGGAACGGCCATCGTCCTGTACTTCTTTCCGCTGTTCATACTCCGGGACGTCGGGCAGATCGTTGCCCTCGGCGCCATCAACGTTGTGGTGGCCTTGATCGTGGGAAGCGTCGTCTACGCCTACGAGGGCCTGCGTTTTCGCCTGGCCGAGTCGTTGCGTGAGGTCGAGGAGGTTCGCCTCGTCGAGGCGCGGCTGAAAGAGCAGGCGGCCCGCGCCGAGCTTGCCGCGCTTCAGGCCCGGATCAACCCGCACTTCTTCTTTAACACGCTCAACACCATCTCCTCGCTGGTCGAGGAGGATCCCGAGGCAGCCGGGGAAGTCGTCCAGAAGCTCGCCGACCTGTTCCGCTACACATTGAAGGCCAGCGACGTCGACTCGGTTTCCCTCGACGATGAGCTGCGATTCATCGAGGGCTACCTGTCGATCGAACAGGCACGGTTCGGTTCGCGCCTACGCGTGGTGTGGGACGTCGATCCCGACGTTCGCTCGGTGGTCATCCCCGGACTGCTGCTTCAGCCGCTGGTCGAGAACGCGGTCGGCCACGGGCTCGCACGAGTCCCGGGGGGCGGCACCGTCAGGATCTCCGCCCGGCGAGCGGAGGGGCGTCTCGAGATCGCCGTCGAGGATGACGGCGTCGGACCGGGGGGTGACCCTCGAAAGCTCTTCCGCGAAGGCCACGGTCTGGACAACGTCCGTCAGCGTCTGAGGACGCGATATTTGGCGAAAGCCGCGCTTCGGATCGGGCCGGCCGGTGGAGGCCGCGGGACCGTGGCCCGATTGTCGCTCCCCGTTCCCGCAGTGGCCGCCACTCGTCAGGAGGTCAAGCGATGAGCATTCGCGCGGTTGTCGTGGACGACGAGAAGCCGGCTCGCGACCGCGTTCGCCGGCTCCTCAGGGACCACCCGGATATCACCATGGTCGGCGAAGCCGCGGATGTCGCCTCGGCCATCGATCTCATCGAGAACGAGAAGCCGGACCTCTGCTTCCTCGATGTCCAGATGCCCGGGGGCGACGGCTTCGACGTCCTCCGCAAGCTTCGACACGTGCCGCGGATCGTCTTCGCCACGGCCTACGACCAGTACGCGGTTCGAGCCTTCGAGGTCAATTCCCTCGACTACCTCTTGAAGCCGTTCGATCGCAAGCGGTTCGAGGCGGCGATGGAGCGGGTGCGCGAGGCGATCCGCCACGAGGACGAGCCGCCCGGTGCGGCGATCCGGCAATTGCTCGAACAGCTCCGCTCCGGTCTGCCCCAGATCAAGACGCTTGCCGATCGCGTCGCGGCCGACGAGTCCGCGTCGCGGCCGGCGGCGACCACGGAACCCGAGAGAATTCCCTCCCGCCGTGGCTCCCGGATCTTCCTGCTCGACCCCGACGAGGTGCTGTGCTTCGAGGCCGAGGACACGCTGGTCTACGCCCGGACGCCCCGGGGGCGTTTCATGGTCGAGAGAACCCTGGCCGATCTGGAAGAGCAGCTGTCGAGCCGGTTCTTCCGGACCCATCGCGGCTACCTGGTCAACCTCGCGCAGGTGGGCGAGATCCACCCCGAGGACGCGGGGACCTTTCGGATCGTGCTCAAGAACGACGACCACACCGAGGTTCCGCTCTCGCGCCGCCAGGCCCGCCGGCTACGAGAAAGGATCCCGTGGTAAGAGGCCGCCTTCGGAGACCTGCGCGCGACCGCTCGCGCCCTGGGAGCGACCGCCGGCGATTTAGGGGTTGTGGACGCTGGAAAAGCGGGTTAGTCCCTACGGAGTCGGAGGGATCATGCACACTTCAGGGACCCGCAGTATTCGATCGCTAGCCGGGCCGGTCACGATCCTGGCGGGGATGCTGTGCGCCTCGGGGGGTCCTGCACGGGCGGTTCAGTTCTGCTCACCCACCGAATGCCCGTCCTACTCGGTCGGCGTCGGCGAGACCCGTGAGGGTGATCTGTACGCCGCCTCACAGATCATCGACATCGCAGGCATCCAGAACGGGGACGTGATCGGCTGGGCGCAAAGCATCAGCGTCTCCGGCGAGGTCACCGGCGACCTGGTCGTCGGCGGCCAGGGAATCCAGATCCAGGGACGGGTCGGCGACTCGGCGCGTGTGTTCGGCGAAAGCGTGGTGGTCCAGGGTGAGATCGACGGCGACCTCCTGGTCTTCGCCAAGACGGTGACGATCGGTCCGAACGCGGTGGTCACCGGCGACGTCGCAGGGATCGTCCAGATCCTGAACATCGAGGGCACGATAGGCGGAAGGCTCAAGACGGGAGGACAGACCGTCAACCTGCGAGGCGAGGTCGCCGGCGACGTGGAGGCGACCGTCGGCGAGTTCAAGTTGTTCGGGACGATCGAAGGCGACGCCGACATTACCTGTGACACGTTGAAGGTAGAGCCGGGATCCTCCATCGAGGGCAATCTGGTCTACTCGGCCCGGCAACCTCTCGAGGATCTCGAGAGTATGAACGTCGTCGCCGGCAGCATCGACTTCGAGGAAAAGGTCGACGAAGAAGAGACCGACGAGGACTCGAGGTTCTCGCTGTCCTGGCTGCTGTGGCGACTGGTCATCCTGGGATGGTCGTTCATCGTGGGGGCGGTGCTGATCGCCGTCTTCCGCAAGCAGGTGCCCGCGATGGAAGCCGCCATCGAGCACGAGACCCTCGCGAGCTTCGGAGTCGGGTTCGTTCTGGCCATACCGTTACCGGTGGCCGCCGTCATCGTCTGCATTCTCGTGGTGACGATTCCCCTGTCGATGATCACCCTGGCGCTGTGGGGCATCGGCTGGTACGCGGCGCACCTGGCGGTCTCCCTGTGGCTCGGGCGGCGGATCCTGTCGCTGGCCGGCTCGGGCGATCCCTCTCCCTACCTCGGCCTCCTGATCGGACTGGTGATCTACAAGCTCGTCCTGTGGATCCCGTTCCTCGGCTTCGTGGTCTACTTCCTGACGGTGTTCCTCGGCCTGGGCGCCCTGCTCCTGGGCGCGCGCTCCTACCTCCGGCCGGGGGCCGCGTCGGTCGCGCACGACACCGGCTCCGCCTGACCCGGGCGCCGTCCACGCATCTGCTACATTAAGGCCCCATGGAAAAGGCCTACAAGAATCTGGAGTTCCTCACCAGCCGCGATGCGCGAACGATCCGCATCCTGGCGGAGTACCTCGAGCCCCAGGCGAGGTTCGAGCACTACAACGTCAAGGACACGGTCGTTTTCTTCGGCTCCGCGCGCGCTCTCTCGCCGGAACAGGCGGGAGACAAGCTGCAGAAGGCGGTGGGCTCGGGCAACGACGACGGCATCGAGCGAGCCAAGCGGGCGGTGAAGCTGTCACGTTACTACGAAGACGCCCGAACTCTGGCACGGATGCTGACAGAGTGGTCGAAGGGGCTTCGGCCCTCGGAGCGTAGGTTCATCGTCTGCTCCGGTGGAGGGCCGGGAATCATGGAGGCTGCCAACCGGGGAGCCTCCGAGGCCCAGGGGGTTTCCATCGGCCTCGGGATCAGCCTGCCGAACGAGCCGACCATCAACGACTACATCACCCGCGAGATGGCCTTCGAGTTCCACTACTTCTTCATGAGGAAGTTCTGGTTCGCCTACATGTCGAAGGCGATGGTGATCTTCCCGGGCGGGTTCGGCACGCTCGACGAACTGTGCGAGATCATGACGCTGGTCCAGACGGGCAAGGTCGACCGTCCCCTGCCGATCGTGCTCTACGGCAACGAGTACTGGAACGAGATCCTCGACCGCGACGCGCTGGTGCGGTGGGGCACGATCTCGCCGAAGGACCTCGAGCTGTTGCACCCGGCCGACACGCCGGATCAGGCGTTCGACCTCCTGAAGAGGGAGCTCACGAAGCTCTACGATCTCGAGGACCGGGTCGACGACGACACCCCCCCGACCCCATGAAATCGACCCGGGGGCGAATCCTCCGACTCATCGTCCTCGTCGTCTGTGTGGCGTGGCTGGTCTGGATCGTCGCATCGCTGGGCCCCCGCACGGTCTGGGAGGTCGCCCGCCAGGCCGACGCGGTGCTGCTGGCCGTGTCCTTCATTCCGATCTTCGGCCGCTTCCTGATCTGGGCCGTCAAGTGGACCCTGATGATGCGGCGCCGCAGCTCGATCCCGCTCCGTCACGTCATCCCCGCCCTGCTTTCCGGCAACTTCGTGAACCTGACGACGCCGACCGCGAAGCTGGCAGGCGGCTTCGTGCGTGCCGCCCTGATCCGCAGGCACACGGGATGGGGCATGGCGGTGGCCTACGGCTGGTCGTTCGCGGATCAGTTCACCAACGTCTTCGGCAATCTCACGCTGTGCGGCGCGCTTTCGATCGCGGCCGGGCTTTCGGCAGCCGGGGGCGGCTCGCGGGTGAGCTTCCTGGCCTCGGGAGCCGCGGCGCTGGCGGTGGTGGTGATGGTGGTATCGGCCAGGGGCTGGACGTGGACCCAGGTACAGAAGCCGGCCGTCGCCCGCTTCATGGCGCGATTCACGCCCGAGCGGTTTCGCGAGATGGGAGAAGCAACCTGGATTCGGCCGGTCCTCGAGCCGTTGCTGCACGTCGGCAAGACGATCCGGGTGGCCCCGCAAGACCTGGGGCTGGCGGCCCTCTCCTTCGGCTCGCTGTGCCTGGCCAATGCCCTGGTGCTGCAGGCCCTCGGCGTGGACGCCCCTCTGTTCAGCGTCGCCGTGGCGGTGGTGGTCGGCTACTTCGCCGGAACCGTCATCGGCACCCTGGGAGGGATCGGGGTCACCGAGGTCGCACTGATCAAGCTCTATGGCATGGCCGGGGTCTCCGCCGAGGCCGCAACGGCCGGGGCGCTCCTTCATCGCGCGAGCTACTACGCGGTGATCGTTGTCGCGGGTGGCCTTTCGCTGCTGGTCGAAGGCATACGCAAGCGCGACCTGCAGGCGGAAGTCGACCGGAGGACGGCTCAATCGGGGTAGACTCGGACGCGGGCCGGCGAGTGGTCGCCCTGGCCCGAATCGAGTCGAGGGAGCCATGAAACCACCTGCCGGACAAGCCGTTTGCACTGTGCTGATCACGCTGGCCTGCATGGTCGGCACGGCCTGCCTGCCCAAGGCGAAGCCGACGAAGATCGACCTGCCCGACGGGCGGGTCGTCGAGGCCCGCCTGGTCCGTGTGTGGGTGTACGAGCTGACCAACCAGCTCGCGGGAAGGGTCGTGCGGGGTGCCGACGAGATCATCGAATTGGCGGACGACCCTGCCGTTCGTCGCACCGCTCTGGAGTGGAAGTCGGCCGGCGTCCCTGCCCTGCAGCGCGCCAGCTTTCACCCCGATCCCATCGTGGCCATCACCGACCTGTGGCTGTTAAGCGTCCAGATCCAGGATCACTTCGAATCTCCCGATGGCCGGCTGCACCTCGGGGAGTACAGCGGGATCGCAACGGAGACCGCGAAGCAGATGGAGCAGGACGTTCTCGATTTCATCCGCGAGCGCGGAGGCAAGCCGATGGAATCAGGCAGTTACGATCTGATCCACGAGTACGCTGCCGCGCACCCGATCGAGCACACGATCAGCACCCGGCCGACGTCCGGGCCCGCGCTGACCGATCGCTTGCCGACCGGCAGCATCGGCGCCTTTGCGGCGGTGGGAAGTCTGGTGGAGGGATTCGCGGACCTCTCCGACCGGCTCTCGATCTACGGGGAGCACTTGCCCCAGCAGCTTCGATGGCAGGGCGAGATCCTCGCCCACGACCTGGGACTGGGGTCGATCGACATCGAAGCCATCCAGGGCGACACCGCCCGCCTCGGCCGCGCCGCCGACCACCTCGTCGAGTTCTCCGACGGGCTGCCGGCGCTGATCGAGCAACAGGTGGCGACCGTCGTGCCGGAGCTCGAGAAAGCAGTCATCGCCATCGACCTGGCCAATCTCCAGGCTTCCGTCGACGACCGGGTCGCAGCGCACCTGGCCTTCGCGCTGGCCGCGGTGACCCGCGAGCGGGAGGCGGCACTCGAGGCGGTGCACGAGGAACGAATCGAGGCCTTGGCCGACGCCGAGCGGATGGCCAACGAGCTGGTCGATCGCTCGTTCGAGCGCGTCGAGTCGATGATCGACGCTTCGCTCGGCCGCCTGCTCCCGGTCGGGGCGGCGCTGCTGGCGGGGCCTTTCGTGCTGGGCCTGCTCGCCGGATGGGTTCTCAAGCGACCCAAACACCGCGCCTGATCTCCCGAAAGCGGCCCCGGGCGGCGAAATGAGGCATAATAACTCGCCCGCTCGGCGGGTAAAACAGGAGGACGCAATGAAGTTTCGTGTATTCGTGGTGGCCGCCCTGCTACTGATGGCAGCACCGGCATTCGCGCAGAAGGTCTACATCGACTACGACAAAGATTACGACTTCGACTCGACCGAAACATTCGCGTGGGCCAAGACGTCGGAGACCTCGGTCGAAGATGTCAATCCCCTGATGCACTCGCGCATCGTCAACGCCATCGAGCACTACCTGACGATGGGCCAGCTCCGCGAGGTGGAGAGCGACCCCGACCTCTACGTCACCTATCACACCAGCACCAAGGAAAACCTGTCGCTGAACACCACCTCGTTCGGCTACGGCTATCCGGGCGGCTGGTACGGCGGATACTACGGAGGCTACGGCTACGGCGGGATGGGGATGGGCTCGACCTCGACGACGGTCTCCACCTACGAGACCGGCACCTTGGTCGTCGACGCCTGGGATCCCAGGACCGAGAAGCTCGTCTGGCGCGGGACCGCGACCAACGTGACCGTCTCGGATAATCCCGACAAGATGATGAAGCGGATCGACAAGTCCCTGTCCAAGATCGTCAAGAAGTGGCAGGACCTGAAAAAGAAGCAAGCGAAGGCAGAGGCGAAAACCGCCGGTTCCTAGCGAAAGGGATCCGGCTGCATCAGGTAGCTCCGGACGTAGGTTCGGACACCGTCCTCCAGCGAGGTGAACTCTCGTCGGTAACCCGCCTGCCGTAGACGGTCGAGGTGCGCCTCGGTCCGATACTGATAGCGGTCGCGAATCTCCTCCGGCATCTCGATGTACTCGATGCGCGGGTCCTTGCCGAGACCCGCGCACAGCGCCCTGGCAAGCTCCTCGAAGGTCCGCGACTTCCCGGTGCCGAGGTTGTAGATGCCGTTGACCTCCGGGTTGTCGAGCAGCCACAGCACCACGTCGACGCCGTCGTCGACGAAGACGAAATCGCGCCGCTGACCGCCGTCAGGATAGTCGGGGTGGTGGGACTTGAAGAGGGTTACCGCCCGATCCGTCGCCGCCAACGGGAACTTCTGGGCCACCACGCTTCGCATCGAGCCCTTGTGATACTCGTTGGGGCCGTAGACGTTGAAGAACTTCAACCCGGCCCACTGGGGCGGCGCGGGCTCGCCGTCGGTGACCGCCCGGACCACGCGGCGGTCGAACAGGTGCTTGCTCCAGCCGTAGGCGTTCAGCGGACGCAGTCGCGCCAGCGCCTCCGGCCTCGGATCATCGTCAAAGCCCTGCGATCCGTCGCCGTAGGTCGCGGCCGACGAGGCGTAAATGAGCCGCTTGCCGTGGGCGGCGCACCATCTCCACAGGAACAGCGACAGCCGGACGTTGACGTCAGCGATCAGATCGGCGTCGACCTCGGTGGTGGACGAGATCGCACCCATGTGGACGATCGCCTCGAGGTCCGCCCCGTGATCGTCGAGCCACTCCCGGAGCCCTTCCGGTGCAATCAGATCGATGAGCTCTCGCTTGGCGAGATTGCGCCACTTGTCCTGGCGTCGCAGCCGGTCGCACACCACCACCGGAACGCCGCGATCGCACAGCGCCGCCACGATGTTGGAGCCAATGAAGCCGGCGCCGCCGGTTACGAGAATCGTTCCTGCTTTCACGATGGCACCTCGCCCGCCGCGTCCGACGGCGTCTGACAGGCTCGGATGGTAGCGTAGGACCCCGACGGAGATCAAAGAGCCCCGCGACCACCGTGGTATGATGCGCGGCCATCGAGGAGACCGGACCGTTGGACGTCTCGAGCATGCGCCGGATCGATCGCTGGATCGGCGCGCCACTGAGTTTCTTGTTGACGATCGTCCGGCGGCTCGACGATCTCCTCTTGCGGCGCTCCCCGAACCCTTCCCCCCGCCGGATCGCCGTGCTCAAGCTCGCCGAGCAGGGAGCAACGGTGCTGGCCTACTCGGCGCTGCTGAGGGCCAGGTCGATGGTCGGGGCCGACAACCTCTTCTTCGTCGTCTTCTCACAGAATCGCTTCATCCTCGACCTCCTCGACGTGGTCCCGCCGGCCAACGTCATCAGCATCCGCACCGACGGCCTGATCGGCACGGCGCTGGAGACCCTGCGCGCGGTCCTCCGGATGCGGCGCGAGGGCATCGACGCCACGGTCGACTTCGAGTTCTTCGCCCGCTCCTCGGCCATCCTGTCCTACCTCAGCGGCGCCCGGACACGGGCCGGATACCACGCCCACTTCGGCGAGGCCTCCTATCGCGGCGACCTGATGACCCATCGCCTGTCGTTCAACCCGTTCCTTCATGCGGCCGAGTTGTTCCAGGTGCTGGTGGAAGCCGTGCGGCGACCGGCGAGCGCCCTCCCGTCCTTTGACCTCACGCCGCCCGAGGCCGAGCCGCTGCCGCGTTTCCGCCCCGAGGCCGGCGAGAAGGCCGAGGTCGAAGCGATGCTGCGGGAAACCCTCGGCACCGAGACCGTGCCGCCCCTGATCCTCCTCAACGCCAATTGCGGCGATCTTCTGCCGCTGCGTCGCTGGTCGAACGAACGGTACGTCGAGCTGGCCCACCGTCTGCTCGACCGCTACCCCGACCTCCGCATCGTGCTCACCGGCGCGCCCGACGAGGCCGACGAGGCCCAGGCGCTGACAAACGAGATCGCCTCCGAGCGCTGCATCAGCTTCGCCGGCCGGACGACGCTTCGGCAGTTGATGGTCCTGTACGACCTCGCCGAGCTGATGGTGACCAACGACAGCGGCCCGGCCCACTACTCCACGTTGACGTCGATCGACGTCATCACGCTGTTCGGGCCCGAGACCCCGGCGGTCTTCGGCGCCCGCACGCCGCGCAGCCACATCCTGTGGGCGAACCTGGTCTGCAGTCCCTGCGTCAACGCGTTCAACGACCGCCAGTCCGCCTGTCGCAGGAACGTCTGCATGGAGCGCATCACCGTCGACGAGGTTTTCGAGGTGGCGTGCCGGGTCTACGAAAGCCGGCGCTCAACCGCGGACAAGTCGAGCATCACGACCTAGCCCACGCAACGCTTCCAGCTCCTCGTCGAGGTACCGCGCCGAGAAGCGCAGGTAGCTGTGGGGCGGGACCTCCCACGGAACCACCGCAACCCCGAGCTCCGTCAGCAGGACCTCGGCGGCCTCTCCGGCATCGGCCACCGGACGTTGCCGGATCGACGACGGGGCCCGACAGAGAATGTACATCCCCGCCGGTGCCGGGTAGGGCTCGAACCCCAGCTCCAGAAGCGTGTCGCGCAATTCCGCCATCCGCTTGCGATAGAACTCCCGAGCTCCCTCGAGTCGATCCCGGTCCTGCAGGCAGATCCTGGCGACCTTCACCTGCAGCGCACTTTGAGGCGACCACGCGAATTCGCTGAATTCGCGGAGTGCCTCCACGATCCCCTCGTCGCCCACCATGAACGAGACCGGCAACGGCCCGGTGGCGAACAGCTTGGCCATGGAGTGCAGCTCCACGAGCCTCAGCTGGCCGGCCAGGGAAGCGGCCTCGGTGAGAATCGACCACGGTGGACGGTCGTAGGTCAGAGGCCCATAGGTGGCGTCGTTGAAGACGATCGTCCCCGAGCGGAATCGATTCAGGAAGCCGGCCAGCACCTCCGCAGGCGGCGCCGCCCCGGTGGGATTGTTGGGGAAGTTCAACGCCACGAACCCGAGACTCTCGGCCGTCTCGGGATCCAGCAGGCTGTCGTCCGGGGCGAACCCCCGACCGGGATCGAGGGGCACCGACCGGACCCGGGCCCCGATCTGCGACACGATGCGCAGGAACGCCGGGTAGGCCGGCTCGACCACCGCGACCTCGTCGGAGGGCCGGATCAGCGCCGAGGCCAGCAGGCTCAACGCCGTGCGCCCCCCGGGCACGGGGAGGATCGATCCGGTCGCTACCCGAAGACCGTAGACCCGATCGAGCATCTCGACCACGGCATCGGTGTAGGCATCGAGCTCGTCCTGGCCGCACGGGACGAGGAGGCCGCCGTCGGCCTCGCGGCGAATCAGCTCGACCGCGGCTTCCGGAGGATCCTCCCGGTACCGGCCCACGGCGAAGTCGAGCACCGGTCCGTTGTGCTCGCGGATCCGCTGACGGATCGCGGCGATCGGATAGCGCCCGGTCCCAACCGGGGTCCTTCGGCTGCCTGACTGGGGCATGCCGGCATGTTAGGGAGAGGTCCGGGGGGGTGTCAACCCAACGTGGTGCGTAGCTTGTTGCATTACGGTGCCCGCTCCGCCGCGCTTTCCCAGATCGCCAGTGCTTGATGGAGTCTCGATCGTCTCTAGAACGCATGCCGCAGGTCGTGGATCACGTTTCGGCCCACCGCCGGGGTGATCCACTCGCGACGGTAGATCCTCATCCAACTCTCAGGCACGCGGATTCGCTTCGGAAACAGTCGTCTCGCAAATGCGTCTCGCCACTTCCACGGGCGAGTGGCGAGGCGGAGCCGCATCGCTGGAGTTGTCCGGTCGTTCCTGCGCTCCGATACTCCCTTGACCAGGTTCTTCCAGCACACCATGAGTGCTGCGCGTTCCAGCAAGGCGTTGGACCGCCGACCGAAGGCAATCGTCTCTCGTCGATGATGCGCCTGGCTGTGGCGCCATAGCTTGTGGAACGTATCGACGGGCCCCATTTGCCGGTCGCGCTCCCGAGCCCGCTCGCCATCCTCTCCTGGGCCGCGGGGCGGGTTCGGGTACACCCGGTGGAGAATTGATCGAGAGATCGGATGCCGCGCCACGGCCGCGCGATACGCCGGGTGGTCGTCGGAGACCAGCGTCAACCCCTGCGGCGCACGGGAAACCAGTAGATCGAGGGCTTCCAGGGTCGAACGGACCACCGAGCCGGGAGGGATGACGGGGAGTGGCCCGCGGCGGGCACGTTTGCGGGCGCTGCGTTTTGCCGTCCTTCGGTGGGGTGCCGCCTGGATGCCGTAGGCGAACCACGAGCGCTGCCCGATGGAGGTCGCGATCCCGAGCCGGTCATCTTGGGAGTAGACGAAGGTCTCGAAGTGGTCGAGAACGACGGGTTCGTCAATGATATCGATTCTCTCGAGAAACAGAGCGTGGAGCAACAAACTGTGCCGGCCGATACGGGCAGCGAGTCGAGTGACGGTCGAAGGCGCGCAGCCAAGGCTGCGGCCCAGCTGCCTGTGGGCACTTCCGGCGACGAGACCTGCAGCGACCGGGTAGAGAAGCTCCGGGCGTTTGAGATAGTACGTGCACGCGAAGCTCTGGCGGGAAAAGGTTCGTTTGCAGGCGGCACAGCGAAAGCGTGGGATCTTGCGGCGTGGGTCACAGGCCCTGCGGTAAGACCCGAAGCGACGGTAGCGGAACTGCTCTAGATCGGTGTGGGCGGGGCAGTCGGGCCGGGGGCAATGGGGTGGTCTGAATCGGTCCGGGCGCATGCCCTCGATAGGCCGGCACAACATACCGACGACACAGGCAATTCCGGTGCCGGAGAGTGAATCGTGCAATTCCAACATTTTCCTGGAGTTCCCGGCGGGGACGACCGCCGGCGAGCACCTGAGGTGCCCGCGTGCGGGCAACTCCCAGCAACAGGGTGCGCACCACGTTGGTGTCAAAAACGGGTTCCGGACTGTGGCCGGCCTCGGAATCGGGACGGGTAGCGTATAATCCGCCGGTCCGTGGAAGTCGGGAATCTGAATTCCTTTTATCGGGTTGCCTCTCGTGGCCGTTGCCAGACAGCGCATTCACCTGCCCCCACGCGCGTGGCGCCGAGCCCTCGCCGCCGGATTCCGTGACGATGGCGGAGGCCTCGAGACGGTCGAAGCGCTGGAGCGCGCCTTCGCCGAGTTCGTTGGCGTCCCGAACGCCGTCGCCGTTCCTTCGGGTCGAGCCGGGCTTCGTTTCATTCTCGATGCGCTCGATCTCGAGCCGGGCGCCGAGGTAATCTGCTCGGCCTTCGCCTACCCCGTCGTACCCTACCTCGCTCACTCGCTGGGCTACGCGGTCCGTTTCGCGGAATGTGAGCTCGACACGCTGGGCATGGATCCCGACGCCCTCTCGCAGGTGATTTCGGATCGCACCCGTGTGGTGATCGCCACCCACCTCTACGGCGTCCCCTGCCGGATCCGCGAGATCCGCGACCTCGCCGCCGCTCACGGTGCGAGGCTCATCGAGGACTGCGCCCACTGCTACGGAGCTTCCGTCGGGGGACGCTCGGCCGGTTCCTTCGGTGACTTCGGGTACTTCAGCTTCGAAACCTCGAAGCCCATCAACACGATGGGGGGTGGGATCGTCACCGTCCGCGACGACGAGCACGCGGCCCGACTGCGGCGGGTGGCCCGAGAGCAGGAGGCGAAGGACTCCTCGTGGCTCAGGAAACGCCTACAGAAGACCACCTTCGAGGCCACCGTGACCCACCCGCTGGTCTTCAACCTGGGCGTCTACCCGGCGCTGCGGGTTCTTCAAAGCCGCGACGACTCGGACCGCTTCGCCTCGGGCTACCAGCCCGATGAGACGACCATGAAGGGTCGCATGGGGCTCTACACCAGCTATCAGGCGCAGCTCGGCCTCGATCAGATGGCGTCGGTCGCACCGATACTCGAGCGTCGCATCGCCCATGCCGAGCGGCTCATGGGCCACCTGGAGGGGGCAGTGAGGTTCCAGCGCAGCGACGATCCCGAAGTCCGCTCGAACTACATGCTGGTCACCGCGCTGATGCCGGAGATGCAGAAGGTCTCACGCCGACTGCTCCAGCTCGGCGTGGACACCAAGCACCACTACATGAGGGACTGCACCGGCATCGGCGACGCCGGTGGGGACTTTCCGCTGGCGGCACAGGCCGAACGCGAGGTCCTCCACCTCCCCGCCTATCCGGAGCTCGCTGACGAGCAGATCGACTGGATCGCCGACCGGGTTCGACGCGCCGTGCAGGAAGGCTAGGAGTCGTAACTCACTTCTTTCGGACGATCACGCGATCGGGGATCTCGTTGCGATCGCCTTCGGTCCACGGGAAATCCTCGGCAAGCTGCTCCCCTGCCCTCCGGATGCCCGCGACCAGACCGTCCCGGAGCGATCCCTTTCGAATGCCCTCGAGAACGAGGTCGTCGGTGCCGGCCCAGAATTCCGCGTCGACCCGGGCGTCGATGCCCGCGTCGGCCAGAACGATCACGCGGTGCTCGAGCAGGCTCACGAACAGCAGCACGCCGGTCGCCGCAGCGGTCTCGTGGAGGCCGTTCCTGTAGAACTCCTGGAACGCCTGCTCGCCGGCAACCTCGGTGGCGCGGTCCTCGAAGATGAAGACGCGCTTGAAGCCGGGAAGCAGCCGCGCCAGGGCAAAGCCCACGGCACCCATCGCGACCTGCGAGACGAGCACCAGCGCGGGTTGCCCCCAGGGCAGCCACGCCGCGAGCAGCGCCGACCCGACCAGAACGAAGGCGAGCGCGGCAAGCCAGTCGGCTCCCGGGTGAGGGTCGGATCGCTCCACCACCACGGGCAGGATCTCCCCGACCGTCTTCCGCTCGGCCTCGACCAGCGCCTGGCGAACGGCGCGCTCGTCTTCCTCTCCGAAGGAAGCGACCACGCGGTAACGACGGTGCCGGATGACGGCACGCACGAGAAAGACGGCCAGCAACGCGGCGCAGATCAGCGGCCCTGCAAGACCCAGGAAGGCCCACACGCCTCCCGAGGCCGCCTGATCGCCCACCGCGCTCCAGTCGCCGAGCATCACCAGCCTCCCGAGGCACCGCCGCCGGAGAAGCCGCCGCCTCCCCCGAAGCCGCCGAAGCCCCCACCGCCGATTCCACCACCGCCGTGCCAACCCGACGAGCGGCGCCCGCCGCGGCCCATCGATCCGAGCAGCAGCCAGGGCAGGCAACCGCTCAGCCCACCCATGCGCCGCGTCATGCTCAGGAAGAAGATCAGAAAGAAGATGAGCGGCAGCACGCCGGCCCATCCGCTGTCGGAACCACGGCCACGGTCCTCGGGGATCCGTGCGTAATCGCCGCCGGCCGCGGCGTGCATCGCCTCGATCCCGGCGCGCAACCCTTCGGGGAATCTCCCCTGCCGGAACTCGGGGGTGATGACGTTCCGGATGATGCGGCCGCTGATCGAGTCGGTCAGGGTACCCTCGAGACCACGCCCGACCTCGATGCGGAGCTTTCGATCGCCGCGCGACACCAGCAGCAGTGCGCCGTTATGCCGCTCCTTCTCGCCGATGCCCCAGGCGCGCGCCACCTCGAGGGCGTAGCGGTCGACGGATTGCCCTCCGAGGTCGGCAACGGTGAGCAGGGCGATCTCGTTGCCGCTGCCGTCCTTGTAGGACTGCATGAGCGTCTCGAGAGCCTGCTCTTGCTGCGGCGTCAGGAAACCGCCCAGGTCGGTCACCCAGCCGTCGTTGGGAGGAACGGCCGCCAGGGCGAGACCCGGAGCCACGACGGCCGCCAGCAGGCAGACGCCGAGGACCTTGGCCTGGATCTTCGGGTGAACGGTCACTGGTCGAAGTCGAACTCCACCTGCGGAGTTTCGCGCTCTTCTGCCGGGACCTCCATCTGCGGCACCTTCTCGAAGCCGAACCACCCGGCCACGAAGTTCGAGGGGAAGCGCCTGATGGTGGTGTTGTACTGCCGGACGGCGTCGATGTAGTCCCGGCGAGCTACGGCGATGCGGTTCTCGGTTCCCTCGAGCTGGTCCTGGAGCCCGAGGAAGTTCTGCGTGGCCTTGAGCTGGGGATACTGCTCGGCCACCGCGAATAACCTGCCCAGCGCCGCCCCCAATCCCTGCTGGGCCTGCATGTAGGCCTGGAGCTTGGCCGGGTCGCTCGGGAGACCGGGGGGCAGTTGCATCCGACCGACGCTGGCACGGGCCTCCGTGACGGCCTCCAGGGTCGATCTCTCGAACTCTGCCGCGCCCTTGACCGTGTTGACCAGCTGCGGCACGAGATCGAAACGCCGCTTGTACTGGTTGTCGATCTCGCTCCACGCCGCCTCGGTCTTTTCCTGAAGGCCGACGATGGCGTTGTAGCGCCCGACGAGCGTCATGGCGACGATGAGGATCAGCAGAACGACCACGCCGGCCGCGATGAGGCAGCCGACCTTGGCGTTGCCGCGCTGTGTCTCGACAAGGCTCGCGCGCATCTTTCACCTCGGTGTTTTGGATTCGTCGCGAGACTAACCCGTCGGCTCGACCACCGTCAAGGGAAGTCGAGCGGCGCAAGGCGGCTCCACTGGCCCACGGTGCTCGTCTTCGAGTTCGGTATACTCGACGATCGGATGCGACGCCCCGGGGATCGACCCGGTTCGAAAGGACAGGCCGTGACCGACAAGTTCGAGGCGAGGCTGGTCGTGGCGCTCTGCCTCATCGCCGCGGCGCGCGTCTTTTTCTTCTCGGCAGCCTTCCCGTTCTTCGGCAACGTCGATGAATCGGCGCATGTCGATCTGGTGGTCAAATACTCGCGGGGTTACGTGCCACGGGAGCTTGTGGAACGTTACGACACGGAGACGGCGAGGCTGGTCGCCCGGTATCAGACGCTCGAGTACGTCCAGCAACCGTCGCGCTTTCCGATGGGGTTTCCCCGCCCGCTGTGGGAAGCGTCTCCGGAGGTCGAGCGCCGGGCGCTGTCGTCGCGCGTCGCTCAGCTCGAGGAAAGAGCGAACCACGAAGCCCATTCACCGCCTTCGTACTACGCGTTCGCGGGCCTCGGATATCGCCTGGGCAAGTTCCTGGGCCTGAGCGAGGGACAGGGGCTCTACGGGATCCGATTCCTGAACGCACCGCTGTTCGCGTTGCTGGTGTGGCTCGCCTATCGGTTCTGTCGGAATGGCTGTCCGCGCCGTCAGGACCTGTACCTCGGGGTGCCGCTGGTTCTGGCGTTTCTGCCCCAGGACGTCTTCTACTCGGTGAACAGCGACGTTCTCTCCCCCGTATTGTTCACCGCTTCCCTGATCGTCTTGCTGAGCTGGTGGCACCGGGAAAGGCCCGCGATTCATCTGGGAGTGTGGCTGGGATTCCTGGTCGCCGCGACCTTCCTGGTGAAGTTCACCAACATCGCGCTGGCTCTCGTCTTCGGAGTGGCCCTGGCGCTCATGGCGTGGCGGTGGATCGAAGAGGGCCGAACCGCCAGGGCGTTGCTGACGGTGGCGCCGGCCGCGCTCGCCGCCCTGGTGCCGGTAGGAGCGTGGCTCGTGCGAAACCTGGGGCTGTTCGGAGACCTGTCGGGGATGGGACCGAAGATCGAGGAGCTCGGCTGGACGCGGCGCCCGGCGGCCGAGTGGCTCTCCCACCCGATCTTCACGCCGCGCGGATTCTGGACGTTCTGGGACGGTGTGCTGCGCACCCTGTGGCGCGGCGAGCTAGTCTGGCACCTGAAGCGGCTCGCCAGCCCGGTGGCCGACGCATTCTACACGTTTTCCTCCACCGTCGGCCTGATCGCCGCCGGAACGGCGTGGGGTATGGAGCGTCGTCGAGTCCCTCCCGTCGCCGCCGCCCCGACGGTCCGGACCGATTTCCGGGCCGTCGTGTGGGCGTCCGTGGCGCTGTCGGTACTGTGCCTGATGGTCCTCTCGATCTCGTTCGACTACAACCGTTCGTACTACCCCTCCGAAGCCCATCCCTTCTTCACCTCGGGGCGTCTGATCGCCGGTGCCCTGGTGCCGTTCCTGTTCCTGTGGGTAGAGGGGCTGTCGCTCCTGTTGAGGGGACGCGAGCGCGTCAAACCGCTGCTGGTGGTGCTGGCGTCGATCTGCCTGGCGATCACGGTCTCGGAAGTGCTGTTGACGCGACCCGTTATTTCCAATCCGTACAACTGGTTTCACGTTCCCTGAACCGCCTGGGTTTGACAGGTCGGCTAGTCTGGTGCCGTCGATCGAGCAAGCGTGGATTTGATGAGGAGGAAGAAAGCATGGCCATCGAAATCGACGACTCGAACCCCAGCTACCTCACGGTTCGACTGAGCGGCAAGCTCGTCGCGGAAGACTACGAGCACTTCGTCCCCGCGGTGGAGAAGATCGTCGAGGAGCGCGGGACGGTGCGATTGTTGCTCGAGATGCACGACTTCCACGGCTGGGACCTGGCGGCGACCTGGGAGGACACCAAGTTCGGCCTGCGCCACTACCACGACATCGACCGCCTGGCGATGGTGGGCGAGAAGGCCTGGCAGCACGGCATGGCGGTGTTCTGCAAGCCCTTCACGAAGGCCGTGGTCCGGTACTTCGATGTTTCGGAGGCCGATGAGGCGAAAAGCTGGATCGCGTCGGACTGATCCTGTCGTTGGGGCTCCCCCGCAAGCCGCGTGCCGTGTGCCGCGTGAAAGCTCTGCATGTAAAGGGGGCGCCCCGGACTCCGGGACGCCCTCTGGGCTCAAGACCGAATCAGATAGGGTCGCTGCAATTCGCGTCGAAGGTATCCAGGTCGACCGCGCACGACGCGATCGGCGTGAAGTCCACGGTGACGAGCGCGGTGGCCGTCGACGAACCGTCGAAAGTGAAGTTGATGATCCACTGACCCGCGTCCTGAATCTGGATCAGGAGCTGGCTGCCCGGTTGAGGGATCTCGTCCGAGCAGGCGATGATCGTCGCGGTCACGTGCGATCCGTCCGAGGTGATGTCCCAACTCGAATGGCAGTCATCCGCGAACGTCACGGTTCCGTTCAGCCCGGCGCTACCGTTAACCGACAGGTCGGTCAGACCCAGGATAAAACTCGAGGCGCCCGTGACCGTGACCTCCGCACCGCCATCGAGAATGAGCGTCGGACTGGCATCGACGACGTCGCAGACACTGAAGGTGAGATCCCAACCTGCCGTAGTGGGCGAACAGGACAGCGTACCGGACATGCAGGCCGATGATGTATCGGGACATGTAGCCCGCGTAGAGGACCTGGAAAGAGTGTCGAGATAGTTTCTCAAGACCTCGATGGCGGTCACTAATGGATCCACTACCGTATCGTGGACATTCTTGATCGCGGCTTCGGCCTGTGCGGGGCCCGGCGGCCCGAGGGCGACCGGGTCGTCGTCGTCGGAACACCCGCCTAGTCCCACGGTTGCCACGATGGACAAGAGAATCAACCCCTTCGAGTGCTTCATGCGTCACCCCCACGGTTGTGGCCGACCGAGATGACCCGGCTCCGGCAGCCGGTGAATCGCGGCGCAGTCTTGTTGATACTTCCAGGCAGGCTAACCCCGGCGAGCCGGGATGGACAAGCGGGCGACCAGTTCTAAAGGGCTCCCGTAAGTCCTGAATTCAAAGGATCTTGTCTCGGATACCCATGATGCCGGGAGCTGGATCGAGTCGGATTGACTTTGCCGGTGAGTCCCCGCGAGCCGTGGGTGGTGCGAACGCTCAAACGCGAAAGGGGGGCGCCCCGTACGCTGGGGCGCCCCCGGGACGACCGGGTCGTCGTCGTCTGAGCAACCGGTCGGGCCCAGCGTTGCCATGACGCACAACAAGATCAACCCCTTCGAGTGCTTCATGCGATACCCCCCGATTTGCGACTCTCTGCGACCCGGATGCCGGCTGGCGTGGGTCTTGGAGCCCGGTTTGCCTTGTGACTCGAGCAAGCCTACCGGCCCGGAGGACCCACGCATTTGACCCGGTTCAAATGCCGTAGAGTTTGAGGAGTTCCTCGGGGAACGAGCGGTACAGGCGTGGCCCGGCCGGGTTTGCCTGAGCTCAGAGATAGTAGATCAGAAGGTAGGCCGCGAGGATGATCGCGACCCACAGCACGGTGTTACCGGTGGACCAGGTGCGTGCCCACAGGCCCTCGGGACCGTGGGCGCGATAGACGCCTCGGACGAACCGCGTAATGTTGAGCTCCAGCCGGTCGACCGCGCGGACCCGGAAGAAACGCGCGACCCGCAGCACGGCGTTGGCCGCCGCCGGCAGGGCCCGGCGGTAGATCCAGTCGCTGTCCAGGTTGGTCGAGCGAAGCTCCGGCGGGTAGAGCCGCATCAGATTCATCAGCCCGAAGCAGAATGCGAAGAACAGGAGGAGCTGAAGCTGGGTGATCACGTGGGTGGCGGTGTACGGCTGGTAGTCCACCGGGTACGGCAGGATCCGATAGAGCGGCTGCGGGAAGATCCCGATCCCGACGCACAGGAAGGCGGTCAGCCCCATGGCCAGTAGCATGTGGGGCGGCGCCTCCTTGCAGCGAATCCCGGAATCGTGCGAGAAGAACGAGAAGTAGGGCACCTTGATCCCCGCGTGCTCGACGACGCCCGCCGACGCGAACAGCAGCACCACGAACGCCACGACGTAGTGCCCGTCAGCGGTGGCGGTGATGATCAGAGACTTGCTGATGAAGCCGCTGAACAGAGGAAAGGCCGAGATCGAGGCGGCGCCCACGATGCAGAACACCGCGGTCAACGGCATCGAGCGATACAACCCCCCCAGCTCCGAGCCCTTCACCGTGCCGGTGCGGTACAGCACCGCGCCCATCGACATGAACAGCAGCGCCTTGTACAAGATGTGGCAGAAGGCGTGGGCGGCGGTGCCGTTGAGCGACAGCTCGGTGCCGATGCCGATCCCGACGACCATGAAGCCGAGCTGATTGTTGAGGCTGTAGGACAGCACCCGCCGGAGGTCGTTCTCGATCACCGCGTAGAAGATCGGAAAGGCCGTCATGGTGACGCCGATCCAGATCAGCATCTCGGTCCCGGCGAAACCGCGCGCCAGGGCGTAGACCGCCAGCTTGGTGGTGAAGGCGCTCAGGAAGACGGTACCGGTCACCGTCGCTTCCGGATAGGAGTCCTGGAGCCAGTTGTGGAGCAGCGGGAAGGCGCACTTGATGCCGAATGCCAGGAAGATCAGATTCGTGCCGAGGGTGCCCAGGCCCAGGTGGCCGAACGCCAGCGACCCGGTCTGCTGCAAGTGGATCACCGTACCGGCGAGCAGCAGCACCCCGGAGCCGACCTGGATGATCAGGTAGCGCATGCCGGCGCGGTACGACCGCTCGGTGCGCGAGGCCCAGATCAGGAAGACCGATGTCACCGCGGTCAATTCCCAGAAGACGAACAGCGTGATCAGGTCCCCTGCGAAGACGGCGGCGATCGCCGCGCCGACGTACGTAATACCGGAGACGTTCTGGACGCCGTCGCGGACGTGGAGGGAGTAGATCACGGTCAGGAAGGCGGCCAGGTGATAGATGTAGCCCCACACCAGGCTGAGGCGATCGATCCGGATCGGGGTCAGCTCGTAGTCGAAGAGATGGACCTGCAGCAAGTAGCCGTCGGGAAAGGACAGCAGGTGCAGGAAGCTCACCACCGGAAGGGCGAGCAGCCAGACCTGCTGGAGACGCCCGCGGACGAGCGGGACCAGCAGTCCGCCCAGGATCAGGATCGATCCCGGGGGAAGGCTAGCGATAATCTCGGTCATAGTAATCTTCGTCGCGCATCACGAGCTTGCGAAGCCCTCTGGCCGCCATGACCAGGACAAAGCAGGAAAGGAAGCCGAACACGCCGTAGAACGTGAACCAGCCCTCGAAACCGAAGTGGACGTGCTTGTGGACGAACAGGTCGGCCAGCGCCAGCAGCGCGCAGATGCCCCCGAGCCACCAGAAGACGATCCGCCCGGTGCGGGGGCTGTCGAGGCCGCGCTTGTTCGTCCCGGTCGTCATGGTCGCTCCCCCGCCCTCACGGTTGCGCCAGCGGCGCCAGCAGGCGGTAGACGTCGTCCGCGAAAAAGAACAGAACCAGGCACCCCGCCGCGGTAAACCACAGCGGCACGACGCAGAACAGCGGTGCCTCCTTGATGCCCCGTTGCTCGGAGCCCTCCGGAGGCGCCGAGAAAAATCCTCGCACCGGAATCGGCATGAGGTAGGCAATGTTGAGGAGCGAGCTGATCATGAGGATCGCGACGAGGACGAGCTGGTCCGCGTCGACCGCCCCGAGCGTCAGGTACCACTTGCTCCACGAGCCGCCCATGGGAGGCAGCCCGATGACGCTCAGCGCCCCGATCATGAAGGCCAGGGTCGTGAACGGCATCGTACGACCGATACCGCGCATGTCGCTGATCTCGGTCTTGTGGGTGGCGACGTAGATCGCGCCGGCACAGAAGAACAGCGTGATCTTTCCGAAGGCGTGCATCGCGATGTGCATGCTGCCGCCGATCACGCCCCACGAGTTGGCCAGCGCCGCGCCCAGCACGATGTAGGAAAGCTGGCTGATGGTAGAGTACGCCAGCCGGGCCTTGAGGTTGTCCTTGGTCATGGCGATGAGCGACGCGATCAGGATCGTCGCCCCGGCGACGTACATCAGCCACACGCTGAGCCCGGTGGTTCGCAAGAGGTCGATCCCGAAGATGTACACCACCACCTTCATGACGGTGAAGACTCCCGCCTTGACGACGGCGACCGCGTGCAGCAGCGCGCTGACAGGCGTGGGGGCGACCATGGCCGCGGGCAGCCAGCGGTGGAACGGCATCAGCGCCGCCTTGCCGGTTCCGAAGGCGTACAGCAGCAGCAGGACGCCGATGACCGCGTCGTCGGCCTTGCCCGCGAGGATCCCCCCGGGGACGAAGTCGAGGGTTCCGGCGATCTTCCAGGTCCACGCCACGGCCAGCAGCAGCATCCCGATCGAGGTGGTGAGCAGAATCGCCAGGTAGGTCCGCGCCCCGGCCCTCGCCTTTTCGGTGCCGTGGTGGGCGACCAGGGGGTAGGTCGAGATCGTCAGGACCTCGTAGAACACGAACAGCGTCAACATGTTCCCGGCCAGGGCCGCGCCGACCGCGCCAAAGATGGCGACGGCGAAGCAGGCGTAGTACCGGGTCTGATGCTCCTCGTGATGGGCCCGCATGTAGCCGATCGAGTAACAGGTGGTGACGATCCAAAGCCCCGAGGCGACCATGGCAAACAGCATCCCGAGGGGCTCGACGCGAAATGCGATGGCCAGCCCGGGCAAGATCGAGAACAGGACCAGCGCCGGTCGCTCTCCGGCCATGACTCCGGGGAGGAGCGAGAGCACTACCAGAAAGAGCGCCCCGGCGACGATCAGCGTGGCCGACTCGCGGACGTTGGGCCAGCGGCCGAGCACGACGGTGACCAAGGCCGCCACCAACGGCAGCGCCAGCGCCAACCCGATCGCCGTCGCCCCGCTCATGGCGCCCCCAGAAGGAGCTGCGCCGCGCGTCGGGCGACGCCGACGGACAGCGACGTCCACAGGCCGAAGACCACGGTGGCGCCGATCAGGACCCAGGTCGGGATCAGCATCGCGAGGGGGGCCTCGCGCGCCTCGGCGGCACGCTCCGACGGCTGCTGGAAGTAGGCCACCTCGACGACACGCCAGACGTAGACCAGCGCCAGAAGCGAGCTCAGGAGCACCAGCACCGCCACCGGCCACCAGCCGATCTCGAGCGCCGCGGAGATCAGGTACCACTTGCTGACGAACCCGACGGTGACCGGCATCCCGATCAAACCCAGACCGCCCAGAGCCCACGCCGACATCGTCAGCGGCATGCGCCGGCCCACGCCGCGCATGTCGTCGATCTCCACCGAGCCGAGCCGGAGCGCGATACAGCCCATCGCCATGAACAGCCCGCCCTTGATCATGGCGTGGTTGAACAGGTGGACGATGCCGCCGGTGAGACCGGTCACCGAGGCGAAGCTGATCCCGAGGACGATGTAACCGATCTGGGCGACGCTGGAGTAGGCCAGCATGCGCTTGATGTCACGCTGGAAGATCGCCACGGTCGATGCCACGAAGATGCCGGCGAGAGCCAGCGGCCCGAGGACCGCGTCCAGGGACATGTCCTCGAACGCGAACTCGACGCCGAAGACCGTGAAGACGAAGCGCAGCAGGATATAGACCGAGACCTTGGTCGCGGTGGCGGCGAGAAACGCCGTCACCACGGAGGGCGCGTAGGCGTAGGCGTTCGGAAGCCACGCGTGCAGCGGGAAAAGCGCCATCTTGAGGCTGATACCCACCGACAGGAAGGCGAACGCCACCAGAGCCGCCCTCAGACCCTCCTCCGCACGGATCCGAACCGCCATGTCGGCCATGTTGAGCGTGCCGGTGAGCATGTACATCAGGCCGATGCCGATCAGGATGAAGGTCGCCCCGATGGTGCCCATCACCAGGTACTGAAAGGCCGCCGGGAGCGCCCGCCGCGACTTGCCGAGGCTGATCAGGGCGTAAGACGACAACGACGAGATCTCGAGGAAGACAAACAGGTTGAAGAGGTCGCCGGTGATGGCGATCCCGAGCAGCCCGGTCAGGCACAGCAGGTAGGTCGTGCAGAACAGGTAGCGTTTTTCCCGAGGGATCTCGCTCGCAAGGCTGCGCGGCGCGTAGGTGATCACGATCGCACCGATCCCGGAGACGAACAGCAGGATGAAGGCGCTCAACAGGTCGACCCGATAGACGATGCCCCACGGCGCCGGCCAGCCGCCGAGGTCGTACGAGATCGTCCCGACCTCGGCCACGCGCAACAGCAACGCGATCGACATCGCGAAGGTCGTCCAGCAGACGGCGATGGAGAAGCCCTGCGCCAGGGCCGCACGCCGCAGCAGCACGCAGATCGGGGCCGCCACCAGCGGCACCAGGATCTGGAGGATCGGGAGGTGGTACTCGATCACGCTTCCCGCTCCACGTCCCGTTCACGGATCTCGTCTTCCTCGATGGTGCCGTAGGACTCCTTGATGCGCACGATCAGGGCCAGCGCCATCGCCGTGGTGGCGACACCCACCACGATGGCCGTCAGGATGAGAACGCTGGGGAGCGGGTGGGAGTAGACCTTGACCCCCTCCTCGAGGATCGGAGCCGTACCGCCGCGCACTTTCCCGATGGTGATGTAAAGGAGGAAGACCGAGGTCTGAAAGATGTTCAGCCCGATGACCTTCTTGATGAGATTGCCGCGAGAGATGACGATGTAGAAGCCGGTCATCATCAGGAAGATCACGATCCAGTAGTTGTACAGGCCGAGGATCGTCTTCACCTTTGGACTCTCCGTCCCGCGAACGAGAAGAAGATGGCGATCATCGTCGCCGCGACGGTGATCCCCACACCGAGCTCGACCAGCAGGATTCCGAGGTGCTGGCCGTGAACGGGGTTGTGGTGATCGAGCGCGTTGTAGTCCAGGAAGTTGCCGCCCCCGAGCATGGCGACGATACCGGTGCCGGCGTAGATCAGCACGCCCAGCGCGACCAGGACCTCGATGACACCGGGCCGGGCGACGCGGCGGGCCGACCCCAGGCCGAAGACCAGGGCGTACAGGATGAAGGCGGCGGCGAAGATCACCCCGGCCTGGAACCCTCCTCCGGGGCCGTAGTCGCCGTGGAACTGGACGTACAGGGCGAACAGCAGGATGTACGGGATCAGCAGCTTCGCCACCACACGGAGGATGGTCTGCCGTGTCATGGCCCGCCCCCGCGGCGGCGCCGCGATCGTGTTTCCCGCAGCAACAGCAGGACACCGATTCCCGCGGTGAAGATCACCGTGGTCTCGCCGAGGGTGTCGTATCCGCGGTAGCTGGCCAGAACCGCGGTGACGACGTTCGGGACACCGATCTCGTCTGGCTCGCGCTCGACGTACGACAGCTCCGGGTAGACCTGTGAGGGGGCGCCGGGATCGCCGAACGACGGCATGTCGAGGGTGCCGTAGACCAGCACCGCTCCTGTCACGATCACGACCACAAGCGGGATGCCGGGAGACTGCACGGGCTTCTTGGCCCGGGTGGTGGTCAGGGCGAGGGTCGCGACGGCCAGAATCGTGGAGATCCCCGCGCCCACCGCGGCCTCGGTGAACGCCACGTCCGGGGCGTCGAGGATCAGCATCCAGCTCGCCCCGAGGAAGCTGTAGATCCCCATCAACATCACCGCCGCCCACAGACCGCGCAGTCGCACGACGGTGATCGCGGTCAGCACCAGGAGGGTGAGCAGCAGGACGTCAATCCACTGCATCGCGATGGCGATCAGGCGCTCGATGACGGATCCTCCTCGTTCGCCAGCCTTGGCTTCAGGCCGTGGGTCAGGGCCGCCTTGGCGAGAGCGTGAGTCGAGGTCGGACTGGTGACCAGCAGGAAGAACAGGACCATCACGAGCTTCACCGTGTTCAGCGAGAAGCCGCCCTGGAACATCAAACCGGTCAGGATCAGGCCGGCGCCCAGGGTGTCCGTGATACCCGCCCCGTGGAATCGGGCGTAGAAGCAGGGGAGCCGAACCAGCCCGATCCCGCCCACCACGGCGAAGAACGAGCCGGCCAGCAGTAAGGCGAAGCTGATGCCGTCGATCACGGTCTCCACGCTCAGGTGTCCTCTTCGTCCTCGGGGTCCCTGAAGTGGCCGTACTTGGAGAAACGCAGCACGGCGATGACCCCGATAAAATTCATCAGCGCGTAGACCAGGGCGATATCGAGAAAATCAGGTCGCTCGGTCAGGAATCCGATGACCGCAATGAGAAGGACGGTCTTGGTGCCGAACATGTTCAGGGCCATGATGCGATCGAAGATCGTCGGCCCCGCCGCCGCACGGGTCAGCGCCAGACCCATGGTCACCAGGATTGCGACCATGACCGCGCCGTACATCAGCTCGACCCCTCGAGACGCGAGACACGCCGGTCCATATCGCCGGTCTCCACGGCCCGGGCGGCTTCCTCGGTCAGCGCGTGGATGGTGATCTCGTCACCGTTGATATCGACCGAGACCGTTCCCGGGGTCAGCGTGATCGAGTTGGCGTAGATCACGCGGCCGATGTCGTGGCGCTGCCCGGCCCTGACCTTGATGATCCTGGGACTGATGGGGAGTCGCGGGTCGAGGATCCTGCGCGCGACGTCGATGTTGGCCTTGACGATCTCCCACAGCAACCACGGGACGTACGCCAGCGCCGGCAGCGCGAGCTCGACCGGGGCACCCTCGCGGTCGACGATCTTCATCTTGCGGGCGATGACCACCACGACCGTGCAGGAAAGGACCCCGAACGACAGCAGCAGGGGCTCGAAATGGCCGGACCACAGGAGCCAGACGCCGAAAAGTACCAGGCTCAGGCTGACCGTGTACTTCAATAGCCCCTCCCGAGCTCCCGCCTCGCGTCCGACCCACGAAGGTCCGATCATGCCACGCCCGGCGGCGGCTGGGAAGCCCCGGGGAGCCTTTCAATCAGGCGTTTTTGGATTGAAGGACCATCAATGTCATCATATATTTTGGACAGGTTCCGGGGGGCGGAAGGGACGGGCGGGAAACATGATGAAAGGCCGGCTCGGGGAAAGGCTCGCGTTCGCACTACTCGCCCTCGTCGTGGCCGCCCCGGCGCTGTCCGCGGCGAGCACGTCTCGAGAGGGCGCAGGCCCGTTCCCCACCCTCCCCACCCTTGCCGGCAACGTCGAGTTCTGGAAGCAGGCCTTCGCGGAGTGGAGCATGGCGCAGGTCGCGGTGCACGACCTCGACCACCCCGCGGTCGTCTACGAGGTCGTGGAGCTCGAGGGTCCCCTGGAGTTCCCGTACACCGACGACCAGCGCGATTTCGTCGACGACCTTCGCGAGTCGTGGGAGGATCGCCTCGCGGAGCTCGAAAGCAAGGTCGAGTCGGGCAAGCCGCTCTCCCAGGACGACAAGGCCCTCGCCCTGAAGATCACCACCCGTGCGGGGACCGACGCCATCAAAGACGCCCATCGCCGCGTGCGCACCCAGCGTGGGCTGAAAGAGCGCTTCCGGCGCGGGCTCGAGATCAGCGGGCGCTACAACGAGCAGTTCCGCAAGATCTTCCGTGAGCACGGACTACCGGAGGATCTCGCCTACCTACCCCACGTCGAGTCGTCGTTCCAGGGCTCGGCCCGGTCGTCGGCCGGCGCGGTCGGCGTGTGGCAGTTCACACGGAGCACCGGTCGCAACTACATGGTCGTCAACTCGACGCTCGACGAGCGCCTCGACCCGATGGCCGCCGCCCATGGCGCCGCCAAGTACCTCCAGGAGGCCTACGAGAAGCTGGGCAGCTGGCCGCTGGCCCTGACCTCCTACAACCACGGGGTCCAAGGCATGGCGAAGGCCAAGAAGCAGTTCGGCACCGACTTCGAGCGCATCGTGCTCGAGTATCGCAGCCGCAGCTTCGGCTTCGCGTCGAAGAACTTCTATGCGGAGTTCCTGGCGGCCGTCGAGATCGCCGAGGCCCCCGAGCACTACTTCCCCGAGGGGATTGCCTACGAACCGCCTCTCGATCTCGACCAGCGGCAGCTCACCCGCAGGACCTCCCCCGGTCAGCTTGCCCGCCAACACGGCCTGCCCCTCGAAGACCTGACCGCCCTGAATCCGGCGTGGAGTCGCAAGGCGGTACGCAACGGCTACGCCCTTCCCGTGGGAACGCGTGTCTGGCTACCGCGAGGCGGCCTGGAACGGAGGGCCGAGGCCGGGCCGGGAGGGCTCGAGCACGTCGTCGGGCGCGGCGACACGCTGTCGACCATCGCCGCGCGGTACGGAACCACGGTGAGCGAACTGCGACGGCTCAACGGGATCTCGAGCCGATCCAGCCTGATCCGTGTCGGCCAGACGCTGATCGTCAGCCCCACGCCCGAGAGCATCGAAGAAACGACGACGCACGTCGTGCGACGCGGCGAGACACTGTCCACGATCGCCCTGCGTTACGACATGAGCGTGAGCGATCTTCGGCGCCTGAACGACATGTCTTCGGGCCAGAGCCTGATCCGTGCCGGAGAGAAGCTGGTCGTGCACGGGCCCGTCGGCGCCGTCCACGTGGTCCGCCGGGGCGACACCTTGACCGAGATCGCCGTTTCCTACGGCGTGCGGCTCTCCGATCTTCTGTACGTCAACAAGCTCAGCCGGAAGTCCGTCATCTACCCGGGGCAGGAAATCCACATCCCCTGACGCCCCGGCGTTTCTCCCTCGCGTTTACGACGTTCATGCGTCCTCTCGGAGGCGAAGCGCCTGAGGCTGGGTTATAGTCTCCGGTCGAAACGAGGGAAAACGTCGTATGGGCGAGCAGCGGTATTTCAACAAGAGCCTGGGCTTCAAGAAGGTCGTGGGCGTCCAGGTCGCTCGCGATTATCACAGCAATCTGATCGAGCGCATGAGAGCCCAGGATCATCGTCTGTCCGCCGGCGATCTCACCTTCCTCCTGGCCCGCGAGTTCGGCTTCTGCTACGGGGTCGATCGCGCCATCGAGTACGCCTACGAGTCCCGGGAGAAGTTTCCCGAGCGTCGCGTGCTCATCACCGGGGAGATCATCCACAACCCCGGCGTCAACCAACGCCTGGTCGACATGGACATCCGGTTTCTGGACGGCAGGCATCCCGATTGCTCCTACGACGACGTCACGGGCGAAGACGTCGTGATTCTCCCGGCCTTCGGCGTGCCGGTGAAGACGCTCGAGCGTCTGCGAGAGATCGGCTGTGTCGTGGTGGACACGACGTGCGGTTCGGTGCTCAACGTCTGGAAGAACGTCGAGCGATACGCCCGCGACGGCTACACCGCGCTGATCCACGGCAAGTACAACCACGAGGAGACCCGGGCGACCGCATCGCAGGCGGTGAAGTATCCCAACGGGCACTACATCGTCGTGCTGAACATGGATGAGGCTCGCGTGGTCTGTGACTACATCGACGGCAAGGTCGACAGGTCGGACTTCCTGACCCGATTCGAGAACGCCGTCTCGCCGGGCTTCGACCCCGACGCGCACCTTGAACGGCTCGGTTGCGCCAACCAGACCACCATGCTGTCCACCGAGTCGCTTGCCATCGCCGAGGAGATCCGGCAGGCCCTGGAGAGGCGTTACGGCGAGCTGCAGACCCGGGAGGCCTTCCGCGCCTTCGACACGATCTGCACCGCCACCCAGGACCGCCAGGACGCCCTTCATGCGCTGCTGGCCGGCGAGCGACTCGACCTGATGCTGATCGTCGGTGGCTACAACTCGTCGAATACGGGGCATCTCCTGGAGATCGCGCTCGAGAAGGTCCCCGCCTTCCACGTGCTCGACGCCTCGAGCATCGAGAGCGACTCGACGATCCGGCACCAGCCGCTCAACGCCAACGCCGAGGCGCTCGCCCGAGACTGGCTCCCTCGGGGGCCGGTCGCCATCGGCGTGACCTCGGGCGCCTCGACGCCCAACAGCGAGGTCGAGGGGATCATCCGCCGCGTCGCCGAGGTCGCCGGGGCCGAGATCTCCTGAAGCGCGACCGCCCACTGACCGGCGCCTCGGGATTTGCTAAGGTCTACCCTGGATCCGAGACGGATCCCGACTTCGGAGGTTTCGAGTGGATCCCAGGAAAACACCGGAGCGCAGCCCCCTCCGGGGAGAGCCGCCACCCAAGACCCACCTCGACCGCTCGACGCCCCTGCACGTGGAGGTCGTCTCCATCGGCCGTGAGCTCCTTCGAGGTCGGATCGCCGACGACAATGCCCCGAAGCTGGCCGAGAAGCTCACGCGAAGAGGCGCTCTGGTCCACCGCATCACGGTGGTGGACGACAGCAGCCGCGCCATCGCGTCGGCGCTGAGCGAGGCCCTGGCCCGGGGCGCTCACCTGATCGTCACCTCGGGAGGGCTCGGGCCGGGCTCGGACGATCGGACGCTCGACGCCATCGCGTCGGCCCTGACCCGCCCGCTCACGATGCACGCGGGGGCCCGCCGCATGGTCGAGACCGCCTATCGCCGCCTCCACGAGAAGCGTTTGGTCTCGCTGGAGGGCCTCAACGCCGCGCGGGAGAAGATGTGCTCGATTCCCGTGGGAGCCGAGCCGATCCTGAACGCCGTGGGCGCCGTCCCTGGCATCCTGGTCCGGCTGTCCGGAGGCGGAACGGTGCTGGCCTTGCCGGGGCTGCCGGAGGAGGCACAGGCCGTTCTCGACGAAGCACTGTCGCAGTTGCGGGACCTGTTCGCCCAGCGACATCTGGCGCGTCGCGAGGTCGAGACCGCCACCCGGGACGAATCGGTCCTCGGTCCCCTGCTCGACCAGCTCGGCGAGGAGTTTCCGGCCGTGGCCGTTCAATGCCAGGTTCCCGGCTTCGGGCGCAAGGACGCGCGCATCACGGTCAACCTCGAGGCGAGCGGTCCCACCCGCGGTGAGGCCGAGCTGATGGTCGAAGGCGCGCTGCGCCGCCTGATCGAGCTGGCCGGGGGCAAACGATGAGAGGTCTCCCATGTCGTCACGAATCTATCTGTTGATGGCCGCGCTCATGCTTGCACCCGGGTGCGACGGCCCCGCTTCCCCCTCCAGCCCTGCGATCTCGGCCGCGGCGATCCAGGCGACCACGGACCGACTCGTGGAACGCTACGGCGAGGCGCACGCCGATCGTATCCGCCAAGGGGTGCGCCAGGTGGCCGAGAGATGGTGGCCGGAGGACGGTGACGGCGATGCCTTCGGTTCCTTCTGTGACGAGAGCTTCCTGACGGATCCCGGCGAGCTGACCGCGGCGTTCGAGCGCATCCAGACGGTGATGGAGCAGGTCGACGGACACCTTCACGAGGTGCGTCGCGAGCTCACCTCGCCTATGGAGCTCGACACCGGCCCCGTGGGGCCCGTCGATCGGCTGTTCGCGTATCTCGATCTGGCGTCCCACGTCGACGAGGACCTGTTCCGCACCAAGGTGGCCTTTCTGGCCCTGCTCAACTTCCCGGTCCACACCCTCTCGGACCGTCTCGAGCTTGGCGCCGCGTGGGACCGCGAGACCTGGGCGCGATCCAGAATGATGGACCGCTTCGCGACACGGATTCCTGCAGACGTCCTCCGCGAAGCGACCGTCGCGTCGACCGACGCTGGCAACTACATCGACGAGTACAACATCCGGATGGACCGCCTGGAGACCCCGGAGGGTCAACGGCTCTTTCCCGACGGCCTGCGTCTGATCAGCCACTGGGGCCTGCGGGACGAGCTGGCCTCGCACTACGGCGACCCCGAGGGGATTGACAAGCAGCGCATGATCCAGAAAGTGATGGAGCGCATCGTCCGTCAGGAGATCCCTGCGGCGGTCATCGACAACCCCGACGTGACGTGGTGCCCTCAGACCAACGAGGTCGTTCCGTCGAATCCGGCCCGCGAGCCGGATACGCGTTACGAGCGCTTGCTGGCGGTCTTCCGGGCCGCGCGCCGGGTCGACCCGTACAGCCCCACGGCGCCCACCTACATGGCCCGGCGATTTGACCAGGATCGCCAGATACCCGAGAGCGAGATCGAGGCGCTGCTGGTCTCGGTGCTGACCTCCGATGAGGTCCGTCGCCTCGCCGAGGTGATCGCTCAGCGACTGGGACGCCCCCTCGAGCCGTTCGACATCTGGTACTCGGGCTTCAAGTCGCGCGGCTCCTATTCCGAGCAAGAGCTCGACGCGATCGTGCGCAAGCGATACCCGACCCGCGAGGCGTTCCAGGCCGACCTCCCCCGGATCCTCCGCGATCTCGGGTTCGATGCAAGAAAGGCCGCGTGGCTGGCGGAGCGTGTCGAGGTCGATCCGTCACGGGGCGCCGGGCACGCCATGGGTGCCGTCCGGCGTGAAGACAAGGCTCACCTTCGGACCCGCATCGCCGAAGACGGCATGGACTACAAGGGCTACAACATCGCGGTCCACGAGTTCGGCCACAACGTCGAGCAGGTCTTCTCGCTGCACGGTATCGATCAATGGTGGCTGAACGGCGTCCCCAACAACGCGTTCACCGAGGCCCTGGCCTTCGTCTTCCAGGAGCGGGACCTGGAGCTGCTCGGACTGGGCCACGCCGCCGAGGAGGCACGACGGATGGAGGCGCTCGGCACCCTGTGGGGCACCTTCGAGATCGGCGGGGTCGCCCTGGTGGACATGAGGGTCTGGAACTGGCTCTACGAGCATCCCGAGGCCACGGCGGCGGAGCTGCGCGAGGCGACGCTCCAGGCCGCTCGCGACGTGTGGAACGAGTACTACGCGCCGCTGTTCGGTGAGAAGGACGTCGAGATCCTGGCGATCTACAGCCACATGGTCGCCTACGCCCTGTACCTGCCCGACTACCCGGTGGGACACATCATCGCCTTCCAGGTGGCCCAGCGGCTTCGCGAGGGCGACTTCGGCGCCGGCTTCGAGACGATGACGAGACAGGGTCGGCTCACCCCGGACGCCTGGATGCGAGGCGCGGTAGGCAACCCGATCTCCACCGACGCGCTACTCACAGAGGCCCGCAAAGCCCTCGACGCGATGTAAGAAAAGGGGACACTCTCCTTTTTGAAACGTCGTGTTCCAAAAAGGAGAGTGTCCCCTTATTAGAGGCTTCGGGTGGTGCGTGCGGCCCGGGTTGCCTCGACCATGGCGGTCAGCTTGGCGCGGGCCTCGTCGAGGGTACGGGTCTTCAGGCCGCAGTCGGGGTTGATCCAGACTCGTTCGGGGGGAAGCACCTCGAGCACCCGTTCGATCCGTTCCCGGACAGCGTCGGCAGATTCCACGACGTGATCGTGGACATCCACCACTCCCGCCCCCAGGAGCTTGCCCTCCGGCAATCCGGCAAGAGCGCCGAGGGTATCGAAGTCCGAGTTCGATAGCTCGAGGAGCAAGCCGTTCACCGGGAGCTCGAGCATGCGCTCCATGACGGGTCCGAACTCCCCGTAGCAGATGTGGGTCCAGGTGCGGACCTTCGGCGCCAGATCTCCGGTGACCCTCCCGAGGGCACGGCTCGCCAGGTCGAGCTCGTCCGGACGCACCGAGATCGCGGGCTCGTCGATCTGCAGGTCGCGGACGCCGGCCGCCACGAGGTCGTTCGCCTCTTCGCGGACGACCTCCGCCAGCGCCATGCAACAGGCCTCGCGGGACGGGTAGTGCTCGTCGAACGACCAGTCCATCAACGTGTAGGGCCCGGTCAGGATCGCCTTGACCGGCTTGGGGGTCGCACCCTGCGCGAACCGCCAGCGCTCCACCGTCATCGGGGCGGTCCGGCGGACGTCGCCGACGATCACCGGCTTGCGGTAGTAGCGGTTGCCGTAGGACCGCACGAGACCCGAGACCTCCATCCCCTCGAGCCTCTCGGCGAAGAACGTGGTCATGTCGCCGCGGTCCAGCTCGCCGTCGACGAGAAGGTCGATCCCGATCTCTTCCTGAAGGGCCAGGACCGCGCGGACCGCCCGCTCCTCGACCTCGCGAAGCGCCGGAGCTTCGATCTCGTCGTCGGCCAACTGTCGCCGCGCCCGACGGAGCTCGGCCGGCTTCGGGAACGACCCGACGGTCGAGGTCAGCAGGCCCATGTCCACTCCTTCGCGAGTTTCTCGACGAGGTAGCGGGCGTGTAAGAGCTTGTCGAATGCCTGGTCGCGAGGAAGCAGCTCGAGACTCGCCTGGGGCCCCACGATCACGTCGCGGCTCACCAGGCCCTCGCGATAGGGCTCGAGGCCAGCAGCGACATCCGCGGCGTCCTCGACTCGCGTCGTGCGCGCATCGAACAACCCCAGCATGACGCCCTTGCCCTCCGGCAACCGGGCCAGCAGATCGTAGTTCGCGGGACTCCACACCATGTCGAGGCCGATGTGGCTCCCCGGCAACAAGTCCAGGCGGTCGGCCGACCGGGAGAGGTCCCCGAAGTAGGTCGAGAGCACGGTGGTCGCGCCGTCGCCCGCCGCGTCGAAGACACGGGAAGCGGTCTCCACGACAAGATCGAGATCCTCGGGGTGGCGGCAGAGCATCGGCTCGTCGAGCTGGAAGTGCCGGGCTCCGACCGTCGCCAGGTCCTTGACCTCGTCGGCCAGTGCGTCGGCGACGGCGCGGGCGAGCGCCGTGCGATCGTCGTAATGACGGTCGCGGGAGAGTCGCGCGAAGGTCACCGCGCCGGGGAGAACCATCTTGACCGGGGTCAGGGCGACGCTTTCCGCGACGAGATAGTCGTGGACGAGAAACGGGGCGGCACGACGGACCTCGCCGAGGACCTCGGGACGGCGATCGTAGAAGTTCGTCTCGAACCACCGTGCGAGGTCCCGCGGCTCGACACCGTCGAGGTGGCGCGCGACGCGGGAGAGTAGCCCTTCCCAGCGGACCATCCCGTCCGTCACGATCTCGATGAACGCGCGACTCTGCTCGGCGACGACGAGGCAGGCGACCTCGTCTTCCACCGCCGCCACGTCGGCGTCGGTGGCGCGGCCGCGATCGCGCTTGCGGAGAGCGGTCCGAAGCTGCTGATCCAGGGGGCTCTCGGCGACCCTCGGATAAAAGCTGTGGTTGGCGGCTCGAATCAAAGGGCACCCGCGGCAAGAGGGCCACCTTTGTACGACAGGTCGCCGGGTGAGGCAAGCTGGAGTTACACTGCTGTCGAGGACACGACCGTCATGATTCGCACGATCGCACGACCGAAGATCGCGACTCTTGCCGCATTGCTCGTATTGGCGGGCTGCGGCGAGGAGATCGTGGTCCGGGAGTCGACTCACGTCTACCGCGACGGAAGTCTGTCACGATCGATCGAGATCGCCGGCCGCGAGGCGGACGGCTCGACGCCCACGGAAGCGAGCTGGCTCACCGAGACGGCCGGTGTCGCTCTGGCGACTCCCGAGGCATGGGGTCGGATCGACGAGCGGCCCGGCTATCTGGCCGCCGAGGCGACCTTCGGTCGCGCCGACACGGTCCCGCGCATCCTGACCCATGGCGGAGAGAAGGAGTCGATTCTGGATCGCACGCGGATCGATCTCCAGGACGACGATCTGATCGTGATGCGGCGCTGGATCTACGAGGAGGTTCGCGGCGATCCCTACGGAGCCGAGGAGCTGGCCGCCGCCGTCGATGCCCTGGTGGAGCTGGTGGTGGAATTCCTCCGTGACGAGGTCCGGAAGGAATTCGGTTCCGGAACGGCCACGGCCCGCGCCGAGGCCTTTCTCAGGCGAGACGTACGCTCGCTGGCCATGGACGTCTTCGGCCTCATGCGGCAGACCGTGGGCTCGGAGGAGGACCCGGCAGCGATGGCGGCTCTCCTCGAGATCCTCGCCCGACACGGCGTTCCCGGGCCCGGTGGGGACGCCCCGTCGCCGGATGACGACCTCTTCGACGTTGCCGCCCCACTCGCCATGACCTGGGCGCTCGACGGCCTCGCGAAGGCGCTCTCGACCCCGGATGCTCCGGTCGCCTCCGAGGACCTGGACTTCTGGCCGACCCTCGAGGATCTCTCCTCGATCGAGGTCTCTGACGAGCCGCCGATCGATCCGAGGGCCGCCGAGTTCGAGCGTGCCGCCGAACAGCTGCTCGACGCATTGTCGGGCTACTACGGGAACGAGGGCTCGCCCCGGTTCCGCTTCGAGAGCCGGCTGGAAATGCCGGGCCGACTCCTCCACACCAACGGTACCCCGGACGCCGACGGTGTTCACTGGCTGTTCCGCAATTTCGACCTGGCCCTGGGCGATGTGATCATGACCGCCGAGACGGTGGAGCTCGATCTCGACGCGTTGATCTCGCTCGGCGCCCGGCGGGACTTCGACACGGCCGCGCTGCTGCGGTTGACCGACCTCCTCGCCCTCCGTGACACGGAGGGGATCGTACGGCAGCTGCTCACCACCGCCGTCGAGGACGGTCGGCTGGATCTGCTGATCGACGAAGAGCAGGTCCCCGACGAGCTCGAGCGGCTCGCCCGCGAGCTCCACGAGCTCCTCGACCCTTCCCGTGAACCCTGGCCGAACTAGCGCACGCGTGAGGCTTCGTAGGTGATGAAGCTGAAGGCGTGGGGGTTTTTCTCGTCGGCGGCGCGGTCCTCGCGCTCGACCTCCGTCCAGGCCGCCGCGTCGTGCTCGGGGAAGAAGGCTTCGCCCTCGATCGTCGCATGCACTCGCGTCAGGTAGAGACGGTGGGCCCTCGCGAGCGTCTGACGGTAGATCTCCTCGCCCCCGGCGATGAACACCTCGTCCTCTCCGTTCTCCCGGGCGACGGCGAGGGCATCGTCGACGGAGTGGACCACCTCGACTCCATCCGCCCGGAAGTCTCTCTGGCGCGTGATCACGACCATCTTGCGGCCCGGCAGCGGACGCCCGATCGACTCCCAGGTCTTGCGTCCCACCACCAGGTGGTGGCCCAGGGTCAGGCGCTTGAAGCGCCGCAGATCGGCGGGCAACCTCCACGGCAGGGTGTTGTCCCGGCCGATGACGCGATCGGCGGTCATCGCCACGATGATGGAGATCGTCATACGGCGATCGGCGCCTTGATGTGCGGGTGGGGATCGTAGCTCTCGAGGGCAAAGTCCTCGTAGACGAAATCGAAGATCGACCGCACCTCGGGGTTCAGCCTCATGCGCGGCAGCGGCCGCGGATCCCGCGTCAGCTGAAGACGGGCCTGATCGAGATGATTGACGTACAGGTGGGCGTCTCCGAAGGTGTGCACGAACTCACCGGGCTCGAGCCCGGTGACCTGCGCGATCATCATCAACAGCATCGAGTACGACGCGATGTTGAACGGCACGCCCAGAAAGACGTCGGCGCTCCTCTGGTAGAGCTGGCACGACAGCCTTCCCTGGGCGACCCAGAACTGGAACAGTACGTGACAGGGTGGAAGGGCCATGCGCTCGATATCGGCAACGTTCCATGCGCACACGATGTGTCGTCGAGAATCCGGGTCGCGGCGGATCTGATCGATGACGCCGGAGATCTGGTCTATCGGCTCTCCGCCGGGTACCGGCCAGGACCGCCACTGGAAGCCGTAGATCGGGCCCAGGTCGCCGTTCTCGTCGGCCCACTCGTCCCAGATCGTCACACGGTTGTCTTTCAGGTAGCCGGTGTTCGTGTCGCCGGCGAGAAACCACAGCAGTTCGTGGATGATCGATCGCAGGTGGAGCTTCTTGGTGGTCAGCAAGGGAAAGCCTTCGGCGAGGTCGAACCGCATCTGGTGGCCGAAGACGCTGAGTGTCCCGGTCCCGGTCCGGTCGCCCTTCCTGGTTCCGTTGTCGAGAATCCGGTTGAGCAGGTCCAGGTAGGGTCTCATCGCCGGGATTATACCGCCCTCAGGGCCTCAGAGAACTTCGTCCGCCTCGGACCACAATCGGCGGAGGTCATCGACGCCCTCGCGGTAGCGTTCAGAGAGATCCTGCGGGGCCAGCCGATTGAACAGATCGGAGACCACCAACAGATACGGTGCCAGGACGGAGTCTCGCAGCACCGTATCGCCCCCCGGCGTGTACGCGACCACCGGCAGGATCAGCAGCGCCATGACCAGCGCAGCGGCGACCAGGCCCACGGCCGCCCCGGCGAGGCGGTCGGCCCAGCCCAGCATTGCGGCCTTGATGAGCGCGCGCAGGAGCCACGCCACGAGGCCCCCGGTCAACAGGACGCCGAAGAAGATCGCTATGTAGGCCGAGATACGAAGCCAGGCGTTGGGCTCGTCGACCCACAGGTCGGCCAGCGGCTGGTGGAACCGGCTGGCCAGGACGAAGGCGATGACCACGGCCGCGACCCCGACCAGAAGGCGGATCACCCCCTGCACGAGGCCGAGAATGACGAGCACGCCGGCCGCCACGAGCACCACGATGTCGAAGCCGTTCACGATGCCGCTCAACCTCAGCCGCTGTTGACGGTACGCTCCTGCTCGATTCGAAGAAGCATGTCGGAGGTGATGTCGCCCGTCGGGTAGACTCCCGAGAAACAGGCCGTGCACATGGTCTCGATCTCGGGCTGGTCCTCGGTCACCGATCCGACCAGATCGTCGAGGCTCTGGTAGATCACCGAGTCGGCGCCGATGTGGCGCGCGATCTCCTCGTGGGTCCGATCGCGGGCAACGAACTCGCGCCGGGTGCTCATATCGATGCCGTAGACGCACGGGTGGATCAGCGGTGGCGACGTCGAGGCGACGAGCACCTTGTGCGCCCCGGCTGCCCGGACGAGCTGAACGATCTGTCGGCTGGTGTTGCCCCGAACGATCGAGTCATCGACCAGGAGGACGTCCTTGCCCCGGAACTCGTCGTCGATGGTATTGAGCTTGTGGCGCACCGATCGCTTGCGCTCGCTGTCTCCGGCCATGATGAAAGTGCGGCCGACGTAGCGGTTCTTGACCAACCCTTCGCGGTACGGCAAGTTCAGGGACTGCGCCATGGCCAGCGCCGATGTCCGCGCCGAGTCCGGGACCGGAACCACGACCTCGGCGTCGAGCCCCCGACTCCGGAAGGTCGCCGCCAGCCTCTCCCCCATCCGGATGCGCGACCGATAAACGGAAACACCCTCCAGGTAGGAGTCCGGGCGGGCGAAGTAGACGTACTCGAAAACACACGGGTGAGGCTGGGGATCGGCGACCCGGTGGCGGTGGAGCTCCCCTTCCATGTTGATGAACACCGCCTCGCCGGGAGTTCCCAGGGGAACGATGTCGTAGCCGAGCGCGGTCAGCACGACGCTCTCGGACGCTACGGCCCACGCCTGCCGCCCCTCGACCGTCTTGCTGCCGATCGCGATCGGCTTGATGCCGAAGGGATCCCGGAACGCGAACAGGCCGTACCCTGCAATGAAGCCGACCACGCTGTAGGCGCCGCGCACCGAACGGTAGACCGCGTCGACTGCCGCGTGATAGGCGTCGAGCCGGAATCCGTCGCGGCCGGAGTGTGACAGGGCGTTGGCGAAGACGTTGAGAATCGCCTCGACGTCGCAGCCGGAATACAGATGGCGCAGGCTCTGCTCGGCCAGCTCGCCCCTGAGCTCCTCGTAGTTGGCGACGTTGCCGTTGTGCGCCATCGCGATGCCGAAGGGGAAGTTCACCGTGAAAGGCTGGGCATCTTCCCCCCCGCCGGAGCCGACCGTCGGATAGCGCACGTGGCCGACGGCGAGGTCTCCCTTGAGGCGCTCGAAGTTGGCCGCCGAGAAGATGTCCCGGACCAGTCCCTCGCCCTTCTTGACGTGGAAGTAGCCGTCGTAGGTGATGATCCCGGCGGCGTCCTGGCCGCGATGCTGGATGGCGACCAGACCGTCGTAGATTTCCTGTGCCGCGGAAGGCACCCCTGCGACCCCGATAAATCCACACATGACCGGGACAGGATACCTCAGGCGGCTTCGGGGGTGGTGCGGCGGCGCTCGAGCAGGCGCGTGAGGTGGCGGCGGGCATCCACGGTGAGGCTGAATAGGGCCGGGACGAGGATCAGCGTGAAGATCGTCGAGAGGGCCAGGCCGCCGATGACGACGCTTCCGAGACCGCGGTAGAGCTCGGATCCCGCCCCGGGGAAAAGGACCAGCGGCAGCATCCCGAAGACACTCGTTGCGGTGCTCATGAAGATCGGCCGCACCCGGGTGCGGACCGATTCGCGAATCGCGTCGTCCGGCCCCATCCCCTCATCCCGCATGAGATTGAGCGACTGGTGGACGATGAGGATCGCGTTATTGACCACGATGCCGATCAGGATCACGAAGCCGAGCATGGTCAGGATGTCCATGTTCTGCCCCGTGATCAGGTGGGTGATGCGCAGCCCCAGAAAGCCCCCGAAGGTGGCCAGCGGCACGGAGAACATGATCACCATGGGGTAGGCCCACGACTGGAACAGCGCGGCCATCAGCAGGTAGGTCACGGCAAGGGCCAGCAGGAAATTCCCCATCAGAGCCTGGCGCGTGCGCGTCAGATCGTCCGCGGTTCCCGCGAGATGAACCGAGATCGACGGCGGCAACACTCCCGACTCCTTCGCCTCGGGGATGATCCGGCCTTCCAGGATCTCCATGGCCTCTTCGAGGGCCATCTCCCGCGACGGCGTCACGGCGATGCGGATGGCGCGCTGCCGGTCCTGGTGGTTGACCTGGGTCGGCCCCCCGATGTTCTCGATCCGCGCGACCGAGCCGAGGGTGACCAGCTTCCCGCTGGGCGTGTTGATGGGGACCGAGTCGAGATCGTGGCCGTAGACGAAGGTCTCGTCGTCACCCCTCAGGACCAGGTCGATCTCTCTTCCGTCGACGCGATAGTCGCTGACCTTGGCGCCGTCGACGAGGGCGCTGACCGTGAAGCCCAGCTCGCGGTTGGTGAGGCCGACGTCGGCCATGCGTCGGCGGTCCGGGGTGAGACGGATCTCGGGGTTGGCGAGGTCCAGGGCCGGCCGCGGGATCGCCTGGACCCCGGGCACGTTGGCGTAGATCTGACCCAGCAACGCCCCGCCCGCCGCGATCAGGCTCTCCAGGTCGGGCCCGCGGAGGTCGACGTCGATCGACCGGCCCGAGCTCGCGTCGTCCGAGAAGATGCTCCACTGCAATGCGATGCCGTAGGCGCCGGGGACGCGCCCGAGCATCTGCTGGACAATCGGGACGAGCTCGCGGATGCGGCGGTTGTCGTTGGCCCTCATCCCCATGAAGACCTGGTCGGTGCCGATTCCGGCGTAGAAGAACGTCCGGATGCCTCCACCCGGAAGAGCCTCGGCCTCGGGGGTTCCGGACTCGACCTCCCAGTACGGTCGGAGCTCAGCTTCGAACTCCTCGCCGATTTTCCGGATCTCCTCGGGGTTGTATCCCGGGGGCGGAAACAGCAGCGCGATCACGAAGTTGCTGTTGCCCGTCGGAAGATACTCGGCCTTGGGCATCAGCAGTCGCGAGCCGACCACCGCGAGCAGCGTCAGGCCCACGACCACGGTCAACCGGCGCGCCGTACCGGCGTTGATCCACGAGACCAGCGACGCGATCCCCCCCGGCACCCGCGCGAAGGCACTCACGACGGGGTCGGTGAGACGGTGGAGGCCTCCCGGCTGCTTCTCGGTCCCGGAGGACTCCCGGCCCAGGATCCGTGCCGCCAGCGTCGGGATCAGCGTCATGGCAGTGACGAGGCTGAGCAAAACCGACGCCGAGATCGCGATGGCGATGTCCCGGAAAAGCTGGCCCGCCTCGTCTTCGACGAAGATCACCGGCAGGAAGACGGCCACGGTGGTGAGCGTGGACGCCAGCACCGCGCCCCAGACCTCGACGGCGCCGTCCAGCGCTGCCTGCATCCGCGGCTTGCCCATTTGATGGTGACGGAAGATGTTCTCGAGCACGACGATGCAGTTGTCGACCACCATGCCGACGGCGAAGGCCAGTCCGGCGAGCGAGATGACGTTGATCGAGCGCCCCGCGACGGCCATCACCAGGAAAGTGGCCACCATCGAGATCGGGATCGAGATCGCCACCACGAAGGTCCCGCTCCACGACCTCAGGAACAGCAGCAGCACGACGATCGCCAACGCGCCGCCGACCACGATGTTCGATTGCACGAGTCCGATCGCGGAGTCGATGTAGTCGGTCTGCTGGTAAGCGAGCTCGAGTCGAAGGCCCTGCGGCTCGAGCAGATCGCGCTCGACGGCGTCGAGGGCTTCCCGGACTCCGGCCATGACGTCGAGCACATTGCTCCCGGGGGCACGCTGGGCGTTGAAGGCCAGGGCCCGTCCGTGCACGCCGCGCACGAAAGCGTCCGGCTTGCGGAAGCCGAGCTCGGCCCGTCCGATGTCCCGAACGTAGACCGGCGCGTCGCCGGAAACGGCGATGATGACGCTCTCGATGTCCTCGGTGCTGCGATAGTCGCCGGCGGTGCGCACGATGTAGCGGCGCTTGCCCTCGTCGAAATCGCCCGCCGAGTAGTCCTTGTTCTCCACCGACAGGGCCGCGGCGACCGCGCTCATGGTCAGGCCGCGGGCCGCGAGCTTGTCGGGGTCGACGATGACCTGCATTTCTCGTTCGCGGCCGCCGAACAGGTTGACCTGGGCGACGCCCGGAACGCGCTCGATCCGCGGCTTGACCTCGTCGTCCACGAAGTCGAACAGCGTCGCGGGGTCGATGTCGTAACCGTCCTGAGCGTAGATCACCATCCACGCAATGGCGTTGGAACCGCGGTCGACGGTGAAGATCAGGGGCTTGTCGACGTCGGTGGGGTAGGTCGGGACCTGATCGAGCCGGTTGGACACCCGCACGAGGATCGAGTCGGGATCGGTCCCGACCGGGAACTCCATGACGATCTGGCCCCAGCTGTGGTGGGATTCACTCTCGAGCTTCCGGAGGCCGTCGAGACCCTTGAGCGCCTCTTCCTGCTCGTCGATGATCTCGCGCTCGACCTCGAACGGGCTCGCCCCGGGCCACGTGGTGAAGACCGTGGCCCGCGGCCGGTCGATGTCCGGCGTCAGCTGGATGGGAACGAATCTCAGGGAGACGAGACCGAACAGCGAGACCAGGATCACGCCGACGGCGACGGTGATCGGATTCCGGATGGCGAAGCGGATGATGCCCACGGCGGGCTCACTCCTCGGCGGACGACGCGTGAGCGCCGTCGGCGCTTCCCGCGGCGACGCGCTGACCCGGAGAGAGGCGCTCGTTGCCCCGCACGACCACCGAGTCGCCCTCGGCCAGCTCTCCCTCGACCTCGACCCTGTTCCCCATGGCCCGCCCGGTGCGTACCGTGACGGCGCGCACCGTATCGTTCTCCACGACGAAGACGATCTCGTGCTGGGCCTGACGGAGAACGGCGTCCTTGGGGATGAGCAGCGCATCCTCGCCGCCGGCAAGGGTGAGGGTCACTCTCACCAGCATTCCTGCGCCGACCCGCCCGTCGGGATTGGCGGCGCGAACCACGACCGGAAAGGTGCGGGCATCCCGGTCGGCGTTGGGCACCAAAGCGAAGATCGTGCCGTCGAGGGGCAGACCGGGCAACGCGTCGACCACCGTCGGAGCCGCGGTGCCGACCGTCAGCCGGACGTAGTAGTTTTCAGGGACCTCCAGGCGGATCTCCACCGTGCTCAGGTCGGCCAGCCGGATGACCGGTCCGCCTGTCTCGATCCACTCGCCGACCTCGGTGTGGACCGCGGTGACGACGCCGGCGAACGGCGCGCGAATCTCGGTGCGGGCGATGTCGTCCTCGATGGAAGCAATGCGGGCCTCGGTGGCGCTGGCTCGGCCCTCCAGGGACTGTCGCCTCGCGACGGCCTCGTCCTTCTCACCCTGGGAGAGGATCTCTTGCTCGTAGAGATCGAGCGCGCGCCTCTCCTGGATCAGGGCGAGCTCGAGCTGGGCCTCGGCGTCGTCCAGCTCGGCCCGAACCCGGTCGAGGTCTTTCAACAGGCGCGTCGCGTCCAGACGAATCAGGACCTGACCCTTCGAGACGCGATCGCCATTCTCGACGGCGCGCGAGGCGACCCGGCCCGAGACCTCGGAGGCCACCACGCTATCCCGGATCGGACGGACCGTCCCCGACAACTCGACCGTTTCTGTGATCGACTCGGAGACGACCGGGGCGGTCACCACCAGCGCCGGCGGCGGGCCTTCCTGGGCCGCTGCCGGGGCCCACGCCAGCGCCGCTACGACGACCGCGACACGTCTCCACGGGATGCTGCTGTGGCTCGTCGCCGTCGTCGTCATGGGTCGAACCGCCTCTTCGAACGCCATAGAAGTAGCCGGCGGGGGACCGACCCTGCCAGCGATCGACGAGCCTACCCCGGTGCGTCGTCCCGGGATAGGCCCCGACGTCATACGTGACTGTATACGGTTCCGACCGCCACGGGATGCGGCGAGGGGCCGAAGAAGCGAATAAACCTTGTCCCATGGGGTGTTTTTTGACGGTCTCCACGGCCCCTCCTATAATTCCGATCGTTTCGGTCGTTAAACGCCGCTTGCCTCGAGGAGAGGATCCACAGATGTCGAGAGTCGTCGAGCGTCTCGTCGAGGTCGCCGGTCTGTCGGACCTCTACGACAAGGTCGAGTCCGGGCAGCGGCTGACCTTCGACGACGGGGTGCGCCTGTTCCGCTCCCGGGAGCTGATGGCGGTGGGCGCGATGGCCGATCGCGTCCGCGAGCGTCGCCACGGCGACGACACCTACTTCGTCCGCAACATGCACTTGAACCCCACGAACGTCTGCGCCGTGGACTGCAAGTTCTGCGGCTTCTACCGACCGTACCGCGACAAAGACAAGGGCTGGACGTGGACCCTCGATCGCTGCCTCGACGAGGTCCGTGCTCGCCTCGCGGAGCCCCTGACCGAGGTGCACATCGTCGGAGGGCATAATCCCGACCTGCCCTACGAGTTCTACACCGATCTGATCCACTCGATCGCCGAGCAGCGCCCGGGCCTGCACGTCAAGGCGTTCACGGCCGCCGAGTACGACTTCTTCGCGAAGCGCTTCAGGAAACCGCTGGGCGAGGTCCTCGAGGAGTTCAAGGGCGCAGGGCTGGGCTCGCTTCCCGGGGGCGGCGCGGAGGTTCTGGTCGAGCGCGTGAGGCGCGAGCTCTATCCGAGGAAGCTGTCGGCGGAGCGGTGGATCGATGTCCAGCGCGTCGTCGCCGAGCACGACCTGAGATCGAACGCCACGCTGCTCTACGGTCACGTCGAGACCCTCGACGAGCGGGTCGAGCACCTGTGCCGTCTGCGCGCCCTGCAAGACGAGACCGGACATTTCATGTGCTTTATCCCGCTGGCGTTCCACCCTGAAAACACCGAGCTCGCGGACCTTCCGGGCCCCACGGGGTTCGACGACCTGATGACGGTGGCGGTGTCCAGGCTGATGCTCGACAACTTCGATCACATCAAGGCCTACTGGATCATGCTGACGCGGCGCATCGCCCAGACCGCCCTCAACATGGGCGCCGACTGCTTCGACGGCACCGTGGTCGACGAGAAGATCGTCCACATGGCCGGGGCAAAGACGCCCGAAGGATTGACCGTGGACGAGATCTGTCGACTCATCCGGGAAGCGGGCCGGGTCCCGGTCCAGCGGGACTCCCTCTACAACGTGTTGCAGCGATTCGACGCGGTGGCGTGATGCGCCGCAAGATCCGGGTCGGCGCCGTCTCCTATCTCAACACCCGCCCGCTGGTCCACGGTTTCGAGCAGGGCCTCGGTAGCGACCGCATCGAACTGTCCTATGACGTCCCCGCGACCCTCGCCGACCGCCTTGCCCGCGATGAGCTCGACGTGGCGTTGATCCCCGTCATCGAGCTGGCCCGCATCCCCGGTCTCGAGATCGTACCGGGGCTGGGCATCGTGAGCCGCGGGCCGGCGCGCTCGGTCTTCCTGATCTCGAACGGTCCGCCGGAAAACGCACGCACCGTGGGGCTCGACCCCGAATCCCGAACCACCAACGCGCTGACCGTGATCCTCTACGACCGCGTGTGGGGCGCTCACCCCGAGTTCGTCAGGGGGCCGGTCGATCTCCCGGCATCGCTGACCGAGCGCGACGCGGTGGTCCGTATCGGAGACAAGGCGTTGTTCGAGCCCGCGCCCGCCGGCACGACGGTGGTCGACCTGGGCGAGCTGTGGGACCGGACGATGGATCTGCCCTTCGTCTACGCCGTGTGGGCCATCCGTCCCGGCATCCTGGACGAATCGCTCCACCGGATCTTCCACGAGTCGCTCCGGCTGGGATCGGAGGCCATCGAGCAAATCGCCGCGGACTACACCTGGAACGGCCGCCGCTTCCCGGAGCTCTCCAGGGATTACCTGACCCACAACATCCGCTTCAGGCTCGGCCCGGACGAGCTCCAGGCGCTGCGGCTCTTCCTCGAGGCGGCGACCCGTCTCGGGTTGATCCCCGCGGTTCCAAAGCTGCGCATGGGTCTCGAGGGGCGCTCGTCCCGTGTCGAGAGGGCGACGACCCGGGGCCCGATCGTGGAGCCCCTGCCATGAGCGACCCGAAGCGGACCCGCGTGCGGCTCGACGCCGTCGGGGACAAGGTCCTCGACGGCCAGCGGATCTCGGCCGAGGAGGCCTTGCTCCTGCTGGAACACGAGGACCTGACGACCCTCGGCGCCATGGGCGATCTGGTGCGTCGGCGCAAGCACACCGACGGGGTCGTGACCTACATCGTCGACCGCAACATCAACTACACGAATGTCTGCAATGCGTTCTGCAACTTCTGCGCGTTCTACCGTCCGCCGAACCACGACGAGGGCTACGTCCTGCCCGTCGAGGAGATCGAGGCCAAGATCCGGGAGACCTACGATCTCGGCGGCAACCAGATCCTCCTTCAGGGGGGACACCACCCGAAGCTCAAGATCGAATACTACGAAGAGCTGTTCCGTCGCCTGAAGGGCAGTTTCCCCGATCTCTGGCTGCACGCCCTCTCCCCTCCCGAGATCGTCCACATCGTGAAGGTATCGCGCCTGACGCTTCCCGAGACCCTCCGCAGGCTGCGGGAGGCGGGCCTCGACTCGATCCCGGGGGGCGGCGCGGAGATCCTCGTCGACCGGGTTCGACGGAAGCTGGCCAAGAACAAGTGCTCGTCCCAGGAATGGCTCGACGTCATGGAAGAGGCCCACCGTCAGGGGCTGCGCTCCACGGCCACCATGATGTTCGGCCACGTCGAGACCCTCGCCGAGCGCGTCGAGCACCTCGAGCGGGTCCGCGACCTCCAGGACCGCACCGGTGGCTTCACCGCGTTCATCGGCTGGACCTACCAGCCCGAGAACACCGAGCTCGGCGGCCGCGAGGCCACCACCGCCGAGTACCTGCGGATGCTGTCCGTCTCCCGCGTCTTTCTCGACAACATCGAGAACTTCCAGGCGTCGTGGGTGACCCAGGGACCCAAGATCGGGGGCGCGTCCCTCGCCTTCGGGGCCAACGACATGGGCAGCACCATGCTCGAGGAGAACGTCGTCTCCGCCGCGGGAACGGTCCATCAGATGCTGGAGCCCGAGATCGTCGCCGCCATCCGGGACGCCGGCTTCATCCCGATGCGCCGCAACATGCACTACGAGCGGCTCTAGCTCGACCCGGGAGCCTTCGCCATGCTGGAGCTCGCCGAGATCGACGGTGGGACGCGGCTTCGATTGCGGGTGAAGCCGGGAGCGAGGAAGAACGCCGTGCTGGGCATTCACGGCGGGGCCCTGAAGGTCGGAGTCACCGCGGCCCCCGAGAAGGGAAAGGCCAATCGCGCCGTGCTCGGCGTGCTGGCCGAGGCCCTCGATCTCGCGCCGTCCGCGCTCGAGATCCTCTCCGGCCACGCCTCTCAGGACAAGAGCGTTCGGGCTCCCCTGCCTCCGGAGGAGATTCGCTCGAGGCTCTCGAGTCTGATCGGCGAATAGGGCTCGCGATCGTCGTCCCGGTCGGGGAACTTTCCCCAGCAACAAAACAGTTGCATATTTTTAATTGAGAATCTATATTGGTAAAATACGAAGATCGTATATGTGGTTCGCATGGTTCTGGGGGGAAATAGAGGCCGGAACATGAGAATCCTCGCATCGATTACGGTTTTGTTGGTGGGAGCGCTCGGCGCTCACGATATCGTAACCGCGGGTACGGTTTACGCCATCGACTGGGACACCCAGAGCGTGGTCGGTTTCGACAGCGCAACCGGAGCTCAAAACAGTACGGTTCCGACACCGGATCTCGTATCCGGAGCCGACGGACTCGCCGCCTCGGGTACGACCCTGTATCTCGTCAATGCCAACGGATCGAATCTGATCCACCAGTTCGACGCCGTGACCGGCGTCGGCATCGACGCCTTCCCTGCTCCCCTGCTCGCCGGTGGAACCGACGGCCTGGCGTTCATGGACGGCTTTCTCTACACCCTCGACAGCTACGCCGACACCATCTTCAAGGTGGACATGGCCACCGGTGAGGTGGTGGGGTCGTGCTCTACCGGGATGTACGCCGCCGGCGGGCTAGCGGCCGAGAACGGTCGGCTGTTCGCGATCGTGGGCCTGATGAGCATCGTCGAGTTCGATCCGGACAGTTGCGCCGTGCTCGGTGGCCCGTTCGCGGCCCCCGGAGGTGACTTCGTGCTGGGGCTCGCCTTTGACGGCACGTGGCTGTACGCGTCGACCTACATGAACCCGGCGATCTACACGATGGATCCGGAGACCGGCGCGGTCGTGGATTCGTTCCAGCCCGGGTTCATCCCCAGCGGGCTGGCGTCGTCGGCCGAGGCCCCGAGCACCTCCGTCGGCGTCGAGATCGACTTCCGACCGAGGAACTGCCTCAACTTTCTCAACCTGAACAGCGAATCCGTGGTACCGGTAGTCGTGTTGGGCACCGATGCTTTCGACGTCGGCCAGGTGAATGTCGCCTCGGTCCGGGTCGAGGGTCTGGAGCCCGTTCGAACGGTGTATCGCGACCGTGGAGCGCCCGGCCAGTGCCGCGGACTACCCGATGGGGTACTCGACCTGGTTGTCGTCATGAAGGCCGCCGAGCTGCTGGCCGTGCTCCACGATCGCGGCGTTCCGATGCTTCACGGCATGAGGGTGAGCGTCGAGGCGGACGGAATCCTCCACGACGGCACGCCGTTCGCCGGAAGAGATGACGTCTTCCTGAAAGGGAGCCCGACGGCGACGATGGGCGGCAGCCCGCAGCCGGAAAAGGAAGTGAAGCACAAGCAGGGATCGACCGGCGGCAGAGGCTTCGGTCTGAGTCGCTGAACGTCCTGAAGGTCGGCCCTCGGCGTCACGGACTCTCGTCGGGATCTCCCACCCACTCGGCGAGGAACAGGTTCGTTTCGCCGGGGGCTTGTCCGTTCCGGTTACTCGCGAAGACGAGATGCTTTCCGTCGGGGCTGAACATCGGGAAGCTGTCGAACTCGTCGTGGAAGGTCACTCGCTCCAGCTCGGTGCCGTCATCCCGCACCATCCAGAGATCGAACTTGCGCCCGCCCTCGGCCATGTTCGAGGCGAAGATGATGTGCTGTCCTTCGGGGAAGAAGTACGGCGCGAAGTTGGCGTGGCCGTTCGAGGTCACCTGCCTTGCGTCGGTCCCGTCGGCAAGGGCTACCCAGAGTTCCAGGTTCATGGGACGGATGGAGCTGGTCTCGAGCAGATCCCGGTAGGCTTCGAGATCTTCCTCCGTGTCAGGTCTCGATGCTCTCCACACGATCCTCTTGCCGTCGCGTGAATAGAACGCCCCGCCGTCGTAGCCCGGCTCGTCGGTGATGCGGGTCACGTCGCCACCGTCCGCGTTCATGGTGTAGAGGTCCAGGTCTCCGTCTCTCAACGAGGTAAAGATGATGCGGCTGCCGTCGGGCGAGATCGTCGCCTCGGCGTCGTAGCCGGGCGTGTCCGTCAGCCGCTTCAGATCGCTGCCGTCCGCCGCCGCGCTGAAGATGTCGAACTCCGGATGGAGCTTCCAGACGTAGCCCTTGGAGTAGTCCGGCGGCGGCGGGCACGCGTCGCCCGCCACGTGGGTCGACGAGTAGACGATTCGCTCGCCGTCGGGGAAGAGGTAGGCGCAGGTCGTCTTGCCCTTGCCCGTGGAGACCATCCGGACGTCGCCGCTGTCGAGGTCCATGATGAAGATCTGATCGCATTCCAGGTCGTCCCGCTTGGACTGGAAGATCAGCGACCGGCCGTCGGCGGAAAAGTAGGCCTCGGCGTTCTCGCCACCCGAGGTGAGTTGCCGGACGTTACGGAGCCGGACCTCCCTCGGGTCTCGGATGGAGTCCTCGGCCACCTGCCCTTCCGGCTCCTGATGCTCTGCGTGCGCCTCTTGCCCTTGGGGTGCCGCACATCCGGCACAGACGAACAGGAGGAGACCGATCACGAGAATTGCTTTCATGGAATCAGCCCTCGCGCGAGCCGAGGCCCGCGATGATGTCGTTGATCCGCTTGCGCGTTTCGTCGGAGAACCAGCAGTCGAGAAACTGCTCGATGAGCATCGCGTCGTTGGCCCGGATGCGCTCGACCGCCCCTGAGCGCAGGTACCGCTTGGTCATCGCGTAGGCTTTCGGGTCGCGGCTGGCGTACTCGCCCAGCCGGTCGAGACAGGCTTCCTCGAAGCCCTCGTCGGGAAGCACCTCGTGGGCCAGCCCGACCCCGATCGCCTCGACCCCGGTGTAGTTACGGCCCAGCAGGGCAACTTCCTCGGTCCTGGGGGTGCGGGCCGCCTCTCGCAGGATCGTGGTGACCCCGAACGGCAGTGGCACGCCGACCTTGACCTCGTTGAGCCCGATCAACGCCCCTTCCTTGAGGACCCGCCATTCCGCGGTCAGGGCCAGGACGCAGCCCCCGGCCAGGGCGTGACCGCGAAGGGCGGCCACCACCGGCTTGGGGCAGGTGTACATCACGATGAGGCAGGCGCTGAATCTCGACATGAATCGGTGCATCTGGCGACGGTCGAACTCGAGAAGATCCCGCAGATCGAGCCCCGGCGAGAACAGCTTCCCGGCGGAGGCCAGCAAGAGGCCGCGCACCTCCGGATCCGCAATGGCCTCGTTGTAGGCGGTCATCAACCCCTGGAGGAGGTCGTCGTTGACGGCGTTGCCATGCTCGCGGTCGAGTCGGATCGTCGCCAGATGCCCGCCCACGGTCACCGTCACCGCCTGCTTCTCCTGAGACAATTCCGACCTCCCGTCCCGAGCCGTCGACCGATGCAAAGGCCCGATTATAGCCGCCTCGGCCTCCGGGGAGGGTAAGATCGGGGGCGGAGGAGGTCGAACGGATGCGCGCGGTCGCGATAGAGAGCTTCGGAGGCCCCGACCGGCTGCAGCTCACCGATCTGCCGCGGCCGAAGGCGGGCAAGGCAGAGGTGCTGGTCCGAACCGTCGCGGTGGGCGTCAATCCGGCCGACTGGAAGATCCGCGAGGGATACCTCGATGGCCGGATGCCCCACA
>Ga0316194_10000022_pt1 | contig 61917 bp, 58 predicted proteins | sample CroRivsedime1_MG_FD_204936 | JGI IMG/M metagenome (GOLD analysis project Ga0316194, IMG submission 204936) | Coastal sediment microbial communities from Maine, United States - Cross River sediment 1 | ecosystem: Environmental > Aquatic > Marine > Coastal > Sediment | place: USA: Maine...
ATCTCTGCAGGGGCAATCTCTTCTGTTGCGGCCGGTGCTGTATCTGCAGGGGCAGTCTCTTCTGTTGCGGCCGGTGCTGTATCTGCAGGGGCAGTCTCTTCTGTTGCTGTCGACAGCGAATCCTCTACCGTTGCGCTGGCTTCATCAGCTGCTGCGTCATTCATGGGTACGGTTGCATCATCTGTCTGCCCAGCGGCTGGTATTTCATCAGCAGAAGGAACTTCCTTACTTGTGTCGTCCATTGAACCGGGTGTCAACGGTTCTTCTGATTCTTCTGGCGGCTCGGGTGCCACCGTTGCTTCATCAGCTGTACGCACTACAGTGCCTGAATCGGCTTCTGCCTGAGTACCGGTTTGGCTCTTAATCACCAGGAACTCAGGTAACTCCCATTCCGGGGATAATTCGCCTCGGTACATTAAAACGATAACGATTATCACAACAACGGCAAATGCAAAACCGTGACTAAGAATGCGTGCAAGTAGATTCATCATGCCTGCTCCTGGAATCTAGATTAGCTCAATGATTGACAACATCAGGATAAAGCGCCTTCGCCAGTGTACGAAGCTCCTCTGCTGCCTTACCGCGCGGCCACATTTCAAATACCGTCATACCCTCGCTGAGTGAGCGACGAAAACTGGTTCTCATTTTTAAGCGGTATGGCAAAACAACATCGATACCGGGCAACATTTTTAACGCCGCTTCGGTTTCATGTGTTTCACGGATGGATTTATTCGTGTCTGCACGATTAACAAATGCCAGTGTTTGCTGGTGGCCATTAACCTTCTGTGCCTCAAGATCCGAGCCAATCATGTGCAGGAAACGCTGCGTTGCCCACACATCCGCCTGGCTTGGCGGGACCGGAATGAGAATCCGGTCTGCTGCGCTCATGGCTTCCTTCATGGCGGCCATGTTGGCTGCACCCACATCGACGATGATTTCTGCATCACCATGTGAAAGCAGTTGTTCTTTCAAAACTGCGCGCACGGGATGGATTTCAATATACGGCTTGTTACCGATTTCCTTGCGCAACATCCCGAGATCGCTGAACGTACACTGGGGATCCAGATCATAACCAACCATATGCTGGCCATTTATTTCCAGCCACACAGCCAGATTGAATGCGACGGTGCTCTTTCCGGAACCACCCTTGAGGTTAGCGATAACAGTTATCATTAAGCTGAACTTATACTCTCTTTCCAATGGAAAACGTAAAACGAGCCACAGCGCATCGCTGCGCCGGGCCCGCTTACGATCGTACCTGCTTACTGAGCAGCAGCCGGTGCAGCTGGCGCTGCAGGTGCTGCAGGTGGCGCACCGTATGGGCCTGGGCCACCATAGCCAGGACCAGGGCCATAGCCATAACCAGGGCCGCCATAGCCATAACCAGGGCCATAACCACCGTAACCGTAACCACGGCCATAGTAGTCGCCATAACCACGGCCATAACCACGACCGTAACCACTGCCGCGACCGCGACCGCTGCCACTCATGTTGAAGCCGAAGTCGCCGTCGAAATCGCCGTCACCATAGCCATCACCCCAGCCATCACCCATCCAGTCATTTCCACCATAGCCGCGGTCGCCGCCCCAGGGACCACCATAGCCCCACGCATGGGCGGAGGTCATCGGGAGTGCAAAAAGACCGGCAACTGCGGCGGCACACAAAGTTTTTGTTAATGTTTTCATACTTAAAATACCTCTCATTATTGATAATTGCTTGCAGATAAACTACAAACATCAAGCCCTGCCAAAGTACCAAGATCAGTAACTGCAGGGAGTCACCATTACTGACCACATCAGAATACCGGAATTCCGGTTCCAATCCAATGTTCTACCTGCCCCCACTGGGTTCTATCCTGGACCACCACAGTGGCCCGGACCATAACCATGGGCACAGCCATCTCCGCTACCATACATTGCCATAATATACTCCATTATTAGCACTTCCTGTTACCGGCACGCCCCACGGTGAAATATAACCACCTTGTGGCCAGGTCTCGGTCGATACAGCCGGGTTCTGATTGTTGTTCGGTTCAGTCAAACCGCCCCATGGACGCGGAACATACTGGTACTGGTATTGATACTGGGGCTGATACTGGGGCTGATACTGGGGCTGATACTGGGACTGATACCGGGGTGCAACGGGCTGTGGCAATGTGGCGACGGGTGGTTGAGTTATCCAAACCTGCGGCTGTTGATATTGAGTCCCTGGTGGTTGTGGCTGATACACAACTTGTGGCGCAGCGTACATGGGTTGCGTTGCCGGGGTGCCCCACGGTTGTTGTTCAACATAGCCTTGATAGGCTGGTGGTGCCATCACAGGTTGTTGCTGCGTTGCCGGAACAGGTACATAAACTGTTGCTTGTTGCCTCTGTTTAGGTGATGGATACCATTCCCTGACTGGCAATGGCGGTTCTGATGGTTCTGACTGTGTTTGTGGTTTAACAATTTCGTCATTATCACAGGCACTGATTAGTGTGACCGAAATTAACAGCAAGAACCTCAATATCCATGTCGTTTTATATGATCCTGAGCGCTGAATCATATCAGTTAATTGGCTTATGGAAGAGCTCCGCCTCAAGGTGATCCTTTTCCAGCCGGATAGCCATATGGCTGCTGATTTCTTCTAATGGAATCATACACAGGTGGTGGTGGAACCTGCTGCTGTCCCTGATGATACATCTGGGAACCATAACCGTAGGTGGGCTGATTACCGTAGGCGGGCTGCTGATTGCCGTAGGTGGGTTGATTGCCGTAGGCGGGATAAGCGGAAGGTGGTGCAGGATAATAATAGCCTGATGGAGATGGCGGTACACGTCCCGTGTGTCCTGGCATTGCGGTTTGTGCTGATGGATGAGTATTCAGTGCTGCTGCAGGACTGCCCTCTGGTTGATGAGTGGCCGGTATTCCGGCAGCGGGTGGGTTAGACAACGCCTCGGCCGGTATGTCACTCCGGGTAGAAGTTGGCACTTGATCCATAGGCAGTGGCGGTATCGCATCCACCCCCGGCACGCGAGGATCAATGTTCACGGCACGGTATGGACCCGGTGGTGGCGGCGCTGACACAACCGCCCAGTCATCCGTGTAGGTAAACTCGGAATTCGGGACTGATTCGTCGGCAAGCACCGGGGCTGTCACCAATAAAAGAGATAGCACTACCGGGCCATTGACATGTTCTCGCCTACGCTTCATCGCTTACTCCTGATCGTTATATCCCCGGTTGATTTTTGATCCTGTTATTAATAGCTTAGTCCAAATTCTGCTTCAAGCGAATACCACGTCGCTTTTTCCCTACGGTTTCGTTTTCATCCTCATTAGAATCCGTTTTGGCCACTACAGTCGCATCTTTCGACTCACTGGCCACAGGTGCTTCCCTGGGGGCAGGGGGTGGTGCATCGGCCTTCTTTTCAAGCGGTGTTTCCCGAGGCGGCGGTGGAGTGCCCTTAGCCTTGCTGGGTGATACTTCCCGAGGCGGCGGTGGGGTGCCCTTTACCTTGCTCGGCGGTGTTTCCCGAGGTGGTGGGGGGGTGCCCTTAGCCTTGCTGGGTGATACTTCCCGAGGCGGCGGTGGAGTGCCCTTAGCCTTGCTGGGTGATACTTCCCGAGGCGGCGGTGGAGTGCCCTTAGCCTCGCTTGGCGGCATCTCCCGCGGTGGCGGTGGCGTGCCTCCACCGGGCGGGGTCTCGCGTGGTGGCGGTGGCGTCCCGCCGCGCGGTGGTGGAGGCGTACCGCCACCGGATCGGCCAAATAGCCCTTTCAACCCCATCGCGAGCATAGAGAACATGGCCTTGATGATGAGGAATACCCAGGATAACAGGGAGAATATGCCACCCCACAAACGCCCCAACAGAGACTTTCCTGACTTTTTAGTCGACTCCTTCATGGAGACATGCTCTATCATCTCATAGGCAGCACTGACCCTTACCTGCCCATCATCGCTGGTCTCTACGTAGAATTGTTTACGTGCACTGATACAACCCAGCGGGATAATCAGCAGGGCCATCACGGTCGCAATACCGGCCCCAAACAGCAGGCTGATTGCCATACCGTTAAAGATTGGATCCTGGAGAATGGCGAAGGCGCCTGCCATCAGGGTCAGAGACGTAATAAAGATGGGACGCATGCGCAGTTCCGCGCCTCTTACGGCCGCTTCCTTGACATCCTGCCCCTTGGCGACTTCCATCTTCACGAATTCAACAATCAGAATGGATTGCCGGACGATGATGCCGCCCAGTGCGATCATGCCAATCATGGAGGTGGCTGTGAATTCGGCACCCATAATCCAGTGGCCGGGGACGATGCCCATCATGGTGACAGGTATCGGCGACATAATCAGGCCTGCGATGGCGAAGTTCTTGAACTCCCAGACGATGAGACCATAAATCAGGATCAGCGCCGCCATGAAAGCGCCACCCATGTCACGGAATGTTTCGTAGGTCACCGTCCATTCACCTTCCCACTCATAGGCAGAAATAGAATCATCAGCGGGCGGGCCAAACAGGTTCCAGGGCATGGTTCCCATGATCACCCCGTCTGGCGTGGTGTATTCCCTGACCAGGTCCTCGATATACAACATGCCGTAGATAGGCGCACCCAGACGACCCTGCATCTCTGCAGTGACATATTCGATGCCACGCAGATCCTTGGTATAGATGACGGGGTCCTCATACCCCTTCTTGAATACACCGAGTTCAGACAGAGGGATGGTCTTGCCATCAGTAGTCGGGATTGGCAGATCGCCGAGACGGGTCACCTGGGAACGAACCGCCAGCGGGATTTGCATAATAATATAGGTCGGCTCCAGGACAGAACCCCGCTTGATATCCCCCAGCTTGAAACTGCCCATGGCCATGGCCAGACTGCCATTGATGGTATCCACCGAAATGCCGCGACGCACGGCCTTCTCGGTATCCACATCGAAGCGCCAGTATTCATACGGCTCAGCCATGTACGTGTCCACATCAACAACGTCTTCCACCTGCTCGAACATGGCCACCAGCTCGGCGGCAACCTGACGCCGTGTTTTCGCATCGGGGCCGTGCACCTCGGCAACAACCGTGTTCAGCACGGGCGGGCCAGGAGGCATTTCAACCACGGCGATACGTGCGCCCAGACGGTCGGCGATGGGCTTGAGAATCTCGCGTGCCTCAACGGCTATTGCGTGACTGCCGCGTTCACGGTCGTTTTTATCCTTCAGCATGACCAGCAGATCGCCTTCCCAGGCACGCTGGCGGAGGTAGTAGTGACGCACCAGCCCGTTGAAATTAAAGGGCTGCGCGGTACCCGTATAAGTCTGAACCGCAGTCACCTCGGGTATTTTCCGAACGGCCTCAGCCAGCTGCATGATTGCGTTGGCTGTATCCGGCAAGGCGGTGCCTTCCGGCATATTTACAACGACTGAGAATTCGGGTTTGTTATCAAAGGGCAGCATCTTTACAGCGACATGCTGCGTATAGAAGGTTGCACACAGTGCAGCAGTAATACCAATAATGCTGAGCAGGAAGGTCACACCCAACAGGCGGTTGTTGATCAGTGGCATGATGATCGGCCGGTACCAGCGACTGATGCGCTCATGGGCACGCTTTTCCTTTATTTCTGCCTTCTTCAGGGATTCCAGCCGGGGGGCGACTTTCACTGCCATCCAGGGTGTAAAGACAAAGGCAGCCACCAGGGAGAAGAACATGGCCGAGGAGCCCAGTACCGGGATTGGCCGCATATAGGGTCCCATCAGACCACTCACAAAACCCATGGGTAATAACGCCGCAATAATGGTAAATGTTGCAAGAATGGTCGGGTTACCCACCTCGCGGACCGCGTCAATGGCAAGTGCGACGCTGGTTTTCCCCTTCTCCAGCCAGTGCCTGAAGATGTTTTCCACCACCACGGTTGCGTCATCAACCAGAATGCCGATGGAGAAAATCAGTGCAAACAGGCTGACACGGTCAATGGTGTAGTCGATCATCATGGCCCACCAGATCGTCAACAGAATGACGACCGGGATAACCGCAATTACCACAAACGCGGCACGCGCACCCAGGCCAATCAGGCACAATACCGAAACGATAACGCACGCCTCCAGCATGGCCTGCAATAGTTCATTGACCTTGTCATTAGCCGATTTGCCGTAATCACGGGTCACGGTGATATTGACATTGGATGGAATCAGGTCGCCCTTGAGCGCCTCAACCCTTGCCAGAATTGACTGGGCCACCTTGACACCATTGGAGCCTTCCTTCTTCGCAAGGGCGACGGTGACTGCCGGATAGCCGTCAGCACTCCCGGTGTCCCCCTCCCACGCCGGGCCGGTAAAAAAGCTAACCATCTGATTGGGTTCTGAAGGTTCCTGAGAAACCCGTGCAACATCACGCACATAGACAGGGGACCCATGCCGGATGGCAACCACCAGACGACCAATTTCCTTGGCAGTGGTGAGGAACGAGCCCGTGCGTACGTTGAATGACAAGCCACCTGACTCAAGATCACCGGCCGTCTTTTCGGCATTTGCAGTCTGGATGGTTTGTGCCACCTGCTGCAGGCTGATGCTGTAGCCTGACAGGCGCTCGGGCATCACCTCAACCTTGACCTGATCTTCCCGGCCACCCACGATAAACCCCTTGCCGGCATTCTTTACTTCACCAAGACGCTGCAACAGATCCAGCGAGAGCAGCCGCAGGGCACCGTCATCCACATCCTTCGACCACAGGGTCAGCGTAACTACCGGGACATCATCAACGCTCACCGGTTTGACCAGGGGTTGAGAGACATCCGGCGGGATCTTGTCCATATTGGACTGCAGCTTGTCATGTACCTTGACCACCGAGGCACCCATTTCCTCACCCACCTTAAAGCGTACGGTGACCATGGCACGTCCACGCTCGCTTGCCGTATAGGTATGGCGCACACCCGGAATTTCCATCAGGATGCGTTCCAGTGGCTCGGTCACCAGGCTGGCTACCTGTTCCGCAGAGGCACCCGGATACTCAACAAATACGTCGATCATCGGCACCGAGATCTGCGGGTCTTCCTGGCGGGGGGTGAACATCAGGCCGATCAGACCGACAAACAGTGACACGATAAGGATCATGGGTGTCACCGGGGAGGTAATAAACAAGCGCGCCGTTCTACCTGCAATACCCAGAGAATGGGCATCGTAATTCATAGGGGTAGAAAATTTCTTTTCTTGATCAGCCATACTTTTATTCCGCCTTCTTAATATGCCTTGTTCAGTACAGTTGCTGTTTTTTGTTATAGGGTAGAAATTGTTTTTTCAGCTTAATCCAGGGCCGGATCACGCCTGCATCCCGATTGCAGGCATGTTTGCCGTACCAGCTTATTGCCATGCGCTGCTTGGATTGCTCGGGGTACTTCCCTTGACGATGATCTGCTCACCAGCACGCAATCCGGACAGGATGGCGACGCCGTCAGCACCTACATCATCACCGGTTCTCACCAGCCGTAGCTCGCGCTGGTTGTTATCACTCATGACATAGACACCGGGCAGACTGCCACGCCACACCAGTGCAGCCTTGGGGACAACTGGTAGCTCACGCACCCTGGCATTGACGTCATTGATCATCACCTCGGCATACATACCGGCACCACCCGGTACACCCTGCGGCAGGTCCAGCTTGACCGTCACGGTATGACGGTCCGGGTCTGCGATTGGAAATATCTGTACAACCCTGGCCTGAATATCCACATCACCCACATCCAGTCTGGCCGGAAAAACCATGCCCTTCTTGACCCCCGGCATCAGGCGCGCCGGGACCTCGAGCTTGATCTGCAGCTTGGATACATCGGCATACATCAGCAGTGGCTGGCCAGGCTGTACCGGGTCACCGACCTCGACCAGTTTCTTGGTAATCACACCGTCAAAGGGGGCAACCGACTTTGCATCACGAATTTTTGTATCGATTTTCTCAATCGCCGAACGGGCGGAAACAATCTGGCCACGGGCCTGCTCCAGCTGTGTGCCGTATTGATACCGTTGGGCATAACGATCCAATCTGGGAGTAGAACCGCTCCCCATCATGCCTTGCATGGGGTTGGTGAAACTCTTCATCATGGAGCCCATACCGCCCATGGAATCATTCGCTTCACCGCCATAGGGGGAGATAATTTCCCTGTTGTACTGCACACCGGCATTACGCAACGCCGCTTCTGCATTCGCCAGGTTTGCCCACGCGGAGCGGCGCTGTGCCTGCAGGTCATCAATATTAATGGCAATTAATTCAGACCCGGATTTGAAGTGATCCCCCTCTTCGCCAGCAATACTTTCTATGCGACCTGGGATCTGTGCAGAAAAGGTAACGTCCTTATAGGGAACAACCGTCCCACCCAGAGAGACCGCTGCCCCTACCGGGATGCTGGGAACGGTAATGACAGAGTCAGTCCCTCCCTGGGCCATTACACCGGAACTTATTATGTATCCGAACAGAAGACTGATAAAAGCTAGCTTTTTGATAAACATGTTAATTCTCTCACACACATGGCGTGACTCAGACAGGCATCACATTTCAAAGAACGGGCGCTGCAAGAACAGCGCCTTCCTGACCATCAGCCAATAGTTTCCAAGTTAAAAAAACGAACCCTCACGGGTTTCTTGTATATTCAAAAAGGTAGCGGAGCGTAATTTCATATTATTGTTATCTACAAACCCACAGCGTACCAATCAAGCACGCCCCATTACGGCAAAACTCTTTATAAACGGACCAGCCATACGCGGATCCTTGATCATGGCACCATAATCACCTACGTTGAATTTCATTTTTCGTGAGGTGTAGGCCATGCCCAAGCCCATCATTCCCGGTGGCTTGGCCATCCACTTGTTCCAGTTATCAAAGCTGGCACGGATATCCCAGCTCAGCTCCTGACCGTCATAGATTCCTGCATCCTCAGCTTTGCCATTGACAATATTGAGGTAACCGCGTGGTGTATCTTCGCCGTCAAAACCGTAAGCAATAACGGAATTAAAATTGATTTTCGCAAGAGCATCTGACAATTCAGGCTCTGCATTCCACTGCTCCATAAAGCTTTTCATCCATTCATCAGAAAACATATCAGCCATTTTTTTTGTCTCCTCCGGATAAACATCCCGAATTGGTTGTAAATTTAAACATAAACTACGGTTTTACTGGATAAAACAGTATTCCTTCAGCCATCAGTAAAGTATCAAAATAAGGCACAGAAATACAGAAGTAATATTTTATTCCATTGATTAGGTTTTGTCCCGCACAATCATAGTTTGTGACCAACAGTGGCACATCTGCTCTGTCATCCAGGCGCTTGAACCCTGTTTTCAGGTTGGTCGTTCAGCCCTGATTGGCAATCAGCCCGCCCTGTATGTACCGCCCGGGAACTAGCTGCTGTGGAAACCCTTAACGATGTTGAGTGATGCCGGGTTGATAATCATCACTATCACCGGAAATAGCGCATGAATGACAATGGGTCAGTGGTTCAGCATTATATAGCTTGACACAACAGGCTTATTGTGTTCTTAAATAAAGCATGCGGAGTTATTCAGGCCTGAAAAAACAGGGCATAACAATAGCAAGCATCGAGACGTTAGCGAAGAAGCGAGTACTAGTGTGGTGTAACGAATAACGTGCACCTATCAGAGGCCCACAAATGATCCAGGACAAGGCGCAGTCTGCAGTTAATGGTTATTCCCTTAACAAGGGCTGCAACGCCGTTTTGGGTTATTTGTGGGCCTCCCTGCGGGCGAGACGAGAAGCCGTCATCTGCGGTGTTGCGTCTCTTGGAAAGGACACGCCATTCCCGGCGAGACGCGCCTTGCAGCTAACGGCTTCTCGTCTCGCTGATACGTACACGTTATTCGTTACACCACACTAGCATGAGTCTGCAACCGGACCCGACTGACGAACAGGCCACTGATCAGCGCCTGCTGGACCGGCGTCAGCCCTCTCTAAAAACCCTGCGGGGATCATTGCTGCACAGCCGACGCCGGGAGTCACGGCGTGAGTATGACCAAATAGATAGTTACACGGACTGGTATGGACACTGGCCGTTCGCAGCCATCTTTACCATTATCGTGCTCTGTTTCGCAGATGCCTTTCTTACCATCGTACTGCTCAGCAAGGGGGCCGTCGAACTCAACAGCCTGATGGACTGGCTTATTCAGAAAGATACCTTCATGTTCGCGGTCGTAAAGATGTCAATGACCGGGGTGGCACTGATTGTGCTTGTGATGCACTTCAATTTCCGTATCTATAAGTATATCGCTGTGCGTTACCTGATCTATGCCCTAGTGCCGCTATATTCCCTGCTGATCTTCTATGAACTGAACATGCTTGCAAATATCTGACTTATTTCGTCATCCCTGCTAACGCGTGTGATGGCCCGTGCAATAACGAATGCTCATTGCTTTGCCCTGTCGTTATTCATGCGCACAAATTTAATATACTCGGCCGCTGGCAAGGCCCGTGAGAAATGCCATCCCTGTGCATAATCAACATCCCTGCTCAACAGGTAGTCTGCCTGCCGGGCTGTTTCCACACCTTCTGCAATGGTGCGCAGTTTCAGGTGATAAGCCATATCGATAATGGTGTCGAGCAGGCCCGCGTTAAGTGTATCCATACCAACAGTGTCAACAAATCGCTTGTCGATTTTAAGATAGTCCAGCGGGAATGACTCGACATAGCTCAGGCTTGAATAACCGGTTCCAAAATCATCCAGGGCAATTTCCGAGTTGCGGCTTTGCAGTTGTTCCATGATCGTCTTTGCTTTTGCATCTTCATCGTCAATCAAGCCACGTTCAGTTATTTCATAGATAATCTGTTCCGGCAAAATACCGCTGTTACCGAAAATACGACTGGATGATTGCAGTATTCGCTCTGATTCAAAATGACCGGGACTTAGATTGATCGCAATATGCAACGAACGATCATGTTGTAACAGCTCACCGATTTCGGCCCGTATTTTCTTCATCAGCCATTCGGTCATTGGCTCGATAAGGCCCGTGTCTTCCGCCAGCGGTATAAAGAGGTCCGGACGCACCCGCTTGCCACCGGGCTGACGCCAGCATATCAAGGCCTCGGCGCCGACGCAGCGCCCGGTCTTGAGTTCGATAACCGGCAGGTAATTAATCTCAAACTCGTCTTTTTGCAGACTTCGTTCCAGTTCGCCCTGCAATGAAAGCCGGCGCCGCAACATGCCGGCAATCAGAAAAATCATCAGCACCGAAGTGCCGGCACCGATCACTCCCAGCAACATGGCCATGTTCACCCAGTCACGCAGAATCCATTCATCAGCAGCAGCAGCCACCGAGTAGATCCCGGGATATCCGTCCACCTCGATTGCAAACAGGGTGCGTTCAACGCCGTCCTTGAACTGTGCCCGGAACTGTGTCGAACCAGCACCCCCGTCAGACTCGGATTCAACCATTTCCATTTCAGGCACATTGCCTTCCCAGGCGTACATATGGACATCTTCCTTGCGTACCAGCACTGCAAAGCCATGTTCGCCAAGGTCGCCTCCCAAATGACCTATCAGCACACTGGGATGGATCAAGGCGATGAGTACTGATCCGTCCTCACGTTGCAACAAGGCAAGCAGTCCGTAGCGATTCATAAAGTGTATTTCCTGTGGCCCTACGAGCCGGAAACCGGGGAATGGTGGCGGTAACTCGGGCTTGAGCGGCGGATTGATCTTTCCCCAGCTGGTGCACACCAGCATCCGGTCCGGCCTGATCAGACCGACCTCGCTAATGCCGGGAATATCATAGGCGATGGTGTTCATAGAGCGGACATCATCCTCGGTACACTGATATCCCAGCTCCGCGAGCTCGTTCAGGCCCTGGTTGATGTTGTTCAACAATTTGGACGTGTCGGCTGCAATATCCTGTGCAATCGCCCGCAGATTGTCTTCGGCGTTACCTACGGTGGTTTTATACGCCAGGTAGAGGGCATAACTCACTGGCGCAAGACCGACCACGATAGCCACTACAATCGCCAGCAGTATCGTTAACCGACGCCGCATGGAGGCGGGCATGTTTCTCCTGCTTTTTGTGTTAGCTGACATCTTGACGGCTATTCCCGTTATCGACCCAGAGAAATATATTTCTTGTTGTTTCCATCACTTACAGCCGTAGACCCTGCAACAGATTATAAGGTATGCTGCTCCGATAGCTACATAATCATGCCGTTCCCTCCTGACCAGGCGAAGACATTCAGTTAATATCTTCGGCCACAAATGACAACTTTTTAAAAAACACGCTGACATTCAACGCTGTTACTGGAGATAACATGACTAAAGTAATTATTACCTGTGTATCGATTTTATTGCTTGCCGCTTGCTCACAACCCAAGCGAGTTGAGCAATTGCCGCCGATCAAATCGCCGGATACCTCCTCACAAGTATTTCTGAAGCACACCTTCCCCGCGGGACCCGATATACATCAACTGACCTTCAAACTGGACAATGTACCCATTTACCGCTTCGGTAATACGCGGCAGTTTTCATTCTACCTGGACACAGGTAATTATATGTTCGGCTACTCCCATGGATCCGCAGATTGTGAAACCAACGTCTACATCGGGCCCAAGGCAAATTACGTGTTCGAGCTTGGCCCCGAGTGCCATATTGAATTGATCAGTGAATAACAACACATATCGTACTGGCTGACTGGTAACAGCAGGCCATGCAGCAGCACCCGGAGTGGATAGCCTACCTGGTCTTCCTCACCGATCTGGCCATCAGGATAGGCCTGTCACTGCGCATCCTGATGCGGGGCAAACCGGTTGGTGTGACCTTTGCCTGGATGACTATTGTGCTGGCAGTACCCTACCTCGGTGCACTGCTCTACCTGCTGATCGGTGAACACCGACTCGGTGAACGACGCACTAGACGTGCCAGGGAAGTTATTGAACAGTCAGAGCCGTGGCGCAACATCCTGTGCCAGCGTGCAGACCGGGAGAGTGTCAATATACCCGCCAGCTATCAGGCTCTGGACCTGCAGGCCAGAAAAATAATCGGCTATCCGTCATTACCCGGTAACAGACTCACGCTTCTGCACGACTATCAGTCGATATTTCGTGATCTCATCAATGACATCAAGGCAGCACACACATCATGCTTTCTTGAATTCTATATATGGGAAGCCGGTGGTCTGGCAGATAACCTGCTGGAAGCAGTTCTTGATGCTCATGGCCGTGGCGTTCAATTCAGGATCCTGCTGGATGCAGTTGGCAGTAAAAACTTCCTGAAGGGCAAACCAGCCAGGCGTCTCAGGGAAGCCGGCATTAAAGTCACTGAAGCACTGCATGTAAATCCACTGAAGATGCTGTTCCAGCGTGCTGACATCAGGAACCACCGCAAGATTGCTGTCATTGATAATCGTATCGCCTATACCGGTAGCCAGAACCTGGTAGACCCGCGGCATTTCAAGCAGGAAGCCGGTGTTGGTGAATGGGTTGATCTCATGATCAGGGTTGAAGGACCTGCCGTGACAGTGCTTGACAACGTCGTTGCGACGGACTGGTCGGTGGAGGCCGGTGAAGTCAACAATTTTTCCACCTCCACAATCTCCATGCAAGCAGCGGGTGAACTGCCCGTCCAGGTAGTCCCGTCAGGTCCGGTATTTCGGGAAGGCGCCATCCATGAACTGATAATGAGTGTCATCTACAAGGCGCAACAGGAACTGATTATCACCACGCCCTACTTTGCACCGGATGAGCCTCTGTCAGAAGCATTGGTCGCCGCGGCCAACCGCGGAGTCAATATCACACTGGTCATTCCGGAGCGGGTGGACTCATTAATGGTCCGCTATGCCACACCGGCATTGCTTGATAGCCTGGTTGCCGCTGGCATCCGGGTTGCGCAATTTGACCAGGGTCTGCTGCACACCAAGTCCATTACAGTGGACGGTGAATTCTGTATTGTCGGTTCGGTAAACCTGGATATGCGCAGTCTCTGGCTGAATTTTGAGATCAGTCTGTTTGTTTACGATGAAGGATTTACACAACAGGTGCGTGAGCTACAGACAAGCTATATTGTCAAGTCAAACTTTATAGGCAGGGAACACTTCAGCCAGCGCACGTTTCCGCAGCGGCTGGCCACCAATATTATGCGTCTGTTTGCACCGGTGCTGTGAACTGTTCAGCCTGTCGCCCGGGTGTGTATTTAGACCTGATTAGTCAGTTTATTATGCCGGCTTAGCTGGCCAGTTTTATTGCACCCGTGACACCGGTAATGACCATTTGCGTCCCGATTACAGCCAGAATCAACCCCATCAAGCGTGTAATCACACCAAGCCCGTTGTCACCGAGCAGGTGCACCAGTCGCTCACCAGACACGAAGAAGATGAACGTAATGATACACAACAGGGCAAACGCTCCAATTGTGACAAGCAGTGCGGCAGGGCCACCGGCCGAGGAAAAGTTCATCGCAGTGGCGATGGTTCCCGGCCCCCCCAGTAAGGGAATGGCAAGTGGTGTGACAGCGACACTCAATTCCCCCTGTATACTGTTTTCCTTGTCCCCGGTTACCGGACTGTGAGCCTTTGACTGTTCACCGTGCAACATCTGCATACCAATCATAAACACAAGGATGCCTCCCGTGATCTGGAACGCCGGTAGTGTAATACCGAAAAGATCGAAGATGACCTTGCCCAGCAGGCTGAAAATGACAATCAGTGTGAATGTGAGCAACAGGGCTTTTGCTGCAACGCGTCGCCTGATGTCCGGCGGGTCATCAGCCGTCAAACCGAGGAATATAGGTGTATTGGCAACAGGATTCATTATGGCAAAGAAACCCATGAATACCGTCAGAGCATGGCCTGTCATCTCATGCATCATTATTACCTGCTCCAGTAGCGTGAGCTTATCATCCCGTTTCCTTGGTGTTATGATTTGCAATCATGTCTGGATTATAAACGCTATTGCACCCAAGTGAATCGCGAATTTCCGGAATAACACGGGAACATACCATGAGAAATTTCACCCTGTTACTGGCACTCTGTGCCTTACCGCTCAGCAGCCTGGCTGAGAAAGGCCAGTCCATTATGTTTGGCGACCAGGATCCGATTTACACTGATACCACAAAGAAAGATCCTGCAAAGGAGAAAGCCGATTACTGTAACCAGCTTCGCAGGCAAATGGATGAATTAAAAGGAAAGCCACAGCGGCGGAATGTTGTTGTGCAGCGCTACCAACTTGAATGTCAGCAGCACTAGTACTCCGATACGGTTGTATTGATGGATTCAGTTGGCCTGTCAGGGCCCAGGGTAAGGCATGCCTCGCAGCGAATGGCCATAGTCCTTTGCAAGAGGCGTAACGCAGCCATGGGTCCTGACAGGCCAACCCTGCGGGCGTTACTGTGGTATTCCGCCACGGCGTTACAGCACTTGGCAAGGACTATGGCCATTGCCTGTGTACTGCGCCTTGTTGCGAAACACCACAGTATCGCTGAACTCATCAATACAACCGTATCGGAGTACTAGTCTTTCCACCACACATCGTCAGAATCCGGGGCCTGCCTGGTCTGATCTTTTTTCTTTGCCTTTTCCGCCTGGTCGGTAAGCTTTTCAATACCAGAGCAGCCCTCCCCCGGATCTACGCCCTTGCTTACTGATAACCAGACTTTCTCCAGCACGCGTGTTGATAAATAGATGGTTGGGCTGAACGCGAGCAGGCCGATTTCCTGGATCGCTGCCTGCGCAGGAATCGCCACCACTTTAGGCTCCCTGATCGGGCCGCTCAACCTGATCGGGCTGATGTTTGTAAACAGCCGCCTTTTCTGTTTCGGCAGCAATACAGCATCAATTGTCTCATCACGAAGATCCAGGTCGACTCGCCCGCCCAATGACATGTTGGGGCCATCGGCCAGCAGCAGCTTGCTTTTAATTTCTCCGCCATCAGCAGTGAAATCCGCAACCACGCAATTCAGGTTGACGTATTGTTGAGCCGCCAGGGTATTCGATAAAGCCCAGCCAAACACGTCAACTGACAGATAATCGGCATAACGCTTGGGTATCCTGGCATTTTCAAATTCAACATTGATTGTCCCGTTGAGACTCGATGCCAGTTCATGTGCGGAATTGCCGCTGCTAGTGATATCCAGAAGCACATTGGTGCGCCCATCGATCGGGGTATTGTTTTGAACCTGTGCGAGCATGGGCCCGAGTATCAGATCGTCAGCCATCACCTTGAGGGCATAGGCAGGCGGTTCGGTTGTCTGCAGATTAAAAACCACATCCATGGTGCCGCCGGCATAGACAAACTGCAGGGGATCAACCTTTAGTTCACCGTCGTTCAGGGTGATATGCCCAACGACACTGTCGATGGAGGATTTGCCATAACTTTCGACCTCGTCTATGTTGATTTGCAGGTCAAGACCGAAGCCATTCAGGAAATCGACTTGCAGTGGTTCCCTGCTGAACAGGTAGTCCTTTCCTGACGATTCGGGCCGTGCGAGTAGCTCTGTATCTGCCTCCTGCTCCAGCAGAAATCCAAAGTCGGCAAGATCCAGCACGGGGACAGAAAAATCCCCACTGAAGGTTGGCTCGTCTTTACGTGTGTGGCCATGGATGGTCGTGGTGCTGGCTGTTTTACCAACCGACATCTTGCCCTTGTAGACAATCACATCATTTTTGCTGGTGAGGCGCCCCTGCCCACGGTAGGTTTTCAGGCCGGACAGGTTGACGCCCAGTGCGTGACCGAGGGCAGCCGGATCATCGACCTCAAGATCCACCTGTAGATTAACCAGGTCGCTGTTCTTCAAGTCATCAAAGCCACCCTGCATCTTCACCTGATAGAGGCTGGTCTGACTGGAAGCAAGATCAAACTTCTCGATTCCCCAGCTGCCATCGATATCCGAGATTTCGGCCGTCCCTTGCAGGCGCCCAAGGTAGCCGGGTGCCTCAGCTGCATAGGCGGCGACAAGATCGGCAACCGCCACACTGTAGTCAACATGGACGGTGCTGCCCTTGTGTAGCTGCGTGGTAATTTTTCCATGCAGTCGTATTATGGGTTGATCAGGCCTGCCGACATTGAACTTCACATCATTGAACTGCAGGTTTGACCCTTTTAAGATCATGGTGCTGCTCAACACTGTCTGACCCAGCTTCGGCAGCTCGAGTCCCGCCAGCTCCGAGAGCTTGCTCAGGTCAGCGGTATTGGCAGTCACATCAAATAAGGCATTATCCAGACTCACGGATTTGCCGAGCACAACCCGGTCGACGTTGCCTGCAGCTGTTATCTGAATCCCTTTATTGTCTCCCGTGTGAATTTTGACGTGTTTCAACTTCAGGTTTTCCAGATCACCGACCACATTCATGCTGGCCTTACCGGGGCCAATCGCCGGCAAGGTGTAATTCAGTTTCCCTGCCAGGGCCGCCACATCCGCTGACTGCACTGACAGCTGCAAGTCTATCCCCATGGCAGTGGCATCCTCATGCAGCGGGATATCACCAATCTGTCCCTGTAGCCGTGCCGTACTGTTGCCCTTGCCTCCCATTCTCACGTCAGTGTCATAGAGACCAATCGAGTCGGTACTGATGAGCAGCCTGGCGCTGCCTGAAACCGGTCCAAGCTCGGGCACATCCGCCACATTAAGCAGGTTCAGGGCGGCTGTTGTCGGGGCTGAAAATGCAACATTGATACCGCTGTCAGTTTTTAAAAACAGTTGTCCGGCAGGATAGAGTTCCGTGTTGCCCTGCACTTTTACAGACAGCCCGTTACGTGTGCTGGCAGTGGCATCGATGCCAGATAAATAAAAGTGCCCGTCTTTTTCCTCGAGAGCAGCATTTAATTCAAGTGTATTCAGCTGGTCCAGCTTGCCAAACAACAGCCATGAGGTCACATTGGGTTGTGTAGAGCGGCCCTCGACAACAAGCTCTAATCCTGCACCACTGTAAATATCATCGACCGATCCGTGTACAGTGACATCCACTTCCTTGCCACGTTGCAAATGTACCTCGACATCCTCAATTCGAGGTGCATTATAGTCTCCACGCAACAGGCCGCTGGCATGCAATTCTCCAACGTCGGGAATATCATCTCCCAGCCACTCCAGCAGTAACTTCGTTTCAGGTATTGCAACACCCAGGCGCAGGTCCAGGCCCTTGCCATTCATGAGATCGGTGATCGATCCGGTAATTTCCGCATGACCTTTTTCACCAGTAATAACAAGCTCGACAGGCTTTGGTCTGTCGTGATCTAGTACCGCCTCAATCGATGGCAATGTGCCGCTGAGCTTGAATGCTTCACCTTCAAACAGACCGTCTCCCTGAATGATTATCGGACCGCTGTCAGCGATATCGTCCAGCCGTAACTCATTCAGGGATAAGCGGTGCAATGTACCGGGCGGTAATTCCTGGTATTCAATATCCAGGTCCTGGAAGTGCGCACTGGCGATAATGACAGGCAGCAGACGCGGGTCGAACAAGTCGAAAGATTGCGTCGTTGTTTCGTTCACCTTCAGGAAAAGCTGCCCCGCCTGCAGCCCATTTAGCCACAAGGTTCCTGACAGCAGCGGCCGCAGCTGAATATCTGCGTGCAACGTTTTGCTGGAAAAGTGATAGCTGTCATCGTGTGCATCCAGCTGTACGTCGCTAACATTCACCACCAGACGTTCCGAAAACTGTACCGTCAGCGCACCAGTGATGATCAGTTCACTGTCGAAGAAGCTGTCGGCTATCCAGACAGCGGTACGCTTGTAATCTGCCTCAGTGAAAAACGCAATCATGCCCGCCAGTAACAAGGCAATGCCGAGGAGCACCGCCGTAAAAAGGAGCAAAAGGCGTTTGACCCAGATCATGAGATGCCCCTGTATTTAATCATTAATCACAATGACTAGTACCTCGATGTTTCGTCCAGGCGCTGGGACAATCTCGCGATCTGGGCCCAGTCATGAGCCACGATATCCTGGGCATGTGCCAGGTTGTTACGCAGTGATTCAAGGTTTTTGATGGCCTGCTTGCCGCTGCGTTTAGAGTCGAAACCGAAGAATTCCAGTATCTGCGGATGCTCGATCGCTATCCTGGCTTTGTCTGAAAGCTGCAAGCAATCAATAAGACCGCAATGCTGGTTTCTGCGCTGCCGCTCTGCCTGCATCTGCTTTGCTTTCAGGAGTCGCTCTTTAGAAATTGCCGACTGCCAGGCATCATCCGGATATTTTTTCTGGATCATCTGCACAATGCGCGTTTCAATGATAGTGATCAACCCGAACAGCCACATTCTGACCATGGGTTTATTCATGTCATCACGACAGATCACACCAACAACCTCGTCCAGCATCGATACGAAGCAATAATTGTGTCGTGTCAGTACATGAATGACATCAGACAGGGTTGCATCACCACTAATCACCTGATCTGCAGTGAAGTGCCGCATACAGTCAGTACATGACTCGTCCTGTAAATCGATATAACGCACATACCCCTGCACGGTCCCCTTGCTGCGGATGCTGGCAACGTTCTGGTGATGGTGCGTCATCACCTTTTTTACACCCTCGCAAGTGCTATCGATATCAAACGAGAACAGTGACTCTGCGATATCACGCGCAGTGAACAGCTCCATAAACATCCGCCTGAATTTCGGGCCTGTGACACCAGTCCATTGTTCAGCAAGGCTTTCAGGAGAGAGGGTATGTATTTGGGCGGGTTTCACGAGTCCGAGCATTTCCTTACTCTTCGTATGAATACGCTCTGCACGTTTCAACAACCGTGGATCGCCATTAGTCAGCACATCCAGTAGCTCATTCATTTCTTCAAGATAGACCTGCGCGAAACGCGGATCGTGTCGGGTGATGTCCTTGCAATTATCGATCAGATCCGCCAGCTTGACTGTTTTGGCACGCTTGGAGGCCTGTGACAGATGCAGGCGATCAATGCGTTTCCGTTTAACGCGATTACCGTCACCTGGCTTACTGACATCGGTCAGTTCCTCTACCAGTTCAGCAACCGGCATGCCGAACGTTTCCTCGATGTCCTCAAGTGTTGCCTGTGTATCTTCCACTGTATCGTGCAACCAGGCGGCTGCAATCATACTTTCATCATCCGTAACTGATGAGACCAGCTTGGCGACCGCGCACAAATGAACGTGGTAAGGCTCGTTGTTGTACTTCCTGCGATGGTTAATACGCTGATGTGCCTCGGTCGCGTAGACCCGCGCGCGATCGACAAGACCCGTTTTTGATTCCGCCTGTGTCATATTAGCCATCGAGTATACAGACCTCGCCTGATACGATTGAAACGCGTGATACTGAAACTGCAGGGATTGATTGTCAACTGGCTATTTCGCTTGAAGATTCCTGGTGTAGACGAGATTATGACCGTCCCGTTTATACTTACTATAGCATCCCTTCATTCCAGGATATGAATCGTGCCCATGCCGGGCGCACCAACAAAAAAGCCCCCGAAGGGGCTTTAGGTATAGCTATTTGCTAACAATTATTTATGCATGGCCTTTTTAAACATGCGGTCAATCTTTGTCTCTGTCTCTTCCGAGGTGGTCTTGGCTTCATTGGCGGTCGCTGTCGCAGCGGCTGCCATTGTCCGGGCCTCTGCAGCCTCTGCACGTGCCGTACTGGCCTCGGACCGGGCGGCACTGGCTTCTGCATTTGCCGCATCAACTTCTACACGCAGTGCATCCAGTTTGCTGGTTGATGCACAGGCAGTCAGACCAACAATACCCATAATCAATGTTGCCTTCGCAACGTGTTTCAGGGCCCTTCTATTCATACCAGTCATTCAATTCTCCTCCACAGTTTCAAAATGGATCCCAAAAAGCGCCGACTAATGGTGGATAAATAACTCACACCACTAATTCCGCCCGCTATGCTACCAGCATCTGGGCACGGCTGCTTAGCGAATTTCGACCGAAGTACCTATTTGCGCCCATTGCAACAGCTGATCAAGCTGTGCATTCGTTAATGCCACACATCCATTTGTCCAGTTATATTGTTGATGTACCGTCAAATCACCCTGCCCCAGGCCATGAATCCCGATATAACCTCCAAGCGGCGTGTCTTGTAAAGGTGTCTTGCCCGCCTTGAGGGCGCGACGGATAGCCTGCCACTGTGCCGTGCTTATCCGGCCATCTTGCAAGGCACGATCTGCTGCGGGCTGATCCGGGTATGTCAGCCCCAGAAATATATAATAGCGGGAGTCCCTGTTGATCCAGCCAATCCGGTACTTTCCCAGCGGTGTTTTGTTATCGCCCTGCCGCTTGAAATAGGTCTTGCCGTAACGACCAATAGCAATATCCTGAAATATCCTGATGACGGTACTGCCCCGCATTACCGTAAGCGTCTCGGCCCTGGTATCGATAATAATGCGAGCAGCACCCGCCTGCGCTTGCGAACTACACGCAATGAGAATCAGTAAACCACACAGAAAAACCTGATGTAATATATGCCGGATATTTAACATACAATCAGGGCCATCATCGTTATCATATTCATCTGGTCGCTATCATACCCTGCAGGTATCCGGTATTGTAAAACTATGCGTGCAGGCCCTTCATATGTATGAGTCCGAATTCCCCCTGGATGACTCGATTATCTATCTGAATCATGCCGCAGTCTCTCCCTGGCCACAGCGCACCGCAACAGCGGTACAACGATTCGCCGAAGAAAATGCTGCTTTTGGCAGCCAGAACTACCCGGAATGGATTGCCACTGAACATAATCTGAAGCAGCAGTTACAACAGCTGGTCAATGCAGCGTCCAGCGATGAAATCGCACTGTTAAAGAATACCTCGGAGGCACTGTCGGTTGTTGCCTACGGCTTGTCCTGGACATGCGGCGATAATGTCGTCATCACCGACCAGGAATTTCCATCCAACCGGGTAGTCTGGGAATCTCTGCAGAAGTATGGCGTTAATACCCGCGCGGCGTATATCAGCGGAGCTGATTCACCCGAGGCAGCAATTCTCGATACCCTTGATGACCGGACCCGCCTGCTCTCGGTCAGTGCCGTGCAATACGGTACCGGACTGAAACTGGACCTGGCCATTCTCGGTACGGCCTGCCGTGAAAGAGGCATCCTGTTTTGTGTCGATGCCATACAAAGCCTGGGTGCCATTCACTTTGACGTTCAGGCCTGCCAGGCAGATTTTGTCATGGCGGATGCACACAAATGGATGCTGGGACCGGAAGGCATCGCCCTGTTTTATTGTCGCCAGGCAGTCATGGAACAGCTGGATCTGAAACAATATGGCTGGCATATGCTTGAAGACCTCAACAACTTTGACAACAGGAACTGGGAAATCGCCACCAGCGCCCGTCGATTTGAATGTGGCAGCCCGAACATGACCGGTGTACATGCCTTGCATGCCAGCATGACCCTGATCCTGGAAACCGGCATGTCATCCATTGAGGAACTGGTTCTCGAGAATACGCGTTTCATAATTGACTTTTTCTCGCAACGGCCTGATCGATACCAGCTCATCACTCCGACCGCCAAACACCGCTACGCCGGCATCATCACCTTTCGTCCATTGCACGAGACAGCGGAATCCCTGTTCGATATGCTCAGGGGGAAGAATGTAAGCTGCGCACTCAGGGGCGGTGGCATTCGTTTTTCGCCGCATTTCTATACCCCGCGCAAGCGGCTGTTCACTGCCCTGGAATTACTTGATGGCTAACCCGCCAGTGCCCTCATTTTCCGGCATTCTGTGCCGATAGACGCTATGGACTCCGGCATTACATACCCTGCCTGCGGTCTGGCATGGACCTGAAACTAAGCGCAGGAATGTATGTCCAACAACTATTGCCTGAAACAAAATGTGAATGCCACTGGCAAGACGATTACACTGTATTCACTCACGGACAAAACGGCACTGCAGGCGCCTGATACGCGCCGGGGATGACTGATATGAACTGGATAATCGAGCTGCCCGTTATTCTGACCCTGCTGGGTTTCATGATGGCCCGGCAGGCATCACGCTATCGCTGGGCTATTGTGCTGGCCGTCATCCTCGGCTACTGGAGCATCCGCTACACACCACCCGCCTGGGCACTCATCAGCAGCTGGGGTATTTTTATCCCGCTTGCCACGCTGTTGACGGTGACATCATTGCGGCACGCCATCATCATCAAACCCCTGCTGGCGTTCTACAGAAAAGTCATGCCGAGCATGTCTGATACGGAACGTGAAGCACTGGAAGCCGGCACCATATGGTGGGAAGCCGAGGTTTTCAGTGGACGGCCGGACTGGCACCGCATGCTGGGCTTCTCCGCACCTTCTCTGAATGCTGAGGAACAGGCCTTTCTTGACGGCCCGGTCAATGAACTGTGTGACATGGTTAATGACTGGGAAGTCACCGAAGAACTGCGCGACCTGACGCCCGAGACCTGGGACTTTCTCAAGAAGAAAGGCTTCTTCGGCATGATCATCCCGAAGCAATACGGTGGCCTGGATTTCTCTGCCAATGCACACTCCGCCATCGTCATGAAGATCGCCAGCCGCAGCATTTCGGCCGGCGTCACGGTCATGGTGCCCAACTCCCTGGGTCCGGCCAAGTTACTGTTGTCCTACGGCACCGAGGAGCAAAAGAACCATTACCTGCCGCGACTCGCCAGTGGTGAGGAAATCCCCTGCTTCGCCCTGACCGGACCAGAGGCCGGCAGTGATGCCGCGTCCATGCCGGATACCGGCATTGTTTGTCGACAGCCTTTTGAAGGCAGGGATGACGTTCTGGGCATACGTCTGAATTGGGAGAAACGCTATATTACACTTGGCCCGGTCGCAACGTTACTGGGGCTGGCCTTTCACCTGCACGATCCTGAGCAGTTGCTGGGTGACAAGGAAGATATGGGCATCACACTGGCACTGATCCCCACGACCACGCCCGGTGTCGAAATCGGTACCCGCCATTTCCCCATGAGCCAGGCATTTATGAATGGCCCTAACCGCGGCACAGACGTGTTCATTCCTATGGACTGGGTAATCGGTGGCCAGGAGTATGCGGGCCAGGGCTGGCGCATGTTGATGAACAGCCTCTCCGATGGCCGCGCGATCTCCCTGCCCGCCCTGAGTACGGCTTCCGGGCAACTGGCAAGCCGCAGCGTCGGTGCCTATGCAGCAGTAAGGAAGCAATTCAAGGTCCCCATCGGCAAGTTCGAGGGCATCAGCGAAGTACTCGCGCGTATCGCAGGAACGACCTACCTGTTGAATGCGACACGCGGGTTTACCACTGCCGCCCTCGACAGTGGCGAGGATCCTTCCGTTGCGTCTGCCATCATCAAGTATCATTTAACAGAACGCATGCGGACGATTGTAAATGATAGCATGGACATTCTTGCCGGTCGTGGTATCAGTATGGGGCCGAACAACTTTATTGGCCGTGCCTACCAGGCCCTGCCGATCGCGATCACCGTGGAAGGCGCCAATATTCTCACCCGCAACCTGATTATCTTTGGACAGGGCGCTATCCGCTGCCACCCATTCCTGTTCAGGGAAATGGAGGCTGCCAGCCAGTCCGATACCGCGAATTTTGACGACGCCCTGCTCGGTCATGGCAGCCACATCATGAGCAACTTCAGTCGCAGCCTGTTTCATAGCCTGAGCCGTGGTCGGTTGCTTGAATCTCCTCAACATGGCGTGCGTGGCCATTATTACCGCCAGTTTTCCCGCATGAGTCTTGCCTTCGCAGTCACGGCAGAAATAACCCTTTTGTCGCTGGGTGGCGGACTCAAACGCAGGGAATCCCTGTCAGGCAGGCTTGGCGATGTACTTAGCCTCTTGTACCTGGGCAGCGCCACCCTGAAACATCATTATGATAATGGCTCCCGGGATGATGAACTGCCCTTGCTTGAGTGGGCCTGCCAGGATTTGCTGTATACCATCCAGATACGGCTGCACGAAGTGTTAAACAACCTCCCCAATCGCTTCCTCGCCACTGTCACTCACCTGCTGACCTTTCCGCTGGGCAAACCCTACAGGCGCCCCTCTGATGAACTTGGACAGAAGGTTGCCAAGCTCATTCTTGAACCGGGTGCCCCGCGTGACCGCCTGACTGAAGCTGTGTATATTCCACTGAACAAATCGGACGCAGTGGCCCAACTCGATGATGCACTGGAGAAGAGTTTTGCTGCAGAAGCGGCTATCCGCAAGCTGCGTAGCGCCATGAAGGCAGGCACCCTGCCCCAGGGCGATCCTGAAGGCCACATTGATGCCGGCGTGAGTGCCAACGTCATCACCGATCAGGAGGCAGCTGTTATCCGCGCTGCCATTGCCGCACGCAAGGTTGTCATACAGGTAGATGAATTTCTCCCTGAATACTTAACCAAGGAGCGCAGAGAATGGGAGAACGACAATCTGGGTGGGGTGGCCGGCCAGTCTTTGTAGTAGACGGAAGCCGCACCCCGTACATCAAGGCCCGTGGAAAACCCGGGCCATTTTCAGCATCAGACCTGGCCGTCGCGGCCGGACAACCACTACTTGCACGTCAACCCTTTGCAGCCGGTGACTTCGACGAGGTCATTCTTGGCTGCATGATGCCCAGTGAAGACGAGGCTAATATTGCACGCGTCGCTGCACTGAGACTCGGCTGCGGTGACCGGGTACCTGCCTGGACAGTACAGCGCAATTGTGCCTCTGGTATGCAATCCATCGATTCAGCAGCACAAAATATCGCCAGCGGGCGTTCCAGCCTGGTACTCGCAGGAGGTGTTGAGGCCATGAGTCGTGCACCGATTATGTATAACGACACCATGGTGCACTGGCTCGCTGCGTTGGCCAGGGCACGCACACCGATGGCAAAATTAAAAGTGCTCGGTGGCCTGCGACCCGGCCATTTCAAACCGGTTATCGCCCTGCTCCGGGGCCTGACCGATCCCATTGTCGGGCTATCGATGGGACAGACGGCAGAAATACTGGCACACCGGTTTGGCATCACACGTGAAATGATGGACAACTTTGCAGTGCGCAGTCACCTGCGACTGGCAAGCGCTCATGAGAACGGTGATCTCGATGAGATCGAGGTCCTGTACGACACCCGTGGCAATATCTATGACCATGATGACGGTGTGCGTCCGGATTCAAGCATCGAGAAACTGGCAAAGTTACGGCCGGTTTTCGACAAGCCGGTAGGCACTGTCACAGCAGGCAACAGCGCACAGATTACCGACGGTGCTGCGTGGCTTATCCTTGCCTCGGAAGAGAGCGTGTCCCGCCACAACCTGCCGGTACTGGGACAACTGATTGACAGCCAGTGGGCCGGTCTGGATCCTGCGCAAATGGGACTGGGACCAGACTATGCCATGGCACCTATCATGCAACGTCACGGACTGGACACCCCGGATATCGATTATTTTGAAATCAACGAGGCCTTCGCAGCCCAGGTACTGGCCTGCATCACTGCCTGGAAGGATCCGGAATTTTGTCGCAATGAGCTGCACCGGGACACCCCCTTTACACCCATCGATGAAGAACGCCTGAATGTCGATGGTGGCGCAGTCGCCGTTGGTCACCCGGTAGGGTCCAGTGGTGCACGCATCGTACTGCACATGCTGAAATTGCTGCAGCGTAAAAATGCAAAACGCGGCATGGCCAGTATCTGTATTGGTGGTGGTCAGGGCGGCGCCATGCTGATTGAAAGGACAACAGGATAAGCAGCATGGAAAACACAACAGAAAACGTACATTTTAATGTAGCAACAGATAACGACAACATCATCTGGCTGCATTTCGACAAAGCGGATGCTGGCACCAACGTCCTCAATACCGAGGTCTTTGATCAACTCGATCAGCATTTACAGAAAATCGCGGCCCAAAGCCCCCGCGGTCTTGTCATACTCTCGGATAAAGCCAACGGATTTATCGCCGGAGCCGATATCACCGCCTTCACCCGAATCAAAACCAGTGATGAGGCGCTAGGCTTCCTGCACAGAGGACAGGAAGTATTCAATCGGCTTGAAGCATTACCCTTCCCGACCGTTGCCTTGATTCATGGCTTCTGTCTGGGAGGCGGCACGGAACTATCACTGGCCTGCCGTTACCGCGTCACGCGTGACGATCCGGGGACACGAATGGGATTACCGGAAGTAAAACTTGGCATACATCCCGGCTGGGGCGGCAGCGCCCGCATGGTGCCGTTACTTGGCGGACTGAAAGCCATGGACCTGATACTGAGCGGCCGTTCTATTGACGGACGTACCGGTAAACGCATGGGACTTGTAGACCTGGTTGTCCCCGAGCGACACATGCGTGCGGCGGCCCGCAAACTGGTGCTGGAATCGCCAACACCACATCAACCCGGATTACTTGACCGGCTTTCAAATAATGCTCTGGTTCGTCCGCTATTGGCCAGGGTGTTCAGTCAACAGGTCGCGAAGCGTGCACCAAAGAATCATTATCCATCACCCTATGCAATGATTGACATCTGGCGCAAGCACGCCACAGACAAGCGCCGCATGCTGGATGCAGAAGCGCAATCACTGGCCAACCTGATGACCGGTGCAACCGCGCAAAACCTGGTACGCGTCTTTTTCCTGCAGGAGCAACTGAAATCGCTTGGCAAGGACAAAACCTACCAGCCAAAGTCTGTACATGTGATCGGCGCCGGCACCATGGGCGGCGATATAGCGGCCTGGTGCACCTTTCGTGGTTTTCATGTCACCCTGCAGGACCAGTCTCCGGAACGCATTGCCCCGGCAGTGAAACGCGCCTACACCCTGTTCAAGCGCAAACTGAAAAGACCCATCAAGATCAACGAGGCCATGGACCGCCTGATGCCCGACCATAAGGGCATTGGCGTGGAACGTGCCGATATCATTATTGAAGCTATTTTTGAAGATGCTAATGTAAAGCGTTCTTTATACAAGGATATTGAACCTCGAATGAAACCGGATGCCATTCTGGCCACCAACACCTCCAGCATCCCGCTGGAAGAACTGTCCAGCGCCCTGTCCAAGCCGGAACGCCTGGTTGGCCTGCATTTCTTCAACCCGGTTGCCATGATGCAACTGGTAGAAGTCGTCACGGGAGAAGCCACCTCGGCCGAGGTGGCAGCACGTGCCATGACCTTCACCCGACAGATCGACCGTCTGCCCCTGCCAGTCACCAGCACACCCGGGTTCATGGTGAATCGCATCCTCATGCCCTACCTGATGGAAGCCGTCCTGCTTGAAGCCGAAGGTGTACCACCTGCCGTCATCGATAAGGCAGCCACGGACTTCGGCATGCCAATGGGACCAGTACAACTGGCAGATACCGTCGGTCTCGATATCTGCTTGCATGTTGCCGAGATCCTTGCCGAGCACTTCAATGCAGAAATCCCGCAACGACTCAAGAAACTGGTCGCTGACGGTAATCTCGGGCGCAAATCAGGCCGTGGCTTTTATTCCTACAAAAAAGGTAAGCCCGTTAAACAAAAAGCCGGGGATGGTAACTGGAACGTGGACGAGATCACCAACCGGCTGATTGATCGCCTGTTGAATGAATCCGTCAGTTGCGTACGCGAACACGTGGTTGAGAGCGATGAACTACTGGATGCCGGCATGATTTTCGGAACCGGCTTTGCGCCCTTTCGGGGCGGACCCATGCACCATATTGATGCCGTCGGTGCTGAAGTCATCTACCAACAATTACAGAGTCTGGAAAAATTACGCGGGAAACGATTCACACCGGATCCCGGGTGGGAGGCAATGACTAAATCTTCGGGGGGAAAACATGTATGAGCAAGACTATCCAGGAAATGATTGCCGCTGAGTCCGCCGTTACACTGGCCGGTCTGTTTCGTGAACGTGTCAAACGCTCACCGGACAGCATCGCTTACCGGCAGTTTGATCAACAAGGCAGTCAGTGGTATGACTCAAGCTGGGCCGATATGGCTGCAGACGTGGCACGCTGGCAGGCCGCACTTGCAAAAGAAGAACTGCAACACGGAGACCGGGTCGCCATCCTGTTACGCAATTGCAGGGAATGGGTCACATTCGATCAGGCCGCACTGGGCTGCGGTCTGGTCATCGTCCCGCTCTACCTTGATGACCGCCCTGAAAGCATGGCCTATATACTGAATGACGCTGGCTGCAAGGTCCTGTTGCTGCAAGGTCAGGAACACTGGGACGGTATTCAAACGATACTGCACGAACTTGATACATTGACCCGTATATTAGCACTGGAACCCGTCGACAACCCGAACAATGAACCCCGGCTCCGCACAGTATCTGACTGGCTGCCTGAATCCGGTGGTGATTTACACACCGACGATGGTGATTCGAATGAACTTGCAACCATTGTCTACACTTCCGGCACTACCGGTCGTCCCAAGGGCGTCATGCTCAGCCACAGGAATATCCTGTTCGACTCCGAAAGTGCACTCGAAATCGTGCAGATGCTTCCGCAAGATCTGTTGCTTTCGTTCCTGCCCCTGTCACATACCTTCGAACGTACTGTCGGTTATTACATACCGATGATGGTGGGTGCGACCGTTGCCTACGCACGCTCCATACCTGAACTGGGTGAAGACCTGTTAACAATTCAACCGACGGTGCTGATTTCGGTTCCGCGCATCTACGAGCGTGTCTACAACAAGATCCAGGCGGGCCTTGCCGAAAAGTCACCGCTTGCAACCAGGCTGTTCAATCTTGCGATTGAGACCGGCTGGAAACGCTTTTTGCATCAGCAGGGTCGCGGCAACTGGCACCCGGGTTTTCTGTTATGGCCGCTGCTGAATAAACTGGTCGCCAGCAAGATTATGGCCAAGTTGGGTGGCAAGATGCGCCTGGCCGCCTCTGGTGGTGCGCCCCTGCCCCCCCCAATCGCAAAGGTTTTTATTGGACTGGGACTCAATCTTATTCAGGGATACGGACTGACTGAGACCAGCCCCATACTGACCGTCAACCCTAAAGATGATAATGACCCGCGCAGTGTTGGCGCCCCGATTCGTGGCCTTGAACTACGTATTGGTGATAATGATGAATTACAGGCACGCGGCCCGATGATCATGCTGGGTTACTGGAACAACCAGGAAGCCACCGATGCAATCATTGACAGCGAAGGCTGGTTTCATACCGGTGACAAGGCTCGTATTGACAATAACCATGTCTACATTACCGGACGCATCAAGGAAATTATCGTGCTGGCCAATGGTGAAAAGGTCTCTCCGGCCGACATGGAAATGGCCATTGCACTCGACACACTGTTTGAACAGGTCATGATCGTTGGCGACGATCGCCCCTTCCTGACGGCCCTGCTGGTGCTCAACCCGGAACAATGGGAACGGGTTGCACGGGACCTGAAGCTGGATGCCAGTGATCCCGAGGCGCAGAAATCAGAGGCACTTGAAAAGCTGGTCTACAACAGACTGGCCCTGCTGCTTGCCGAATTTCCGGGTTATGCTCGCATTCACCGTCTCACATGCACCCTTGAGCCCTGGAGCATTGAGAATGAATTGATCACGCCAACCCTCAAACTGAAACGCAACCGGATCATGGAGCGCTTTTCTGACGCTATTGATCATATGTACGAGGGTCATAAATAGTCTCTGACATGTCCAGCTTTGCAGATGAGAACAATCTTGCCATACGTGTCATGGCGATGCCTGCAGATACCAATGCAGCCGGGGATATATTCGGTGGCTGGTTAATGTCTCAGGTGGATATAGCCGGCAGTATCATTGCTCGCCGGCATGCCCAGGGTCGAACAGTGACAGTGGCAGTTGATTCCTTCCAGTTTAAGAAACCGGTATTTGTCGGCGACGTGATCAGCTGTTATGCCACCATTACACGTATTGGAAAATCATCTATTACCGTTCACGTGAAGGCCTTTGCCGAGCGCCATGGCAAAACATATGAACATATCCAGGTAACCGAGGCTGACCTGACCTATGTTGCGGTAGATGAGCAACGAAAGCCACGTCAAATACCAAAAGACTAGCCCGGCGTTAAAAACCACCTGCAGGATATTTATGCAACGGGCACGGGAACCTTAAATAGATTCCTGAAATTCCCGGTCGTGGTTTCAGCCACCTGTTCGTACGACTCATCACGTAATTCAGCAATAAACTCGGCCACATGACGGACATAGGCCGGCTGGTTCGGCTTTCCCCGATGCGGTACCGGTGCCAGGTAGGGTGAATCTGTTTCCACCAGGTAGCGGTCTGCCGGCATTCTCGTCGCGATGCCCTGCAATTCCCGGGCACTCTTGAAGGTTACGATCCCGGAAAATGAAATATAGAAATTCATATCCATGGCGCGTTGCGCCATATCCCAGTCACCGGCAAAACAGTGCATGATACCGCCAACCTCCCCTGCTGATTCTTCCTCAAGAACCTTCAGGGTATCTTCCTTGGCATCACGAGAGTGGATAATCAACGGCTTGCCGGATTGTTTTGCGGCAGTGATATGCCGACGAAAGCGTTCACGCTGCCACTCCAGATTGCCTTCACTGCGAAAATAATCCAGGCCGGTTTCACCAATGGCAATAACCCTGGGGTGTTTGGCGAGATCGACCAGTTCATCGACATCCGGATCATGGCCACCCTGCTCATTCGGATGTAGACCGACCGAGGCAGAGACCTGCTTATGCTGCTCGACAATCTTCAGCATGGCCGGATAATCTTCCAGGTTAATCGACACGCACAGAAAGTGACCAACATCCTGCTCCCTGGCGGCCGCCAGCACATCGTTGAGTCGGCCATCAACCTGTGACAGGTCGAGCCTGTCAAGATGGCAATGGGTATCTACAAGCATGGATCAACCTCAATAGATATCGAGATTGGATAATAAAGGGTTTGGGGGGCGCCGCAAACTGTTATGGCGGATTTTTACATGGTATGGGTCGGCCGGTCGCTTTCCAGTGCTCCGGCCAGGAAACCTTCGATCTTGTTACGTGCAGCACCATCATCCTGGTCGCTGAACTGGACACCGATGCCTGCAGCACGGTTACCCTGCGCACCCACCGGGGTGATCCAGATGATCTTGCCAGCGACCGGCAGTTTTTCCGTTTCCTCCATCAGCGTCAACAGCATGAAGACTTCTTCACCGATGCGGTAGGATTTTTTCGTTGGTATAAACAGGCCACCGCCTTTCACGAATGGCATATAGGCTGCATACAAGGCACTCTTGTCCTTGATAGTGAGTGAAAGTATACCCTGTCGTGGTGCTGCCTGAGTCATGATAGCTCTACCTTTGGTCCGTCTCCGAAGTATTTTCTGCTACTTTCGTGCTGCCCATGCCAGCAAAACATCTTCTGTCAGCAACTGGCGATTCAAGCTGGTAGCCGTTAGTCTCAAAGTCCTGTTGACCCGCTCCAGTTGGGCAAACAGTACCCTGCTATCCAGTTTGAGTGCAAGTCTTGCCAGCCCGTCAAGTAAATCTGTACTGCGTACCCCACTGGTCTGGCCCGTCATGGCAATACGGAGCAAGTCCATCAGCCAATCCCGCATCCAGCGGATCCCCTGCATATTCTCATCCTTGGCCCATGACTGGGCAACGGTCAACGGGGCTGCCCTGCCCTCAAGGATAGCCACAAGCGAGTCAAAATATTCCCGTCTCGCCTCGATGCTGCCCGCTTGTGCCTGCTGCAGTGCTTCAAGTGGCGCCCCATGAGCCATTTGCAGGTAGGCCTTTGCTGGCCCTGCAATCCCCTGCGCGGCCAGCCACTGAAGTGCATCACACCGCCCTGGTACATCCACCCTTATCTGCTGACAGCGGCTGCGAACCGTTGCCGGTAATTGTGACGGGCGTTCACAAACCAGCACAAGTACTGTGTTATCGGACGGCTCCTCCAGAGTCTTTAACAGGCTGTTTGCGGCATTGATATTCATACTATCAGCCGGATTCAGGACCACTACCTTGTAGCCACCCTGATGGCTGCTGAGAGTCAGCTTGTTCGCCAGCGTCCTGATCTGGTCGATCTTGATGACACTGGCATCCTCTTCGAGCTGTACCTTTATGTAATCAGGATGGGTGCCGGCGTTGAGCTGGGCACAGGCGGTACATCGACCACAGGGACCCGACTCCAGTGAGGGAGCTTCGCATAATAATTGCCGGGCAACAGCCTCTGCCAGGACACCCTTTCCCAGCCCCGGCAGGCCGGTAAGCAGCAAGGCATGTGGCAAGCGCCCCTGTTCTATGGCAGTCGCAATCGTGAGCCGGCAGGGTTCAAGCCAAGGATACAGGTCTGTCATCGTCATGTGATTATACGGTGAAAACTGCCGACACGACAGATACTCGCCAGAGTCTACTTCTGACCTGGCACATGGCTGAAAAGGAGCCATACAACATGACATCTTGCCACCGGGGTCCGCGTGTCTTGTCAAACGGCATGGCAAACGACAACCAGTAGTACTGGCGATGATTATCGTCTCGATTCCACTCATCCAGCGTGGCGCCGTTACCGAGTGCCGCGGCATAGGTCAGTTCCCAGGGACCACCGGTTGGTGGAAATGCATCAGGCGCTTGTAAAACACTATGAAAGACAACTGCCAGTTGTATGAACGGCCCTGGGAAGGATGGTCTTCTCAAGCTCATTGCCAGCCAGTATAAACCAATACGGCATCCGGGCTATCATGGAAAAAGTCTGTAGCGTGTCAGCCGTTTTCTTCTTTATCCGGCCAGTAGGTGGTGAATATCTGCTCAACCAGCATCTTGTCCTGGTACCAAATCTGGAATACTCACTCGCCTGCGACCATTTCATAGTCTTCATTCAGTGCATAGGTGTCATAGGCAAACACTTCACCGCGTTCCAGTTTCTTCGTAATCATGAAATCGGAGCCGCTTGAAACCGTCCCATCGGGCAAACGAAATGGCGGGTGCTTCAGTACGCGTCTGAGCTTCACAGTGCGCGTTCCCGGTAAATTCGACAGCCGGTACTGGTAAGCCATGTGCTTGTCCTTTATCAAGGGTATCCGGTCTATTTCCTGTCCCGGGTAATAACCGGGCTGGAAACAGCTTTCCCTGTGGTTATTCTTGCGCTGTCGACAATCTCTCCGCCACGCAGCAGTGTATAGATGCCCCATTGGAGAATTCGTCCACTGGGTTCCTGGACAATATCTTTTTCCCCGGTATTGCCGGTTGCCTCTAGCGCTGATGAACCCCGTTCGCAGCCTGCAAGAGCCCCACCAGGATGAGTAAAAAATACTTCTGCATTAAAAGTACCTGCGATAAATTTATGGACGCACGAATTTTATCAGGAACACACCAGTCATTCCGGCGAACCAGAAACAGGGAGCCAAGGAGCAAATTATTTCACTGATGGACAAGTACGATAACATCCATTTTATTGCCTGTGCCGGCACCATCAAGATGTTCACACAAAAGAACGGGGGCGCACCGGACATCATCCAGGGTGTTGGTACGGACGACACGGCCTTTGATCACATTGTCAGCCGATTGCAATCTGGTAGCTGGCAGTACGTCAAGATTGAGTCGATCCTGGAAATCTAGCTAACATGAAAATAATCCCTGCGACAGGTACCGGAGGGTACGCTGTCACAGGGCGCTGACCTGTTTAATTATCAATAACCCCGGAAAAGAAAGCTGGACCGGCACCAAATGGCGGTTGCACAAAGGTGGTATCCGGTGTGTTATCCGGCTGTCCGATTTGCTCGCTTTCAGGTTGCGGTAGATTGCCCGGATTTTTTGAATCCACAGTAACCACACGGCCCTGGCCGCTACCGAACTGTGCTGCAGTGACAGTACCGTAACCTGTGTTTTCCCAAGCAGGGAGTGTATCCAGATAGCGACGCAGTGCATGCACAGGATGCAGATAGTTATTGGGTGCAACCTGTTTGACAACAGGACCAACAATAACGCCCTCACTATTAACTGGATCAGCCAGCGTGATATCACTGGTGTATTCATCGGCATCAGCCAACTGGAAAAACTTGAAGTTGGCACCACCACCGGTACGGCAGACATCATCCAGTGGATTGCCGTGTCCGTAGCAGGAGGCGAATACATAGCGTTTACCCAGGTCCAAGGCTGCACCGCCGATTTTTGTTTCGACAACACGGCTGCCTGAACTGCTGAAAGGCCTGTTTTTAAGGTCGATCTTCTGTTCCATGTTAGCAAGGCCAAGATACCAGCCACCACGTTGCATGAACACATTCCGATCAAATACAGCACCAAGAATGGTGTTCAGGCTGTTCTGGATGGACTGGCCCGAGAAGTCGGCAATATTGACTGCGGGTGCAATCGGGAACCAGGTATACAGGTCACGTAATGTGATCGCACTGCCCGGCAACACGGCGTTACCGAAACGGAAGCCATTGGCCATGGAAATATCCACACCATTTTCCCATCCGGGAACATTTCTTACATCGGCCACACTATCACTAATAGCAAGAATAGCATCCGCAAGAAAGTTATTAAGTGTATCTTCCAATACATGATGTCTAAGCAACAAAGTATCGGTATAACCCACGATGGTATCGAGATCATCTACCAGTTGGAGACCTTTTAACGTAATAGGGTCGGCAAAACCACCCGGACGAAAGGTGTGACGTATAACTTCACCATCTTCACCTGCCACAAAGTCTTCTTCCATGGCAGCTACCAGCTCTGCCATGGCAGGGTCTTCTGCTACAGATTCATCAACCGGGATTGCTTCCCACTCAAAATCAATGACTTTGTCACCCGCAACATGCAGATCAAGACGGCCGACATACATATCCCGATTGGTCTCAACAACAATTGCAGCACCTCGAGCAAGAAGGCTTCTCTCTCTCCCTCTCAGAGGCAGGCCGGGAGTGGTTCTGACAACATTGTCGTCATGTACCAGTAAGGCACCCAGGGTTACTTCGTGGGTATGCGCCGAATACATCACATCAATGTCTTCGAAACTTTGTGCAATCTTGATGTTTTGCGACAGACCAAGCTCGGACTGCACTACGATCAGTTCTGCACCACGATCTTTTACCTGCTCGATCAAACCAGGCAGTTCTTCAACCCCCTGGGTAAAGCGAAAGCCAATATTGAAGGCATCGGCCTGCTGCGGAACAATAGAGGCGGTGATGCCGATAACGGCAATTTTGGTTCCGTTACGATCCAGCATCCAGTACGCTGGTAACACGGGTTTACCGTGCAGGGCTGCCGGTAAAGGCGCGGCATTATAGAGATTGGCAGCCACAGTCGGGAAGCTTGCTTTAATAACTCCCAGGCCTGGGGGTGTCGGGAACGGTGCAGTAGCAGTAATTTCTGTACAGGCATAGCCGCTGGCCTCATCTGTAAGACCAGCAATCACAGGCACATCATCACAGCCAATATAACCTGACATGGTGCGGATGTTACCGGGAATGGTCGGCTTCGGACCGAAACTTGTAAAGCGATTGCGAAATACGGCACCACCGTAGCCAAAGTCCCAGTTGCCCGGTGTATACACATCGATACCAAAGGCATTCATCGGTATCATCATGGCATCACCCACAGTAAACATGGTCTCGGCACTGCCATGGGTCAAATCACCCGTGGAAAGCAGAACAGCGTCAGGGTTATCTGCACGAATGCTGTTCACCACGGTTTTCAGCCGGGCAAGACCACCAGCACTGGCGGCTTCATATTCACTGCCATCCGGGTTTTTCATTATCGCTGCATGCGGAACCAGCGTACCGTGCAGATCGCCCATTTCGATTAGCGTAACTGTGTCGTTATTCTTTGCCATTGCGGGCGCTGCAATGACGCTAACCGCTAGTGCCAGCGACTGTAGCCAGCCGATAGCGGATTTAGCCTGTATGTCCGGTTTCATCTTCAATCCTCCAAAATAATTATTAATTCTGGAAGCACTGCAAACTTCATAACCGCCCCAGAGTGAAGTTACAGACTAGTGGCCGCGGATGACGAGGGGTATAGGGAATCTCCCTATTCCGGTTGAGGTGCAAACTGATTAGTTAATTATTAATTACTGAACAACCAGGTAAGCTGAACACCCGCCCGGTCATCCACGGTGCTGACAATATTTCTGACATTCCTGGTAATTCCGTCGGATACAGGGGCAATCGGGAATAGTCCGCCGGGTGCACTGCTGGCATAGGGGGTGGGTGCTTCTACATCCCTGAAAACGTAGTTTAGTGTCAGTCTGAGCTTGCGACTGAAATGATAGTTAAGCCCAAGCGTTATTTCCGTCAATTCACGCTCGTTGCCCGGGTTGACTGTCGAGGCGGTGTCATACAACAGGTCATGGCGGTGATAACGCAGATCAAACTGCCATTTGTTGTTCGGTAAAAATCCAAGGTCCACGGTGAGACCGCGTGATTTATTGCCCTCCTCGGCGGCAATCTGCAGATTGCCGTTATCAACATTACCCTGTGCCACCCCGCCTGCCGGTGCGAAAAAGATCATGCCCTCGGCCTGCATGAGTTCGACCGCCAGGCGGACCTTGTATGTTGAATCAGGAATACCCGCCAGCAGCCTGGCCCCGATACCATAACGGGTCCGGTCATATTCCTCATCCTGCGGGTCCGAACTGAATTGACGCTGACCGTGCTGGTACCAGCCATACATCTTGATGCCATGTTTCTTGACACCCCAGCCACCGGGCAGTTTGTACTCCGCGGATGAGTACAGGTAGAGTTCCGGTCGCTCATTGAAACCACCTGTTTCGCTGATGGCCTCACCACGGCCCAGCATGACCGCGTATGACAAATCCCAACGCTCCTGCACGAAGGAATCAAACACCTGTACACCCCAATCACGCACTGCGTTAATGCCATAGGCCGTGTTCCTGGCTGTCCCCAGTTCCGGGGAAGCAGGTGACCCGGCTGGCCTGGCGGCACCGGTTACAAAACGCTCCAGTACTTCGCGGGCAACAAAATCCGTGAGTTCGATGTAATCAAGGGTATGAACGCCCTGCAGCGCTTCTTCAGGGCCGGGGGTCTTGAACAGTCCGGCACGGATCCGTGCGCCGTGAACATGGTTAAACGTCACACTCAGATGATCCAGCGCAATGGCCCGGGCACGATCACCAAAGGGATCATAGGTCAGCAGGTTCGGTGCTACTTCAAACAAGGTGAAGTAGTTCATCTTCGAGGTAAAGCTGTTCCTTAAACTGCCTGTGAACACGCCGCGTACACCGAACCGTGCACGACGGACATGAAACCTCTGGTTATCATCAAACCAGGGAGAAACAGAAGTAATCGCCAGGCGCTCACCGTTATTGGCCGAGAAGTCCGGTGGACCGGGAGAGTCGGTCAGGCCACTCAGGTCATCACTGCTATCGTATGTCCAGGAAGGCTGAATGAATCCCCAGAACTTGTGGGCGGGGGCAAGCGGATGCTCGGTGCCTTGCAACATTAACCAGTTCGCTGCGCACACGGTGCCGGATAGGCCGGTCAGGCAAACAGCCAGCACGGCTATAAGGAAGACCTGGCTGCGAGAGAAAGCCATACGGGTATCGATCAGGGAGTAATGACCCCCATCCGGATAGCAAGACGCGTCAGGGCTGCAATATCGGGAACACCGAGTTTTTTCTTTACGCTGGTGCAGTGGTGACCGACTGTCTTGGGACTCAGATTCAGAATTCCGGCAATATCATTCACGGACTTGCTATCTGCGAGCAAATGAAAGACCTCGAACTCCCTGGGCGTCAAACCGGCAACCGCACCCGACTCCGGCGTGGTTTTCCGTTTCACAAGGTATGGCATCATTTCCTGGCCAACGTAGACTGAACCTGCTGCAACTTGCCGAACGGCCTCTATCATGACCCGTGAGGCACTGCGTTTGGAAATGTAGCCCAGGATTCCTGAATCGAGTACGCGGGAAAGGAAGACTTCGTTTTCGTGCACACTGAATACCAGTATTTTTGCGGCGCTATCCTTTGCCAGTATTCGCATACTGGCTTCCAGTCCACCCATGCCCGGCATTGACAGATCCATCACCAGCACATCGGGCTGGTATTGAAAAAAGCCTGTATAGGCAGATTCGCCATCCGCCGCCTCTGCGATCACTACAATATCATCAGTCGCCTCAAGCAGCCTGCGGTAACCGGCGCGAACCACCTCATGATCATCCACCAGCAAGACTTTTATCTTTCTATCTGCGTTCAAGCCTGCGCCTCTTCCCCTGTCAATGGCACCGAAATCATAATCGAAAGACCTTCCCCGTCGCTGCTGTCCAGAGCGAACTCTCCACCCAGCGCCTCCACCCTTTCCCGCATACCGATGAGGCCCAGACCAGTTCGCGGGGCGGACACGTCCATTCCCCGCCCGTCATCTTTTATATCAAGTATCAGCCGGTCTGCTGTCCCGGTCAAAGCAATTGTGACATTTCCGGCCTGAGCATATTTGGTGATATTCGTAAGGCATTCCTGAACGATCCGGTAAACAGTAATGTTTATCCGCTCTCCCAGGCTGGCAAGATCACCGGACACATAGAACCGGCAAGGTGTATCCGGGTTTCTTTCCTGCCAGGCAGCGAGTGCATCTTTCAGCGCCTCCTCCAGCCCCAGATCATCCAGGATCCCGGGGCGCAGCCGCTGCATCATCGAATGCACGACCTCGTAAATATGTGACGAAACATCAAGAATTGCAGCGGCGCTTGTGTTTATTCGGGTGTCACAGTCTCTCGACAGATCACGGATAGATTCGGCATCGGCCTGTATAGCCGTTATACACTGCCCCAGTTCGTCATGCAGTTCGCGAGCCAGGTGTTTACGTTCCTCTTCCTGGACATTCAGGGAGGTATGCACCAGGTTCCTGTTCTCTGCCAGTAAAGTACGTGACTGCGACTCCGCTGCCTCGAGTTCCTGCGTCCGGTTCGACACCTCTGTAACCATATAATTAAATGCGGACGCGGTTCTGCCAACTTCATCAGCAACCTCAACAGGGATCATGATTGAGTAATCCCCTTTCCCCACTTCCTGCGCTGCTGCAGCCAGTATGCCCAGCCTCCGAGTCAGACCCAGGCCGATCAAGACCGTCACCATCACCGTTAACACAATTTCGGCAGCCGCAATTGAAATACCGCGAGTCCGTGATTTGCGGATCGCTTCATCCATCAGCGACAGGGAAAACCCCATCAACACCCTGCCCATCGGCTGTCCGGCCACCGTAATAACACCACTGACATCGAACACCCCATCCGTGACCTGTGCCGGGTGTGTCTCCAGTACAGGCCATGGCAGCACGGGGGATTTGCCCAGAGCTATGACAGCATGTTCGTCCCGGTCGACGACTACCAGGTAGGACAACTCCTGATAGTCAATAATGTTACTCAAATAATCTTCCAGGGTCGCATAGTCCACTGCCACCATGTAGTTGCCAGAGGTCCGCGCAATCTGCTGAATCATACTCGTTGCCGTGTCACGCAGGCGGTCGGTGTGCGTGGCTTGAATAATGGAAATATTATTCCAGACCAGCAATGACAGCATGATAATCTCGATCGATACCACACTGGCAATCAGGCGAAAACGAAGCGATTGAAACAGGGTGATTGATTTCCTGTGCATGCAGAACTCAGCGACTCAACAGGTCATTAAGACTTTCATAGACAGACGGATCTCCCTGCCGGTAACCGGTAAACCGGTTATGCTGCAATACCGCCTTGCCTTCAGGGGTCGATCCCATATTGACCAGCAGTTCTGCTATCTCTGCCGCACAGGCCTCACCCAGCCAGGGGGCAACGCTGATAGGGATATGCGGCGTGGACTCGGTCCTGGCAATAATCCGCATGCTGTCCCGCACCTTTTCGCTGGCCGCCTCAAAGGGCGGCTGCATGAGAGCCGATGCATCGGTCACGCCATGATAGGAACTAAGCAGCGAGGCATCATGCGTCGGAGTAATGACCATATCGAGATCGACATCGGGATCAATACCTGCCTCGAACAGGGTCTTTCTAGCCAGTAATGTCGCCAGACCCAGGGGCGGTACTGTTGCCAGGCGCTTGCCCTCGAGATCCTGAAGGGTATGAATTTCACTCTGCTTCGGTACCACAATGACCGCCCACATTTCCGGCGAATCAACACTGGCGATTAGACGATAACCGGCCTTTTGATTTGCCCGGGTGAAAAAGTGGGGAGCAGTAAAGAGAATATCGTAATGAGTCTCTTCATGGGTTCGCCGGGCGAATTCAACAAAATCAGGGGCGGTTTCAATACGTACGGGAACCTGCAGGTTCTCCGACAGATAATTCACCAGCGGAGTGAACCGGTATACCAGTTGCTCGGCACTGATAAACGGCAGTATCCCGAATACCAGTGGGGCACTTTCCTGGCAATGCCTGTTCTTTTCAGCGGCCACAAGGACAGGAAAGGTGAGTAGCAGTGAACAGCAGAGTGCAGTGCAGGCAGACCTCGGTCCAGCAGTACACCGCAGCAAAATACTCATAAATATCCTTGACGCCATTTAATCAATATCATCAAGAATATAACTTAACATACTGATTGTATAACAACCTCCAGCTGTTTCTGCACCTGTTCCAGTGGCTGGCTTGCATCGACAATCCGGTAGCGAGTAGCGTGTTGTCGAGTCATGCCCAGATAAGCCTGGCGAACGCGCTCGAAGAATTCAACTTTCTCCTGTTCAAAACGATCCAGTTTGCCACGTTCACTGGCTCGCGCCAGCCCGATCTCGACAGGCACATCCAGTAACAGGGTTAAATCTGGTCGAAAATCGCCCTGCACCAGTTCTTCCAGGCGTGCAATTACCCCGGTATCTATGCCTCGCCCGCCACCCTGGTAGGCATAGGTCGCATCGGTAAAGCGGTCACACAGTACCCATTGCCCCTTGTCGAGTGCCGGCCGGATCACACGGGCCAGATGTTCAGCACGCGCAGCGAACATGAGTTGCAGTTCGCAGCTTGAATCCATGCCGGTGTATTCAGGATCAAGCAGCAAGCCACGGATCGCCTCGCCCAGCGGGGTGCCACCGGGCTCACGCGTCACGACGACATCCTTGCCTGCTGCCAGCAATCGTTGCTGGATAAATTCGATATTGGTGGTCTTACCCACGCCCTCGATCCCTTCTACCGTAATGAATTGGCCTTTCATAATTATTGTCCTGATGGTGGCAGTGTGATGCCTTTTTTCTTTTTCTGGAATTTATCCACGGCGAGATTATGTTGCTTGAGGGTATTGGAAAAGTAATGCCGGCCTTCGCCCATGGCCACAAAATACAGACTCTTGCCTGTGGCCGGATGCATCACCGCATGGATGGCATCAACGCCCGGCATGGCGATCGGCGTGGGCGGCAAGCCATCACGGGTGTAGGTATTGTAAGGCGTGTCCTTCAGCAAATCGCGTTTACGTATATTGCCGTCATACGATGTACCCATGCCATAGATTACCGTTGGGTCTGTCTGCAAGCGCATATTCTTCTGCAAGCGCCGGATAAAGACACCGGCAATCACCGGTCGTTCTTCAGCCACCCCGGTTTCTTTTTCCACGATGGATGCAAGTATCAGGGCCTCATCAGCCGACTTGAATGGCAGTCCTTCCTCGCGGGCTTCCCATTCAGTCTGCAGCCGGGCTTCCATCGCCTGATAGGCCCGCCGCAGGAAGTCAATGTCTGTGGTACCACGCGTTATGTGATAGGTATCCGGTAAAAAGCGTCCTTCCGGGTACTGATCAGGCTGACCAATTGCCGCCATGATTTCGCTATCACTCTCGTCGGTGAGTGTGTGCTCAAGCACAGGGTGTTCACGAATCCGCTGCAGTATTTCCCTGAATGAATAGCCTTCAATAAGGGTCAACTCATGGTGAATGACCTTGCCTGCAACCAGTTCATCCAGCAGTGCCCGCGGGGTCATTTCCGGTAGCAGGATATATTCACCAGCCTGCAGCCGTTTTGCGACCTCCATATGACGGCCAAGCAGGATAAAAAATCGGGGATGCTGGATGATCTTGCGCGCTTCCAGGTCATTGGCGAGCTGGTTCAGGGAGGCACCCGCCGGCAGGGTATAAATCAATCCATCGGCCGGCACATTGAGCCGGCTGCTCTCAAATTGCTGGTAGCGGCTCAGGGTAATAGCAGCCACTGACAGCGCCACCAGTGTAACCATGACAAACAAACGCAACAGGAATGTTCGCACACCCGATTTTTGTGATTTATTTGTCATGGTGCATTAGTAGCGTTTGCAAGCGCGTGCTAACAGGTCCTTTTATAAATGTCTGTTTATCAATCCCGGTCACGGGCCAGATACCGATCAGACTGTTACAGACAAATACTTCGTCCGCCTGCAGCAAGACATCCAGTTCTATTCCCTGAACGCTGACCTCTATTGAGTGCTTTACTGCCAGTTCCAGCACGCGTGCCCGCATAATACCGGCAATGCCACAGCGCTGCAGGTCAGGCGTTATCAACACGGTATCCTTTATCATGAACACATTACTCATGGTCCCTTCCACCAGATCCCCACTGGAGTCCAGCATCAATCCTTCCATAATAGCGGGATCATCCCACTCCTGGCGTGCCAGGACCTGTTCCAGCCGGTTAAGGTGCTTGATGCCTGCCAGTGATGAATTTTGTCCCAGTCGAGTCCGGCAAATTCTTGTCTTGATACCTGTCTCTGTACAGCTTGCAGAATAATTGGGCCATGCGTGCAATTGTATAATACGCGATGATCGTGGCTGCTCGGGTAAACGGTAACCACGGCCACCACTGCCACGGGTAACAATAATCTTTATCACTGCCTGCTGCGACTGTTCTATAAGTGAACGACATTCATGCGCCAATAGTGCTTCATCGACAGACTCCATGCCCAGGCGCTCGCACCCGGATTGCAGACGGCGCAGATGCTGTGGCCAGTAACGGAGTTGCCCACTCTCTACAGCAATCGTTTCAAAGACACCATCACCATAGAGCAGACCGCGATCTGACGTGGGTATACAGTCAACCGGTTTACCATTAACCAGCACCGGCACAGAATCACCCTTCATGCATCGTCCAGTCCGAGAGCACGCAACAGCCCGCGTGCCTTGGCACGGGTTTCTTCAAGTTCTGCCTGTGCATTCGAATCAGCCACAATGCCGGCACCGGCACGCAACTCCAGTCGCTCTCCCTGACAGACCATACTGCGGATCAGTATATTCAAATCCATGCTGCCATCACGGTTGATATAGCCCATGGAGCCGGTATAGGCGCCACGTGGCACTTGTTCAAGCTCGGCGATAATTTCCATGCAACGTACCTTCGGGCAACCGGTAATGGTACCTCCGGGAAAGACGGCGCGAATCACATCCCCCGGTGAGACGTTGTCACGTAAACGCCCGCGCACATTGGAAACAATATGGTGTACATGTGCATAGGATTCGAGCACCATCAACTCATTCACCTCAATCGAGCCAGGTATGCACAAGCGGCCGAGATCATTACGTTCAAGATCAATCAACATGATGTGCTCGGCGCGCTCCTTGGGGTGTGCCAGCAATTCTTCCGAGCAGGCCCTGTCTGACACAGATTCGTTACTACGCGGGCGTGTGCCGGCAATAGGCCGTGTTTCAATCATGCCGTCATGCACACAGACCAGGCGCTCCGGAGAAGAACTGATAATTGATACATCCTTCCAGGTCGCCATACCGGCGAACGGTGAAGGATTGTGTCGCGCAAGATTGTTAAACAGCGCGGCAGCACCGACACTGTGCTCAAGGGTAATCTCCCAGTTCCTGGAAAGATTCACCTGGAAGACATCTCCTTCCCGGATATACGACTGTATCCGCCCAATGGCATCCAGATAATCCTGTGGTTTATCTTCACTGACAGTGGCAACCACAGCCATGTTTGTCGCTGACGAACCGGACAAGGAGGCGAGATCTTCACGAATACTTTCAACTGATGCAGACTGCCCGAATTCAGCAACGATGTATGACTGCTGCTGCTCATTATCACGGATCACCGCCGACCTGAAACAGGTCGCGATGGCGACAGGCAGATCACCATTTGATGGTGGTAATTGCAAACAGGGTTCTATTTGCCCTGCCAGCTCATAACCCAGGTAGACAAACCAGCCACCCCTGAATGGCAAGTCAGCCTCATCCGGAATAACTGTCCTTTCCCGCTGCCACCAGTCATCAAGGGCCGCCAGAAAATCACTGCCAGACGAGTCAACACAATCCGGTACGGTTACAGTTCCATCTGCATTCAGTACCAGGCTGTCACCCGGAAAAGCAAACAGGATGTCATATCGACCCTGAGCCGTACTCTGCAAAATATGGGGATAGCGTTCCGGGTCAGCCTGGTGCAGCTCTATCAGGTCGAAAGCGTGATCGACCTTCTGAACATGGCACTGTCGGGAATGTGGCTGCACGCGCAGGTAAAAATAAGCTGAGTGCCAGTTTTCTTATTTAATTGCCACGGAATCACTAAATAACACGAAACATTCTATAAATACTTTCGTGTTCTTCCGTGGATTTCGTGTCATCTTATCTGTCTTTATGAGGTTGAACCACTAATCACTCATGCGGCGAAATATCAGCGTGCCGTTGGTTCCACCAAAACCAAATGAGTTGGACATGGCAACATCAAGCTTCATGTCCCTGGCCGTATTCGGTACGTAGTCCAGGTCACATTCCGGATCGGAGTTTTCCAGGTTGATAGTGGGGGGGGCCACCTGGTCGCGCAGTGCCAGCAAGGAAAACACCGCCTCAATACCGCCGGCGGCTCCCAGCAGGTGGCCTGTCATGGACTTGGTTGAACTAATCGCCACCTTGCTCGCCTTGTCACCAAATGAACGCTTAATGGCCAGTGTCTCGGCAACATCACCCGCAGGCGTCGATGTGCCATGGGCATTGATGTAGTCAACGTCACCATGGTTCATACCGGCATCCGCCAGCGCAGAATCCATGCACTGCGCAGGACCTTCACCACCCTCGGAGGGTTGCGTCATGTGGTAAGCATCGCCACTCATGCCAAAGCCGGCTATTTCTGCATAAATTTCTGCGCCCCGCGCACGCGCCATTTCGTATTCTTCAAGCACCAGCACACCCGCACCGTCACTGAGTACGAAGCCATCACGGTCCTTGTCCCAGGGACGACTGGCGGCCGCAGGATTATCATTACGCGTGGAGAGCGCTCGTGCTGCAGCAAACCCGCCAACGCCCGTGGGACAGGTTGCCATTTCCGCACCACCGGCGACCATGATGTCAGCATCCCCATAGGCAATGGTTCGCGCTGCAACACCAATATTGTGCGTCGCTGAAGTACATGCAGTGACGATGGCAATATTGGGACCTTTCATGCCGTACATGATAGACAGATTCCCGGCAATCATGTTGATAATATTGCCAGGAACAAAGAAGGGAGAAATTTTTCGAGGACCACCGTCCAGAAACGCCTGATAGGCCATTTCTATCCCGTGTAAACCACCGATGCCGGATCCAATCGCGACACCTGCACGGCTGGCATTGGTATCTGTAATCTCGATGCCCGAATCTTCAATCGCATGGCTGGCGGCAGCAATACCATAGTGAATAAATCCGGACATACGGCGTGCATCTTTCCTGGCAATGAATGCAGAGACATCGAAATCCCTGACTTCACCACCAAAGCGAACTGCGAAATCGGATACATCAAAACCCGTGATCGGGCCGATGCCGCTGCTACCGGCAAGAACGTTATCCCAGGCAACTTTAACAGTGTTGCCAACAGGAGAAATAATACCCAGGCCGGTTACAACTACGCGTCTTTTGGACAAGGCTCATACCTCAAAAACGTACTGCTCAAAAAACACATAATAAAAGGCCGCACCCGTCAAACCAGGGTACGGCCGGAATTCTTGGGAAAAGAATCAGTCCTTGTTGGAATTGACGTAATCAATTGCCTGCTGGACAGTGGTAATTTTCTCTGCTTCTTCATCAGGAATCTCACACTCGAACTCCTCTTCCAGGGCCATAACCAGTTCAACGGTATCAAGTGAATCAGCACCAAGATCATCCACGAATGAAGAGCTATTGCTCACTTCGTCTTCCTTCGCCCCCAATTGCTCGATAACAATTTTCTTGACGCGTTCATCAATATTGCTCATTTCGGATTATTCCTCTTTGATTAAAATAGGCAGCCGCAGCCGCGAGGGTATTGTAGTGAATGCAAGATACAAGATACAAGTTGCATCTATGCCTTGTTTCCCATGGCTTGCTCCGCCCTGGGCGAGGGCCACCCACCCTGAATGCCTTTGTTAATACATATATACACAATAACTTACATAATTATTTTAATGTAAAATATAACACTAACTCATATACATGCCGCCATTTACATGAAGGGTTTCGCCACTTATATAAGCGGCATCCCCTGACGCTAGAAATGCAACCGCGTTGGCAACATCCTCGACCGCCCCCAGCTTTCCAAGTGCAATCTGCCCCAGTAATGCGTCACGCTGTTCCTCCGGCAAGGCCCGCGTCATATCCGTATCAATAAAACCCGGTGCGACCGCGTTCACGGTAATCCCCCGCGATCCAATCTCTCTTGCCAGCGATTTGGTGAAACCGATTACGCCGGCCTTGGTTGCCGCATAGTTTGCCTGCCCCGGATTCCCGGTTGCACCGATCACCGATGTGATGGTGATAATCCTTCCACCCCTGGCTTTCATCATGCCGCGCAGGCACGCCTTGCTCATCCTGAAAACTGATGTCAGATTGGTGTCAATCACATCATTCCATTCATCATCCTTCATGCGCATCAGTAAATTATCACGCGTGATACCGGCATTATTCACCAGGATAGTTGGTGCACCGTATTCAGCCTGGACATCTTTAATCAATGCCGCTATAGAGTCAGGATCAGTCACATTCAGCACCTTGCCAGCACCCCTGGTTCCGTTTGCCGCAAGTGATTCAGTAATTCCCTGTGCGCCACTGCCGGACGTTGCAGTTCCGACGACAGTCGCCCCCTTGCTACCGAGAACTGCTGCAATCGCTTTACCAATACCACGACTCGCCCCTGTCACGAGGGCTATTTCATTTTCTAAGGACATAGTACCTTTCCGTTGTTTACTGGTCTTTGCGTATAAAAATTCTATTGGTCCAGTGCCGTCAATAAAGAGGCTTCATCAAATACAGCCGCCGCTGAAATCGATTTATCAATGCGCTTGCATAAACCCGTCAGTACTTTTCCGGGACCGGCTTCTATGATCCGTGTCACGCCCTGTTTTCCCATTGTCTGCACAGAACCGACCCATTGCACCGGGCTATACAGCTGCCTGTCCAGGTTTGCTCGGATCGTATCCGGATCATCATGCAGTGCCGCATCCACATTCTGTATGACCTTGATTGAAGGTATTTTGATCACCGTCTGCTTAAGACGAGCGGCGAACTGTTCGGCTGCCGGTCGCATCAGCGCACAATGGGACGGGACACTGACCGGCAGCTGCACTGCACGCCTGGCACCCGCCTCCTTCGCCAAGGCCATGGCACGTTGCACAGCCTCGGCATGCCCGGCAATAACAACCTGCCCGGGCGAATTATAATTAACCGGCGACACCACATCGCCAGCAGCCGCCTGTTCACATACGGCAGCAACTGCAACATCATTCAGACCGAGAATGGCTGCCATGGCACCGGTGCCAGCCGGCACAGCAGACTGCATGCAGCGACCACGCTCTTCTACCAAGGTGACTGCTTCCTGAAAATCAAGGGCACCGGCACAGACCAGTGCCGTGTATTCACCCAGGCTGTGCCCCGCCATCAGAGCGGGAGTCATGCCGCCGGCATCCTGCCACACTCGCCAGACAGCCACGCCTGCCGCCAGCATCGCCGGTTGTGTCTTGTCTGTTTCATTCAGAGCGTCTTCCGGGCCTTCCTGTACCAGCTGCCATAAATCATAGCCAAGCACGTCACTGGCCAGGTCGAAGGTATCGACGACCTGTACATGGTCTGCGGCAAGCCCGGACAGCATACCCGGCGACTGGGAGCCCTGACCGGGAAACACAATTGCGAGTATTGAGTCCATAATCAATATTTAATGAGTGCCGATCCCCAGGTAAAACCGCCACCAAAGGCTTCCAGCAGCAGGGTTTCACCGCGTTTGATGCGGCCATCACGCACCGCGACATCCAGCGCCAGCGGTACCGATGCGGCAGAGGTGTTGCCGTGCTCATCCACCGTGACCACAACCTTGTCCATGGACATCTTCAACTTGCGGGCCGTCGCCTGGATGATGCGTATATTGGCCTGATGCGGTATCAGCCAGTCAACATCGGACTTCTGCAAATCATTGGCGGCCAGTGTTTCATCGACAATCCGTCCCAGGGTATTGACTGCCACCTTGAACACCTCATTGCCCTGCATTTGTATATAGGCCTGCCCGGCCTGCACCTTGTCATAGCCGCTCGATATACCTGCCGGCACCGTCAGCAGATGTTCGTAACTGCCGTCAGCATGCAGGTGAGTGGAAAGAATGCCGGGCTCATCGCTCGCTTCCAGTACCACGGCGCCGGCACCGTCGCCAAACAGGATGCCGGTACCGCGATCATTCCAGTCGACAATGCGGGACAGGGTTTCCGTACCCACTACCAGTGCACATTTTGCGGAACCGGTCTTGATAAACTTGTCTGCGATCCCGAGTGCGTAGATGAACCCCGTGCATACGGCCTGCACATCAAAAGCAGCCGTGCCGTGAATATCCAGCCGCTGCTGCAGCAGGCAGGCCGTACTTGGAAACACACGGTCAGGTGTCGTCGTCGCCAGTACAATCAGGTCTATCTGCCGTGGCGTCACCCCCGCAGCCTCCATTGCATTGTTTGCTGCAATCTCTGCCAGGTCACAGGAGGTCTCATCACCGGAGGCAATATGCCGCTTGTAGATACCGGTACGCTCCCGTATCCATTCATCGGAGGTATCCATGATCTTTTCAAGATCATGGTTGGTCAGTATTTTTTCCGGCAGGTAACTGCCGGTACCCGTGATACGTGAATACTTCATATGGCCCGCCTGTTTTCTTCGTAGGATTGCAACTGCTTCGTTATACGTTCCGGCACATTCTCACGGACTTGAAGAATGGCGACCTTTATGGCGTTTGCAAAGGCAAAGGCGTCCGCGCCACCATGACTCTTGATAACAATTCCACGCAAACCCAGCAGGCTGGCACCGTTGTAGGCACGCGGATCAATACGGCGACGAAACGCCTTGAGTACCGGCATGACAATCAATGCGGCAAGTTTGGTGAAAATATTGCGCCTGAATTCCTGCTTCATAAATTCAGCGATCATCTTGGCGATACCCTCACTGGACTTCAGTGAAACATTGCCAACAAAGCCATCGCATACAATGACGTCGAAACCACCCTTGTAGATATCATCACCCTCGGCATACCCTGCATAATCCGGCATGCCCGCACTGAGTAATTGCGCTGCTTCCTTGACCTGTTCGTTGCCCTTGATTTCTTCCTCGCCGATGTTCAGCAAACCTACACGCGGATGCTTGTTACCGTCTACCGCAGTGGCCAGTACCGACCCCATCAGGGAAAACTGAAACAGGTGTTCGGCATTGCAGTCGACATTGGCGCCAAGATCAAGCATCCATGTGTGTCCGGTCAGTGAAGGCAAGGATGTACAGATCGCCGGCCGGTCAATACCCGGAAGCATTTTCAGCACAAACCGGGATGTCGCCATTAACGCACCGGTATTGCCGGCACTGACACAGGCATTCGCCACCCCGTCTTTCACCAGGTTAAGCGCAACCCGCATGGATGAATCTTTCTTGTTGCGCATGGCTGAAGAGGCCAGCTCGTCCATCTCTACCGTCTGGCTGGCATGATGAGTCTTCAGACGTGGATTGGCCGCCGCACCGGCAGCCGTGATAGCCGGCTGCAGCTTTGATTCATCGCCAACAAGGATGATCTGAACATCAGGGTGCTGGTTGATGGCCGAGATGGCCGCAGGCACGACAACATCCAGACCGGAATCACCGCCCATTGCATCGAGCGCAATCGATATTTCAGTACTCATGATGTGAGCGGCAGATGTCGATAGACAAGGACCTGATTATTCAGGTATCACAAGACATGTGGTTACAGGCAATCAACAGCCGGCACATTCACAGTCCTGATTAAAAGGCTAGTCCTGGTCTTTATTGATGACCTTGCGCCCCTTGTAAAACCCGTCAGCACTGACATGATGACGCAGGTGTGTCTCACCCGTTGTCGGTTCAATCGATAGCGTGCTGCCAGTCAGCTTGTCATGCGAGCGGCGCATGCCACGACGTGATGGCGTTTTGCGACTTTTCTGTACGGCCATGTTGATAACTCCTGATAAACTACTGTTTCAATTTCAGTCCCGCCAGGACAGCAAACGGGTTCTCCCGTTGTTCACTCACCGGCGGCCTATAGTCTTTAACAAATTTCTGACAATCCGGACCGTCCCTGTGTGTTGGCACTATGGGTAATGCAAGCAACACTTCGTCTGCAATCACGTCGGCAATGTGTGCGGGTTCCGCCGTCACTACCAATGGTTCATACCACTCAGGGAGTGTCTTCGCTGCAGCATCGCCGGACACCAGACCAAGGCGGAAGGTCAGATCCAGGGGCAAAGTCATTTTGCCCAGACAGCGCTGGCAATTCAGCGCCACTTCGCCCCGGATGGACCCTCTCAAATAGCGCGTGCCATCCGGCCCCTTACCCAGTTCCATCTCGACCTGTAGCACGCCTGCGTCAGACATCAAGGCAGGCACTAGCCGCTCAAGACTGCTTATGGCTATGCTGCCCCGCAGCAGACGTCCTGCCTCGGCCGTCGCGATCAGATCGAGCCTTTCCGGCAGGTGGTTTATCATAACCCGCGAATACTATCTGCTGATATTAATAGTGTCAATCTGAATATACCTGTAAAAGCCCATACATCTTGCTAGAATTCAGCAACTTATTCCGCCTGAACCCAAGAATATGACGCCTACTGTCACACTTGCCTCAACCTCGCCATTCCGCAAGGAACTACTGGAGCGGCTGGGTATCCCTTTCGAGACCGTCGCACCGGATGTCGATGAAACGCCGCTGGCGAACGAAACAGCAGAAGCCCTGGTGCGGCGCCTGTCGGAAGACAAGGCACGTGCAATGGCGGCAAGCCACCGGGGGCTCATTATAGGATCCGACCAGGTCGCGACCACAGGTAACAACATCCTTGGAAAACCCGGCACGCATGAACAGGCATTTGAGCAGCTACGAAATCTATCGGGAAAACGTGTCACATTCCAGACTGGCCTGTGCTTGGTGAACACCGAAACTGACGAGGCACAGGTGGATGTCATCCCGTTTATAGTGAAATTCAGACAACTCGGAGGCGACCAGATAGAACGCTACCTGCAGCAGGAACAACCCTACAATTGTGCTGGCAGCTTCAAATCCGAAGGCCTGGGCATTACCTTGTTCGAATATATGGAGGGAGTCGACCCCACCGCGCTGATTGGCCTGCCGCTGATCCGCCTGACCAGCATGCTGGCACAGGCCGGGATTGTCCTGCCGTAGCGCTACAGCACTCTTGCAGGAACGCTTCGCCTTGTCTAGCGTACCGCCCCTACCCCATTGGCAAACAGCTCGCTCATTCCCTTCGCCATTGCCACACCGATACGTTCGCTGAGTCGCTCAAATAGATCCGGTTTCTCGGTGAACTCGACGATGTCCTCGGCACCAATGACTTCACGGGCCACGTAACTGCTACTGCCGATTTCATCTGCAAGCCCCATCGGTACACCTTCTTCTCCTGTCCACACCAGCCCGGTAAACAGGCTCTCGTTATCTTTCAGACGGTCACCCCGTCCCTCTTTCACCGCGCTGATAAATTGCTGGTGGATACTATCGAGCAATAACTTCACGTGCTCGACATCGGCAGGCTTTGACGGTGTAAACGGGTCCAGGAATCCCTTGCTCTTGCCGGCCGTGTACAGGCGCCGCTCAACACCCAGTTTTTCCATGGTATCGACAAACCCGAAACTGTCCATACGCACACCGATAGAACCGATAATACTGGCCTCATCCACATAAATATCATCGGCCGCTGCTGTCACATAGTAGCAACCGGAGGCGCAAACATCCGTTACCACCGCGTAGATCGGTGTATCCGGATGCAGTTCCCGGAGCCGTTTGATCTCCTCGTAGATATAACCGGACTGCACCGGACTGCCACCAGGCGAATTTGCCCGCAGGATGACACCTGCTGTATTTTTATCTTCAAAGGCGTTGCGCAGCCCCTCTATCACGGTGTCTGCACTGGCTTCAGACGAATCAGAAATAACACCCTTCAAGTCTACCAGTGCCGTATGTTTATCAGGCAGCTTGCCTATCTTGTCCCAGTCGGTTGGCATATACAGGATCAATAGTGCGAGCAAGTAACAGGCCAGCAATACCTTAAAGAAGATATTCCAGCGCCGGGTACGTCGCTGCTCATCAACCGCAGCAAAGGCAAGCCGGCTTATCACATCCCGATTCCACTCATCACTTCCCATTTCTACCTTGCTGCTTTCTGATTCCTTGCCAAACATTCTGTCACCTGTTGTATGTAATGAATTTACTCGCAAACATCTATGAGACCCGCATCTGCCAGCCATATCGGCATATCGCTGAGCCGCTCCAGGCATACCAGAGGTGCATGTCGATTCAAGCGCTCTGCCGAATGCACGCCGGTTCGAACTGCAATCTTGGCAGCACCGGCATTGCTTGCCATCTCCATGTCATACTCGGTATCGCCAACCATCAGGGTTTCCTTAGGCGACACATCGAGCCTTGCCATTATATCCAGCAACATTTGAGGGTGTGGCTTGGAAGGTGCTTCATCGGCACAGCGCGTCGCATGAAAACAGGATGCAAGATCTGTCTCACCAAGCACCCGCTCCAGTCCACGACGCGCCTTCCCGGTTGCGACCCCCAGTAACAGCTCCTGCCGCGACAAGGTATCCAGCACCTCACGTACCCCCTCGAACAGCACCGAAGCTTCAGACTGAAACCAGTATTTTCTGTAATGATCCACAAACGCCTGGTGAAACCGCTCGTCACGGCCAGGCACCAGGGTATCAATCGCCTCATGCAGCCCCAGCCCGATGACATTCTTGACCGTTTCATCATCCATCCGTTCCAGGCCCAGGTCAGCGATCGCTGCATGCAGACAGGCCACGATTTGTGCCTCGGAATCCATCAAGGTGCCATCCCAGTCAAATACGATGAGTTTAATCTTTTCGGTCATGGTTGTACGGACAAGTTCGGTGTAAAGCGAATTACGTTGACTCAAGCTGGTCAATGACAGCCTTTAACTCGCCATCCAGCGGCGCACTCACCGTTACCTTTTCACCATTCGCTGTATCCGCATATTCAATGTAATGCGCATGTAGCAGCATACGACGTAACCCCAGTCGTTTCATAGTCTGGTTAAAGGCCGGGTCACCGTATTTTTCATCACCGGCCAGCGGATGACCAATGTGTGCACCATGAACACGGATCTGGTGTGTCCTGCCTGTTTTCAACTCAACCTCGACCAGTGTCGCCTCGCGGAAACACGTTACGGGCTTGAAAATACTGATCGCCTCCTTGCCTGACTCATCCACAGTGACCATACGCTCGCCACCACGCAGCAGATTCTTGCGCAACGGCGCCATCACCGTTTGCTTGCCGCCATCCCAGGTCCCGGACACCAGCGCCAGATAGTGTTTTACCACCTCACCCTGCCGCAGTTGTTCCTGAAACGCACGCAGGAAGCTGCGACGCTTTGCCAGCACCAGACAGCCGGAGGTGCCCCGGTCAAGGCGATGCGCCAGTTCCAGATAGGGGGCCTGTGGCCGTCCTGCCCGCATCGCCTCGATTACACCATAGCTCAGGCCGCTGCCACCGTGGACGGCGATTCCGGACGGCTTGTTGAGTACCAGACAGCGGCTATTCTCATAAAGAATGCGGTCCTCGAGGCTGAGCCCGGGGCTGACCTTGCCGGTCGAGGCCGCCGACACCCTGACTGGCGGAATGCGCACCGTGTCACCCGCACATACCTTATATCGGGCACGTTTGCGGCCACTGTTCACTCGCACTTCACCGCGCCTGATGATGCGGTAGATGTGGCTCTTGGGAACACCTTTCAGATAACGCGCCAAAAAGTTGTCAATTCGCTGACCAGCCTCCTCCTCGGTCACATTGACCTGGCGCACCTTGGGGAAGTTATATGCCGGTTCCTGACTCATCGACTCGCTATCTACCTGAAAACGGGTAAGGAATTGTACAGGGTTTATACATTAAGGTATTACCTCGTTTGTTTGCGGGTATAGACCAAGGTTGTTATAGTCCCCTGCACGGTTTGACTTTTGTCGGGCGTTCTGCGTCTGCCAACCAACCAGATGACACCAAATTTATACGGGAGATGTTGGCGGCTGCATAAAGCCAATAATCTCCAAGATGTTCAGCAACGTGCTGTTATAACTAAAACCTGACCAGATAAACAACGAACGCCCCCATGATCCACGCACAGCATCATATGCCAGTTTTCATTACCTGCCTGTTATGGCTGTTGAATGTAAAATCTGCACCCCGCCTGCAACACAGTCCGTCACGGACACGCCAGGCAATATGCGTTGTGCGTCATCAGGTCGAGCGTATGAGAGAAACAATACATGAAAAGAATGTTAATCAATACCACGCAGCCCGAAGAGCTGCGTGTGGCCATGGTCGATGGCCAGAAGCTCTACGATCTTGATATCGAGGTACCCTCACGCGGCCAGAAAAAGTCCAACGTATATAAAGGTAAAATCACGCGCATCGAGCCCAGTCTCGAAGCGGCCTTTATTGACTACGGCGGCAATCGTCATGGCTTCCTGCCATTAAAGGAAATCGCGCGCAGCTATTTCAGCGAATCTGCCAAACAGGGCGGTGGCCGCCTTAGTATCAAGGACGCCCTCACCGAAGGACAGGAACTGGTTGTACAGGTAGAGAAAGAAGAACGCGGCAACAAGGGTGCCGCCCTCACTACGTTTATCAGCCTTGCCGGGCGTTACCTGGTTCTGATGCCCAACAATCCTCGTGCCGGCGGAGTCTCGCGGCGGATACAGGGCGAAGACCGCAACCTTGTACGCGATGCCATGAGTAACATGAACATACCCGAAGGTATGGGCATGATCGTCCGCACAGCCGGCATTGGCCGCAGCAGTGAAGAATTACAGTGGGACCTGGATTATCTGACACACCTGTGGAGTGTCATCAAGGAGGCCTCGGATGAGCATCCTGCCCCGTTCCTGGTTTACCAGGAAAGCAACGTCATAATCCGGGCACTGCGTGACTACCTGCGCACGGATGTCTCGGAAATCCTGGTTGACAGCCCGGAGGTGCATGAAACAGCGCGTGAGTTCATGGAGCGCGTCATGCCCCACAATCTGGGTAAACTGAAGCTCTACCAGGACACCATCCCGTTATTCAACCGCTTCCAGATTGAATCGCAAATCGAGTTTGCCTTTCAGCGGGAAGTCACACTGCCTTCCGGTGGCGCCATCGTCATTGACCACACCGAGGCAATGATTTCAATCGATATCAACTCTGCACGGGCTACCAAGGGCAGCGATATTGAAGAAACCGCACTGAACACCAATCTGGAAGCCGCTGATGAAATTGCCCGGCAATTACGTATACGTGACCTCGGTGGACTGGTCGTTATTGACTTCATTGACATGCAGCCTGCCCGCAACCAGCGTGAAGTTGAAAACCGCCTGCGCGATGCACTGAAGATGGACCGTGCCCGTGTCCAGATCGGGCGAATATCCCGCTTCGGTTTGCTGGAAATGTCACGCCAGCGTCTGCGGCCTTCCCTGGGCGAATCCAGTCAGATTGTCTGTCCACGCTGTACCGGTCAGGGCACCATCCGCGGCGTGGAGTCCCTGTCACTATCGGTGTTGAGAATCATTGAGGAAGAAGTCATGAAGGACAACACCCTGCGTGTTGTCGCTCATGTCCCGGTCGATGTCGGCACCTATTTGCTGAACGAGAAGCGCGAATTGCTTATGGGCCTTGAAGCACGTCACAAGATTGCGGTCATGCTGATTCCATCACCGGCGCTGGAAACCCCGAATTACGATGTGCAGCGTATCCGTAAGGACGAGTCTGTGCCCGCACAAGCCACCCCGAGTTACCACATGGCGAAAGCACCCGCCGAACCAGAGATATCAGCCGCAACATCCACGGGTACCGTTAGCGCAGAAGTACCGGCTGTCAAATCAGTCAAACCGACCGCGCCCGCACCTGCACCATCACCGGCACCGGCACCGGCACCGGCACCGGCACGCAATAAAACGGCTGCCACGGCCTCAAAACCCGGCCTGTTGAAACGTCTGTTTGCCAGCCTCTTCGGTTCTGCCGAGAAAGCTCCTGAGCCTGTATCAAGAAAAACGGTGCAACAACGCAGTCAGCAGGACCGAAAGAGCGGAGGCAGCCGTAGCAGGCAACAGCCACAGGGTAACCGCCGCAAACAGCAGCCACAGGGCAACCGCCGCCCGGCCAATCGGCCATCATCCGGACAAGCCACCAAACAGCGGCAACCGTCCGGCAACCGTACTCAGGCACGGCCAGAACAAAAGCAGGAGACCGCAAAACAGGCTGTGTCAACACAGGAAGCCACGCCTGCACCGGCCACGCCAGCGACGCCTTCCGGTGACAGTAGCAAACAGCAACAACGGCGGGGATCACGGCGTGGTCGTCGTGGTGGTCGGCGGCGCTCGCCCGGCCAGAACAAAAGTGCCGGCGACCCGAAGGCATCATCAACTGAAAACGCCCAGCCGGGTAGTACCGGTGCAAAGAGTACGGATCAATCCAGGCCAGTTGCGGACAGCAATCAGCCGCAGGACAGCAGCAATAGCAAGCCGTCACAAGACAGCCAGGGCAAGGCCCCTGCGCCACAGCAAGCAGCAGTCAATACCGCAACGGATTCCAGGCCAAAGGCATCTGCAGCACAACTGACAGCAAATGAGAACAGGGCCGCTCCTAAGGCACCCGCAGCACAATCGACAGAAAATGAGAACAGGGCCGCTCCTAAGGCACCCGCAGCGCAATCGACAGGAAATGGGAACAAGGCCACGCCTGCAGGAGATACTGCGCCCAAGCAGGAAAAGCTCGCCTCGGAATAAGCTTGCGGTTACAGTCGATGCTGCTGGCGAATTTCTGCCAGCAGCCCGGCTGATGCCTGTTCAATCAAATCCAGTACGCGCTCAAACCCGGTCGTGCCCCCATAGTAAGGGTCCGGTACGTCATGCGTCTCCAGATCAGCTGCAAACTCCATAAACAGGCGTAGTTTCGATTCATGTTCTGGCGGGCAGTTTGAAGCCAGATCCCCGTAATTACTGCTATCCATTGCGATCACATAATCAAATTCATAAAAATCATCCGGGCTGACTCGACGCGCCCTTTGGGAACTTAAATCAACGCCACGTTTCAATGCAGCAGCAGCGGCACGCTGGTCCGGGCACTCCCCTATATGATAGGCATGTGTCCCCGCCGAATCGATCTGTATGAGGGCTGCAAGGTCATTGTCTGCAACCAATCGTTCAAACACTCCCTGGGCCGTTGGTGATCTGCAGATATTGCCCATACAGACGAAAAGAACACTGATCATAACGACTCCCTGGCTACTGTTAATAACGCATCGACCCGCGCCAGATCTTCCCGGGTATCGACGCCGTGGCCGGGTATTTCGCTGGCGATACCCACATGGATCTTCATCCCGTGCCACAGCACCCGCAGCTGCTCGAGTTTCTCAATCGACTCCAGCGGTGATGGCTCCATTTGCATATAGTGCTTTAGAAAAGCGGCACGGTATGCATACAGGCCAATGTGGCGTAATGCAGTGGCACTCGCATCCACCCTTGGGCTATCGCGATGACAGGGTATTGATGCCCGGCTGAAATACAGGGCATAGCCCTGCCTGTCCAGGACGACCTTGACAATATGCGGGTCAGCGGCCTCAGCAATGGACTGAATCGGATAAGCAAGGGTCGCTACCGGGGCGTCTGTATGGTGTGCGAGGTCAGTGGCAATTTGCCTGATGAGTACAGCCGGAATTAACGGTTCATCGCCCTGCACGTTAACGATAATATCATCATCATCCCAGTCTTGAGTCTCAACAACCTCTGCAAGGCGCTCGGTTCCTGATGTATGCCCGGCTGATGTCATGCACACGGTCGCACCAAAACCCTGTGCAGCGTCTGCGATACGTTGATCATCGGTCGCAATAATCACCTCCTTTGCTCCGCTCTGCAACGACCGTTCATGCACATACTGCAGCATGGGACGGCCAGCCAGTTTAAGCAGCGGTTTACCCGGTAGCCGTGTAGAGGCATAACGTGCCGGGATGACGACTTTAAAGTCTGTGTTGCCCATGCAATTGACTATCAGACTTCTTCGTCGGCCGGCAGTTGCCGTGCCTCATCTTCCAGCATTACCGGGATGCCCTCCCGAACGGGATAAGCCAGTCGGTCTACCTTGCATATCAATTCATTGTCATCCTTATGAAAAACAAGCGGCCCCTTGCATATCGGGCAAGCCAGTATATCCAGTAATTTCTTATCCACGCTGTACTCCTGCCCTAGGTATTCTTTACTTGAAACACTATTATCCCCGATGTGGGAGCCGGGTATCTAGTCCGGATTCTCAACACAATGACGAGCCCTCGCTTGATCTTTGAATCCACAGCACATTTTCTTCAGTCGGAAACACAGTCCGCATTCCACTTATTAAGAAAATCCGCTGTAAATCCAAATCTCTGCGCGATCATCTCGCCCCGCGGAGAGGAATCCGGGCTAGTAACTCATCCAGGGATGCACAGAATTTGTCGGTCATCCGGGCCTTAACCGGTATATACCAGTCATTTTCAGCCGCAAAATGGCGGCACTTTACCGCATCCTTCTCAGTCATAATGACCGGTCTGTCATCACCGAAGCGGATGTCCCCGGGCTGGTATTGATAATGATCGGGAAAGCTGTGCGGCTCCAGCAGCAAGCCGGCATGCTGCAGCGACTGAAAGAATCGCTCGGGATGACCAATACCGGCCACCGCATGTACTGTTTGCGAGCTGAAATCAGTCAACGCGCGGACCTGATCTGGATCCAGCAGATTATGCACATCCCCCTGCACCATCCTCATCAGGTGTTCCTGTCCACTCCCCAAACCATTAATGACAACCAGATCAACTTCCTGCAAACGACCGACCGGCTCGCGCAGCGGCCCGGCGGGTATTAAAAAGCCGGTGCCAAAGCGTCTGACCCCATCGATGACAGCTATCTCTATATCACGTTGCAGAGCATAGTGTTGCAGGCCGTCATCGCTGAGGATGACGTCACAATCGCTATGTTCGATCAGCGCGTTTGCCGCGGCCACGCGATCGGGTGCAACCGCCATTGGACAGTGTGTCATAGCCGCAAGCAGCACCGCCTCATCACCGACTACAGCGGGATCACTGTCAGGCCTGACCTGTTGCGGCCAACTGTCGGCATGCCCACCGTAACCCCGGGATATAATCCCGGGCTTGTAACCCTTGCCTTGCAGGTATTTTGCCAGCCATGCAACCAGTGGTGTTTTACCGGTCCCGCCAACAGTAATATTCCCTACAATGATGACCGGCAGTGAAACCCGGTTGCTGCGGCGAAGACCGCTCTTGTATGCCAACCGCCGCAGGCTGACTATCATACGAAAAACCAGCGAGAGCGGTGTCAGTAACACCAACCATGGACTGCGTGTATACCAGTAATAATCCAGGCGCTTCATTTATCCCTGTTAATCACAGAAAAAATACGGAGGCTGTCCGAGAATAGCGCTCGTAGTGAGAGCAAGCCTGATTGGCCGCAGCAGATCAGCCTGTTCTCGGACACCCTCCTAGTCTTCTTCTATCGCTGAGGTTGCCAGGGAGATTTGCGTCAGGCCGAGTTGGCTGGCAGCATCAAGGGCTGTAATAACCGCCTGATGAGGTGTACTGGCGTCAGCCCGGATGATGACTGTTAATGGCTCACGCCCTTCAACTGCCTTGCTGATGGCACTTTTCAGAGTCTTGAGCTCACTGTTCACCACCTGTTGCTCACCGATAAAGTAGCGCCCCTGTGCATCGATCACGATTTCTAGGGACTCATCCTCTGCTTCCGCGGGCGTTGGTGTGGCTTCGGGCAACTCGATCTGGATACGTGATTGCTGTTCGAAGGTCGTGGAGACCATAAAAAAGATCAGCAACAGAAACACCACGTCTATCAGTGGTGTCAGGTTGACCTCTGGTTCATCCTCGTCGCCAGGCTGCAGGTTCATCGCTTATGGCCCCTCGGGAGGCTTGCGCTGACCATGCATGATCTCAACCATCACCAGCGCCTCCTGCTCCATTTTCAATACCAGCATCCTGACCCGGCCCCTGAAATAACGATAGAACATCAGCGTCGGTATCGCGACCACCATACCCGCGGCCGTGGTAAGCAATGCTTCCGAGATCCCACCGGCCAGTGCACCAGGATCACCAACACCTTGCGTAGTAATGGTTGAAAACACCTTGATCATGCCTATCACCGTACCCAGCAACCCCAGCAAGGGTGTAATGGCCGCAATGGTGCCGAGTGAATTGAGATAGCGTTCCAGTTCATGAACGATGTGCCGGCCAGTGTCCTCGATGCTCTCTTTCATGACCTCGCGGTTCTGATGGCGGTTGGATATACCGGCCGCAAGGATGGAACCCAGTGGCGAACTGGCCTGAAGCTCTGCCATGTGTTCTTCATTTAACTGGTGAATCTTCTCCCAGCGCCAGACCTGTGCCACCAGGTTCTTCGGCAAGACCCGGCGCACCTGCAAAGACCATAGCCGTTCAACAATAATTGCCAAGGCAATAATTGAACATAAAATAATTGGCAGCATTAACCAGCCACCTGCTTTCACCAGTTCTAGCACAACATGACCATCCTTCGTTAGGGCGGGTATCCGAAAACGATGCAAATCATACTGTATTTGCTCCGCCAGCCAAACTATGTTTTCAGGGAATATTTATCCCCTTAGATATGCGGGACTGCGGCTGCCAATATCGCCGCCGTTCATCCCGGAAACGCCGGACTGCCGGCTTTTCATCGTTTGAGGATAACGTCACCGTAAGCGCACCGCTGAGACCTGTTTCGTACATTTCGGCAT